>ENA-UZWX01007650-UZWX01007650.1-metagenome-genome-assembly--contig:-Day-4---50m-contig-7650_pt1 | contig 29468 bp, 31 predicted proteins | sample MGYA00260347_ERZ794907 | MGnify/ENA metagenome assembly ERZ794907 | reverse complement strand
CCAATCGGCATGCTGAGTGTTCCCCCTGGATAGATCATCAGCACTAGGCTTACTGTTACGAAACAGTTCACCATACGTTTCAATTTTACTTGGCCCCATTTCTGATGCCATGGTTAGAATTTATCCCACCGAACTAATGCTGTCAAAGGTTATCTCAGCGAGTCTGTACCGACACAATTTAAGGTACGAGTTCAGTTACTTGCCAGTCATTGTTGATGAAGTTAAAGCGCCGGCGAGAATGAATCCGGTCATCATGATTAAGATCCAGCATCTCGATTTCATTTGCTGTCAATTTCATTCCCGCAACCTGTGAAGGTGCCTGCATGTCGTCACCTTTGTGGGTTTCTTTAAGACGTTGGACTTCCGTTATGAGTTGTTCGCGTGAGGTGAGCTCACTGGATTGTGGTCGAAACTCTTGGTACACGTAATCAAGATACTTACTGCCCTGCGGACGCCTCAGCCAGTTTTGTCCAACGATATTTGTATCGAGTTGTGTTGCCGTACCTCGGATACGAAACTGATGTTGCTTGCTTGGGTACCAGACCAAGAGCTCGTAGTCTGCGTCGGCCGCGAATAGTTGCCACTTCGGGCTGGTTTTGTTGATGAATATGGTGAAGTCTATTTCACCAATATCACGCAGGACCAATGTCCTGATAGATGCTCTGCCGTTATTGTCAGCAAGTGCGAGAAAACAAAGATCAGCGTTAGGGTCCCCGAGTTTTCTTGCTTCAATGCGACTTTGTTTTATCTGTTCGACTGGATTCATTATTAACCTCATCGTTTTGCTTTTGGCGCATTCATATGTTTGTCCAGATTGCCATCGGAGGACAAGCCAAAGGGCGGCTTCGCCCTTATTTACGGCGCCGGATTACCAGCTGGTATTGGCTCTCTCGACATTCGAGTGCTTGCCGTAACACGGTGGTAGTAGACTCGCGTTATGGTAGAGATCTCGGTACCGTCAAGGAAGCGATTTCCTGTTTATTGCCAAATAATCTCGCGTGAATTTCTTTTTCACTGAACTCAACAATACCTTCTATAAATTCATGCCATTCGTAGTCCGTCTGCAGTGTCGTGGTCAAAACGACTCTTGGCGGGTTGTTTTTAGAATCTAGCACCTCACGCGCGACGTTTTTGATACGTAGTTCCGCATGTACAGATTCGTCGAATATGAGTTCGACGTCCACGTCGCCGTGTAATGTGTGTAACCGATGAGTCATGTTGGATTGTCCAGAATGATAAGCGACTTTGCGCCATGGAGTGAATACGGTTAAGAATATCAAATATTGCAGTGGAGTTAACGATATCGCCTCTTTTGATTCGAACCGAGACACAACATAGCGAGTTCGCCTATAATGCGCAGCAACGATACAAAAACCATATACCGCAAAGAGAAATTAGTACTATGAGTCAAAAAGACGATCTCCTCGCTAGTGCCGAGGAAATACAGCGCAGCCTGCGAAAACTGGGTGATAACCGGGTAATGGCACTGTCTGTTCACAAAACCAAAGAGCTGATCGCTGAGCTCGAAGAGAAGGCAGAAAGACTAGTTCAACAGGTCTCGGCGCTAAACTAATCCTCTCGCGGCTACCCATGGTTTGTCAGCAGGTCTATCCGTCGAAATAGCAATGGCGTCGGATCCGGTATGCGCTTATCGCAAAAGGTGTTAGCCGATTCACACGTTAGGGATCCCGAAACGTGCGACAGACATGGGGTTGTTCGTCGACGCCGTGGTTCCAGCTTAGAATACTCAAGGTGCGGGTGCCCTGATCGCAAGCCCAACCCGAACACTTTTTATCTTCCCGCGGTTACCTCACGGCAATGTTTCTTGGATGAAAAACAATCCGAGCGTAGAATGTCGGCGAACGATCGTTTCGGAATCAGGGCGTATTGAGCTAGGAATTTTGTGGCGGTGAATTGTTTCTCTAGCGTATCAGATCTTTCATCGTTAGCTCTCTGTGATAAACCCACAATCGAAGGTGAAAAACCATGCTAATAACAAAACCAACCGATGCTGTACTGGGCGCTATTGTCGAAGGCGTAAATTTAACAGAAGGGATCAATGCCGAAACGTTTGAAGAGATACATCAGGCATTGCTAAAGCATGAAGTGCTTTTTTTTCATGACCAGCCAATAGAGCCGGAAGTACACGCTCAATTGGCTGATATGTTTGGTAAACCTCAGTACCATGAAGCCTATCCGCATGTTGAAGGGTTCAGTCAGATTACGGTGCTTGAGAATGACAGGGATAACCCCTCAAAAATTGAGCAATGGCATACCGACATGACTTTCAGGCCCCGCCCGCCACTCGGTTCAATTCTTCACGGGGCGATCATGCCGGAGACTGGTGGAGATACAATGTTTGCCAGCATGTCTGCAGCGTTTGAGGGACTCTCTGAACCGATGAAGGTATTCCTTGAAGGGCTTACGGCAATCCACGATTTCAGTTTTGGTTTCAAAGAAAGTCTTGCTGAGCCCGGCGGCGAAGAGCGGCTTGCTCAGATGGTGAAAGATAATCCACCGGTCGAGCACCCGGTCGTTCGCACACACCCTGTATCTGGCAGGAAAGGGCTTTTTGTCAATTCTTTGTTCACGGTAGCGATCAAGGGGCTGAAGGAAAAAGAGAGTAGGGTACTACTTGATTTCTTGTTTGAGCACGCTGTGCAGGATGAGTATGTTTATCAATTTTCTTGGCAGAACGACTCGATCGCGATTTGGGACAATCGAATCACTCAACACAAGCCCGTCAACGATTATTGGCCACAACATCGAAGAATGCAGAGAATTACTATCGATGGCGATGCGCCTTTCTAATCAACGTTAGATAAGCACCAAAGATGAGGTGCCTCGCTCGCTTGATGACTGAGAGCGGCGCGATGTCATAATCGACGCGGTGACCAAAAGTTTACGCCAGAAAGTCGATGATAGCAGGCCAGGCAGATTTGTCTTGAATCATGAACAGGTGTCCTCCTTCGAACCAGGCAAGCTCGGCTTCGGGCATCTTTTCCTGCATCAGTTTTTGATTTTTTGCCGGGGCAATACCGTCGTATTTACCTGCGCAGATAAAAGTAGGAATGCGGATGCTGGGCAATGCCTCAACAACATCGTGCTGGGCTCTCGCCATTAATTGTCTTTTTTCGCCCGCCTGAAATTCCGCTGTATGATGATCCTCGAGTTTCCTACTGAGCGAGACTCTGATCATTTCCTCAACCTTTTCAGCATTGGCTGCTTGCCAACGCGCATCGAGTCGCTGGTCGTTAATAGACATCATATTGCGAATTTTGTCTGTCGGAGACCATGTGTCTGGCAACGAGTGTAAAGGGAAACTCGCCATGTCCGTGCCACCAGGGGAGGTGCAGCAGAGAACCATCTTGTTAATCCTATCCGGATTGTGGACCGCCAAGTTGAGCGCAACCATGCCTCCGAATGAGACTCCGATCACATTTGCTGTTTCCCAACCAAGTTCATCCATCAGTTGAACTGCATCATTGGCATATTCCCGCATCGTGTAATCCGATGATGGCTTTTCGGTTTGGCCTAGCCCTCGTTGGTCGTAGGCGAGTACTTGATGCATCTCTGCTAACGGACTGTCCAGCACATTAGGTTTTGTTCGGAGGTCCGCTCCGCTTCCGCTGATGTACAGTACTTTGTCCCCACACCCTTTGAGCTCGTGATAAATTCTAATGTCAGATTTACTGGTGAATGGCATGTTAATCTCCGCAGACATGCATGATGCGTTCGTGTCTTAGTATTGTGTTTTAGACTACAGTTTTGGTCTCTCCAGTCCAAGCGCTCGATCTGGCTTCGCTGTTTCCGTGAGTATCCGGCCGAGTTCGTTGCAAAAAGCCAGCGGTTGCTCGAGGAACAAATGATGGTGAGCGTCGGGTATTCCTCCAATCAATTGCGCGGGGAAGAGTGTTGCTAGATGTGCAACATTCTCGGCTGGAAAAAAGATACTTTTCTCTCCATAAATGAACCCCGACTTACAGGGTAGGTTTTTGATCATTGAGACGGCATCTGGCAAGTCTTGTGCCGAAACTTCGTCCATCTTGGCGAATACCGCAGGGTCAAGCTTGAAGCTAAAACCGGTTGCGTTCTGTTTTAGCGAGTGCTCTGCAATATAACTCAGGATATAGTCAGCAGGCGCGGGTTGTGCCGGGCGTAATCGAAATCTCCGCGCCCCGCTTTCAATGGTCGGGTAGATTCTGTCTTTTTTTCTCGGCATGGGGGGAGGCGTTCGGCTGCCCCTGTTGCGGCTGATATTTGCGTCCACGATGACAATACCGCCAAGTGACTCTCCGTAAATATGTCCGCAGATCCTGGTCATGGTGCCACCTAGACTGTGGCCAACGACGACGGTGTTGTCGCCGAGTGCCCGGGCAGCGGAATAAATTTCTTCGGCGAAAATCTTAGCAGAATAAGCTTCGCGGTGATCACTATCTCCTGCGCCGCTCATATCCATGGCCGCGACGCGATAGTCGTCAATAAACGCAGGCGCGATAAAGTCCCACCAATGGGTATGCGCTGCGTGACCATGAACGAATAGCAGTCCCGGTTTAGCATCCTGCGCATTCCAGCTTTGATAGTGAATACTGGCACCAGCTACCGTTATCCAGTGATCATTTCGTGGTAAAGTCGTGTAGTGTTGGAACCAGTCTGGGGCATCTGTGGGATGTTCTGTCATGCCAACAGAGTATATAGAAACATTTTATGCTGAGACACTTTAAGTCAGCGTGCTTTAGGTGTGAGGTAAATCAATACAGGTCGGCTACTTCATGAAAAATCCCTGGAATAATCGAAATGCAGTTTTTGCCATCATGGTCGCTTTTGTCGCCGGCATGATCATTGCCTTGGCATTTAGAGAAAGTAACGACGCGCCCGTTAGTATTGTCGATGGCAGCCAAGGGCTTGCGCCAATTCATTGGCGAGTGCCGGTGGCCTTTGGCACTAACCTTCCCGCGCTCGGAGACAACATTTTGATTGTTGCCGAGATGATTGAAAAGGCGACTAATCAACGAATTAAGCTTGAGGTTTTCGAGCCGGGCATGATCGTTCCTCCCTTCAGTATCACAGAGGGAGTGAAAGGCAAAAAAATTGATGCAGGCTATACATGGGTGGGTTACGACTCAGGAAAAATTCCTGCCACACCGCTCATTTCAGCGGTCCCATTTGGCATGGAACCTTGGGAGTTCGCTGCTTGGTATTTTGAGGATGAAGGCAAGGCTTTAGCTGAAGGGTTGTACAAGCCTCATAACGTGCATCCCGTGCTGTGCGGCCTCGTAAGTCCCGAAACTGCTGGTTGGTTTCGGGAGCCGATTAATACGCTGGAAGACTTTAAAGGCTTGAAAATCAGGTTTGCTGGTCTAGGCGGGGTCGTGCTACAAGAATTAGGAGCCTCAGTAACGCTGATTCCCGGTGGTGAGATTTATCAGGCGCTGGAGAAAGGTGCGATTGATGCAACGGAGTTTTCGTTGCCGGTTGTAGATCAAATGCTCGGTTTTGACAGGGTCGCAAAATACAATTATTTCCCAGGCTGGCACCAGACGTTCACCAGTGCGCATTTGGTTGTAAACCTTGATACTTGGCAAGCATTGCCCGCTTCGGATCAGGCACTGATTGAAATGGCCTGTACGGCCGGTGTCATTCGTAACCTTGCCCGGGGCGAAGCATTGCAGGGTGAGGTCATGAGTGGTTTCAAGGATAAAGGTGTGACACCTAAAAAATTACCGCTGGAGATATTGAAGCAATTGCAGGCCGTCACGACGAAGGTGCTGGAAAAAGAAGCCGCCAAAGATGAGGATTTTGCGCGGATCTGGGCATCCCAAAAGGCATTCAAGGCGAAATATAAAATCTGGAAAGACCACGCCTACTTGCCTCGAGATTTCGACTGATGTTTGTTTCTAAAGCATGAATAATCTTCCGCACACAAAGTTGTCAAAAGCCTTAGACGACATGCTACGAACTATCGGTGACTGGGTTTCTTGGGTCTGGATTTTGTTGCTCGCTGTGATTGTTGTTAACGTCGTGCTCAGGTACCTGTTTTCAGAGGGTCGGGTCGAATTTGAAGAGATCCAATGGCACCTTTACTCTGTCGGTTTTCTGCTCGGCCTCCCCTTTGCCTTTGTCACGGATTCGCACATCAGAGTTGATGTACTCCGGGAACGCTTCAGCATGCAGCTGAAAGCGTGGATTGAACTGTACGGATTGTTGCTGTTATTTTTCCCTTTTGTGCTGCTGGTAATAATCAACGCTGTGCCCTTTATTGCGTATTCCTACGCCACCTCAGAGATTTCAGAAGCACCCGCGGGGCTTGCATATCGTTGGTTAATAAAAAGTACGCTGCTTATCGGGTTTGTTCTTTTGTTCGTAGCGGGCGTTAGCAGGCTTTCCCGGGTATTTGCGTATCTGTTTGGCTGGCCTTATTCAAAGGATGCTGATGCGGGAGAGTCCGATGTCGGTCGGTGATTACCTGTCCATAGCGATGTTTATCGCATTCATAGCGCTGATCTTTACTGGTTTTCCCGTTGCATGGGTGCTGGGTGGGCTGGCGGTATTGTTTACAGCGATCGGTATCATTCTAAAAGTTGATTTTGATTTACCTGTTGCGATTGATTGGGACTACAGCTCTCTTGTCGTAGACAGAATATGGGATGTGATGAACAACTGGGTGCTTGTGGCATTACCCATGTTTATCTTCATGGGGTTGATGTTAGATCGCTCTGGCGTGGCGCGTCGTTTGATGACTAATTTCTCGCGATTGTTTGGCGGCGTTAGGGGAGGAATGGCACTCTCCGTGGCATTTATTGGTATTTTATTGGCCGCCTCGACAGGGATTATTGGTGCCTCTGTTGTGTTGTTAGCTCTGCTGGGTCTGCCACAGATGGAGAAATTGAATTACCAGCCTGAGTTGGCGGTTGGAACGGTTTGTGCGGTTGGTACATTGGGTATTCTCATACCCCCCAGTATTATGCTTGTGCTGATGGCTGACCGGTTGGCGATGCCCGTGGGTGACCTTTTTCTCGGCGCGCTCTTCCCTGGATTGTTACTGGGTGCGCTATTTGTCACCTATATTATTATTTATGCCTGGTTTCGGCCGGAGGTTGCGCCGGTGCCGGCGGACAGGGAAAAAATCAACTTTTCAATTCTAGTTGACGTGTTTTTCGCTGTTTTACCACCAGCTGGGCTGATTATAACGGTGCTTGGCTCAATCTTCTTTGGCATTGCGACACCGACGGAAGCAGCGGGCGTCGGTGCATTCGGGGCCACAGCGCTCGCGTGGTTTAACAACCAGCTGAATCTTGGTGTTTTTCGTCACGTGCTTCAGGAAACAACAAAAACAACGGCCTATATCTTTGCCATCTTTTTAGGCGCAACTGCTTACTCTCTGGTACTACGTGGATTGGGTGGTGACGAGTTGATAGAGGGACTGTTAAAAGGGCTACCTTTTGAGCCGCTTGGGGTAATTATCGCGATACTATTTTTTACCTTCATCCTTGGCTTCTTTCTAGACTGGATCGAAATCACCCTTATAGTTTTGCCTCTTGTAAGTCCCGTCGTGGTTGACCTTGATTTCGATTTGGTCTGGTTTACCGTGATGTTTGCAGTTTGTTTGCAAACATCGTTCTTGACGCCTCCGGTTGGTTTTTCGATTTTTTACGTGAAGGGGGTTGCGCCCAAGACGATGCCGGTAACGACTATTTATCGGGGCGTCATACCTTTTATCATTTTACAGGTGCTCGGTCTCTGTATGATTTTCTACTGGCAGGGTATCGTGACTTGGCTTCCTTCGCTTTCTGCTTAGACGAGCCGTTGAATGTTTCTAATGTATCGCCTACTTTTCAGATAGTAGCGTAGGTTGGTTTCCATTCTTTGCCACACTGGAGGCCGAGACTCACCATATGATTGCGTTCGAGGCTTGACGTCCTCAAGTAATTTTAGCCAATCGTCGTTTTTTTCATAACCATAGTCGCGAACAACCCGCGTCAGTTGCGGATATTTTTCAAGCTGAAAAGCTAGCCGCGGTAAGTGCTCTTTCCAGGAAGACATATTTTGATCTGAGATAGGTCGCATCCCCTTGAGCGAAATTTCAGCCTTCTTTGAAGCGTTCGCGTGTTGATCGTATTTCGAGAATAGATGGTTTTGGCTCAGACAAGCAAATGCGTTCTGTATCCTAGTTTGTTCTCCATCCGGATCACTGATCAGTGACTCATATTTTACTTCAAGGAATCTCGGGTGATTTTTAAGTGGCTTGGCAGCGCTTTCGTACCGTTGCCAACGCTCGAAACTGGCAAAATAGACATCAGATTTTGATGGGTGAATGCTGGTTATTACTGAACGAGGGTCTCTCTGCATATAAATAACATAGAGATTGGGGTCCGCCATAAAGACACGATGCATATGAGTGATGTCTGATGGCTTCTTGCTGAGATAAAGCCCAGTCGGCTTTTTGATGGGTACAAAAATTGATTGTTCATGTTCGCAACGCTGGGCGTAGTCAAAACATGCTGCCAGCATTTCTGTGATTAAGGTCGTACCGCTTCTATGGCATCCTGTGACGTGTAGGCGTGTGGTCGAATTGTCTGAGGGCATGCTAGGCGTTAGCATTTCTGTGCTTGAGGCCAAGGTTGAATTTTCTCGTCTGGGATATCATCTATAAACTCCTCTTCCTTAAAAACGTCGAAACCTCGCGCGAGATAGTTGGAAAGCGCCTGCGGGTGATCAAGCGTGCAGGTGTGTAGCCAGACCCGTTTGCCTCCTTGTGTCCAGGCTGTGCGAATGGCATCTTCAAGCAGGCTTTTGCCATATCCCTGACCAATAAATTCGCGAATGAGTCCAAAGTATGCAATTTCGACGTTTCCATCCCGTTGGTTTTTAAGCTCAAAATAACCGATCGGTGTTCCACCAAGGTAGGCGACCCAAGTCGACACGTCGGAACGAGAAAGTAATTCTAACCACTGTTGATAACTCCACGACAGACGCATGTACCAGCTCCACTCTGCGCCAACCGCAAGATATAGGAAACGGTGGAAATCTGGTAGTTTGTGTTCAATCTGTCTCAGCTCATATGGGCGCTGTAAGTCATCTTGCAGAACAGGAATCTTCGTGGCTTCGGTGATTTCCACATGCCAGACTTTTATTTTTTTTCTCATAAGTTCTCTTTACGGAAATCAAAATATGTGATTTTGGGTTTCAGGTATTTGTTGCCCATCCGCCTGAAAAGGGAATCACCTGACCAACAATGAAATCACTTTTGTCCGAAGCGAGAAAGAGCGCAAGCTCTGCTGACTCGCTCGTTTCGGCAACACGCCCTCGAGGAACATTTCTCCTCAGGTGGTTTTGAAATTTTTCAGTGGCGACCAGTTCTTCAGGGAAGTAAACAGGGTTGCTGACATAATTTTGAGCCACGGCATTTATTTGGACGTTTGTGGCCGCAAACTCAAGCCCGCTGGCTCGGATAAATGCATTTTGTGCGCCACGCGCTGCACAATATGCGGTTGAACCGGGTATGCCTCGCAGAGGCGCAGCACTTGTGATGGCGACAATCTTTCCATGTCCTGCAGATGCCATTATTGGAGCGTAGTGCCTCACTAGGCACATAAGCGGTTCAACCATCGTATCAAACATGCCACGCCAATCGTCGTCGGTGATGTTGGCAGTTGGCCCATTACAAGGTGCATGTGCCAGATTAGCAACGACAATGTCAAAAGAGCTGCCTGCTGTTTGTGCGTAATCGGTAAACTTGTCACCGGTAGGGACAACATCAGGTATCGCTGTTACCTTTGCCCCTTCGGTCTCAAATAGCGCCTCAATCCCAGGGCCCATATAGTCGTTACATTGCGTCACGAGTACTGTTTTATCTGCTAGTCGATCGTTCATTGAGTGGTTCCTGTTTGGACGGTGGCAGAGTCGCTAGTTTACCTTGATCGCGTGCTGCTTAAGCAGAGCAAGGGGGACGATTTCCAGCGCTTTTTGATGGGTGTTCTCCAGTACAACCTTGGGTGCCATCCCTTTCTCATGCGCCTGGAGCCATCGAGCAGCGCAGAGGCACCAACGGTCGCCTTGTTTCAATCCGGAAAAACCGAATTCAGGGTGAGGTGTGGACAGATCGTTTCCGGCAAAGCGTGAGTACTCGAGAAAGTCAGTCGTGATTTCAACACAAACCGTGTGGGAACCGACATCTTGCTCGCAGGTATTGCAACAGCCGTCACGGAAGAAGCCGGTAATTGGGTCAGTACTGCATGGCGTGAGTTCACGTCCAAAGACATTAAGCGATTCAGTTTTTTGAGGGTGATTCATTTTGAGCGTAGTCCAAGCAAAAAAAGAATCTTGCGATATCTCTGGTCATGAATCAACGTGTGTTCAGATTTGAGTGCGGGTTGACTTCCCAACTACATTAGCGGCCGCCGCGAAACCTTCGGAATCTATTGGTATTAGTTTCGATAGATTTGGCGGATTGCGCCCCTGCGATCTTAGTGATTTCCTCCATGGAGCGCTCTCTAGCTTCCTTGATTAGGTCGCGCCGCTCGTCTCGAGTGAGGGATTGATCTGACCTGATTTCAGAAACTTCTGCCTCTGTTGACTGCGAAATCTCATAGACTTCAGTGATTTCCCCTGTCGTGTTGCCGTAACGCTCCCCGATGGCAAGAAGAGATCGATATGCAGGATCCTGAGAACGCTCAAACTCCTTGTATCGTTGATCTCCAAGATAGCTTTTGATGGCTTCGTTGCTTGCGCCTCGAAGTTCCCGGAATGATTGCCGATCCCTTAGTTTGGTGAATTCGCTCCCTTCGTTGTCTCTTCTGATGGCGAAAATATCCCTAAATTCCTGTTCAGAATAATCAAAGGTCGCCATTGTTTCCGCCATACGGTTGGCGAGTCTGGATTCGCGTAATTCATATTCAGTGAATTCATCTGTGCTCAGTATTGCCTGAAGGGATGCCTCCATCTCCTCGGCTTGCCGATATCGGTCTTCTCTCATTTCGGTTATAAAGCCGCCACGTGAAAGTTGACGTGCTGAAATACTGGCGCGCTTGCGAATTTCGTAGATGGCAATTTGTTTGTCTGAGTCAAGAAAAGGCAGCGCATCGTTCAAGGGTTTGAACAGAGCTTCAAACAGCGGATCCTCAATGATCCCAGAGCCAAATATATCTACTAGCATAAGACGCTTGTTTTCTTCCTCTGCTAACAGAAGCTCACCGGCAGACTGATCGGTATTTGTAGCAAGCCAGTAAGGGGCTGGATCGTTAACTTGGGTCGATAGAAGTTGGTCGCGAGAGATCGTTGCCAAAACGATTTGTCTGACCAAGTCCTCTGGATAAGACTGAGATCGTAGTAGTTCAGCAAGCGTCGCATAGTTTTCACCCGCCCAGACTTCGGGTAGAGCAAGTGAGTTGGTCGACCCTGTGTCTGTGTTTTTTGCTGCGACATCTTTTGTAGCAGAAGAGCCTGACAAAGGGGTGGTTAGGTTGGGGGACAACGGTGCCGAAGTCGCCGTTGTTGCAGATATCTCAGGTGAAGCATACGGTAGTGGACGCTCATTTAGGTTTTCGTAGAGGTAATACAAAAAGCTAAGGTTCGCCGTTATCGAAGCGATGATGATGAAATTTTTAATCATGCTTTTTATACGTACCTTCTCAGGTTTGTCGTCTATGGCGGTCACATTTATTGGGAATTTAATAGTACCTGCATGGTTTGGCCTCGCTTCTAGCAGAAATGCTTGTCCCACCCCAACCTTTATCGAACTTGCGTTTGTAAAGTGTCCATGCCGAGATTGGATAGAAACGACGCGCTGATCTTTGATCGCACATTTTCTCGTAGCGATGCTGTTTTCTCTGCGTTTTGCTTGCGCTGATGCTAAATCTGATGTCAGCGTTCATGGCCCAGCGTAGGGCTAAGGTCTTGACTCTCCGGCGGGATACGGCGATTTTGCCGGTACAACGCGGGATCTTGTGCCCTGTTACTAAAGCATAAGGCTTTACGAGACGCTAGGCCGCATACCCGTGCTACCGGCCACGGTGTCTGCCGCGATTCCCTCGGTCGTTGCCGCCGCGTTTGTTGTTGTCACTTCTGGGTGCTTTGGGGCGGGGCGGTTTTGAATACGGCGGTGGTTTAACAAGTAATTCTTCGGGTGGCTGTAGACACTTTAGCGCGTCGCCCAGTAGTGCTTCGATGTTGGGAAGCATAAAAGAATCATCTTCACATGCGAGGCTGATCGAAACGCCATCAGCACCTGCTCTGCCTGTTCTGCCGATTCGATGGACATAGTCCTCTGAGTCTTCCGGTAGGTTGTAGTTTACAACGTGTGAAATTCCGTCGACGTGAATGCCTCGTCCAGCGACATCAGTCGCGACAAGGACTTTAATTTCGCCAGACTTGAATTTGTCTAGCGTGCTTATGCGTTTCTTCTGAGGAACCTCGCCTGTAAGAAGCCCGGAGTTGATATTGTGACGATTAAGTTTTTCCTCAAGCATTCTGGTTTCGTCTCTTCTGTTGACGAAAACAATGATGCGATCGACTTCATCGCTCATAACAAGGTTATAAAGAACCGTATATTTTTGATCTGCGGAGGTCAGATATACCAACTGTTCTACTGAGTCGACGGCGACCTGGTCAGGTGCGATTTCCACTCTTACAGGGTCCAGCGTCCAACTTGCAGAGAGCCGTTTTATGTCTTCGCTGAAAGTTGCGCTAAATAGCTGTGTTTGCCGGTTTTGCTTCTTTGGTGTTCTTTGAATGATGGCTTTTACATCAGGAATGAATCCCATGCTCAGCATTCGGTCGGCTTCGTCTATGATCAGCATTTCAACTTTGGAAAGATCTATGACTCTGGAGCGACAAAAGTCGAGTAGCCGCCCGGGTGTCGCAATGACCAAGTCGACATTGTTGAGCAGTTGTTTCTTCTGTTTTTCGTAGTCGATGCCACCTACGGTCGCGACGACGTCAAAGTCAGCGTACTCGGATAGTTGCTCAGCATCGCTCGCGATCTGCATAACAAGTTCACGCGTAGGCGCAATAACCAGGGAAAAAGGTGTGCCGGGTGGGCGCTTTTCATGCTCTGGGTTTTCGATGTGATAGGTAATCACGGACAACAGGAAAGCGGCGGTTTTCCCTGTACCGGTCTGAGCCTGCGCAATGATGTCTGAGCCATCCAACGAGTGCGGCAAGACCTCGTTTTGAACAGGTGTGCAACTCTGAAAACCTAGCTTCTGAATGGCTTGTTGTAGCGGTAAGGGAAGATCCAGAACGGCAAAATCCTCTGGCAAGGAGATGACCTCTGGTGGTTCCTCTTTGCGTGATGATTTCTTTGATTTACCTTGGCCGGCGTTCTTTTTAGCTTTTGTCTTATTTTGCTTCTTTTGGTTTGAAGCAGGCTGGTGTGTTGAAGTTTCCGTTCGTGCGGATTGTTCTTCATCACTGCTGCGACTGAATAGCTTTTTTAAAAAACTCATATCGTTAGTTGTTTCACACTCGAATAAAAAGCAACCGAGTTGGATGTTTCAGCTCGTTAACTCTTAAGGTAATGGCGAACAGACGCCAATTGGACACAAACTACGAAGACTTCGAGGGCTTGTCGCAACGAATCTAGTGCCGGAAATGTTGGTGCCAGTCTTATGTTTCCGTCTTCGGGGTCTAATCCATAGGGAAAAGTGGCGCCAGCGGGCGTCAGTCTAACACCAACATTCGCCGCAAGCGTGATAATTTCCTTCGCCTGACCCGGAATTGCGTCGAAAGAGACAAAATAACCACCATTAGGGCTGCTCCACCTCCCGATTTCCTTTCCCGTAAGGTGTTTGTCGAGAATCTCCTCGGTTAGATCAAACCTAGGCTTCAGCAAATCAGCGTGCCGTGCCATATGTTGGGCGATACCAGTCATGTCTTTGAGGAAGAGAACGTGTCGCAGTTGGTTTACTTTGTCAAAGCCAATCATCGTTTCAGAAAGATACTGCTCAAATGCCGCTAATTTTTCCCGTGATGTGCCAAGGAAAGAAATGCCAGCGCCTGCAAAAGTCACTTTCGAGGTTGAGCCAAACAAAACCATGCTGTCAGTCGTGTCGTTTTCACGTGCTAGCGCCATCAAATTAGTTAATGTATCCGGCACATCGGTTAAGTGGTGCACTGCATAGGCGTTGTCCCACATAATTCTGAAATTATCCCCAGCAATTTTTGGCAACATCGCGAATCTTTTTACTGCTGTTTCGGAATAAGTACTGCCGGTGGGATTCGAGTATTTAGGCACACACCAAATGCCCTTGATTGATGGGTCTTGTCGGACAAGTTGTTCAATTTTATCGAGATCGGGATCTTGCCCTTCGAATGAGACGGGAATCATTTCGATATTGAAATGTTCGCAGAGCGTAAAATGTCTGTCATAGCCGGGAACTGGACAGATGAATTTTACGCCAGCTGGATACTCTTTTTGCCAGGCTGGTTGCATGAATGCCAGATACTGATGCATCAATGTGAGACTGGCATTGCCGCCAACGAGAATTTCATCCGGATCTGTTTCCAGCACGCCCGCGCCAAGTGCTCGCGCTTCTGGAATGCCTAACAAACCGCCATAGTTTCGGACGTCAGTACCATCTTGGAGAAGATACTGTCCCTTCAAAATACCGTCTAATTCGTTGGAGAGATTAAGCTGTTCTGAGCTGGGTTTTCCTCGGGTGAGATCGAGTGTCAGTTTAGCCTCTGCGATTTTGTCATATTCTTGAACCAGTGTTATTTCGAGTGCTTCGAGCTCAGTTCTGGACATTTCGCTGTAGCTGTTCGACTTGTTTGAGATTGTCACGTGCTTATCCTGAATTGATTGCAGACTATGAGAGTGAAAGCCCGGCCAGTTCTTCTACACCGAGCATCAGGTTGAGGTTTTGTACAGCCGCGCCGGATGCCCCTTTGCCGAGATTATCGAGGCGAGCGACTAGCAGCACTTGATCGTTGTTACCAAATACGAACAGATCTATTCGATTGGTATGGTTGTTTCCTTGCGGATCAAGGAAGCCCTTTTCAAGCGAATCATCAGTGTTTGGCGGGTGCACCTTTACGCAGCGTTCGTTTTTGTATCGTTCCTGAAGCGCCAAGTGAACTTGCTCAAGACTTTTAATGCGTGTCATCGCTTGCCCGGTAATCGGAATATTAACCAGCATTCCCTGATGAAAGTGTCCTACCGAGGGCATAAACATTGGTTTGTTGGCTAGACGCGCATGTAATTGCATTTCGGGTAAATGTTTATGTTTAAGTTGGAGGCTATATGGGCGCGAATACCAGAGATTTTCAGGATGTGTTTTTGCTCGCTCCTCATAATCTTCAATCATTACGCGACCGCCTCCCGAGTATCCGGAAACCCCGTGCGCAGTGAGGTCCGACGTGGCGGACACCAACTCTGCATCGATCAGGGGACGCACCGCAAGCAAGAAAGCTGTTGACCAGCAGCCAGGATTTGAAACCCTTGTGCTGTTTTGTATTTTATCGCGCTGGTTTTCAACTAGCTCCGGCAAACCGAAGTCCCAAGTGGGGTCGACTCGATGAGCGGTACTCGCATCGATGAATTTTACTGGCGCATCCTGAGCGAGCTCGACTGAGCGTTTTGCTGCATCGTCAGGCAAACATAAAATGACAATATCGGACGATTTGATAATCTCTTGTTTGATGCCCTCATCTTTGCGTTCAACATTATTGATGGTGACAAGTTCGATGTCCTCACGCTGATCAAGGCGAGCCTGAATTAACAGACCGGTGGTGCCTGCCTGACCGTCAATGAAAACCTTGTGCATGTCTAATGTGCTCGTCGCGAGTAGGAAAGCCCGCAATTTTAGCACGAATTTGGCCTTTACCCGAAAGCCAGTGTGCTTATTTTCTATTTGTCACTTTGCATTTTGGCGGTTAGGAGGGCGGTGGGGAGCCAAGCTTGCTGAGAATTATTCGCAGGTCAGAGGCGTCGTTAATGCTGCTGACACCAAGATCGATATGCTGCGGACAGATAAATTCGAGAGGCTGTGATTGATAGTGTTTGTCTCTCATGTAATGGACAAATTTAAGTGTTCGAAACCCGTCGAACCAATCACGCAGAAATTTAACAAATACGTGCTTAGACTTGATGCGACGTTTTTGTTTTTCGATCTCATCAAAAGCACCTGTTTCGAGACCCCATTGCACCAGTAGATCGTCATTGCTAAATGTATCTGCTGCGGTTTTTCTATCCCAAATGAGTGGTAGGCGCGCTAATAATGTTTTCAGCAACTCAAAGATTGCCGGTTGGTAGTACAGATATTCTTTCAGTGGGTTGCTCAAACGCTGGATACGGTCAATGCTGGTACCTGTACCATACGGCGTGCGGTGTGAGATGCGAGCGTCAAGCTCGATAGGGTCGTTGTGGGCGGATAAAACGACGCCAGTTTTTGCCAATTTGTTCAGCAGGTAAAAGTCTTCCCCTGCAAGTCTTTTCGGTGTGCCCCTTACTAATGCATAGGCTCTGGCATCGACTGAAATTGTGCTCCCGACGGTATGAAAGGCGTAGTGGCTATTTGCATATTTTAATCGATCAACATAGTAGTAGAGCGATATCTCGTACAGGAGCATCGCCTGTATCAGCGCTAGCGAGGGTGCATTTTTTACCCAGGGCGCTTTGTTCGNNGCTCTTTACTCGCTGAGGGCTCTTTACTCGCTGAGGGCTCTTTATTCGCCGAGGGCTCTTTGTTCGCTGAGGGCTCTACTTCATCCGAGCGGAAAACGTGTCTAAACGGTCTGACAATTGCTGCGATTTTATGGTCGGAAGTTAAGTTTTGCAGCGAGGTTTCGAAGTACCGGTGGGGCAGCCGGGCATCGGCGTCAGTATTATTGATGAAGGGGTTTGTCACCCGCTCTGAACCAATCATAGCGAGTGCAATGTCAGCGCCAATCTTCCTAGCAAGACCGACGCCTTGTGTTTCGTCGAACATCCAATTCGAAGAAACTCGGTCGACGGTAAGGCAGTGGACTGAGCTGTTGATAAAAGAAAAATACAGGTTGTCTTTGTGCAGGCGGTGCGATGATGTCGCCTCTGCCAGCAACTGTGCTGTTTCGTGATCATTGGCGTCACTGGCGTTGACGATCAGAATGACAATTATCCTACCCGTCAGTTTGTGCCATACCTTTTGTACACTGGACCAATTTTCATTCCTTGCAGGAATAACAAGGCAATGTTCGTACTGATGAGTCGCTGTAATTTCAGCGTTGGCGTTAAGGTCAGAAAATAGGTCAACAATCTGGCGCGCCTCTGGCTCGGCGTAACGGGCAAGATATTTTTCGATTTGTTTGTCCGTTGTTATGGTGATCGCTCACCTCCGGATATGCCTAATGTAATCGGGCCCGAATTTCGAGCGTGGATACGACCTCGGATTCTATTTGCAGCCATTCAGTCAGTCTGTCGTCTACCTCAGGTTTTGGGAAATACTTCAAGGCAAGATCGATAAACAAATGATGGTGATTACTTTCAGACCGAGCAAGCGTTGCATAAAACACCTGTATCTCCGGATCGACATTAGCACTTGCTATGCGGGCAAAGCGTTCCGCGCCTCTTGCTTCAATTACTGCTGCAGAAAGTAATCTGTCCAGAAAGTAGACATCTGAACCTTCTCGCATGTGTTTGCGGAGGCGATTAACGTATGGATCTTTTTCATCCGCAGAAGGAGATAGGCCGCGGCTTTGCATGAGTCTAACAACCTGGCGGAAGTGGTTAAGTTCCTCCAATGCAAGGTCAATCATTGCCGTTAAGATGTCTTGCTTATCTGGGTAGTGCGTGACCATCGACATCGCCATAGCTGAAGCTTTGCGTTCGTTTGCCGCATGGTCGTTAAGGAATGCATCAAAGTCGCTTGTTACCGCTGACAGCCATTCATCAGAAGAGGCTATGCCCAAGTGACCGTAGTACGTTGTCTTCGAATGCGCGACAGCTGTCACAAGATTTCCCGAAAGAAGGCGGCTATCTCTGTGATTTCCTCTAAACACACCTGATGTTCCATCGGATAATCAAACCAGCGTACATCAAAACCAAGACGAATGAGATTTTCTCTTGAGGTTGCTGCCCGGCTTATAGGTATCATCTGGTCATACGATCCGTGTGCCATCAGGATTGGAATCGCTAAATTGCTATCGCATAGTGCTTGCTCGGCTGAAGCGAAATCATTGAGATAAGTCGACAAAGCGACTACGCCGGCCAGTCGATGCTCGCACCGTATAGCGGTATGGAGTGCGACCACGCCACCTTGGGAAAACCCAGCCAAGATGATCTTGTGGCTTGGAATGCCGCGGGCTATCTCTTGATCGATAAAATCCCGCACGTAATTTGCGGAGGTCTCAATGTCACCACTATCGCCTTTTTCACTGTGGAAGGAGAAATCATACCAAGCACGCATTTCATCGCCTTCATTTACGCTTACTGGTCGAATTGGCGCGTGGGGAAAAATAAATCGAATCGGTAAGGTTTCAGGTAGTTTCAGCTCAGGCACGATCGGCTCGAAATCGTGACCATCGGCTCCAAGGCCGTGAAGCCAGATGACCGTAGCAATGGCCTCCTGCTCAGGCTGGATTTCTACATGTTCTAAAAGTGTAGGCATAATGTTTTCCTTTTCTTGAAACGAAGCGCTGACAGCGGGTGCGCGGCAACAAAAGTGCCATGCAAAATCGGATTAGCGAGTGGCTCGTATCAGCTGAAGTAAGCACGTGGTGTAGTCATAGCCGGATGATATAGATTTTGTCCAAAAAAGTCCGCTAGTGAATAGCATAGGTATGCGGTTTTCGGACGCTGCTACGTCTGGTAGGCCCTAAAAAATGCCTCAGTCGCCTTCGGTTGTTTAGGGTGTAATTTGCAAGCACGGGAAAACCGCGGCTGTATCAAGTTGGTAAACGGCCTCTCTGAAACACGAACAGATGACGGTAAATCAACGGATCGCAGAAAAGTATGCAAAAACGCCTGCCGAAATAGCGAATTGTTGATCCATCAGGGGGATTGCGCCTATAGTTCTTTTAAATGAGCCATGTAGAAGAATATCTAAACTAAAAGGAGTACTAAATGGGACCGTTAACAGGTTTTAAAATAATAGAGTTGGCCGGCATTGGTCCGGGTCCTTTCTGCGGCATGATGCTAGCGGATATGGGCGCGGAGGTGATTCGTGTAGATCGTGCAGGTTCATCTAGCCGTCGGAATATTGACGTGTTGAATCGTGGACGCAAGTCAATTGCGGTTGATCTCAAAAGTCCCGCTGGAAAGGAGCTTGTGCTTAAACTCTGTGAGTCAGCGGACGGTTTGTTCGAAGGATTTAGACCTGGGGTCACCGAAAGGTTAGGGATAGGCCCTGACGAATGTTTAGGGCGCAACGAAAAGCTTGTCTACGGTCGGATGACTGGCTGGGGGCAGGATGGACCGATGGCCAACGCGGCGGGTCATGACATTAACTATATTGCGCTTTCCGGTGCGCTAGGTGCGATTGGTAACAAAGGAGGTAAGCCTGTTCCTCCTCTCAATCTCGTTGGGGATTTTGGTGGCGGTGGTATGTTGCTAGCTTTTGGCATGGTTTGTGGCATGTTGGAAGCGCAGAAGTCTGGAAAGGGTCAAGTTGTCGATTCTGCGATGGTTGACGGTGCAGCGACCTTAATGTCAATGTTTTTTACGATGCGCGCAGCAGGAATTTGGAAAGATGAGCGTGCGAGTAATATGCTCGATGGTGGTGCACATTTTTATGATACCTACGAGACCAGTGACGGTGGATATATTTCGTTAGGTTCAATCGAACCGCAGTTTTATGCGCTGCTGGTAGAAAAAGCAGGTCTTGACGCAGAGGACTTTTCTGCACAAATGGATCAATCTCGTTGGCCTGAGTTTAAAGAGAAACTTGCCGCTGTGTTTAAGACCAAGAGTCGTGACGAATGGTGCGATATTATGGAGGGCTCAGATGTTTGCTTTGCGCCAGTACTTGGGCTGGGTGAAGTAGCTGATCATCCGCATAACAAGGCCCGAGGTACATTTGTTGAGATGGATGGCGTGGTACAACCAGCGCCTTCGCCTCGATTTAATCGAACAGAAGCTACGCTAACCCATAGCTCCCGTATTCCTGGGCAGGATAGCAGGGAAGTGCTTTTGGCTGCGGGTCTGAGTGACAGTGAAGTCGACCAGTTGATTACCGAGAAGGTCATCACCATTCCCGAGGCAAGTTAAAGACCTAAAGTCGACTCCAACGGATGGCGGGGTTTGCAATTGGCATGCCCCGCATTCCTTCTCTTACGACGACAGTACCTATGCTGGCGCCAAAAGTTCCTCCTGAACGCAGTGCGGAAACTCCCCACCAGACTGATATACCCGCATTAATTGTGATGTTTTGTTTCCTGTTGTCTAACGAACTTGAGCAGTTTCGGGGAAAAATATCGGTTTTTGGGTTAAAAGTAGTCGATTTTTTCAAAATTTAAGTTAGAATTGCGCCCCTTTGTAATTGGCCGGTACCTGACAACATTAAACTGTCAGTGGCAATTTGCGAAAACAACCCTCCTGGTATGCTCAAAAAAGGTGTGCCCAACAACAGGGTTCGTTACTTAATTAATTCACCCGCGAGATGCGGAAAATCAAAGGCAAATGATTATGAGCGTAGAACTACTTGATACTACCCGGTTTCACGGGTTTAGAGTTAGGCGTCAAATTGCAGGAAAAACTTACCAAGAGTATTTTTCGCTGAAAGAAAATGGTAAACGCGTGCGCGGTGCTGCACGTGCGGCAGTGAAGGTTACGGCCGAAGACAGAGATGCCGTTTTGGCGAAAATGCAGGCGAAAGCGAAAGCTGAAGCAGCGAAGACTGCATTGTTCGACAAGAGTGGCAAGGTGCGCGGTATTTTGTTCAGAATGAAAACGGAAAAGAGCGGTACCAGAACGCCGGTATTTCAAATTGGCATCATGTCAGCAAAGGCCGGCAAGATTGTTAACACCACCGTTTCAATCAATCTCCACGGATTAGAAGGTGCATGGGCCAAGGCTGTAGGCTTTTACATTGATCACAAGAAGATTTCTAAGCGATCAAAAATCTATCAGCAGCTGATGCAGGCGCAGCCTACTAAAGCACAGCTTGACGCAATGAAGCGCAAGCGTAAGAAAAAGTAAGCACTTCGATTGATAAGAAAGGAGCCAACAGGCTCCTTTTTTTTGCCTGAACATAACGGGAGTGCTTTTTCTAGCGGGCTGATTATTGGTATGGTTGACGTATCTTTTGTTGTGGAGCAGGAAGTTGTCACAAGTTCAATCAGATTCGAATAGAAAAGCAGTAATGGGGGAGAAATACAAGGCCGCTTTTGCTGAATCAATTCAACAACCAGCGGCATTTTGGGAGTCTCAGGCTGACTCAATTGACTGGTTTCGAAAGCCTCAAAAAATTCTCTCCAAAGCAGAAAACGGCAACGATGTCTGGTTTGCCGATGGCGAGTTGAACACGGCGCATATTGCGCTCGACTTCCATGTAGACAACGGCCGGGCGGATCAGCCGGCGCTGATCTATGATTCACCTGTAACGAACACGATACAAACCTATACCTACAGAGAACTGAGAGACAAGGTTGCACTTTTCGCTGGTGCGCTGAAAAACCTCGGGGTCGAAAAAGGCGATAGGGTCATCATTTATATGCCAATGATCCCCGAGGCGGCTATTGCAATGCTTGCCTGTGCCCGTATCGGTGCGGTGCACTCAGTGGTGTTTGGCGGGTTTGCTGCGCGGGAGCTCGCGACGAGAATCGATGATTCGGCACCTCGAGTTCTGCTTTCCGCTTCCTGCGGTATCGAGTTCGCGAGCACTATTGCATACAAGCCGCTGATAGATGAAGCGATTGATCTGGCTTCACACAAGCCGGAAACGTGTGTCATTTTGCAGCGTCCGCAGTGCGAAGCGGCAATGGGTGCGCGAGACATTGACTGGCACCAGGCGTTGCAAAATGCGAATGGTGAAATGGCGAAATGTGTACCGATGTTGGCAACTGATCCCCTTTACATCCTTTACACTTCTGGCACCACGGGAAAACCCAAAGGTGTTGTGAGAGACAACGGCGGTCATGCGGTCGCGTTGCAGTACAGTATGAAAGCTGTCTACGGCGTAGAAGCCGGCGAGGTTTTTTGGGGAGCATCGGACGTTGGGTGGGTCGTTGGCCACTCTTATATCGTATATGCGCCTCTTTTCGCGGGTTGTACGACGATACTTTTCGAGGGTAAGCCTGTTCGTACGCCTGACGCAGGAACCTTCTGGCGTATAATTCAGGATCACAAAGTGAATGTTTTCTTCACTGCACCCACTGGTTTCAGAGCCATGCGCAAGGAAGATCCGAATAGCGAACTTTTGAAAAATTATGATATCTCGTCTCTCAGGACGTTGTTCGTTGCAGGAGAACGTACAGATCCGCCTACTTATCACTGGCTGCGGGAGATATTACAAATACCGGTCATTGACCATTGGTGGCAAACGGAGACCGGATGGCCTGTTGCTGGCAATTTAATGGGGCTAGACCCCGCTGGCACTAAGGCTGGTTCGGTAAGCTTCCCAGTACCCGGCTTCAATGTGCAAATTCTGAGCGAGGCGCATAAACAAGAAACGGCCGGTGAAGAGGGTGATGTGGTCATCAAACTTCCACTGCCCCCGGGGTGTTTGCCGACTGTGTGGGGTGATCATGCGCGTTATCACGATGCCTACATGACGCTGCATCCAGGTTATTACCATACAGGCGATGGTGGTTATTTTGATGAGGATGGTTACCTATACATTATGGGTAGAACCGATGATGTCATTAATGTCGCAGGCCACAGACTTTCGACAGGAGAAATGGAGGAGATTGTGGCTGCGCACCCGGCGGTGGCTGAATGCGCAGTGATTGGTATCGAAGATCCTGATAAAGGTCAGATTCCTATGGCACTCTTATTACTAAAGGACGGGATTAGTGACACGAACGAGAAGATCAAGCTGGATCTGACTGCGCTGGTTCGAAAAGAAATTGGTGCGTTTGCCAACTTCAAGCAATCGATAGTTGTTGACCGTTTGCCCAAGACACGTTCGGGTAAAATTTTACGTCAAGTGATGCGAAAGATCGCCGACAAGAAGCCTTTTGAGCCACCAGCCACGATCGACGATCCAATGATCTTGACTGAGATAGAAGCAGCGATGGTTGCAAATGGTATCGGTATGGTTGGAAGAGGGGATCAATAGATTCACCCACTTACGTTTATCAAATTGATAACATGGACTATTTCAGGTTGTCTGGAGAACGTTAAATTATGTCTACGATTTTAATTACCGGTGCGAGCTCAGGCTTTGGGCGCGCCTGTGCAGAAAAATTCGCTGTTGGGGGAAACAAACTGATCCTTGCTGCCCGCAGGCAAGACCGGCTTGAATCGCTGTCGTCGAAATTATCGGCGCAAGCCGAAGTCCACACAATGACCCTCGATGTTCGTCAACGTGAAGCAGTTACTGATCAATTGGCCGCATTACCAGAGGCGTTTCGGGATGTTGATATCCTGATTAATAACGCAGGTCTTGCGAAAGGACTGGGTGGCGCAGACTCTGCCGATCTCGATGACTGGGAGCAAATGGTCGACACAAATGTTAAGGGGGTGATGTACGTCACAAGGGCGATATTGCCTGGTATGGTTGCCCGGGGTGGCGGACACATCGTAAACCTTGGGTCAGTCGCTGCCAATTGGCCCTACCCAGGAGGAAATACTTACGGTGGCACCAAGGCTTTTGTCCAGCAATTCTCTAGGAATATGAGAGCCGACCTTAGTGGTAAAAATATCAGAGTCAGTAATATTGAACCGGGTATGTGTGAGACTGAATTCTCGGTTGTCAGATTCAACGGCGACGAACGGCAAGCCGAGCAGGTTTATGCCGGTATGAAACCACTCTCGGCAAATGATGTTGCAGAGATTATTCACTGGGTTACTGCGCTGCCGCCTCATATCAATATCAATCAATTAGAGGTAATGCCAACCGCGCAGAGTTGGTCACCTTTTACCGTTCATCGAGAAGAGTGATCGTGAAGGATTTCCGCGCTATAATAATTTTTTTTAAAAGTGGTACACAGCGTCGTATGTTGTGTTGACCAGGAAGGCATAAATGATCATTGTCCATGGCACATTTCCAGTCAAAGCTGATTATCGCGAAGAAGCGTTGGCTTTGATGAAACGCATGGCAGTTGCAAGTCGTTCTGAGGAAGGATGCATCAGCTACGAGTTTTACGTAGGGCTTAGCGAAAACAATACACTGCTACTTTTTCAGGAGTGGGACTGCGTTGATTCGCTGCAGGCGCACTTCGAGACAGAGCACATGGAAGAGTTTCTCAAGGTGCTGCCTGATATTCTTGACGGTGAGGTCACTACTCGACGTTACGAAGTCAGGGGAACAAGCGATGGTTATGATGAGGGCGAATTAACCTCAGAAGGGTTGATTGAGCCTGAAGTACCGGATCGCAGAGCGAAAGCTGAGAGCAGACCGAAAATTATCCATTGATAGTAGGGGCGAATCGTTTGCTTTAGCCCTGCGTCAGGCCATCTCTGCTAGGTTATAACTTCAAGTACCCGTTCGGGTGGACGTCCAATTCTTGCCCCACTTCCGCACACGACGATAGGCCGCTCGATTAGAATTGGTGACGCAACCATGGCTTTAACAAGCGCGCGGTCGGTCAGGTCTGTATTGTCCAGTTCGTTTTCTTTGTAGGCATCCTCACCCTTTCGCATCAGGTCACGTGGTGTCATTTCCAATTTAACCAAAATGGCTTCAAGCTCGGTTTCTGAGGGCGGTGAGTCGAGATAGAGCACGATATTCGGTTGTATGTCATGTTGCTCGAGAAGTGCCAGTGTCGCTCTCGATTTGGAACATCTTGGATTGTGGTAGATTGTGACATCAGTCATCTTTTCCGCCTTTTATTGTGTGAGAAATTTGGTCTAGCCGTCGGTAATTTGGTATTTTGTTGATTGAGATCTTATTGTGCGTTGACAGATGCCTCAAGTTGAATGCAGCTATTCTATACAGGGTCGATCATGGGGTTTATAGAGCAGTATATAAAAGTACCGCCGCCAGTCCGACAGGTTTGGGGTTTTTTCTACCTGATGTCAGAACGGTTCGTCGAGGATAGCTGTCGTTCCACAGCTGCCGCGTTAACCTATCAGACATTGTTTGCTGTTGTCCCCCTACTAACGGTGATGTACACCATCTTCAATGCCTTCGAGGCATTTGACGGGTTGTCGGGAACGGTACAAGAATTTATTTTCACTAACGTTGTGCCAGAAAATGTTGCGGTCGTTCGTGAGTACCTTGTTGAGTTTTCAACGTCAGCAACTAATCTCGGTGTTCCGAGCGGCATCCTCGTATCAGTTACGGCGCTGCTGATGTTGCTCACAATAGAGCGCACATTTAACGACATCTGGAGAGTAAAGGAGCCCCGTCACGGCTTTCAACGATTTCTTGTCTACTGGGCAATACTCACGTTGGGACCGGCCGTTTTGGCCATTACAGCGTATACATTAACACTACCGCTTATTAGCGATGTGACTGAGACCACAGGACTCATACAATATTTGCCTGTTTTACTAAGCATTTCGATGTTTACGCTGCTGTATATGGCTGTACCAAACTGCGCCGTCTCGTTTAAGCATGCGCTAACCGGCGGCGTTGTTGTGTCGATTGTCTTCGTGTTGGCGCGGTCGTTGTTCGGGTTCTTGATGGCCAGCTCTGATTTTAAATTAATCTATGGCACATTTGCCGCATTGCCTTTATTCCTGCTGTGGATATACATATCTTGGACAATTGTTTTGCTGGGTGCTGAGCTCGTTAAGGGGTTAGGCATTTTTCGATCTGAAGGTGACACAAAACTGGAAGCGCCGCTCTTTCAGCTAATGATTATTCTTGAAATCTTCTATCACGCCCATCAGCAGGGGGAAACGGTAAAAGATAAAGAGATACACAAGCTGGGTGCGAGAATCGACCTCGAACAGTGGAATGATTACAAGGAACGTCTAATGGAGCTCGATCTGATTCGTGCCGTTGACCGCGGCGGCATGGTGCTCAGCAAAGATCTGAGCGAGCTAACCGTGTGGGAGCTCTATCGGGCATTGCCTTGGCCACTACCGGTAGAAATGAAAGGTGAGTCTGATTGGGGTCTTGATCTGTCGAATCGCTTCGATGAGTTGTCTGGCCAAACCAGAGAAAAATTGTCAGATGACCTTGAAACCTTATTTGCCCGAAAGATGTCCTAGCCAGTTCGATAAGTTAAAGAGAAGGAAGTGTTTTTGTGTTTAGTTGTGTTGTACATGTTTTCTACAGGCTAATCAGTGTAGCCGCAGGGTTGAAAAAGCCCTTTGCTAAATTTATCGTTTTTATGAGCCTCGCGATCTTTCTATCTGCCTGTGCCAAAGTCGATTTTGTTGACTCGGAAGGGAATGGTTATTCTCTTGCCGGCTTGCATGGCAAATACGTCTTCGTAAATTACTGGGCAACCTGGTGTGCGCCTTGTATAAAGGAAATACCAGAGCTAAACAAACTCAACAAAGAACATGCTGACGAGTTGATAATACTGGGTGTTGATTTCGATCAGGTGGAAGGGGAAGAGTTGAACAGGGAGATTGCCAAGATGAAAATTGCGTTTCCGGTTTTTGCGAAGGAACCTTCAAAGCTGTTGGGTGTTGCGGTTCCGCAGGTTTTGCCGACGACTTATGTGTTTAACCGCGAGGGAAAACTGAAGGCTACGCTTGTAGGGCCGCAAACTGAAGCGTCATTGTTAGCCCAGATAGAATAGATTTTTTCACAGATCATCGCAGGCACTGTCACAGCGACACAGGATGTTATTCGCCTAGTCGTCAACAGGGGTGCGACGCCCCCTGTTAGTTTAGTGATTAAGCTCTTGATCGATGATTTGACGGAAGTGCACATCCAGCCCTTCAATCGGTAAATCGCTCGTGTCTCCGGTTTGTCGGTTTGCGTATTCAACTGTATCTGTTTTGAGGCCTCTCTCTCCGACAACGATGCGATGCGGGATGCCTATGAGTTCTGCATCAGCAAATTTGGCGCCTGGCCTGTGCCCATCTCTATCGTCTAACAACACTTCGATGCCAAGATCTTTCATGGATTCGTAGATGTTGTTTGCAGCCTCGGCGACTAGCGGTGACTTATGTGCATTAATTGGAATAATGATGATCTGGAAGGGTGCAATAATAGTAGGCCATTTCATGCCTTTATCATCGTGATATTGCTCGATGATGGCAGCGACCAGTCGAGTAACGCCCATACCGTAGCAGCCCATGGACATAACAACGGCCTTGCCGTTATCGTCCAGTACAGTCGCGTTCATCGCCTTTGAATATTTTTCTCCCAATTGAAAAATGTGACCGACTTCAATACCTTTTTTGAACAGAAGTGTGCCTTTGCCGTCTGGACTAGGGTCTCCCTCGACCACATCACGTAGATCATAAACGGCGTCAGCGTATGCATCGCGCTCCCAGTTTACGTTGATAAAGTGGAAACCATCGATGTTTGCACCACAGACGAAGTTCGTCATGGCGTAAGCGCTTCGGTCTGCGATAACAGGAATCGAAAGTCCACCAGGGCCGATTGAGCCGGGTGCACAACCAATGACTTTTTCAATATCCGCATCCTCAGCCATTTGTAGTGGGCTAGCTACCTCTGGCATTTTCTCTGCTTTCAGAGGATTGAGTTGATGGTCACCCCGAATGATGAGAGCGACCAGCGGGGAGTCTGTACCTTTGACAATCAAAGTTTTAACGGTGGTTTTTGTTTCCACGCCCAAGTGTGTCGAAACTGAATCTATGGTTTTAACGTCAGGCGTCGCAACCTTTTCTAGGTTCATGTGTGTCGCTTCACTTTTCGCCGGGGCGATCGCTTCGGCTTTCTCAATGTTGGCGGCATAATCACTTTCGGTGCTGAACGCGATGGTGTCTTCGCCGGAATCCGCTAGCACGTGAAATTCCATTGAATCGCTGCCGCCGATAGCCCCTGTGTCAGCATCTACTGGTCGGAACTCCAGTTGCATCCTCTCGAGTACGTTCGAATAAACCCGGTGCATCGCCATATAGGTTTCATCGAGACTTTCCAGATCCATATGGAAAGAGTAAGCGTCTTTCATAATGAATTCGCGTGCTCTCAGAAGTCCAAATCTTGGACGGGTTTCGTCCCGAAATTTAGTCTGTATCTGGTAAAAGTTGATCGGTAGTTGGCGGTGGCTCTTCAACTCCATACGCGCGATGTCAGTGACGACCTCCTCGTGGGTCGGTCCGAGACAAAAATCTCGTTCATGTCGGTCTTTCAGTTTCAGTAACAGACCGTCGTCATATTCAGCCCATCGGCCGGATTCTACCCATAGTTCTCCAGGTTGCACGACGGGCATTGAGATTTCGAGGGCGCCCGACGCGTCCATTTCTTCGCGAATAATATGTTCAACCTTATGCAGTACTCGCAATCCCATTGGCAGCCAGTTATAGATACCGGATGCCAGTTTTCGAATAAATCCGCCGCGAATAAGAAGTTGATGGCTGGCTACTTCAGCATCTGCTGGCGTTTCCTTTAGGGTCGCGATGGTATAACGGGATGCTTTCATGATGGTAAGTTGGTTATTCCTTGGTCCAGATAATCTGGATTAAATGTAAATTTGATTGTATTTGACGTGGTCTGCAGTCTATCAGGGAGCATTCGTCATGCACACATTACCTTGCCGATCTCGATAAAAAGAAGTGCCTCTGAAAAGTTTTTGAGCAGGCGGCTTTCATCATCTAACGCACCGCAAGTGTCGCAAATATTGGTTGATACAAATTACAAGCAAAAAAAAGGCCGCGAATCGCGACCTTTTTTCTGCTTTTACACATGTTTCAAACAATGATCGTACCAAATGACGTCAGAGTGCTTTAAATACAGTGTAAAGAAAGGTTCTCAGTCTAAAGATTAAACGAAGTCTTTCAGTGCCTTGAGCGGTAATACTTTAACTTTCGTGCTCGCAGGCTTAGCAGCGACGTCCATGACTTCACCAGGACGGAAAGGGTTAGGTACACCTTTACGTGCTTTGCGAGCTGGTTTTTTGACGGTTTTGATCTTCAGCAAACCAGGAAGTGTGAACTCGCCTGTGCTACCTTTTTTCACGTGACGTTCGATCAGGTCCTTCAATTCATCGAGAACTGCAGTTACTTGCTTCTTGCTCAGGTCAGTGTTTTCTGAAATCTCACTCAAGATCGCGCTCTTGGTGTACTTCTGTTTAATAGCTGGTAGTCGCTTTGCTGGAGCAGAAGATTTAGCAGCAGGTTTCTTAGTCGCCTTTTTGGCAGCCATTCGATTTTCCTTTTTTGTGTGATCGTTTGAAAGTGGTTTGCAAAGATGGGAACGTTTTAACACTAGAATATAGCGGTATTTCTTATCACATCATTTGTGGTGCCCTTTATATATGATTGGAAAATCACTCGCAAGAATTAGCTGGTTTTTTTTCGG
>ENA-UZWX01003995-UZWX01003995.1-metagenome-genome-assembly--contig:-Day-4---50m-contig-3995_pt1 | contig 29557 bp, 29 predicted proteins | sample MGYA00260347_ERZ794907 | MGnify/ENA metagenome assembly ERZ794907 | reverse complement strand
CATTTGAAACATTGGTGGATCACTTAACAAACCTTCTTTATATAGCTGAGCCCCAAACCACATATTACCTAAATCAAAAGCTTCTATTTCAGGTTTTACACCTATCTCTTTTAATTTTTTTGCAGCTTTTCTTAAATCATTTGGTGTATTAACAGTAATTACTGAGCTATCACCAAAGTTTAAAGTACCAGCATCTAATGTACAAATTTCAGGAAGGAACTGTTCTGCGTTTGCAATTCTTTCCATAACATTTGCCATATCGGTCATAGGACCAAAATCTAAAGGATTATCACCTTGTCCAATATCAAGATCACCACCCATACCTGTAGTTAAATTCAATATTACATCAGTACCACTAGATCTTACTCTATCTACAACTTCTTTATACAACTCTAATCTTCTACTTGGAGTTCCATCTTCTTCTCGAACATGAATATGAGCAATTGCAGCTCCAGCTTTAGCAGCTTCAATGGAAGCTGTTGCAATTTGTTCAGGAGTTTTTGGCAAATCCGGATGTTTGCTGGCAGTGTCCCCTGATCCAGTTACTGCACAAGATATAAATACTTTATTGTTCATTTAAATAATGAAAAATATACTCTAGATTAATAAAAATGAAAATAAATGAATTAAAACAAGATTTAGCAGCAGCATTTAGGTGGACTGCAAGACTTAATATGAACGAAGGGATAGCTAATCATTTTAGTGTATGTCTTCCTAATTCTAATGATTTTTATGTCAACGGTTCTGGATTACATTTTAGTTCAATTAAAGCAAGCGACATGGTTTTAGTAGAACAAGACAAAGTTGAGGAAATTAAAAAAAAACCTGAGCTAGTTGATCCTACCGCATTAAATATACATGGAACAATCCATAAAAAAGTTCCACACGCAAGATGTATACTTCATGTTCATTCAAAGTATGCTACAGCTTTATCAACTTTAAAAGATCCTACTTTGAAACCTATAGATCAAAATACTATGCGCTTCTATAATCGTGTTGCTATTTATAATGATTTTGGTGGACTAGGATTTGAAGAAGAATCTAACAAGATGGCATCAGCTATTGGAAATAATCATTCAATGCTTCTAGCAAATCATGGAATACTGACTGTGGGACAAACTGTTGCTGAAGCATTTGATGAATTATATTATTTTGAAAAGGCTTGTGAAACATACATAACAGCATTATCAACTAATCAAAAATTAAACATAGTAAGTTCAAAAGTTGCCGAAAAAACAGCTCAAGAATGGGAAAATTATCCCGTAAATATGGGACAACAACATTTAAATGAGATAAAAAAAATCCTAGATAAAGAAGAACCAAATTATAAAAAATAATATGAAAAAATTAATAATTATTTTTTTATTTTTTACCACATCATTACTTGCAGGAAAAGTAGAACGATTAGGTTTTTATAACTTACAAGAACTTCTTGAAGATGATAATTTAACTTATAAAATTATCAAAAGTTGCGTTTCTTTAAATTCTGCAATAACAGAAATAACCAAAAAAGATTATCCCAAATTATCAAAAAGTTTTTTTGAGACTGCAAACTATCTATACCCTTTTGGTATTCTCACCTTGGCAAAAATAAAAAAAATAAATTATAAAGATGCTGAAAAAGAATACTTAACAAGTGTCAGTGCTCAAGTTTCTGATTATATGGATTTCATGAAAGAAAATGGAGTAGCCAATCAAAGCTTTATCAAAGGAACTTTTATTGGAGACGATCTTAATTTTTGTAACGAAATTAGATCAGCAATAGAAATAACTATCTCTGAAACTAAAAAATTAAAGTCACAAGACTAAAATTAAATTATTCAGACTTTTTCTTAAATTTTGGAATTTTAGATTTCTTTTTTTTTTTAAATTTTGGAATTTTAGATTTTTTAGATTTATTTGATCCTTTAACTTCTTCTGTTGTAAACTCCTCTTGTGCCGGCATAATCTCTTTACAACTTTCTAGCTCACAAAAATAAGTTGCTCCTGTTTTATTGTTATAAAGATATGCCCCACAATTAATTTTCTTTTTTAAAGTGCAATTTGCTGGTTCTAAAATATAGTCTGCAAGCAAACTTGTTGGAATTAATACAAAAATAATAAAAATAAATTTTTTCATATAGACTTTATTTTAAATCTTAAAAATAACTATTATTCAACTCATAATAGAAAATTTTTTTAACATGTACTTTATTCATTTTAAAACATTTTTTTCATTTAAAACAAACGAAAATTTAACTAATAAAAACTATATATAAAAGAAATATATATATAAATCGTGGAAAAAAATTTTCTAACGTGTCAGAGTGTAATTAATAATAAAAGGAGATCTTATGAAAATGACAAAAATAATTTATGTTATTATGTTTTCTTGGGTTCTTGGAATTTTTAGTACTGCTAATACAGGAGAATTATGTACTGAGTGTTTAAAAAAAGTTCCTCAAGAAATGAGAGACTATGTATATAACATGGACTTTATGGATAAAGACCAACCTCTAGGTCCTGCGGTTATGAAGGGATGGAAAAGTCCTAGCAAACCACCGTGGACTATTGGTTATGCAAGTACATATGCTGGAAATACCTGGCGTAAAGGAGCAATGGAACGACTAATGGAAGTTGTTTATCCTAAATGGAAAGCATTAGGAATGGTTGATGAAATTGTAATTACTCAATCTAATTTAGATGACTCTTTACAAATTCAGCAAATGAGACAAATGATAGATGGAGGTAAAGTTGATGCAATAATTATTTGTTGCTCAAATATTACTGCTCTTAATACAACTATTAAATACGGTTGGGAAAAAGGCATACCCACTTTATCATTTACTGGCTTTACAACATCGCCATATTCAATCAACACATCTGTTAATTACAGATTGGTTGGTTACTATGTTGGTGCATGGATGGCTGAGCTTATTGGTGAAAAAGGTAATGTAATTGTTATGGAAGGAATTCCTGGCTATTCAGCATCTGACCAACAAAACAAAGGGGTATTGGCTGCGTTATCAGAATATCCTAATGTAAATGTTGTTGGACAATTAGCTCATAACTGGACTTCTCAAGTTGCTCAGAAAGAATTGTCTCAATGGTTATCAACAAATACAAAAAAAATTGATGGTATTGCAGTTCAGTCTTCAGGAGAAACTGGAACGCTACAAGCATTACTTCAATCTGGACTTGATCCAATTCCACCAATAGCTTTAGGTGGAGAGCTAGGTGCTCTATGTTATTGGAGACAAAATCCAGGATACATTGATGAAGCGATATATGCATGGCCTCCAGGTGATGAAGTGGAACTAGGTATGGATGTAATGATTAGAACTTTGCAAGGTCAAAGTCCTATGATTCAATCTATATTAGTTGGTCCTGCTACAAAAAATTTCGATGAAATTAAAGAAATCTTAAATGAAGATTGTGATCGAAATTCTACTGGCTGGGATAATCCGGGAATGGACAAATGGGCTCCTCAAGAATACGTAGAAGCATTCTTTGAGAATCCAAGCGATCCTACAAAATACGATCCTAAATCTCACTAATACTTTTAATTAAGTATGAGTGCTGAAAAAAATATAGAAGACAACACCTCCAAAGAGGTGTTGTCTGACAAGTCTCAGACTGTCCAGGGTGATATTTACGTCAAAGATGTTCATAAGTATTTTGGTGTAACTAGAGCACTGAATGGAGTCAATTTTAATGCCAATTTTGGAGAGATTCATGCAATTGTTGGTGGTAATGGTTGTGGTAAAAGCACATTAGCAAAAGTATTATCTGGAGTATTGCCTGTAGATAAAGGTAAAGTTTCGGTTCTTGGTCAAACTCCAACCTCTCCTGTAATGGCTCGAAATATGGGAATAGCAACAGTATTTCAAGAGGTGATGATTGCGGAAGAGTCTTCAGTCGTAGATAACTTATTTGTTGGCTCAGATGATTTTTGGTACAAAAATTTTACTCAAAGAGAAAAAGTATTAAAAGCGCAAGAAATTATGGAAGATCTTGTTGGCGAATACATTGATCCATACACACAAGCATTTAATTTATCACTTCCGATAAAGGCTTGGATTACAATTGCAAGAGCTTTTTTAAGAGACAATACAAAAGTATTAATTCTTGATGAGTCATCTGCTGCTCTAGATTTTGATTCAACTGAAAGATTATTTAAAAAAATGAGAGAATTACGTGATAGAGGTGTTGCAATATTAATTGTTACTCACCGAATTGCTGAATTAGTTAGAATTAGTGATAAAGCAACTGTTATGAGAGACGGTAAAGATGTCGGTGTGTTAGAAAAAAAAGATCTTAATGAAAAAAATTTAATAGGTCTAATGACTGGGAGAGAAGAAACTGGAGAAAAATCTACATCAGTGGCGATGCAAGCTAAAACTGATAAAGTTGTATTGAGAGCAGAAAATTTAGTTGTTTGGCCAGATAGCAAGCCTGTTAATTTTGAAGTTAGAAGAGGAGAAATAGTAGGTGTAACAGGTTTAGATGGAAATGGACAAGATGACTTTGTTAAGATTTTAGCAGGTGTCCAAGAATCTCATGGTGGTACTATAGAGATTTTAAACACCAATGAAAAATTTTTAAGATTTAACTCATTAGAGAGCGCAAAAGAAAATGGAATATCTTTTGTTTCTGGTGATCGAAAAAAAGAAGGAATACTTCCTAACTTAAGCATATATGAAAATTTAGTTGTCCCTCTTTACAATAAAACTAGTAAAGCAGGATTCTTAGGATTTATTGATTGGATGGAGTTGAATGGAATTTATGATTGGGAAGTAGAAAGATTAAATATTAAAACTGGCCCAAGAGAAAATCTAATTGGCTCACTAAGTGGAGGAAATCAACAAAAAGTTATGATCGCAAGATCATTTGCACAGCATCCTAAAGTTCTTATTTTGAATGATCCTGCAAGAGGCATAGATATAAGTACTAAAAGAGATCTATATGTTCATTTAAGAAAATATGTTGAAGAAGGTAATACAGTTGTTTTCTTGTCTAGTGAACTAGAGGAGTTTATTGGGCTGTGTCCAAAAGTAATGGTTTTTAGAAATGGAACAATATTTGATATTTTTGAAAATGATAAAATTAATGCAGATACTTTGCTTGAGGGTATGTTTGGTCAAACTGCAGGAATTAGTCAAACCACTATTTCAAATAAATCAGATTTGTCCTCTTCACCTATTCAAAATAAATCAATAGACACCAATAAGATAAAAGAAAAAAAGATTATAAAAATAGAAAATTTTGCTAAAGAAAATACAAATAATAATAAAACTAAAATAAAAATTAAAACATTTTAATGGAAACAGAAGACAAAAATAAATATTATAATGATGAAGATGAGATTAATTTTGAAAAATTAAATAATTTTAGAAAATTTAATCATAATATTAAAAGTAATACTTCGTCAAAAAGTCATAATATTAAATATGCTAATTCAGACAAAAATTACTTTAATAATATTATAAAAACTAAGGAAAATTTGTCTTTATTAAAAAAAACAGATGCTGAAAAAGAGGTAAAATATTACAATTTATCAGATTTTCAAAAATTTGATCAACTTGATAATTTTTTGGAATACAAAAATAATACAGAAAATAAACAAAATAAGAATATAGACTCTGGATTGAGCTATTCATCAAATGACTATGGTGAATTTAACAAAATCATTCCAACAAAAAATAGAAGAGAAAAAACAATTAACAATCAAAACAAAAAAATTAAGATTATTGATTATAGTAAATTAAAAAATGATGAAAAGAAGCTTAAAAATAAAGTTGGAATTGATAAAATAAAAATTGTTTATTTTGATTAAAAAAAAATGGAAGTTATTGAAAAATTAAAAAAAACCTATAGATCAAGCACAGATACTTCTTCTAATAAGTATCTTATGGTGCCAATTTTTATTTTTTTTGCTTTATTAATTTTTGCTTTAATAAGAAGTCCAATACTTATTTCTCAGTCAGGTATAGGAAGTGCAATTATGCTTACTGCTCCATTAATTTTAACTACGTATGCTTTAACATTTATAGCTATGGCAGGAAGAGGTGGTGTTGATTTATCAGTTGGTCCTTTCATGGGTTTTATAAATGTAAGTAGTATTCAATTATATGCTGCTGGATACTTACAAACACCTATTGGATGGTTTGTTTATGCAATTGCGATGGGTCTACTTTGGCAACTTTTTTATGCTTTAATTGTTTGTTTTGTTAGAGTTTCTCCTATTATTGTTTCGCTAGCTGGATATTTAGCATTTGCAGGAATTAATATCGTAATTTTACCAAGACCAGGAGGAATAGCTCCTGACTGGCTACTTCCTTGGGGAGAGGGTTTTACTATTTTAAACCCAATATTCCTTTTAATGATTCTAGCAACAATATTGTTTTACATAATTACTCATACAGCTTTTTGGGGTCATCTAAAGTTAATGGGTTCTGATGAACGTGCAGCTTTTACAAGTGGCGTAAAAATTAACTTAGTAAGAATAGTGGCTCATATGATAGCAGGAATTTTTGCTGCTCTTTCCGCAATATGTTTTACGGCTCTTGTAGGGTCTGGAGATCCACTACAAGGAACCAAATATACATTATTGGGTATTACAGCATTGGTTTTAGGAGGTGCAAGTTTAGCTGGTGGACGTGGCGGTGCATTTGGTGCAATCCTAGGTGCACTAAATTTATATCTTATAAATTATATCTTAGTTACTTTTAGATTTGAGAGACTTCAAAGTTTTGTTTCTGACTTATCTTACGGGGCAGTTTTAGTTATAGCTTTGATGGTTAGTCTTATACTTCCTTATGTTACAAGAGTTACAAAAGGTTTGTCTGTAATGGTTTTTTTCATTTTAATGGCGTTTGCTGGATTATTTGTCATGATACATCAAGTTTATGATCAGCCAATTGTCATTGAACAAGTTGTTAAAAATGATGCAAAATCTAAAAATGAAATACGAGGCTCAATAGAAAGAAAGGTAGACGCAACAGGAAATATTATTGTTGAAGATAGTGGAAGCGCAACTACAGGGCAAGGTACCTCTAAAGGTGGTTCACTTGCAGGACATGGTGTACTTCAATTAACTGAAACCCCAGGAACCATTGTTTTTTATGTAATTATAGGAATAGCATTCATTGCTCTTTTATTTTACTTGTTATCAGCTCATAGAAGTCCATCCACTATTTCTTTTGTAATTATTGTAGTAATAATGGTTACTGGTTTAATTTTTGATCCAGACGATAAAGAAAAAAATCTATTAAAAGATACTGAAAATATAACTTTACAATCTAATCAAGTAAGTAGTATTGAAACTTCTGCTCCTCAATATTTCAGTTTAGAAAATATAAATTACTTGCCCAATGTTTTAGAGGGTTCTGTTATTTCTGGAACTGCTTATAGTATAATTTATTTTGCTGGAGTTGTGTTGTTGGCTTCATTAATTGTAATAGCTATGCTTCCTCAATTTAGTCCCAAAACTAAATCAACAGCAATATTATTTTTTCTAGCTGCTTTATCTTTAATTGTATTAAAAGGTATTTCATATAATAATTTAATTGAAAATACAGAAAGTAGCTTTTTTGGTATTCAAGGATACGGTGTAATATTAGTAGTTTTACTTCTATTTGTGATAACCGCACCATTTGTTCATTCAAGAATAAAAAATTTGACCAATGTTTATATATTTGGTTTTGGGATACTTGCTATAATTTGCACTTATTTTATAGGTGGAAATACTTTTGTACCCAATGATCCGTCTCTTTATCAATCTAAAATTATAACCGAATTAAATATCGGAGATCTTTCACAAGTTAAATATGAAGGCACTAAAAGATTTTTTTATGAAACAGCAACTTCTGGATATTCTCAATTTGCCTTTAGTATTCTAGCGGTATTTTTACTTCAATATTTTTTATTTCTTAATATGGGTGAAAAAGCAAACTACAAAAGGTTTGCACCTTATATGTATATAGTTGCGATTGCAGTGGCGCTTTGGACTTCAATTTTTTATTCAGTTGGATATTCATTTTATAAAATTTTAGCAGTATTTATTATCGGTATACCAATTACGCCTTTAGTTTGGCAATTTATGTCTGTCTATAAAGAAAAAAATGCCCGTGACAAACAGCTAAGTCAATGGGAGGAAGTAAAATAAAATGAGAAGATCATCGTTCCTATTCTTTAAAGGATTGGGATTACTATTTGCAATTCTCTGCGGCATAGGAACTGCTGTGCTTGGTTGGTTTGATGGAGCAGATTGGATGAATATTGCAGCCTATTCTATTGCAGTAACTGGTTTAATATTATGGGGATGGTATCATTTCTCTGTTAGATGGATCAATGAAGATTTAAAACAAAACATATTTACTAAATTTCCCAAAGAACAAAATATTCAAGATGAAGAAAATGAAGAAGATGAAGAAAATTTTTTCTTTAAAAATATTAGAGAACATAGATGGAAAACAATAACATTTCTTGGTGTAATTCTTATTTTTATTTTTGTATCTTTTATTGCAGATGATTTCTTTTCAGGGAGAACCTTAGTTTCTTTTTTGATCTTTCTTATATTTGTGATTTTTATGGGCGTCATAAGCAGATACATAAAGGGGTCTAAAAGTGTTTTTATTGGGATATCTGTTTTGATTGCGTTATTTATTATTGGATCTTTAACTATACCCGGCTTCTTAACTACTATGAATATGAAATCGATGTTAGTCTTTGCGTCATTTCTTGGGTTGGCAACTATTGGTCAAACTTTCGTTGCACTTTTAGGAGGTTTGGATTTGTCAATCCCCTTCGTTATTGGCTCTATGAATGTGGGATTAATGTCATTAATTTCTAAAGGAGTTCCGCCTTGGCTAGCTTGTTTGGTTATATTGTTGTTAGGTATCTTAATTGGATTTGTTAATGGTGTTTTAAGTTTTAGACTTCAAGGACAAGCTTTAATTTTAACTTTAGGTGTCGGATTTTTTGTTAAAGGTGGAGTTCAAATATTAGTTTCTTTGGGAACTTTTTCAGCTGGCACAGTTTTTGGGGTAGTCCCAGATTGGATGCAAAATTTAGCATCTATGGGTGGAAAAACCGTTGGTCTTCCAATACCTCCTGTAATCATTATTTGGATTGTCGTAAGCATTTTAGTTATTGTTGCTCTAAGATTAACAAAATGGGGTAGGCATTTGTATGCTTTAGGAGGAAGTAGATTGTCTTCATCAAGACTATCCATTTCTGAAAGAGGTTATTGGATTGGAGCTTATGTTATTAGCGGATTTTTCTCTGCTCTAACTGGAATACTTCTACTTGGTTGGAGTGGTGGAGGATATGTAGGTGCTGGAGATATATATTTATTCACAACAATAGCTGCCGTAGTTATTGGAGGAACTTCATTGTTAGGAGGTTCTGGAGGATACGGATTAAGCGTTATCGGGGTATTTATTTTACAAATAATAACTACAGTGCTAATTGGATGGGGTTTAAGTTGGGAAGCACAACAATTTATTCTAGGATTGTTAATTATTCCAATGGTAGCTCTTTACGCTAGATCACCTCATATAAGAAGCCAGATATAAAGGAGAAAATTTATGACAAAATTAAATTGTGATATGGGTGAAAGCTTTGGAATCTATAAAGCGGGTAATGATGAAGAAATAATGCCACTAATAGATATAGCAAATGTTGCTTGCGGATTTCACGCTTCAGATCCTAATCATATGAGAAAAACTGTAACACTTGCAAAAAAGCATGGAGTAAAAGTTGGAGCCCATCCTTCTTTCCCTGACTTACAAGGATTTGGAAGAAGAGAAATGAAAATGCCAAGACAAGATATAAAAAGTATGATCATGTATCAAGTTGGTGCTTTAAAATCATTTTTAGATGAACAAGACATGGTTCTAAATCATATTAAGCCTCATGGATCATTATATGTTATGGCTGCAAAAGATGAAAACATGGCACATGCTATTGCAGACGCTGTTGAAACTTTTGATGTCAGTATTTTTGGAATGGCAAACACATGTCATGAAAAAATTTATAAAAATGAAAGAGGTTTAAATTTTATTGCAGAATTCTACGCTGATCTAGATTATGATGAAAATGGAAATTTAGTAATAGCAAAAGGAAAAAATGCTGCTTATGACAGCAAAATTGCTACCAATCGTGTCTTACGCGCTTTATCTGAAAAAAAAGTCACCAATACTATTGGTAAAGATATTGATGTTGGTTGTGATACTGTTTGTGTACACTCAGATACTCCTAACGCTGTTGAAATTATTACAAGTATAAAATCAGCACTTAATAAATGAAAAAAATTCTAATAGCTAATCGAGGAGAAATAGCTTGTAGAATTATAGATAGCTGTAAAAAACTAAATTTACATTCAATAGCTGTTTACTCTGATATAGATAAAAATAGTAAGCATGTAAGAAAAGCAGATCAGTCAATTCATATAGGCGGTTCCAAAGCGCAAGAAAGCTACCTGTCATCGATTAAAATAATTGAAGCTGCTAAAAAATTAAAAGCTGACGCAATTCATCCAGGTTATGGATTTATGGCAGAAAACGCTGATTTTGCACAAAAAATAATAGATTCAGGGATTATTTGGATAGGTCCTAAGCCTAGTGCAATTATTTCAATGGGTAACAAAGATATTGCAAGAGAGCTAGCTTTAAAAAACAACCTTCCGATTTGCCCTGGCCTAAACAATGAAGATTTACAAAAAGATGACTTAGAAAAAAGATGTAATGAAATAGGTTTTCCAATTTTAATAAAAGCAAGTGCTGGTGGTGGCGGAATTGGAATGCAAATTGCAAATAATTATGAAGAATTAGTTCAATCAATTGAAAAAACTAAAAATTTAGCAAAAAAAGCATTCGGTAACAGTGATATATTCTTAGAAAAATTTATATCTAATGCAAGGCATATCGAAATCCAAGTTTTTGGTTTAGGTGAAAAAAAAGCTTTACACTTTTATGAAAGAGATTGTTCAATACAAAGACGTTTTCAAAAAATTATTGAAGAAAGTCCTGCACACCAAATTGAAAAATCTATTATTGATGAAATGGCAGAAAGTGCAGTAAATTTTGTAACCAATCAAAAATATGAAGGAGCAGGAACAATAGAGTACATTTATGACATAGATAATAAAAAATTTTATTTCTTAGAAATGAATACTAGAATTCAAGTAGAACATCCTGTTACAGAAACGATTACAAATTTTGATTTGGTTGCAATGCAAATTAAATTTGCATTAAACCTGGATAACAATTCAATAGAACAAAATAAAATTAATAAATCAGGACATGCTATTGAATGTAGATTATATGCTGAAGATCCAGCTAAAAATTTTCTTCCTTCGCCTGGAAAAATTACAAAATTAAAAATTCCAAATACTGGTTTAGCTAATATCAGATTAGATATTGGTGTTGATGAAGGAGATGAAATATCTTTTTATTATGATCCTATGATTGCAAAAATTATTTCAAAAGGTGTAAATAGAATTGAAAGTATAAATAATATGATTCAATATTTAAATGAATTGGAAATAGAAGGAATAAATACAAATAAATCTTTTTTGATTTCTGTCTTACAAAATAAATCTTTTGAAAATGCAGTGTATAATACAAAATTTATTGAAAATAATTTATCTTTATTTATAGAAAAAACAGAAACCGCTAAAAAAATAAAAAAAGATATTACTCCTCAAGAAAAAGTTGTTCAAAAATATACAGATAAAGATGTGGAAGCCTTCAAAAAAATAGCAGCAGAATCTCCAAAAGATAAATCTTCCAAACTTTATACTGAAAAAGATTTCAAAGCATTTGAAAATATTTTAAATAAAAACAATGCTATAGATAAAAAACTACCAGTCAAAAATATAACTGGAAAAGTATATGAAGACCCCATATTCAGACCAGGTGGAGACAAATACATGTTTATTGAATTTGGAAATCTTATGGATCTTGAAATAAACTTTACCGCACAAAACTTGGCCAAAGCTATTTATGATAATAAAATTAAAGGTATTTATGAAACTGCTCCTTGTTTTGCTTCAATGCTTATTCATTATAATCCTGATAAAATAAATTTTAACGATTTAAAAAATGAGATGAAATCACTTATTAAATCATTAGGTCCGACTGATGATATTGAAATTAATAGTAGAATTTTTTCATTTCCTACCGTTTATCTTGATAAATGGACAAAAGAATGCATCGATGATTATTCAAGCAAAATATCACAAAAAACTCCTGATCCAGAGTTTATTGTAGAATTAAATAACCTTGAAAATACTGAACAATTTGTAAGAGTCCACTCGGGAACAGAATACTGGGTGTCAGCCCTAGGTTTTTGGCCAGGATTACCGTTCATGATGCCTCTTGATCCTAGATGTAAACTAACAGCCCCAAAATATAATCCACCAAGAACTTGGACCCCTAAAGGTGCTGTGGGTATGGGAGGATCCTCCACATCAATTTATCCAGACAGATTACCTGGAGGTTATCAAATATTTGGTATTATCCCAGTTCCTATTTGGGATACACAAAAAAGTTTTTCAGTTTTTGAAGAAAGCATATGTCTTTTCAAACCAGGCGATAGAGTAAAATTTGTACCAACTAGCTATGAAGAATTTGATCATGTTTCAAATAAAGTAAAAGATAAATCTTATGATTATAATATTATTGAATATCAAAAATTTTCAGTCAAAAACTATAAAAAATGGTTAACAACAATTGATAAAACAAAAAGGTTTTAGCTTTTATGGTACAAGTAATTAAAAAAGGTCTAGAAACATCTGTTCAAGATTATCCTGGAAGAATTGGAACTTTAAATCAAGGATTTCCAGCTTCTGGCCCTATGGATAGTTGGTCTTTTAGACTTGCAAATATACTTGTTGGAAATAAACCTGGTGAAGCAGCATTAGAATGTCAGTTTATGGGGCCAACACTTAAATTTAATAGTGACAGAACAATAGCTATTACAGGAGCAAACATGTCTCCTAAATTAGATGGTGAAAATATTCCATTATGGGAAAGTTTAGAAGTTAAGGCAAATCAAACATTAGAAATGGAATTTGCTACTATAGGCGCAAGGTCATACATTGCTTTCTCAGGTGGTATTAATAGCGAACCATGGCTTGGTTCAAGATCGACATTTCATAAAGCGGGTGTGGGTGGAATTGATGGTAAAGCTATACAAAATGGTCAAACTTTACCATTAGGAAAAAATAACAATATTCTTCCAAGAAAAATTAAAAAAAACTCAATACCAATAATGTCTACTGATAAAAACTGGTCAATAGAGGTTGTGTTAGGTCCAAATGATGATTGGATTGATAAAAAAGGACATGAAATTTTTCTTAATTCTAAATGGAAACTACAAGCAAAAAGTGATCGAACAGGTTATAGACTAAATGGACCTAAATTAACTTTTGCCAACAAAGCAACTAATAAAAGTCTTGAAAATGGATCTGAACCATCCAATATTATTGACCAAGGTTATCCTGCTGGAGCTATTAATCTTGCTGGACAAACTCCAATTATACTTGTTAATGATGGGCCAAGCATGGGTGGGTTCATTAATCCATATACTGTTCCATCGTCAGCATTTTGGAAATTAGGACAAGCTAAACCAGGAGATACTTTTAAATTTGTTGAAATTTCTGTTGAAAAAGCTCAGTTATTAAGAGCTGAACAATCAATTATTTGTAGCGAAGAAAGTCTCGAGTCTTTTAAAAGCAATAAATCAATGAATGATAATGAAACAATAAAAAAAGTTGGCTCAATCAAAATAGTTGATTTTGAAAAAAATAAATTAGATGAAAAAATTAGAAAAAAGATGATGGAAAAAAAAGGTTTAAAAAATATGAAAGTTCGTTTTTTTGACTAAGATTAATATAGAAGGGATATAAAATATGACAACTGAAGTAAAAACGACTGTACCAGGCAATATTTGGAAAGTTTTAGTTAAAGTAGGAGATCTTGTTAAAATAAATGATGATTTGTTTATTATGGAGGTAATGAAAACAGAAGTGCATCATAACTCACCAGTAGATGGAAAAGTTATTGAGGTTAATATTGTAAATGATCAAGAAGCAGTAGATCCAGGAACTGTAGCTATTATTATAGAATAAAAATTTCAATTTATGAACAATACAAAACTTTACTCACAAATTATACAAGACCTTTCTGAAGAAATTGGTATCTCTATAGAAGATACAAAAAGTTTAACTAACGTTGCTTTGTCGTCCATTGATATTAAAAAAATAAATTATGAAGACTTTAAAGAAGAAATATTAACTTTTTTAGTAATAAATATGTTTTCTCTTATTTGTAAATTATAGGTTTATGACAAATAAAATAATATTATTTAATGGTCCAAATTCCCCTTTTGGAAGGAAAACAAAAATTACATCTATAGTTCAAAAAATTTCTCTGGAGGAAAAAATAATCAAAGTCCAGGAATCTAAATTTTTAGACAAGCATAATCCTTTGAGAAAAATACCCACTCTTTTAGTTAATGATTTAACAATTATTGATAGTGATAATATTTGTTTTTATTTAGATTCTGTTTCGAACAACGACACACTGTTTCCAAAAAAAAATTACTTTGAAATTATTTCAATGGTATCAGTTGCTAATGGTTTAATGGAATCAGTTTTAGAAAGACGTATGGAAATAATCAGACCAAATAATGAACAAAGCAAAAATTTTATTAATAAACAAGAGGTTAGAATTGAAAGAACTATTAAATGGCTTGAAAATAATTGGAAAAATTATAATGAAAATTATTTAACTATGGATCAGATAGCAATTGCCTGCTCACTAGAATACACTAATTTTAGACTTAACGATCTATGGGAAAAAAACTCTCCGTATCTAAAGAAATGGTTAAATAATTTTAGACAAAAAGATTTTATGAAGTCTACAATACCAATTGAAGCAAAATAATTTTTAATTAATCGTAATAGAACATTGGTGCTTTGTTCCAATCTAGCCAAGTAACAGGATCATGACCCCAAACAACTTTTGCATTAGTTTCTCTAGCAATCTTTCTTAATTTTGCAACTGAATCTGCGGCATCAGAAGCTGAAGCAACAAGTCCCGGCAAACATCGATCACACCAATGATCCCCTGTATAACAAGCATCCCCAGTTAAGAGCATATGACCAGTTTTCGGTAAATTAATTAATACAGATTGGTGACCTGGAGTATGGCCTGGTGTGAATATTATTTTTATAACTCCATCACCATATACATCATAATAATCAGTTTTTTTTCCCTGTAAGAATTTCCATTTAATATTAGGCTTATCAAAGTCTTCTTTTATATAAGCAGGTTGAGAAAACCAGTCAGGATTAAATGCATAATCATATTCTATTCTCTGAGTTATATGAGTAGCATTTGGAAAGTGTCCTATTGCGCCTGAATGATCTAAATGTAAATGAGTCTGTATAACATTTTTTACATCTTCTGGATTTGTATTAACAGTTTTTACTTGATCTCTACACCACTCAGATGCTTTCATAACTGGATCATAAGCTTCAACTACAGAGCCCCAATGCTTATGCTTGTCAAGAGCAGCTTCAATTGGCATTCCCCCGTCAATAATGACATCTCCTTGAGGATGTTTGATTAAAAACCAAGGTACAGGTATTTCATAAGGTTCTTCTCCCTGATTCATTTTTATAAATTTTACTTTTGTTTTAATAGATCCTGTCTGAAACATATACAGTCGAATACCTGTATTAAACTTTGTTGTATGTTCAAATATATCTTTATCTTTTTCTTCCATAAATATTATTACCAGGCAGCCTCATAAATATTAAGCGCATCATTTTCAGTTAGTTCTCTTGGATTATTAACTAATAAACGAGTCTGTTTCATTGCATCAGATGCCATTTTTTTACATGCATCTTTTGGAATATTTACCTCTCTTAATTTTTGAGGAAGTCCAATTTTTTTTGATAAAACTTCTAATTGATCAATAAAATCTTTACATACTGCTTGGTTGCCTTGATCGATATTAATTTCTGGAAAAATAAATGGTGCTAGCTCAGCATAATTTTTAGCAGTTTTGCTATCAATGCTATTGAATCTTAAAACATATGGAAGAACTAGTGAATTTGATAATCCATGAGATACATGAAAAGTTCCTCCAATAGGATAAGCAAGAGCATGAACTGCTGCCACAGGTGAATTTGCAAATGATTTTCCAGCTAACATTGCGCCAATTAACATGTTACCTCTAGCTTCTATATCAGATCCATCAAATACAGCTTTTTCAATTGAACCAGCTAAAAGTTTTAGCGCTTCTATCCCTAACATTTTTGAAATTGGATTATTATTTTTATTTGCTGAGGTATACCCTTCTATTGCATGCACCATTGCATCAATTCCTGTTGCTGCTGTTGTATGCGCTGGCAATCCAATTGTTAAATCGGGGTCTAAAATTGCAATATCTGGTAAAATTATTGATGATGAAACGCCTTTTTTTTCTTCTTCACCAACGGTGATTATAGATATGGGAGTTACTTCTGAACCAGTTCCAGCAGTAGTGGGTACTAAAACTAAGGGCAATCTTGGGCCCTTAGCATTGGAAACGCCCCAAGCTTCATCAATATTTTCATTTGAACCTAGGATTAAAGAGGTCAATTTAGCAATATCCATTGAAGATCCTCCACCAAATCCAATAACTCCTGTCGCATTTATTTTTTTTCCAGCTTCTATAGCATTCAAAAGGGTTTTAATTGATGGATCGGCTTCAACATCTTGAAATATTTCAAGTGTAGGTGAAGATTTTCTTAATTCAATTAGAGTTGGTTCAGTTAATTTTAATGACATCAAATCTTTATCAGTAATAAATAAAATATTTGGTCCCAATTTTTTAGAAACTTCTTCAGCACATAACTTAGACATACCGCTGCCAAATCTAATTCCAGGAGTCGTATTAAATGTAAAATTATTTAAACTCATAAAAACCTAAACGTAATATACATAAAAGATTATTGAAAATATAGCTATACCTACTAATATTAAAATCCAACCATAACCAGTTCCCAAGTTATCTAAATAATTTTTCTCTCCCGACACTTCGTCTGGATGTTTGTGAAGGTCACCAGATTGAATGGGTTTATTTGGTAAAGTTGATAAATCCATTTTGCTTGCTAGAAACCAAATTAAACCAATTCCAAAGAACCACCATATTAATTGATAACCCCAAAGAGAAGGTATTTTAAGAATCCAAGATTCATAACCTGCATCTGGAGCTCCAAAAAAATTATTTCCAATTATTTGCCCAGGTCCAACTCCAAAAAATAACCATATTAAAGCTATAACATATGCGAATGATCTTAGTTTTGTTCTGCTTGGATGAAGTCCCATGTGTTCATTTAAAAAATCATGAAATGTTTGTCGATAGTCTCTTTCACTATCTATTTTTATTATTGATGAAAAAGCAGAAACTGAAAAGCAAATAAATACATTAAACAATAAACCCCATACACCAGAATGAATAGTGAAAGGCCATCTTCCCCAAGGCAATCTATTTCCTGAAATTTGCTGACCAACAGTTTCAGTTAAAATTACAATTATTATACCAATTATTACCCCAGATATTGCGGCCCCTCTCGTTATCCATGGAAACCAAACTAGACCAAGTAAAACAATTAAAAACTGAAATGCTATAGCAATAGAAATTCCACTAAAGATAATCATTGCTGGTTTTGCAAATGTTGCTAAATAAAGTGACGCTAGAAATATAAATAGCATAATTATACGAGCTGCTCTACGCTCCTTCTCCCAGTTTATATTTTTATCAATGTAAACTTTATAAAAATCTCTTGTAACAATGCTTCCTGATGTCATTAAAAGGGCTGCTGCTGTAGCCTGAAGTGCAGCAATTAATCCTACACCCAACAAACCAGTTAACCATAAAGCGTGTTTATCCATTAAACTTATAATGTGATAAATAATTGATGAATGATCTTGGTTAGAAATTTCTGGCAATAATTTATTAATAAAAAGACCATTGCTATTAATTTCAGCATTTGCTCCTAATAAACTGGCGCCAATTCCTTGAAAAGTTGTAAATATAAATAACAGCAAACCAACAACAACTGCCGAGCCCCATATTTGATAATAAGAAAAAGCTTTTGGATGTTTTGCTGTATAACTCAGCATTGTAAATGATGGAGAAAGAATTATTCCCATAAAAGACATTGTAAAAGTAAAAATCATCATTGCTGTCCATGGACCTCCTACTGCTTCATTTTTTCCTAATCCTGCAACCCATTGTATAACGCCAGGTAATGCAAAATAACCATTATAATCGCCTCCTCCATAGCCATTTGTATTCCCCCAAAAACTAATTTTTGTACTTGCTATTCTTGCTAAAGATTTACCAAAAGTTTCGATATCTCCTATAAAAGAATAAGTGATCAATCCTAAAATAATTATTGTTAAAAAATATAGCCAAGATTGAACCACCCCTACACTAAAGATAGATTTAAAACCTCCTCTTGTTACATAGAATAAAATAATGGTTGAAATTATCCACATTCCCAATTCTCTAGAAACATATTCTCCAGTTAATATGTTTATAAGATATCCTGTTGCTCCAAATAAAACAGCAAGCAAAGGTACAGCGAAAAAAAATGTTACTAAAACTGAAATAACACGAATTGTGTCACTCTTATAATAATCATAATACATTTCCCCAGGAGTTATGTACCCAAACTTTCTGCTTAACATCCATTGTCGTTTAAAAAAAAATACACTTCCTAAAGGAACTGTTATGGCAATAAATGCTGTACCAACATATTGAAAACCATCATGAAATATAAGGCTGGTTTGAGAGATTACAGTTAGACCTGCAAATGTTGCTGCTGTTGCTGCAAAAAAAAATACCCATGATGAAATATTTCTATTTGCTAAATAATAACTTTCTGGGCTGTCAGAATTATATTTTGAACCTCTCACTCCCCAAAAAAAACAATAGGCTGCATATAATAATATAAAAATAAATAACCAAATAGATTTTTCAGACATAGTTTTATTATTTTAATTCAACCTCTATAAAAGAATATGGAAAGCTATTATTGTTAAAAACATTATGCTCTACTCCTCTTTCTCTATAATAAGCACCACCTTTAGAAAGTTTTGAAATTGTTTCATTATTATTACTATCTATTACTTTCAATTCTCCATCAAGCATGGGTACAACTATATAATTATATTTATGAGTATGGTGACCAGTACTATCTCCCACATCAAATAACCACTCAGTCACTATAGTCTTGTCATTTTCTATAAGGACTTTTGATTTAGCCATATCTCCAAGCCTTTTAAATTTTTAGGTACAACGTCTTGGTGCTGACTCACCTCGTTCTTTTTTAATTTTTTCTGCTTCTTTTTGTGCTTCTGCAATTGAAGTAAAAACTTTATCTTCATATAAAATAAATGGTTTAGCTCTATCTGCATTTAATTGAGCAACACACCATTCTTTTCCTGGTTTGGTACACATCACCATATAAGCGCCTGGGATTGGTCCATATTTTTTATTATTTAGGACAAAAAGACATTCTGCTAGATCATTAATTTTATCTTTATCCAAATCATTTAATGCTACTTTTTCTAAATCATTTAAAGCTGTAGTATTATCTGAACCAAGAATAGCTTTTCCATCTGTACCTTTTGGTCTATTAATTAATTCTTGTTTCATTAAGGAAGAGGCCCTTCTTTTAAAAATCCTTGGATAGCATTTTCTAAAATTTTTGAAACATTATTGTTATAATCATTATATGATAGGCTTCCACACCATGAAAGTGATCCTGGAGCAAATAAAGCGCCATCTTTTGGAGTTTTATAATAAATCATATCAGCTCTTACCATTGGGTTTTCTGTTCCACCACCATGATAACCTCTAACAGAAAAATGAATTTCCTCATTTACTTGTAGCATCAAATTAGTATGGTTTTCAGATCTTGCTAATAAAAAAGCATTATGAGGGGTACCAAATTCTAGATCGTATCTATCTAATTCAACACCAGCTGCTCCGCCACCTACTAATCCAAAATCACCAATAACTTCATTTTCACCTACGCCTTCGAAAATCCATGAGCATTCTGGTTTTTTACTATCTGGTTCTCTTTTGTAATATGAAGAAACATCAAAACCATATGCAGTAAACGTTAATCCACAAACCTTACTTGGAATTCTTCCTCTGGCACGCCACATACCACCATATTTACCATCAAATGCATTGTTGTATTCACCAGGATTTGCAGTCCATGCTCTTGTGCCTGCTTCACCTTTTCGGACTTCAATTATATTTAAATTATCTGGATGATATTCACTAATCCAATAAAATCCATCTGCACCTAAATAGATCCATCTTCCTCCATTTAATTGATAAGATTCATAAGCTGCTAACATTTTTTCTGAACTATATTCGGGGTGTGAACCTGTTAAAACAACTTGGTAACGATTTAACAAATCAACACCTTCTAAATGTAAATCTTCATCAGTCATTACATCAAAATCTATATTTTTTTCCTCCAACCAATCTGTTAGATGGAGATCGGCATTTAATTGCCATAAAGATGGTGATAACCAATGTCTATATTTTGGTCTCATATTAAGTATTGGACGAAGCCTTGACGAATAACAAACACCACTTCCATCGGAGTGCATTGAGTAAGTAGATAAACCATACTCTCTATGTTCGTTTAAATATAGATCTGCAGCAGACATGACTGGTACTTTTCCCGCAAGCAATTCAGCAACTACAGAGTTTGTAGCTAAATTGTCATTTGAATATGCCATATAGCTATTTGTTGGTAGTACAAGTAGAACTTTTGAAGTTGTTTTTCCTTTTGGAGGTTTTATAACAAATGGAATAAAATCTTCAGTCTCAGGAGAATCTTCACCATTTATTCTAAGTCTTGCAGCATAAATTCCACTTTTAATGATATCTGGAACTTCAAAAGTAAAGTCTACATCCCATCTTGCGTCATCAATATCATCATCATGAAAATGTATAGCTCCATATTCATCTGGTTTGTGATGATAAACCATCTCATCAGCTGTCCAGTTGTAACCTGTCATTCCTCTGACAGGTAGATTTACAACAAACCCATTTAAATGATTTGAAGTAGTATCTATAATGTGCGTTGAAGCAATATTATTTGTTATATTTGCATGAAAATCCCAAGCTCCAATAACTTCAGATCTAAGTTCTGCTGAACACCCACCATATCCTCTAGCTAAAGACTCAATTTCTGATTTTGATAATGCTTTTTTACTTACTCTTGGTCTGTCTATTTTTCCATTATAAATAAAACCTTGTTCGGGAAGTTCAATTGGTGTTAACGCTTCTTTGTAATGTCCTCCATGAATATGTCTTCCTGAGCGATCATTAACAGTTGACGCTGCAATTAAAAAAGGCGCATCATTGGCTCTTGGTTGTAAATTATTTGTAGCCTCAACAAATGCTGTAGTTTCATCAGCTGGATGCAACAAAGACATTCCTAATCCAGCATTAGTGGGTGTAACACAAGGTTCTTGGTAAAGTTTTATTTTTCCAGTTTCTGCATCAAAAGTTGCCGCAACAAGGTACCACACTTTTCTCATTAATTTTTTTTCACTAGATAGTTTCATTACTTGTCCTGCCCCATCTCCAATCATTAACGAAAGACAAGAATCATCATCTATAAATAAACCATAACCACTATTAGTTTTTTCATTCCATTTCGTTAATAGCCCCTGCTTTCCTTTTCCTGGTGTTGTAGGAAATATATACGCTTGTAAAGTGAAACTTTTTAAATTTAAACGATCATCTTGTGGAATAACAACGTAAGAACCACCATGAACTTTTTGATTTCTACCTTGATATGATTTATTACAAGTAGCTCCTATTTCTTCTTCTTTATAACCTGGTCCTTCTGGGTTTGTATCTCCGTGAATTAACCTAACAATCTGAACATCATAATTTTCATTTTGTTCAGAATTAATATAAAATTTGATTTTTTCTCCAGGAAAAGCCTGGTACTTGTCACTATAGCCAGTAATTTTTAACATAATATAAATCTCTTAAAATTAATAATTATTCTCCATACTTTTCTAAAAGTGCCACAATTCTTTTCAAAAAAATTGCATGTTCGCATGCTTCTTCTGATGAAAATGATTCCTCTAAAATTTCAACTGGTTGTCCTCTAACTCCACTAGCAATTCCAATTCTGTAATCTTCATGAGGCCTTTTACACACTGTAAGTAATTTACCTGCCATTGGCTGTCTTCTTAGTTTGTCCAATACTCTTATTAAATCTTTACTATGCTCCACCATTGGCTGACCTTTGTGAGGAGCTCTACCTACTGGGCACGCTCTATGTTCTTCAATTAATCGATTTCTAGTTTTTTCGTCTCTTAATAAAGGTAAAACATATTTTATAGTATTAAAATCATCTACACTTGTATAAGCTTGGTTTAGCTGTGTTCCTGTTTTTTCTTTCATTATTTACTCGTTCTCTCACTAATAATTTTTAAAGCTTCTATTAAATAAACTCTAAATAATTCGTGGTTTTCACTCATAGGAAAATGGCCTATATCTGGCATTTCAATATAAACTCCACCTTTTATCTGTCTTGCTGTATTTTCTGTAGCTTCAGGAGGTGTTAAATAGTCATAAGTTCCTGTCATCATAATAACTGGACACTTGTGACCATCGATATTTTTTAATTCATTTCGTAAATCATGATCAACTGAATAAAAATGTAAATCTCCTTTAAATGCTTCTGATCCTTGGGTGTAATAGTGCCAAGTCAACCATCTATCTTTTTCTGGAGATTGAGGTGCCATTAAATCCCACGTTCCACTTCCACAAACTTGTGCTGCATTAGCATGAGGATGTCTCCACCAATCTAAATAAAATCCTGGAGCATGATCTGCTGCTTCTACTGGTATTACTGCCCTAAACTTATTTGGGTGACGCAAAGCTAATTGAAGAGCTACATTTCCTCCAAAAGATGAGCCCATAAATATTGGGTCTTTTAAATCAAGTGCTTCACAAAGTTTGACAATAAAATTGCAAAAATGATCTGCAGTTAATTTATAATCTTCTTTCCAAAATTCTTTATTGTGAGGAGGGTCAGATTTTCCATGTCTTGGCAAATCATAGGCTATTACATTGTAGTTTTTAATAATCTCTTCATCTTCAAGCAATCCTCGCCATTGATGATTATGACAACCTGCTGTATGTTGACAGATTAATGGTATGCCCTTACCATTTTGAAGGTAAAAAACTTTATACTCACAATCATCTACTTCGATTGTTACATAGCGTCCAACAACATCGTGATGTTTTACCATTTAATACCTCTTCTTAAGTCATAAAATCTCATTTTAAACTGGTACTCCTGATTTTCTAAGTAACTCAAACTGAACTGTAAAATTTCTTAGATTTTGCATTAATATTAAATGATTTCCCTCTATTTTTAGATCTTTTCTAAAACTTGCCGACCAAATTCCATGATACATAGGTTTTGGTATTGGTTGAGAAAACTCTTTCCAAGTATTTGCTGAAGCTCTAAGAGCAAAATCATAGGGATCTAAAGGTCCAGGATTAGTGTTAATATGTTTTACTTTACCATCATGCATTTCAATAATGACTTTTGCTTTTTCCATATCAAACATAAAAGAACATGAATAATATTTTGACATTGCCGCAATAGTTTCATCACTATTGGTAAGGTCTTCGTATTTTTTTGCCCAATTATCTAAATCACTACTCATATTGCATTTCTATTCATTTTTTTTATTTAGAGTCTTTACTTCCCTTAGTTGGATCTTTATCAAAATTCATATGGAAGTCTTTCTTTGGATTTTCATAGTCTCCTAAAATATTTCTAATATTACTAACTTCTCCAGGAGCCATACCTATTTCTTTAAGTAAACCATCTAAAAAAGGTTGATGAGCTCTATAACGAAGTGCAGAACTAACAACATTATCTGCTAAATTTCCGCTTCTTGTTCCATCTTTTGTGCTAACTTTTTCAGCTGTGCCACCACCACCAGAGCCTTCAGAAGTGCCACTAAATCCTGGCAAACCATTAACATCAATTATTTTAATATCATTAATGTTAGCCATTGGTTTAACGCTTTCTCTAATAATAGACTCGATTTTGTCTGCAAGTTTTAAACGTAAAGCGCTTCTTCTACTTGCGTCACTTCTAAGATTTTCAGCAGAATTTAGTGCTTCTTTACCAGCGGCATCTATCTCATATCTAAGTTTTGCTGCCATAGTTGCTTGTCTTTCTTGCTCAGCTTTTGAAGTTGCACTAATTACATCAACTTTTTTAATACCTTGCGCTTTTTCAACGTATCTAGCTGAATTTGCTTTTTCTTCAGCCTCTATTGCTCTAGCTCTAGTATTCTCTTCTTCTGTTTTTGATTTTAAAACTTGTTTAGACTTGTTAATTACTTCTAAGTTTTTTTGATGTTCTTCAATGCTTAATCTTTTAGCTTTTTCTATATCAAGAAGTCTTACTACTCTTTCCGACTCTATTCTGTGAGAGTCAATATTTTTTTGTTGCTCAATTTTTGCATTTTTAACTTGTTGTTCTGAAATGATTTGAGCTTCTTCTGACTCTTTTTGTCTTTCAGATTGTTCTTTTATGATTGCAGATTTTTCTTGAGCACGTTTTATATCAACTTGTCTTTGTTTTTCAAGTCTCGCGTATTCACTTTCTTTATCTAAATTTAAAATTTTGACTTCTGTTTCTAAATCTTTTTGTCTTATTTCGAAGGCTGAATTTTTTTCTAATTCATTTTGCTCTTTTCTACGTTTTTCTATTTCCTCTACAAGTCTTGTTTCAGTTAATTTTCTTTCAACTTCAATTACTTGATTCTGAGAAATTTTTGCGACTTCAATTTGTTCCTGATTTCTTATTTCTGCTTCTTCTGCTTCTCTTTCTTTTTCAGCTTTTTCTTTTATTGTCTCTGTTCTTTCTTTAGCTTTTTGAATAGCAATTTCTCTTTCTTGTTGGTATTTAGAAAATTCTTCATTCTTCTTAATTTCTAGTTCTTTTTGAACTGTTTCTAAGTTTTTATTTTCAATTGAAATTTTTGTATCTTGGGTAATATCATTTCTTTTTTTCTTTCTAGACTCAATTTGTTCAGTTAATTGTGTTAAACCTTGTGAGTCAAACGTATTAGCTGGATTAAACATTTCAATCGGTGCTTGATCGAGAGATATGATAGAAACTGTCTCAAGCGCTAACCCCGTATGTCCTATCGACTCATTTGCTATTTTTGCAACTGATTTAACAAATTCTCCACGATTTTCTTGTATTTCATCTAATGTCATTTTTGCAGCAACTTCTCCAAGTGCATCAGCAAAACGACCAGCCACTACTTCTTTTAAGTGTTCTGGATCAAGAGTTCTATTACCTAAAGTTTGTGCAGCTGTTGAGACTGCTTTAGCTTCAGGTGGAACTTTGGTAAAAAATTCTGTAACAAGTTCAGCTCTCATTCTATCTTTTGTAATTAGAGATTTATCACCTGCTCTTTTTATACTTAAGCTTAAAGTACGCATTCCAACTTGAGTAATATTGTGAATTATTGGTAAGACAAAAGCACCTCCTGATATAACAACTTTTTCACCTAACATTCCAGTACGTACAAATGAAACTTCTTTTGATGACCTTCTGTATAGCCAATGCAACAAATAAACGATAATTGCTATTGCAAGTGCAGCTAAAATTATACCTGCTATTATGTCTGCTCCTTTAGTCATATATTATTCCTCCTTAATTCTGATTACCTTTCTTTGTATCTTCTAAAGCTGCACTATAAATTATCATTCCAAAAATAATTTTGTTTAATACGTCAGCTAAATTGTAAATTATGTTTAAACTGTTAATATTTGCTCCTCCAGCGAGGTGCTCTATAAAGTACCCAATATGATAGATTGAGAAACCAATAGTAATAATTAACCTATTTGCAAAAAATGCCATTTGTACACTCTCATTATTGCAGGATGCGTTGGCTCGGCCTGCATCCCCCATATAAAGCTCACCAATAATATAAAGCCACCCAACGATACCGACTAGGAAGCCAAGTGTTACACTCATGTAACCATATGCTCCTAAAAGCTGTGCAATAACCCAAACTAATGTTCCAACTAACAATCTCCAGAACATTCCACGCTTAATATCGGTAACTGACTTAAGCATTACATAAAAAGTAAGTATAGAAAGTGGAAATGTTAGCAACCAATCAATATATCTGAGCGCAGTTGGAGCTTGACCATTCAAAACCCATAAATTTTTTGCATAAAAGTAATGGATGGATGACATTAAGGCTATTACACCAATGAGATTCATTGCTGTACCCCATTTGGGAGCAAGTCGACCTCTTTCAAGGAAAAAAAATATTGCTGCGCCTATCATTGCTACAGAAATTAACCAAAAAGATCCACCAACGACGTCTTGTGGTAGCAATAATTTATTCATTGTATTAAATTTTATCCTCTCAATGTATATTTAAAGTCAAAATTAGCTTCAAAGCAAATAAAAAGTGTTAATATATTAAATATATATCTTTTATAAGTAGATAAAAAATTTTAAATGTAAGTGTTCAAATTTAAGATTATCAATCATAAATTCAATCTATACTAGAATTTTTATAAAAATATTCAATCCTTTAAAACTTATACACACCACTCATTTATATTTTGTAATCTCTATTTTACTGAATACTAGATAACTATATTATATTATTAATTAATGCTTTCCAAAGTCATAACTATTGCACAGCAAAAAGGAGGAACTGGCAAAACAACACTTGCAGTTCATCTGGCTATGGCTTTTATAAAATATCATGGCTTAAAGGTTGCAATTATTGATACAGATCCTCAAGGAAGTTTGGGGAAATGGTTTATGATACGATCAGAAAACAAAGTTTCTAATGAAAATCTTACTTTTAAAACTGCCAGTTTATGGGGAGCACAATATGAATCAAAAACTCTAAAAAATGATCATGATATTGTTATTATTGATACACCACCCAAAATTGAGGCAGATGCAAGACCTTCTATAGAAGCAGCCGATTTAGTTTTAATACCAATGGCAGCTTCACATGTTGATTTTTGGGCAACAGGTGCAATAGCTGAAATAGCAAAACAAGCCAAAAAAAAAATTTTAGTACAGATAAATAGATCTAATCAAAGATCTAAGCTTATTAATAAAACAAAAGATTTTATAAAAAGTTTAGATCTTTCTTCAACTAAAATAATTATTGGAAATCGACAAATTTATACCTCTTCAATGGGTGAAGGTAAAACAGCTGTAGAAAAACAAAAAAAAGGTAATGCAATTGAAGAGATTAAAAATTTATCAGAACAAATACTATCAGAGCTAAAATAACGATGACAGTTTTGCTTGCTAATAAAAAAATAATTAAAGATTGGATCGATTATAATGGTCACATGAATCTGTCCTATTATATTTTGGTGTTTGATATGGGAGCAGAAGTAATTTTATCTAAATTTGAAATGGGCGAACATGCAGCTAAAACTACAAAAAAAAGTACAATGGTAGTTGAAACTCATACCAAATATATAAGAGAAGTTAAGGAAAATGATGATGTGATTATTTCATTATCCCATCTTGATCATGATAAAAAAAGATTACATTACAAATTAGAAATGCATGAAAAATTAACTAATAATTTATCAGCTACTACTGAAGTTTTGGCGCTTTATATGGATTTAAGCGACAGAAAAGTGTCAGAATTCGAAGAAGAAAAGATAAAATTAATGGACGATTTTATAAATCTAAATAAATCAAATTTTGTAAATGACAATTTAGTAATTACTGGAAAATTAAAAAAATAAAAATTTAAGCATCATTCATAGTATTGACTATGACCACACCAATAATTATGAGCAATAAACCTATGGCAGTTGCTAAATTTGGAATTTGTTTATATTTAAAAATACCAAATAAAGACAAAGCAACTATACCAACCCCTGACCATGTAGCATAAGTTATGCCTATTGGTAAAACTTTCATTACATGTGACATGGTAAACATACATATGCATATAGAAATAACAGAAATCAATGATGGTGCCCATTTAGTAAAGCCTTCCGTAGCCTTAAGAGAGCCTGTTGCTATTATTTCTCCTGCAATCGCTACTCCCAACAAAAGATAAGCTTGAGTCAATGTCATAACTTCTTATACATTTTGACAAATTAAAATTCTAGCGATAAATTATTTAAAATGGATATCAAATTACTATCTGGTGCATTAGGTGCAGATATCAAAGGAATTGATTTAACTGATGTCTCAGATGAAAATTTTAAAAAAATAAATGATTTACTGCTGGAACATAAAGTAATTTTTTTCAGAGATCAGCCTATAACAAATGATCAACAAATAGCTCTTGCGGAAAAATTTGGTCCACTGGAAACTCATGCTTATGTAAAAGGGCTAAAAAATCATCCAGAAATTGTAAGAATTATAAAAGGTAAAGAAGAAAAAAATCAATGGGGAGAAAATTGGCATAGTGATGTAAGTTATAATTCTAAGCCTACTAAAGCTGTAATATTGAAATCAATAAAAATTCCTCCTGTAGGTGGTGATACATGTTTTTCAAATATGGAATTAGCATGGGAAACATTGGACCCTAAAATTCAAAATAAGATAGTAAATAAAAATGCAGTTCATAGTTCTCTTGGAGCAGAATTTTTTATTGATAATTATAAATATATGGAAGGTAATGAAAAAAGAAATTACGACTCATATTCTAATGAACACCCAGTAGTAAGAACTCATCCTGAAACAGGTAAAAAAATTCTATACGTCAATTGGACTTATACAAAACAAATTATTGGATTAGAAAAAGAAGAAAGCGATCAAATATTAAAAGAAATATTTGAACATCAGGCTAGATTGGATCTAACTTGTAGATTTAGCTGGACAGAAAATACAGTTGCTATTTGGGACAATAGAAGTGTCATTCATTATGCGATTGCAGATTTTTTTCCTGGTAGAGGCCTAGGATATGAAAGAATCATGGACCGTATCGCAATTGAAGGTGATCATCCTCAATAAGTTTAATTTAAATTNNAAATTATTATGAAATTTGATTATTTAATTATTGGTGCGGGTACTGCTGGATGTGTATTAGCTAATAGATTGTCAGAAAATCCTAAAAATAATGTTGCCATTTTTGAAGCAGGTAAAAATAGTGATATTTGGAAAGTAAACATGCCTCTTGCAATTCTATATACAATGCATGATCCAAAATATAATTATAAATACTACTCTGAACCAGAGCCCAATCTAAATAATAGAAATCTATTTTGTCCGAGAGGTAAAATGATTGGTGGCTGTTCTGCCCATAATGGGATGGTTTATGTTAGAGGAAACCCTAATGACTATCAAAGGTGGGCTTCATTTGGATTGAAAGACTGGTCCTATGAGAAAGTTTTACCTTATTTCAAAAAAATAGAAACTTGGTCGGAAGGTAAAAATGATTATCGAGGTGGTAATGGAATTTTACCAGTAAACCAA
>ENA-UZWX01007801-UZWX01007801.1-metagenome-genome-assembly--contig:-Day-4---50m-contig-7801_pt1 | contig 30035 bp, 30 predicted proteins | sample MGYA00260347_ERZ794907 | MGnify/ENA metagenome assembly ERZ794907 | reverse complement strand
GCCGAAAACGAGGTTTGAGGTGGTGCCGAGGAGAGGACTTGAACCTCCACGGGGTTGCCCCCACTAGCACCTGAAGCTAGCGTGTCTACCAATTTCACCACCTCGGCAATGAGGACGCGAAAGGGTACTAAGACCCACCATTGCTGTCAATCATAGAAACGATTTACAGCCACATTTACCGTTATTTGAATGAATCACATCAAGCTAAGAGACCGGAATATCCAGCCTCGAGGCCAAAAGAGGGTTAGAGTGCACAATTACGCATAGCACGACCCAAGAGCATGCTGCGGGAATCAATCGTCAGCAACAAACCATCGGGTAACAAACCCCGAGACCGATAAAAGAAGAACCACATTTTGAAAAAAGATCCATATCAACGGCGTGAAGCCGAAAAGTACGTTCAACCGATTGCCAGTAGAGAACACATACTCTCGACGCTGGAAGAATTCGGTGTGCCAGCCAGTCTCAAGCGGCTGGCGAAAGCCCTCGAGCTTGATAAGGCTGACCGCCGATCTGCGCTTGAAACCCGATTGCGCGCTATGGTGCGTGATGGACAGCTAGTGGTAGATCGCAGAAATGTTTACGCCATCGCACAAAAGTTAGAAATGACCGCGGGCAAGGTGTCCGCCCACCCCGATGGTTTTGGTTTTCTGCTTCGCCCCGGTGATGAGGAAGACATTTTTCTCTCCGAAAGACAGATGAAAACCGTATTTCACGGCGACAAGGTTCAAGCAAAAATCCGCGGGCGAGACAGACGTGGTCGGCCTGAGGGTGAGATTGTTGAGGTGTTAGAGCGCAACACCCAACAACTCGTTGGTCGCATTTATTTTGAAGGGAAGTTTTCGTTCCTCGAACCTTTGAACAATCGAATCAATCACGAGGTGATGTTGACTGGTGCCGACGATGGCAGTGACGTTTATGTGACCGAGCTTCAGGGGAAACCTGATCAGATTGTTGTTGTCGAGGTCATTGACCAGCCAAGCCAGCATGGTCATGTCACGGCAAAAATCATCGAGGTGTTGGGTGATCACCTAACGCCAGCGATGGAAGTCGAGATTGCACTGCGTAACCACGATATTCCAGTTGATTGGCCAGAAGAACTGATGGCGCAGATTGATGCCATGCCCAGCGAAGTCCCACCGGGTGCGAGCCGGCAACGATATGATATGAGGAAGACACCATTTGTCACCATCGACGGTGAGGATGCTCGAGACTTCGACGACGCAGTTTATTGTGAGCCCAAACGGGGTGGTGGTTGGCGTCTTTTCGTTGCGATTGCTGATGTTGCGCATTACGTTGACATAGGTTCTGAGCTTGATAAAGCAGCCTATGATCGCAGCACTTCGGTCTACTTCCCGCAATATGTTGTACCCATGTTGCCGGAAAAGTTGTCCAACGGTCTATGCTCGCTGAAACCTGATGTTGACCGGCTTGCGATGATTTGTGAGATGTCTATTTCGGCGCAGGGGCGCCTAAGCAAATACGTATTTTATGAAGGCGTGATTAAATCAGCAGCAAGACTTACGTATACGCAGGTGGGAGCATTACTTGAAAGCAATACTTCCGATACCAACGAGAAATTTGAGAAGCCCTCACTTGTGCCGTGTATCGAAGAACTTCATCAGCTATACAAAGCGCTGCTCGTTAGAAGAGAAGAGCGAGGCGCGCTCGAGTTTGAGTCAACAGAACCGTTGTTTGAATTTGATCAAGAAGGCAGGGTTGAGCGTATCGGCGTGCGTTCGCGAAACGTCGCTCACAAAATCATCGAAGAGGCCATGTTGTGCGCCAACGTGGCAGCCGCGCGATTCATTTCTCGACAGGTATCAGGTGATCCAAGCAAAGAGGATAAATCCGGGAAAAACCCGCCAGGGTTGTTTCGCGTTCACGAACCCCCGGAGCAGGAAAAGATAGAATACTTGGCGGAGTTTTTTGCCAGATTCGGGGTGGCCTTCACAGCGGGTAACCCAATTGAAACAAAAGATTTTAGGCAAATCACAGATCAATTAAAGCATCGAGAGAACGGACAAGTATTGCAAATCGCGCTACTGCGGAGCATGAAACAGGCAGTGTACCAGTCAGATAATAAGGGCCACTTTGGCTTGGCTTATAAGGAATACACGCACTTCACATCGCCCATCCGTAGATATCCTGATCTGCTCACCCATAGGCTCATCAAGTCGATTATTCACAGTGATCGGGAGAGTCCGCTTGTAAAGAGATCAAGCCTGAAAGATGAACGCCAGTTCTACCCTTACAATACGGAAGAAGTGATCGCTTTTGGTGAGCACACGTCCTATGCAGAGCGGCGAGCAGAAAGCGCTGTCTATGATGTGCTCGATTGGATGAAATGTGATTTTCTGTCAGATCATGTGGGAGATGTTCAGCCCGGTGTGATCACCAGTGTTACCAAATTTGGTTTCTTTGTAGAACTAAAAGACGTTTACATAGAGGGTTTGGTGCATGTAAGCACGTTGGCAGGTGACTATTACAAGTTTGATGAGTTTGAACAAGCACTTGTTGGCGAGCGCACTCACAGTGTTTTTGGCATGGGGGATAAGGTTCAGGTACAGATTGCACGGGTCAACGTCGAAGAGCGAAAAATTGATTTTGAACTGGTAGAGCATTCTCCCTTGAAAGGTCGGCGGTCCTTGCGTAGAAAGAAGTCTGCTCGGAAATCAACTCAAAAAGTATCAACTAAACCTGCAAAGAGGTCTTCGTCAAAAAAGCGTAAGTCGAAATCTAGTGAAGTGAGTGGCAAAGGATCTGCCAACAAGGAAGAAAAGTCGCAAAAAGCTAAAAAAAGTTCAGGTAGCAAAGGTCCATCGAAAGGTGGAAAAAAGAGAAAAAGAAGATAAATGGAAAGATTATTCGGAATAAATTCAGTGCATGCGCGGTTGATGTTGGGAAGCGCGGGTGTGGATCGTGTCCTGTTGCGAGACGGTAAGTTGTCGCAGCGGCTCGAGAGTCTGCATGCGCTTACGCAAAAGAAAGGCATCAAGGTTGAACGCATATCAAACGACGAATTCGATAAGCTAACAGAGCTTAACCATCAGGGCGCAGGTGTGATAGCACAGCCCATTGCTATGGATGAACAGTCGTTGCTCTCAATGATCGATCGCCGCTTGGAACATGCCGTTTCCGGTGACGTAGATGATACCGATTCAAGTCGTTTGTTGTTGCTGATATTGGACGGAATTACAGACCCTCGCAATCTCGGTGCCTGTATTCGCAGCGCTGCCAGCATGGGAGTGGATGCGATCATTGTTCCTAAAGATAAAAGTGCGCCGCTTAATGAAGCTGCAAGCAAAACAGCCTCTGGCGGGGCCTCGCTAGTTCCTGTGGTTTCTGTGGTGAATTTAGCCAGGTGTATCGGACAACTACAAAAGCGCCAAGTGTGGGTCGTGGGTACGCTGTTGGAAACCGAGCAAATGCTGCATCAGGTTGATATGCAGGACAACATCGCGATCGTGATGGGTTCGGAAGGAAAGGGCATTCGGCAGAAAACGGCCAAATGCTGCGACTTCCTGGTGAAAATTCCCATGGTTAATGCGGATCTGGGCTTTAACGTTTCCGTTGCTACCGGTATCGCACTTTACGAAGTACAAAAACAGAGGCTGTACTGACGTGGCGACAACCTCGCAGAAAAACCAAGGACTTAAACCCGCAGTGGGTAACAGGCATCTGCATATCATGCTGCTAACGATCATCTTGTCTTTTTGCAGTACCTTTGCCGCGGCAGAGGCCATCCAAAGATCAGGCGCTCAACTGGAAGCTGAAAAGCTGCTTGGTACGATGAACATGTCCCGGACAATGGACCAGTTAGTTACAAATATGATTGGGCTTCAGATTCAGCAAAATCCCGACATGGCGCCATATCGATCGGTCTTGCTCGATTTTTTTGGTAAACATATGAACTTCGAAAGTTTGCAAGACGACTTGATACGTATCTACGTTGAAGCCTATTCCGAGGAAGAGTTAAAGGAAATAAACACTTTTTATGCGTCAAACGTGGGTCAAAAAACTATTCGGCTCATGCCGGAGTTGATAGCTAAACGCAGCCAGGTTGGACAGCAGAGAGTGCAGGATAATATTTGGGAGTTGGAGCAGATGATCCAAGAGGAGTCTGAACGGATATTGGAAACGCAGCATGAGCATGAGCAAAAGTAATATGCTGGCGCTTGTTCGCTTCATTGTCTTGGTTTTTTGCATTCAACCAGCACTCGCAGAGAGTGGCTCAGGTAGATCGGGCCACACGCAGTCGCCGAATGTTGTGATCTTTTATGTTGATGACCTTGGGTATGGTGATTTGGCAAGCTACGGTCATCCGATTGTTAAAACCCCCCATATTGACCAACTTGCCGACGAGGGCATTAAGTACACGCAATATTATGCGCCGGCACCGCTTTGCTCTCCTTCGCGCGCCGGCCTGCTCACTGGGCGAACGCCCTATCGAACAGGTATTCGATCCTGGATTCCCGAGGGTCAGGACGTGCATCTGGGTAAAAACGAAATCACCATTGCGCATCTGCTAAAGCAACAGGGCTATGAAACGGCTGTAATGGGCAAACTTCATTTGAATGGCGGCATTCTCATGGAAGATCACCCGCAAGCCGAAGATATGGGGTTCGACTATGCCTTTGTCATGCCGGGTGGTTTTGTAAAAAATGCGACAGTTGAAGCGCCAAGCAAAGATGGCGCGCCTCGCGTTGGCAAAATGTATCCAGATAATTTCTACAGGAACGGTCTGGCTGTTGGTAAAACAAACGCTTTTAGTGGTGCACTTGTTGCTGATGAAGTAACTGACTGGCTCGATGCCAGAAGCGCCAACACGCCATTCTTTTTATACGTACCTTTTTCTGAGGTGCATACGCCAGTTGCCTCGCCGCCCGAATTTCTTGCCATGTATGCTGATTTTATAACCCCGCATGCGGAGCAGAATCCTGACATTTTCCATTGGGATTGGCACGATTTGCCTTTTAGGGGGCAAGGCGAGTACTACGCCAACATCAGTTATCTGGATGCCCAGGTGGGTAGAGTGTTGAATAAGTTGCAGGACATGGGCGTCTATGACCAGACAATTGTGCTGTTTACTAGTGATAACGGTCCCGTGACAAGAGAATCCCGAAAACCGTGGGAGTTGTTTATGGCGGGTGAAACGGGTGGTTACCGAGGCAGAAAAGACAATCTTCTTGAGGGTGGTATCCGGGTGCCAGCGATTTTACGTTATCCGGACGCAATTAAGCCGGGTTCCGTATCTAACGAGCCAGTCTACGGGCTAGATATTCTGCCGACGCTAGTTGAGATGTTAGGTCTTGAGCTACCCGAGGACCGAGTGATCGATGGTCAATCGATGACGAAAACCTTCGAAGGCAAAGAATTAGATCGTAAACCGATGATCTGGACCATCGACATGCCCGGACAGGATGACGACATCAACGAGTGGGCTTACCGATTGGGTGACTACAAACTTATCTTAGACAGAAACGAAGCACCTAAATTTCTGTTCGATATAAAGCAGGACCCCTATGAAATGACTAATCTCGTTAACAAGGAAAAGGATTTGGTTGCGCAGCTAGAAAAACAATTTCAAATTCTCAGGGCGGAAATTGACGCAGATGCCGTCAACCGGGTGGTTGAGAGCGATTGAGGCGGGTTTGGCAAGTTAAATACCGTTTATAGTGCATCCAGAGGTCTATAAAGCTGCTTTGGCGGAGCGCTTTGAGACGTTCTCGCTCAGAAGCACGAATGTTGTTGGGTAAACGCCTTTTTGCGGCCGAGTTGAGGGGCAGCGCTGCTTTCGTATAAATTGCTGTAACCCGCTGCCATTGCAGGGATAACTCACCCTCGAGGTGATTTCTACGTAAAACTGTGACTTGTTGTAATCCGCTTTAACTACCGATACAATCCGCCTCCCAAAATATCTCCTTGCTTCACAGAGACGGGTTAATCTTGGCTTGGCACCGATGACGGTGGTAAAGCTACGGTAAATCGGCCATTGGAAGCATTAACCCAAGAGGAGTCTTGTATGAGACATTATGAAATAGTGTTTCTGGTGCATCCTGATCGTAGTGAGCAGGTGCCAGGAATGATCGATCGTTACTCGTCTATCGTCAAAGAAGGCGGTGGCAACGTCCACAGAATTGAAGATTGGGGTCGACGCCAGTTGGCTTATCCGATCAACAAAATTCACAAAGCCCACTATGCGTTGCTTAACGTTGAATGCGGCAAAGATACCCTTGAAGAAATCAACACTGCTTTCCGGTTTAATGATGCTGTACTACGAAACATCGTTATCGGTCGTAAGGGTGCTGATACTGAAGATTCTCCTATCATGAAGCTTGAGCGTGAGAGTCGTCAGAAGAAGGACAAGGAAGATCGTTACGCAAATAAGGAAGCTGAAGCAACCACTGCACAGGCCGATGCTCCAGAGGCGAATGCTGAAGCAGTCGACAATGAAGCGGATGCTGAAGCAAGTGCTTCAGACACACCAGCAGCGGAATAAGCGGAGGATTTATGTCACGATTTTATAGAAGAAGAAAGTTTTGTCGTTTCACCGCTGAAGGCGTTACTGAAATAGACTACAAAGATATTGAAGTGTTGAAGCAGTACGTTTCGGAAACCGGAAAGATTGTGCCTAGTCGGATCACCGGCACCAAGGCCAAATATCAGCGCCAGCTTGCGAAAGCAATTAAGCGAGCGAGATATCTTTCGTTACTGCCATACACAGACGGGCACAAATAACTGTCGACCTGCGGATAACGTAGTATGCGAGCACTAGCCGGGTTTGCGATGCGAGGCAAACGCGAAGCCATAGGCGTCGCGATGGTTTGTGCGTCGCTGCCCTTACTACACTGGCTGAGTATCGCCATTATCAGCTTGGTCATTTTAAGGAAGGGACCAGCCGAAGGCGCATTCGTGTTGCTGTGGAGCTGCCTACCCGTTGCAATATTACTGTACCTGACCGGTGATCCTGGTCCCGCGATAGCATTTCTTGGCTCCGCGGCTTTGGCTTGGTTATTGCGTGTGACGGTTTCTTGGCAGTTGATCTTGGTATCTGCCGTGGTGATTACGGCAATAGGTAGTGTGATATTCGAGCTGGTCTCAGGCACAACGTTTGATCAGTTCACAGAGCTTTATCTGGCGGTAGCCGATGAGGCTGCTGGTCAAAACGCGGTGACATTGAGCGGGCTAGAGGCGGAAGAGCGCTTCGCGAGCATGCGTGACTTGATGATTGGGTTCTTTGCCATGAGCCAGTGCGCAGCCATGTTTGCGTTTCTAGCGCTGGCAAGATGGTGGCAGAGCGCACTTTACAACCCTGGTGGGTTTCAGCAGGAAATGCACCAACTGAGGTTGGCGCCAGTTGTCGCTGCGGGCTTGCTTGGTTTAGCGCTTGTTTGCCTGACTATTGGCTCGTCAGGATTGGCACGTTGGGTGCCATTGTTGTTGGTTCCGCTAGTGATTGCAGGCGTTTGTTTTATTCACTGGCTGGTAGCTGAGAAAGCGATGGCCGGTAATTGGTTGGTGGGTATGTATATCTCCGTGTTGTTTTTGGCACAGTTGATGTATCCAGTGTTGGCGTTTATCGCATTAACAGATAGTTGGTTAGACTTAAGAAAGAGAATTCGATTAGATCGAGAGGAATAAGAAAATGGAAGTTATTCTATTAGAGAAAGTTTCAAACCTTGGCGACCTGGGCGATCAGGTAACAGTAAAAGCTGGTTACGGACGTAATTACCTAGTCCCACTGAAAAAGGCTGTCGTTGCGTCAGCTGACAATGTTGCGACATTCGAAGCCAGACGCGCTGAGCTGCAGAAAGTCGCGGATGAGAAAAAATCTACAGCTGAGGCACGCGGTGAGAAAATCAGCGCGCTCGACATCACGCTGACTGCGAAAGCAGGAGAAGAAGGCAAACTGTTCGGTTCAATCACTGTTCGTGACGTGGCAGAAGCTGTTAACGCTGCTGGCGTAGAACTTGAAAAGAGCGAAGTTCGTCTGCCAGAAGGTCCACTGAGAGAATTAGGTGAGTTTGAAATTGACATCCATCTCCATACGGAAGTTAATGTTAAACTGAAGCTGACGCTCGTACCCGAAGAGTAAAGCCCCAAAGTTCATACAGCTGAGTAGATCTTGAGCATTGCCGAAGACGACACAAGCACCAGCCTGTTAAAGGTCCCGCCTCATTCAATGGAGGCGGAGTGCTCAGTGCTTGGTGGTCTGATGCTAGATGAAATGGCTTGGGATAAGATTTCCTCGGCGCTTGCGGCTGATGATTTTTATCGCGGCGACCACAGAGTCATTTTCAGGGTGATGGAGGACCTGGTTGAAAAAAACCAGCCTCTAGATATCATCACGATTGCTGAAGCCCTCGATTCTGTAAACGAGCTCGAAAATGTAGGCGGCATTGCCTACATTTCAGAGCTGGCTAACAACACCCCAACAGCTTCCAATATTCTCGCCTATGCACAAATCGTCGCCGAACGCGCGACGGTTCGGAAACTAATATCTGTTGCCCATGAAATAGCTGACAGTGGCTTTAACCCTGATGGCCGCGACAGTGCAACATTGATCGATCTGGCAGAATCCAAGGTATTTAAGATTGGCGACGATAGGCCGAGCTCGGGTGGTCCGCAGGCAATTCGACCACTACTCACCGAAGCGGTTGAGCGTATCGATCAATTGTTTCAGACCAAAGGCGCACTCACGGGCCTTAGCACGGGTTTTCGTGATTTAGATGACATGACGATGGGTTTCCAACCGGGCGATTTGATCATTGTCGCCGGACGTCCATCAATGGGTAAAACCAGTTTTGCGATGAATATCGCTGAGAGTGCTGTCATAGCCGGTGAAAAACCTGTCTTGGTTTTCAGTATGGAGATGCCCGCGGACTCGCTCATTATGAGGATGCTGTCCTCTCTGGGTAGAATCGACCAAACCAAAATTCGAAGCGGCCAATTAGCCGATGAAGATTGGCCAAGACTCACATCCGCAGTCACTTTGTTAAACGATAAACCGCTGTTCGTAGATGATTCTGCTGCGTTAACGCCAAACGAAATGCGCTCACGGGCCAGACGCCTGGCAAGAGAGCATGGTGATATTGGGCTGATCGTTGTTGACTATCTTCAGCTTATGCAGGTCTCCGGCGGCGGTGAAAACAGAGCAACGGAGATCTCTGAGATTTCCCGATCTTTGAAAGGTATTGCTAAGGAGTTTAAGTGCCCGCTGGTTGCACTATCGCAGCTCAATCGAAGTCTGGAGCAGCGGCCGGATAAAAGACCAGTGATGTCTGACCTTCGTGAATCCGGTGCGATCGAGCAGGACGCAGACGTTATTCTCGCGATCTATCGCGACGAGGTTTATCACGAGGATGCCGAAAAAGGTATTGCAGAAGCGATCATTCTGAAGCAACGAAATGGTCCCATCGGAAGAAAAAAACTGGCTTTCATTGGTCAATACACGAAGTTCGAAGATCTCGCTCAGGGGTATGGCGATTACGATGACTATGAGTAGTCACCGATCAACTTAGCTACCTCGGGCACTCAATTTGGAACCAGTTGCCGTGTCACCAACCGTCAATAAACCCCAATTTAACAACAAACCCATCGCCCATATTCACGTCGATAACATTCAGGCGAACCTTGATCTTGCCCGCGATAAATCGCCGGGCAGCAAAACGATGGCAGTGATAAAAGCCAATGCCTATGGTCACAGTGTTGCATTGGTTGCTCCCCATTTAGAGGGTATGGAAGCCTTTGCGGTAGCACGAATAGAGGAAGGTGCTGCTCTAAGAAATCTGGGAATTAATATACCCATATATATCCTGCAAGGCTTTTTAAACGAATCGGAGTTGGCACAGTGTGTTGAGCTTCAGTTAATTCCAATGATTCATTCGTTAGATCAATGGCAACTAGTCAACGCGACCGAAACGAAACTTGCAGCATGGCTTAAATTTGACTCGGGGATGCACCGTTTAGGCTTAAACCCGACTGAGCTGAGTATGATCCTCGAACGCCCGGGCGGTGTTTCGGTTTTGGGTGTCGCCAGTCATTTTGCAAACGCTGATGACCCGAATCATCAGGAGAACCAAGACCAGTTAAGACAGTTTCAGACCGCAACGGACGCGCTGGCCTGCGAAAAAAGCCTGGCTAATTCCGGCGCAATCCTTGGCTTGAGACGAAGTCACTATGACTGGATACGCCCAGGTATCATGTTATACGGAGGCTCTGCCTCAGGAAAACCTGATCCGCGTCTGAAACCAGGAATGACCCTGACAGCGCCTGTGCTGGCGGTGCGGTCGGTCGCAGCGGGTGAATCAATCGGATATGGCAGCACATGGCAAGCGAAATCTACGACGCGAATAGCGGTGCTCGGCATAGGATATGCCGATGGCTATCCGAGAGAGCTGCCACCCCAAACGCCTGTGGTAATCGGTGGTCAGCGTTGCTCGATTGTCGGCAGAGTTTCCATGGATATGGTGATGGTCGAACTACCAGCGACACTCAAGGTCGAAATGGGTGATCGGGCAGAAATGTGGGGCGATCAGCTTTTTATCGACGAGGTGGCGAACCATATCGGTACACTTGGATACACGCTGATGTCGAGTCTCACGGCAAGGGTCGAGAGGCGATTGTTCTCGATGTCCTCCGAGGCTAATATCGAATCCTGATTTGAGAACAGCGAACGTGATTAAGGAACTCTATTTTGGCAAAACGTAAAACGGTTTACGTATGTGGTGATTGCGGAGCAGATTTTGCCAAGTGGCAGGGGCAATGTCCCGAATGTAAGGCATGGAACACCTTAACCAGTTTGTCAGTTGAAACGGCAGCATCAGCCTCACGCAAGAAAGGGTTCGCCGGCCAACTGGAATCGGCGCAAACGCTTGCCGATATCTCCTCTGAGAATATGCCCAGAATCACCTCAGGGCTTACTGAGTTTGATCGGGTCCTTGGTGGTGGTTTGGTGCCGGGTTCGGCGGTATTGATCGGCGGAAGTCCTGGCGCGGGCAAAAGCACGCTGCTGATTCAAATCATGTGCGAACTCTCGCAGCAATATCCCGCTCTGTATATCACCGGTGAGGAAAGTCTCGCGCAAATAGCCATGCGGGCCAAACGTTTGCAGTTACCAATGGAAAAACTGCAGGTGATGTCCCAGACAAACGTCGAGGCGATTTGTGCCACATGGGATGAGCTGAAACCGCGATTGTTGGTGATCGACTCCATTCAAGTGATGCACTTAGATGAAGTCGAGTCAGCGCCAGGTGGCGTTGCACAAGTACGAGAAAGCGCATCAATGTTGATCCAACAAGCGAAAAAAACAGGCACCATTCTGTTGATCGTCGGTCACGTCACAAAAGACGGTAACATTGCAGGGCCCAGAGTGCTCGAGCACATGATCGATTGTTTTGTGATGCTCGAAGGCGAGAATGACAGTCGTTATCGAACGCTACGGGGCAGTAAAAACCGCTTTGGTGCCGTCAACGAGCTGGGCATTTTTGCGATGACAGAAAAAGGCTTGATGGAAGTCTCGAATCCCTCCGCAATCTTTTTATCCCGCGGCGAAGAGCCGACCCCAGGCAGTATTGTCATGGCGGTTTGGGAAGGCACGAGGCCGTTATTGGTAGAAGCGCAGGCGCTGGTAGACGAGAGCGCACTCGGTAACCCACGTAGAGTTGCGGTCGGTTTTGAACAAAATCGATTAGCAATGTTGCTCGCTGTACTGCACCGCCATGGTGGATTGCAGGTTGGTGATCAGGATGTGTTTGTGAATGCTGTAGGGGGGATCAGAGTTGCTGAAACGAGCAGTGATCTGGCATTACTTTTAGCGATTGTCTCGAGTTTTCGAAACAGGGCATTACCAGCAGATATGATTTGTTTCGGCGAGGTTGGCTTATCTGGGGAAATCAGACCCGTACCTAACGGCCAAGAGCGACTGAGAGAGGCGGCGAAACATGGTTTTGCCCGTGCTGTTGTACCGAAAGGCAATTTACCCAAACAGCCGATACCCGGTATGTCAGTCATCGGGGTTGGCAAGCTTGGCGATGCGCTGGATGCAATTGAGCGTTAGACTATCGTGAGACCGAAAAGGAGCACTGCATCATGTCCGACAATAATAAAATATCTGTAAAATCTTTGTTCTCCCTCGAACACTGCCTTGAATGCATCGCCGCCCTTATCGCCGCAGCTGGTTTGTTGGGCGTGCTGCAAACGTTTGTGATTGGAAAGCACTTTTTAATACCAACAATCATCCTGAGCGCGGTTTTGTTATTCGGCAATCTTGCCTGGTGGGGGTTACAGGGACAAAAGTGGGCAAAGTATTTTTTATTCTGGAGTACTTTTTTGCTGACAATGCATGTTTTTTTCGCATTGTTCTGGGCAAAAAAATATCGGGAAATGCTCGGCGAAGCGTTTGAACCAACCTTTGCGGTTTTGGCCGTCGCGCTCGCATTTCTTTGCTACCAATACGCCACGCGAAATAGATTGCTTAAATAGGCGTTTTTGGCGCCCTCAAGCAAGCTTCTTGTATTTCATTCTTGTTGGTCCCTTGTCGCCCATTCTTTTCCTATGGTCTTCTTCGTATTCGGAATAGTTGCCGTCAAACCAAACGGCTTTGCTATTTCCCTCGAAGGCGAGAATATGCGTCGCTATCCGGTCGAGGAACCAACGATCGTGCGATATGACCATGACCGCGCCCGGGTAGGCCTCAATAGCAGATTCAAGAGCACGCAGGGTTTCAACATCCAAATCGTTAGTCGGTTCGTCGAGTAACAAAAAGTTTGAGCCGCGTTTCAGTAATTTTGCTAAATGCACCCGATTCCGCTCACCACCGGAAAGGTCACGCACCAGTTTCTGTTGGTCGCTGCCCCTAAAATTAAATCGACTCACGTAGCCCCGAGATTGTGTTTCGTAGCGCCCGATTTGCAGAATTTCGTTGCCCTCGGAAATCTCTTCCCAGACATTTTTATCGTCGGACAGAGAATCGCGACTCTGATCGACGTAGCCTAGTTCAACAGATTCTCCCAAGCGTATGGTGCCGCTGTCCGGCTTTTCGGTGCCGCAAATCATGCGAAATAGGGTGGATTTACCTGCGCCATTGCCGCCGATAATGCCGACAATAGCCCCGGCTGGAACAGAGAAGCTCAGGTCGTCGATAAGCAGTTCATCGCCAAAGCCCTTGCTTACTTGAGCAACCTCCACAACCATGTCGCCTAGGCGCGGGCCCGGGGGAATATAGAGTTCCATAGTTTCACTGCGACGCTGAAACTCCTGACTGTTAAGTTCTTCAAATCGGGCAAGCCTTGCCCGGTTTTTAGCGTGTCGAGCTTTCGGTTGCGTTTGCACCCACTCTAGTTCGGCTTTGATGGTTTTTTGGCGCGAAGCCTCGCGTTTTTCCTCAACGGCAAGACGTTTCTCTTTTGCGGCAAGCCAAGCGGAGTAATTACCCTCGTAAGGTATGCCGTAGCCGCGGTCCAATTCGAGAATCCAACCCGCGGCGTTGTCGAGAAAGTATCTATCGTGGGTGATGGCCACCACGGTGCCGGGAAAATCTTTCAGATAGCGTTCTAGCCAGGCGACACTTTCCGCATCTAAGTGGTTGGTTGGCTCATCGAGTAACAACATGTCGGGGTTTGCCATAAGTAGCCGACAAAGCGCGACCCGACGACGTTCACCCCCTGAAAGCTTTGTCACGTCAGCTTCGAACGGAGGCAGACGCAGGGCATCAGCCGCGACCTCTATTTTTCGCTCAAGATCCCAGCCATCAACCGCATCAATCTTGAGCTGCAACTCGCCTTGTTCCTGAAGCAAGTCATTCATTTCGTCGTCTGACATGGGCTCTGCAAACTTGTCGCTAATCTCATTAAATTTCTCGATTAGCGTTTGAATTTCTCGCATGCCATCCATGACATTGCCATAGACATCTTTTTCAGAATCAAGCTCCGGCTCCTGCGAAAGGTAGCCGATTTTTAGCTCTGTTTGCGGTCGTGCCTCTCCCAGAAATTCTTTGTCGACGCCGGCCATGATGCGCAATAGCGTCGATTTACCTGCACCGTTTAGCCCGAGCACGCCGATCTTGGCGCCCGGAAAAAAGGACAATGAAATGTCTTTCAGGATCGTTTTATTGGGTGGAACGACTTTGCCCACGCGGGACATTGTAAAAACGTATTGAGCCATAAATAGAATGTTCTTCTGGGTTGATGAGGTTAATGGATTTGTGGAAAGTCAGCGATAACACCTTCAAACCCATAATTTCTCTGAATAGAGTAAAATATTGGTTGCTGACAAGAAAGGATTTTTCTGTGCATTGCCCATTTTGTAGTCATACTGAAACCAAAGTCATTGATTCGCGCCTAGTAGCGGATGGCGATCAGATACGCCGACGCCGCGAATGTCTGGAATGTGGTGAACGGTATACGACGTTTGAAACCGCAGAGCTTGTACTTCCGCGGGTGATAAAAAGTAACGGTAATCGGCAGCCCTTTGATGAGGAGAAGCTCCGAAATGGCGTTCTTAGAGCGATTGAAAAACGCCCCGTCAGCATCGACATGGTTGAATCTCTTATTAACCGAATAAAACATAAATTACGGGAGACCGGCGAGCCGGAAGTAAAGACCCGTAAGGTCGGCGAACTTGTCATGGATGAATTAAGAGTGCTCGATGATGTGGCGTATGTCCGATTTGCCTCTGTTTACAGAAGCTTTCAAGACGTGAGTGAGTTTGCCAAAGAAATTCTAAAGCTGGATCAGGAAAAATCTATTAGCCATGACCAGTAGTCGTACACATGTAGACGAGCGCTTTATGGCGCAAGCGTTGCGTCTCGCTGAAAAAGGTATGTACACAACGCAGCCCAATCCTCGTGTTGGATGCGTGCTGGTGTGTGATGGTGTGCAAGTTGCAGCGGGATATCATCTCAAAGATGGACAAGGTCACGCCGAAGCAAATGCACTTGCCGAACTCGCCGGCAATATAGCCGATGGCAAGGTGAATTCAAACGCGTCGATAACAGCCTACGTAACTTTAGAGCCCTGTAGTTTTCAGGGTCGAACACCTTCGTGTGCGCATGCTTTAGTCAAAGCCGGTATTACTAGGGTGGTTTACGCCATGACAGACCCTCACCCGGACAACCGTGGTAAAGGCTTGAATGTACTGCGAGACGCTGGCGTAAAAGTCGACGGCCCCCTAATGGAAACGTCTGCCAAACTGCTTAACCTTGGTCACATCAAAAAATATGAGCAGGGATTGCCCTATGTACGCCTAAAACTCGCGATGTCCCTAGATGGAAAAACGGCCCTCAAGAATGGCGAAAGCCAATGGATTACGGGCACAGATGCTAGAAAAGATGTGCAGAAGTTGCGGGCGAGAAGTTCAGCGATTGTGACAGGTGTTCAGACAATAATTGATGATGATCCTCAGCTCACCGTAAGGGCAACAGATTTAGATGTTGATTTCGCTGACCTGTCCGCGAGTGTTAAGCGCAAAATAGTTGTGCTTGATTCCAATCTAAGCATCCCTTCAGACGCCAGTGTGCTAAAAAATTCCGAGACCATCCTCGTGTGTGTGGCAGATGCTTATCATGCAAGGGCGGATGTAGAGACAAAAACCAGCGAAAAAAGCTTTTTGGGCACGCGACTCTGGCATACCGAGGCCAATGCTGATGGTCGAGTTGATCTTCACAGTATGCTTCGTCAATTGGCACAAATCGGCTGTAATGAAGTGTTGTTTGAATGCGGGGCAACGCTGGCTGGCGCCCTGATAGCCACGAGGCTGGTAGACGAGGTGATTGTGTATATGGCCCCTAAACTCATGGGAAATGAAGCAAAATCATTACTAAACTTTGCGTCTCCTGATAACATGCGTGACCTCGCAGAACTAGAGATAAAAGATGTCAGGCAGCTCGGTAAAGACCTGAAAGTCACCGCGCAAATGGGTCCGTCAGTTGGCAAGGATTAACGCCTTCTTCCAAGCGTCTGGTGTTTTAGCAGATAGTGCGATCTAAAATCGTCGAAACAGAGAATACAAACAAGGAAAAGAACATGACAAAAACAATTGAAGGTGATTTTTCAGTTGCTACTGCCAAATTTGCCATCGTGGTTGCCCGGTTTAACGCCTTTGTTGTTGAAGGCTTGCTAAGTGGCGCGATTGACACGTTGAAGCGTCACGGCGTTGCCGACGAAAACATCACGATCGTGCGTGTGCCTGGCGCTTTTGAAATGCCGTTGGCAACTCAGAAGGTCGCGCGGCAGGGTGAATATGACGCGATCATCACGTTAGGCGCGGTCATTCGTGGCGGTACACCACACTTTGATTTTGTCGCGGGTGAGTGTGCGAGTGGTATCTCTAAACTGGCGATGGAAGAATCCATGCCAATCGTCTTCGGTGTATTGACGACTGATACAATCGAACAGGCGATCGAGCGTTCTGGTACAAAAGCAGGAAATAAGGGCGCTGATGTTGCGATGTCGGCGATGGAAATGGTCAGTTTGATGAGAAAGCTTTCCTGATGAGTAAAAATACGCCCGCTGCAAAAAGTCGGGCACGACGCTTTGCCTTGCAAGCGCTATATCAGGTGCAGTTCACTGAAGCCTCAGCGGGACAGGTTGAAATGCAATTCCGCCAGGACCATGACATGAAGCGCGTGGACACGGCATTTTTCCATGATCTTGTTTCTGGCATCATGCACGCACGCGGGGATCTTGAGCAGGACATTGAAGATATCTTGGTTCAAAGCTCAGAAGGCCAATCAGTTTCAGAGGCAGAAACTGACGGCACTGAAGCGCACGAAAGCGAACCCAGATCGCTCAAGGATCTCGATCCAGTAGCAAGGGCTGTTTTGCTGATCGGTGCTTTTGAGCTTACCAATCGAATAGAGATTCCTTATAAAGTTGTGCTGAACGAAAGCATAGAGTTAGCAAAACAATTTGGTGGCGCCGAGAGTCACCGCTTCGTAAATCAGGTGCTGGACAAGATGGCGAAGGTAAAGCGCAAAATTGAAGTTGACCACGGAGCCGGCCGGACGGGACGATGAACGCTTCAATCGAAGAGTTCGACATCATAGAACGATACTTCGCGGGGAAAATTGCTTGTGACCATCAGAATATACTGCTTGGTCCCGGTGACGATTGCGGCATATTCACCTTGTCAGAAAGCCAGCACCTTTGCATCTCTACAGACACATTGATTGCTGGCACGCATTTCCCTCTCCTATGCTCTCCGGAAATTGTTGCACATCGGTCGATGGCGGCGAACCTCAGCGACCTTGCAGCGATGGGCGCAACACCATTTACGTACACATTAGCACTGACCCTCGACGCTGAGAGCGCAACGCACGTGTGGCTTGACAAATTTACGGATTATCTCAAGTCGTTTGGCGGTAAATACGCGATATCACTGATTGGCGGTAATCTCGCTCAGGGAAGTTTGTCGTTAACCTACACGGTACTTGGGCATGTAGACGAAGGGCAAGCGCTGCGGCGCAACACAGCAAAGCCCGGAGATGATATCTACGTGAGTGGCACTTTAGGTGATGCAGCAGCAGGGCTAAGGTGCTTGCAGGATTTAGGTTCGCAAGGGTCCAGTGAACAAACAAAAGCCTTGGTCGATCGCTATCATTTTCCCACACCGCGCATTGAATTAGGTCAATCACTGCTGTCGATAGCGAGCGCAGCAATCGACATTTCCGACGGTTTTGCTGCTGACCTTGCTCACATTTGTCGTGGCAGTGGTGTTTGTGCAGAAGTGTTGTTAGATGATTTACCAATGTCGAAAGCGCTAGTAGATCACGCCGGCGAAGCAGAGGCCCACATGCTAGCGCTAGGTGGCGGTGATGATTATGAATTGTGTTTTACAGCGGCGCCTGAACATAGAGTTAAACTCAAGGCGCTTGCCGAGCGATTGAAACTCGGCATCACCCGAGTTGGCAGAATGTTCGAAGATAAAAATGATCGGGCAAAGGTGATTCTGCTTGATCGTGACGCCAACGAAGTTGATCTGGTGCACTCCGGTTATCGTCATTTCGGCTAACTCAATCTATTCAAGCGACCGTGTCTGGAACAAGTGTCTAATATGAAAGAAAGGACTCGCAAAACGTTTACCAATCCCTGGTACTTTCTGGCACTTGGTTTTGGCAGCGGCCTCGCACCGAAAGCGCCTGGCACTTTTGGTACATTAGCTGCGCTGCCGGTATACCTGGTGCTTAGTCAGTTCAGTCCTGTCGTTTATTTGTCGTCAGTATTGCTAGCTTTTGTTTTTGGCGTCTGGCTTTGCGAACATGTTGCAAACGACATGAAAGTCAAAGACCCGGGGTGTATTGTCTGGGATGAGTTCGTTGGACTTTGGATAACGCTTTTCTTGCTCCCGGTGGGTTGGTACTGGATCGTCATTGGTTTTGGCTTGTTCCGGTTTTTCGATATTGTTAAACCATGGCCTGTAAGTTGGGCAGATAAGTCCCTTACAGGTGGTATGGGCATCATGGTCGATGATGTTCTCGCGGGCTTTTACAGTTTAGCTTGTATTCAGTTGGCCAGCTTTTTGATAAGCCACTACGTTTGACGATGCGTTGCTGAAGGGGTGTTGCTGAATGAAATCAGCTATAAGAATTAGCCATTATTCGATGATCGCCGCTCTGATGCTGCTAAGTCCGACAGCAAAGGCGATTGAGATTGAGGTGATAGGTCTTTTCAAAAATGCTGCGCTGGTCAATATCGATGGGCAACAGAGGTTGCTAAAAGCAGGCGTCACGAGCACGGAAGGCGTGGAACTGATTCAGGCGGATTCAAGTGGCGCTGTTGTGCTCTATAACGGGGAAAGAATCGAACTCGCACTTACTGGCAAAATCTCCACAACATTCAAAAAGCCGACCCATTCCGCTGTTCAAATAGTCGGCCGTAACAATCAATATAAGACACATGGCACCGTAAATGGACGGGCAGCCGGCTTCCTTATTGATACCGGTGCCACGGTTGTAGCAATGAACAGGTATCATGCAACAAATCTCGGTTTGGCCTATGAAGACGGTAGAATTTCAAGAGTGGAGACCGCGGGCGGCTTGATTAATGCCCATCAAATCTTTGTGGATGCCATTACGGTCGGTGGTATCACCGTGACTAATGTTGAAGTTGCGGTGTTGGAGGGGCAGCACCCAACAGATATACTGCTCGGCATGTCTTTTTTGAAGCATGTTGAAATTCAGAAGTCTGAAGGATTGATGACTCTGGTGAGTAAACTGTAAAATCCCGGCCTTACTGTTCGCCGTGCATATCGCTGGCTGCTAGAATTAACCTATTTGTCTATCGGAGTCACACTTGAGCGTCATCTATATTGCAACATCCATTCTCCCGACACCCTCGGGAGACTTCAAAATCCATGGTTTTGAGGATGCTGAAACTGGCCAGGAGCACATCGCCATCGCGATGGGTGATTTCAGCGGTGACGAACCGGTGTTGTGTCGAGTGCACTCTGAATGTCTCACCGGTGATGCTCTTTTTAGCCAGCGCTGCGATTGTGGTTCGCAACTTCAAACGGCAATGCAGCGAATTGCGGAGGAGGGTCGCGGTATTATCCTGTACCTGCGCCAAGAAGGTCGTGGTATTGGCCTGATTAACAAGATCAGGGCTTATGCGTTGCAGGATCAAGGGGCAGACACCGTCGAAGCCAATGAGAAGTTAGGATTTGACGCTGACCTTAGAGACTACACAGTATGTAAGAATATGTTTGCCCACTTTCAAATCGAGAAGCTTCGTTTGATGACGAACAACCCGCTAAAAGTTAATGCGTTGACTAAGCTTGGTCTCGAGATTGTGAACAGAGAGCCAATAGAAACGGGCCAAAACCCAAGCAATGAGCGCTATCTGGCTACCAAAGCAGGAAAACTAGGACACTTGCTGGGAAACAGGGAGTAGGTTCTGCTCGATCGCAAGTTTGATGCCCGCCTGATCTAGACCGCAGCTCGCTAGCATGTTTGCGGGTTTGTCTTGGTGGATAAACGCATCTGGAATACCCAAATTCAGTGTAGGAATCATCGTACCACTGGCATTCAAATATTCATTGATGGCTGAACCAGCACCACCCTGAATCGCGTTTTCCTCAACGGTGACCAGTAATTCGTGATTCTTCGCAGCAGCATCGATAGCATCTTCGTCTAACGGCTTTACAAACCGCATATCTAGTAGCGTCGCGCCCAGCTCATCTGCCACATCGGCGCACACGCTGACCATTGACCCAAAAGCCAAAATAGCAACCCTGCTGCCTGTTCTCAGCGTTCTTGATTTGCCAATGGGCAATGCAACCATGTTTGACTCGACCTCCGCCCCGGGTCCTTTGCCACGGGGGTATCTCACCGCTGCGGGTCCTTTGTGGCTAAAACCCGTGTACAGCATTTGTCGGGTTTCGTTTTCGTCCGAAGGCGCCATCAATATCAAATTGGGTACGCAGCGCAGGAAAGACAGGTCAAAAACGCCAGAATGGGTAGGTCCATCCTCCAGCAGGCTGGCGCGGTCAATCGCAAACAGGACGTTAAGATCCTGAATAGCAATGTCATGTATCAATTGATCGTAAGCCCGCTGCAAGAAAGTAGAATAGATAGCAACAACAGGTAGTACACCTTGGGTGGCAAGACCTGCAGCAAGGGTTGTCGCATGTTGTTCCGCGATGGCAACGTCGTAATATCGGTCGGGATGCTTTTCCGAAAACTCAACCAGATCTGATCCTTCTTTCATGGCTGGTGTAATTGCCACCAGCTTCGGCTCAACGTCAGCCATATCGGTTAGCCAGCGGCCGAAAACATTGGAGTAGCTCGGGGTATTATGCTGTGGCGCTGGCGCCGTTTTTTCCGCTTCGATTTTAGAAAGGGAATGTGTGCCCTCGGGAGAATCCTCTGCAGGACCGTAGCCCTTGCCTTTCTGGGTAATAATATGGAGAAAGTTGGGTCCCTCGAGATTTTTAATGTTCTGCAGGGTGGCAATCAGAGCTTCGACATCGTGTCCGTCGGTGGGCCCCATATAATTCAAACCCAGCTCATCAAACAGCGTGCCGGGCACGACCATGCCCTTCATATGCTCTTCTGTGCGTTTTGCCAGCTCCCAGGCATGGGGCATTCGGCTAAGTATCTTTTTACTGCCTTCACGCATTGATAAATAGAGCCGACTAGAAAGTATGCGGGCGAAATACTTCGCTAACCCACCAACATTTTTCGAGATGGACATGGCGTTATCGTTAAGGATGACCAAAATGTCCGCTTTGGTATCGGGTACGTGATTCAGTGCTTCAAAGGCAAGCCCAGCGGTCATTGCACCATCGCCGATAATCGCCACCGTGCGCTGGTTTTTATTGTTCATTTTAGCACCGATCGCCATACCCAACGCCGCGCTAATCGAAGTGGACGAATGTCCAACTCCAAAAGTGTCATATTCACTTTCGGACCTCAGCGGAAATGGCGCAACACCATCTTTCTGCCGCAGGGTAACCATTTGGTCCTTGCGGCCTGTCAGAATTTTATGCGGGTAGGTTTGGTGTCCTACGTCCCAGACAAGTTGGTCGTTTGGCGTTTCAAAAACATAGTGCAGCGCGACAGTGAGTTCCACAACGCCTAATCCTGCGCCAAAATGCCCGCCTGTTTGACCGACGGTGTAAATAAGGAAGTGGCGCAACTCGTCGACGACTTGCTGTATTTGCGAAAGCTCTAATTCGCGCAGAACAGCAGGACTCGTGATGGTATCGAGCAGCGGCGTATCTGGCTTCTGATGGGGGATTTCATTGATCATGGTTAGCCTAATTCTACACCATCAGCCATTCTAATGGTCACGTGATACAACAAATTCAGCCAGCGCGATAAGCTCAGCGGAGCTTGCACCTAAGGGTGCAAGGCTAGATGTTGCTACTTGCCTCAATTGCTCAAGCTGCGCGATCGCAGCGTCGAGTCCATAGGTAGAGACAAAGGTTGTTTTGTGTTGTTCGATATCGGACCCTTGAGGTTTGCCCATGATTTCCTCACGACCGATGATGTCCAAGATGTCGTCTTTTACTTGAAAAGCGAGCCCTAGTGCGTAGCCATATTGCTTGAGGGCTTCGGTAATCTCAGCCGAGGCGGCGCCGATGATCGCACCGGCCTCGGTACAAAAAGCAAAAAGATCACCGGTCTTGCGACGGTGCATATTTTCAAGTTCAGGCGCAGTCAATCGTCTGGTTTCAGCTTCCATGTCAATCATCTGGCCAGCGATCATTCCTCGTGGGCCAGAAGCACCTGTCAAGGAAGATATCACGTGGATTCTTTCTTCTGGAGTAAGTAAGTCATCACTCGCAACGGTTTCATAAGCCATGGTCTGCATAGCGTCGGCCGCGAGAATAGCGGTTGCCTCGTCAAATTGAACATGAAGCGTGGGTTTGCCTCGTCTGAGATCGTCATCGTCCATCGCGGGTAAGTCGTCATGGATGAGCGAATAGCAATGAATGAGTTCAACGGCACAAGCGGTAGCGTCGGCACGCGCGAGATCGGTGTGAAGCGCCCGGGCAATCATGTACACCAGTAACGGACGAATTCGTTTGCCACCGTTACTGATGCCGTAATCAATCGCGTCGGCGAGCGATGCTGGCATCATTTCTCGGTTGCCCGGTTGATTGATAATTAACCGAAGTTTGCTGTCGACCCTGTCTTTGTAAGCCGGGGCGAACTGACCAAAGGACTCAGTCATCCAAGTCAAAAGCCTGTTCAGAAATACCGTCTTGGCTCTCTATGAGCACTTTGACCTTCTGTTCTGCCTGCACAAGAGCCTGCTGACATTCTCGTGTGAGTTTAACGCCTTCTTCAAATGTCTTCAGTGAATCCTCGAGTGAAAGTTCGCCTGCTTCCATCTTTTCAACCAGTCCTTCGAGTTTGGCGAGCGATTCTTCGAAGGGAAATGCAGCTTTACGTGGGGCCATAACATGACTCTCGGTCTGGACTTGATAAATAAGTAGTGCACCTTACTGACGGCAACTGTTTGCGTCAATTTTCTAGCCGCAAATCTGAGAATTAGCGCGTAAAGCCGTCAAATCGTGAAAATACGCCGCAATAAAACTCGGCAGACGTTAACAATCGTTTACGCCAAACGATTTTCTTCTCTTGGAAATACAGGTTATGCTTCTTTCGCTTTGATAAAAGAGAGTTAAAGCAGCTTAGATAAAATTACAAAGTCTTGGAGAAAATATGAAGTTTATTGCGATCACATTTATGGCGCTGATACTAAGCAACCCAGCTTTGGCGGATGCTGAAAAGGATATCGACTACCGAAAAGCAACCTTCAGTATAGTTGGGGGCCACATGAAGTCTATGGGCACGATACTGAAGGGGCGTATGCATCAGGGTGATCTCAAATTTCATGCGAATGGCATTCGAGCTATGTCGGCAATCGTACCAAAAGTATTTCCCGAGGGAAGTGGAGACGGAAAAACAGCAGCGCTACCTGCAATTTGGGAAGAACCTGCCGAATTCAAAACGGCCTTGGACAATTTTGTTGCCGCTGCCAACGGTATGGCTGACGCGGCAGACAGTGGCGAGATGAGCGCGATTGGCCCGGCGATTCAGAAACTCGGTGGCACCTGTAAAGGTTGTCACGATAATTTCAAGAAATCTGACTAAAGTGCTTGTTTGGGCAGAGCTGAGAGAGGTGACCAGCTCTGCCACCACTGCAGGGTGAAGATGCTAGAGATAGTTAATCATCCAATAAACCAATCCCGCGCATAGCATCAACAGAACAACACCACGCAAAAGTACAATCAAAGCGCGCTCAGTTGTCTGCGAGTCGACTGCCTCAACACGATCAAGCTCAACAGTCCCCGTGATCATCGGCTTAACCAGATTCACCTTTCTTACAACGCGATAAAAGATAATGGCCAAAATGTGCAGGCTGATGAATCCAACCAACAGCCACGAAATCGTTTCATGAATGCCCGTCAACGACCGGCTTTGATCATAAGTAACGAGATGCGCCAGTGGGCCTTCCAGCAGAATGTCATCGTTAGTGAATAGCCCCGTTAACCCCTGCCCAAGCAACAGAAGCAACATAATTACGACGCTCAGACCGCCGGCAGGGTTGTGTCCGATGGTTGTTTTGTGAGTAGTGTTTTTTAGCGAGCTGAGATATGCCCAGATTTTGGCTGGAGAACCAAGAAAGCTGCTAAAGCGGGCATACCGACTGCCGAAAAACCCCCAGAGAATTCGAAATAGTATCAGCGTCAGCACGGTGTAACCGCTGTACATGTGGTAATCCATGAGCTCGAACCCGCCGGTTTTGCCGGAATAAAAAGAAAAGCAAAACAGAGCCACTAAACTCCAATGGAAGAGTCGAACTGGGATATCCCAAACATGAATTTTTGTATTTTTATTTTCGTCTGTCATCTCAAGGGACCTGCTTTGATTCTTTGAAGCTGCCGCCCATTTTTGGCTTCCAAACGGCGTGTAATATCATATTCGAGAACAAGTCTCGGGTAAAACGCATCGCTGCTGCGGGTGTTTAGAGTGGTCATAACCCTCGCTTTACCATTATGGAAAACTTGGCGCTGCACTCAATATCTTAATGTTGAGGTTTTCGATTTGATCTGTCTCTCTGATCCTCCAGCCCGATGACACATTGCCGGTTGCCCGAGGGTCGAGCGATTTAACAGTGACCACCCGTCGCACGGGTTGGCCATTTAGCGTTGCGAGGAACTCGAGAGAAACCTCCGACATGCGTGCCGGGCTTGTGTTGGAAAGTCGAGCTAGAAGCTCCCTGTTATCCGACAGCCGAGACTGGACCTTCAAGTATTTGATTGGATTGTCAGTGACGTCGATTTTCAGGTACGCGGCGCCTGCTTTTCTGCCGACGGGTCCGCCTGCTGTCATCGCTGATTCAAAGTAAGACTTTGCCGTTGAGCGGTCACCTAGGTTAAGCGATATTTCTCCAAGTGCATTGGCTGCCACGGCGGTGGGTAGTAGTTCTGTGCTGCGGGTCAGGTCCTCCCGGGCCGCCGCTACCATGCCCTGTTTTGATTTGGCCAGACCACGGCCCAGATAGTATTCATAGTAGCCATCGTCCTTTGTCAGCGCGCGAGAAAACGCCTGATCAGCTTCCCTGTATTTTTCCTGCGCGAGCAGAATGTCACCCTTGAGACCGTAAAACCGCGGTTCCTCCGGTTCGAGCTCAATGGCCTTACCGAGATTCAGGTTCGCAAGTTTGTAATCATTCTTTTGCGCTAAGATCGAGGCTTCGTCAAAAGCATCGTAGGCGGGTTGCTTGTCAGCAAGGTAGGCCATTTTCGACATGTATCGGCGTGCATTAACTTCCCCCTGAACGCTGAGCTCTGCCGCGGTGCGTTTGTTAGCGTTCACTCTGTCGATGGAGGGCGGGTGACTGGCAAATAGGCCGTCTAGCCAGTTTGACTGACGTCCCTCTGAAAGCTGGAGAAACGTTTCCTGCAGGTTAATTGCCGCTGCGGGATCGTATCCGGCGCGCGCCATGTATTGCATGCCATAGTAATCAGCCTCAAGCTCGGCATTGCGACCATGTTTTGTGCTAATCAGTTGGGCGCCAAGCTGTGCTCCACCAACGATGTAGTTGGTGTAGTCTGAATCCTCTGTCGACAAGGCGGTTGCCGCAAGTAACCCCTGCAATACCATCCCACGTTGCATGGCATTTGCACCATGCTTGGCCGCAGCATGGACAATCTCATGCCCCAATACCGCGGCCAATTCTGCTTCACTGTCCAGTTGCATCAACAATCCCCGATTAACGGCAATTTTTCCACCCGGCAGTGCCCAGGCATTTGGGACGGAATTGTTAAGCACAACAAATTCATACGGCAGTTGTCGATCACTGACCGCGGCAAGTCGTTGACCTACCTCGTTTACATAATCAGTAAGCGCCAAGTCCACTGAGTAAGTACCACCTTGAGATTGCTGCGATGGACCATATTGCTGAGCGCCAATTGCCAGTTCTTGGCGTTCAGAGATAATTGAAATTTCATTCTTGCCGGTTACTGGATTTACCGCACAACCTGCGGCAAAAATGCTGAGTAGGGCAAGGAAAGAGAGTCGTTTGGTCGTTCGCATGTGTAACCCGGTTTGTGTCTGTTGTAGTTGCAACATATTATTGAAATATGAGTATCTTGAAAATAGACAGTATTATCGCCCGACTCGATGACCATCAGCGGGATTTAGAAGACGTTGGCGAAGGCACGCGCGAAGCTGCGGTGGCGGCGATTCTGAGACCCGGCGATCACACCGAGGCGCTTTTTATCCTCAGAGCAAGCCGAGAGGGAGACCCATGGTCGGGGCAAATGGCGTTCCCCGGTGGTCACAAGGACCCTGAGGACAGCTCCATCCGTCACACGGCGGAAAGGGAAACCTGGGAAGAAATTGGCCTAGACCTGACGAGTCATGCTCGCCATCTGGGTGAGCTGGACCAGATCAGAGTGCGACCGCGTGGGCGAAATATCGATATGGTGGTCACGCCAGTGCTCTATGTACTCGAGAGTGAGCCGGAGATGCTGAACCCGAATCATGAGGTTGCAGATATTCTCTGGGGCTCCCTTGACGAAATGTACTCCGGAAGTAGTCGGACTGAAGAGATCTTCCACGTCGGCGGTCAGTCACAGACCTTTCCCGGTTATAGCGTCGGCGAGCAAGTGGTATGGGGACTGACCATGCGTATGCTGGAACAGTTTTTTACCATGCTCAATCCTGAGTTTGAGGCGGAGCAGAACTGGTAACCGTCGTCATGCTTTGATCCGTCGCAGTTTTCGTTTTGTGTTGAGAATGCAGATAGACCAAAAATCTCGCGACACCGAATTTTACGTATTCACTTCTCACCGAGGCAAACATGTCGAACGCGTGTTGTCCGCCTTCAATTTCTGCATACGCGACCGGATTGTCGGAAACCTCCTCAAGCGTCTGAGCAAACATTCGGGCTTCAGCGACGGGAACCAGTGTGTCTTTATCTCCGTGAATGATGAGGAATGGTGGCGCGGCGTGGGAGATGCGAAATAAGGGCGATGCGGCCTCAAAAGCGGCGCTGTCCTCATCGTGTCGCTTTTTCAGCACAGAGTCTTCGAGAATGGTCATGAGACCGCGATTGTTTTGCATGCCGTGTTTATTAGTAAAGTCGTACACGCCGTAAAAAGGCACCGCTCCCTGAACTGACGTATCAACGTCCTCGAATCCAGGCTGAAAATTAGGGTCGTTAGGTGTCAGTGCAACCAGTGAGGAGAGATGTCCGCCGGCCGAGCCTCCGGTGACAACGATGAAATCCGGGTCTCCACCATATTCGTGGATATGAGATTTGACCCAGGCAAGTCCCTCTTTGCAGTCGATGATGTGCTCAGGGAAAGTTGCGGTCGGACTCAGTCGGTAGTCGATGCTGACACAAACCCAATGCTTTAACGCCATATGATTCATCAGAGGTATGGCTTGCTCATTTTTACTACCCATTCTTTCTGTCCAGGCGCCACCGTGGATCTGCAGCAATACAGGTAACGCTGCTTCGGCATCCGAATCACTGTTGTTAGATGTTTGTGACGGCCTGTGACGATAAATATCCAGTTTCTGTCCGTGGTGTCCAAAATGCAGGTTTTTAATGACTTCTACTTGGGGGTCTATGTTTTTGCGAGGACGCTTTATCTGACTAAAGTCTGGTGTGTCCGCGAGGCCTGCTTTATCGAGTGCGGATATCTGATCGAGGTAGTGTTCACCCAGTGCATCCGTTAGGGAGCGGTTGACGGCTCCCTTCGCGCGATACCCGGTAAGATAGAAATACGTCAGAGCAACCCATGAACAGATATAAATCGCGAACGCGATAGCGCCCGTGAAACCTGTAACTGACCCAGACCAAATGAATAAACACACGAGCGCGGCTTGAAGCACGATGCTGTGCAGTGCTAATTCGCCTGTTAACCATCCGGCGAGAAAACTAAAAGTGGCAAGTCGAGGTTGACGATAGATAGGGGAATAACAATTAAAAGTCAGCCAGCCAAAGAGCAATGCCGAGAGGAAAAACAGTGTGTGCATAATGTATCCGAGGTTAAGCTTTCATGTCTAAAGGCGCAGAACTAAGTTCAAGGCGCTTTATCGAACAGTAGGTTGATGACTTCGGTAGCGGCATTCAGGGGTGATCGTTTACCTGTGCTAACGTCATTTTCAAGATTAGGGTAGATGTCTCTGATCGCCTCGTTATGTTTCAGGCGTTGCTCAACTTCGTTGTTAATTAACCGTTTTAACCAGCTGAGATTTTGATTCTCTCGCCGATCTTGTAAACGGTTGGCTTCAGTTGCAAGCGTTTGAAATTCGAATATCATGCTAACGATTTCATCAATGTTGGTCTTTTCCGTTGACGAACACGTCAGCACTCTCGGACGCCAAAAGTCTGAATCTGCACGAATCAAGTGAAGGGCATTCTGGTAATACTGTTTCGCAGTCTGGGCCAGTGGAATGCTGGGTCCGTCCGCTTTGTTAATGATGATTGAATCGACCAGCTCGGTAATGCCGCGTTTGATTCCCTGTAAATCATCACCTGCGTTGGGAACCATCAGCATCATGAAGAAGTCCACCATGCTATACACATCAACCTCGGACTGGCCAACACCAACGGTCTCAACGAGGATAATGTCGTAACCGGCAGCCTCACATAGCAGGATTGTTTCTCTGGTTTTATGCGCAATGCCGCCCATCATGCCCGAAGACGGGCTCGGTCGGATAAAAGCATCCTTTGACCTTGAGAGCTGTGTCATGCGAGTTTTGTCCCCGAGGATGCTACCCCCGGCGATCGGAGAGCTTGGGTCAACTGCGAGCACTGCAATTTTTTTCCCAGTTTCAATCAGGTGAAGGCCAAATGATTCGATAAAGGTGGATTTGCCGACGCCGGGCACTCCGGAGATGCCAATTCTGAGGCTATTGCCCGTCTTAGGTAATATTTCCTCTATCAAAGAGGTGGCAACGTCACGGTCAGCAGGCAGCGTACTTTCTACTAATGTGATGCACTTGGCCAGCGCCCGGCGATCTCCAGAGAGAAGCGCCCGGCTGTCAATCTTCTCGGGCATCAGACCGCCTTATCGATGATATCCATGACCTCTGAGGCCGCCTTAGGGATTGGCGTACCCGGGCCGAAGATACCTCTTACATTATTGTCCAGCAGGAATTGATAATCCTGTTTCGGGATCACGCCGCCGATGATGACAATAATGTCTTCGGCGTTAGCTTTTTTCAGTTCTTCCATCAGTTGCGGAATCATCGTTTTATGACCGGCAGCCTGAGATGACACACCGATGATATGCACGTCATTTTCAACCGCTTGCCGGACAACTTCAGAAGGAATCGCAAACATTGGCGAAAGATCAATATCAAAACCGACATCGGCGAATGCGGTAGCGATCACCTTGGCGCCGCGATCGTGTCCGTCCTGACCCATCTTGCAAACAAGCATGCGAGGTCTGCGTCCGTTGGCATCTTCAAAGCTCTGAACTCTGTCGTTGATACCTTGCCAAGTTTCATCTTCCTCGTAGTGGCTGCCATACACACCGGATAATGTTTGTGACTGCGCCTCAAATCGACCGAACGAAGCTTCCATGGCGTCCGATATCTCGCCCACAGTGGCTCTGGCGCGCGTGGCCTCAATCGCAAGCGCAAGTAGGTTGCCCGTGCCAGACTCAGCAGCCTGTTTGATGGCTGAAAGTGCTGTGGTTGCCTTATTGTCGTCTCTGTCCTGCTTAAGTGTCGCAAGGCGTGCGAGTTGTCCCTTCAATACTGCGGCGTTGTCGATTTCTAGAACGTCGACGCTATCTTCGTTGTCCGAAGCATATTTGTTAACACCAACGATAACTTCGTCGCCTTTGTCTATGAGCGCCTGTTTTCTGGCCGCAGCCTCTTCGATTCTAAGTTTAGGCATGCCGGTTTCGATAGCTTGCGCCATGCCCCCGCGCTCTTCGACCTCTTCAATTAGCGACCATGCCCGTTCTGCAATTGAGTTAGTGAGAGACTCCATCATGTAAGAGCCACCCCAAGGATCGATGACATTGGTAATACCCGTCTCTTCTTGAAGTATCAG
>ENA-UZWX01007112-UZWX01007112.1-metagenome-genome-assembly--contig:-Day-4---50m-contig-7112_pt1 | contig 30541 bp, 23 predicted proteins | sample MGYA00260347_ERZ794907 | MGnify/ENA metagenome assembly ERZ794907 | reverse complement strand
TCGTGCGAGAAATCGATGCCCTCATCGCCTACTTGCAGCAGCTAGGTACGCTTATAAAGGCGCGGCGCTAAGATGGACATCAACGATTTGCGTGGGCTCAGTACTGCCTTCATGTTGGTAAGTTTTATTGGGCTCGTTGTTTGGGCTTACGGCCGCAAACAAAAAACACCTTTTAAAGATGCGGCTAATCTGCCCTTTGCAGATCGAGAGGTCGCTGAACGTACGCGAAGCGAGGTGCTAGATCGTGAGTAACTTCTGGAGCGGATGGATTATTTTATTGACAGTCGCCCAGCTGGTGGCGACCCTTTGGATCCTCCTTGGCAATCGAAAAAAACCCGCTGAGGAAATCAAAACAACGGGGCACAAATACGACGGCCTAGAGGAGCTAGACACCCCGCTCCCTACGTGGTGGGTGTATATGTTTGTTTCAACCATCGTTTGGTCGGTGGGTTACCTGGCGCTGTATCCCGGCATGGGTAGCTACCAAGGTCTGTTAGGTTGGACCTCAACAGGTCAGTACGAGGCAAGAGTGGCCAAGGCTGAAGACCAGTATCGAGCCATGAGAGACCGCTATCTGGCGCTGCCCGTTGAGGAGATTGCCTTTGAACCCAAGGTCCGAAAAATGGGACGTCGCTTGTTTGGCAACAATTGCGCGCAGTGCCATGGTTCCGATGCCTACGGTGCACATGGATTTCCAAACCTTGCTGATAACGATTGGCTTTACGGAGGAAGTCCGGAGGCCATTAAAGCCACACTGATTCACGGTAGGCAGGCTGCCATGCCAGCTTGGCAGGCTATTTTGGGAGATGCCGGCATCGATGAGGCCACCCAATATGTATTGTCCTTAAATGCTCGTGAAGCAGATCCAGCCAAAGCCGCAAAAGGCGCTGGGCATTTCCAAGCCTATTGCGCGGCTTGTCATGGCACTGACGGCAAGGGCAATCAGCTTATGGGCGCCCCCAACCTCACCAATGGCATCTGGCTTTATGGCGGCACCGCTGACCAAATAGCGCACACACTGCGCAATGGCCGAAATGGGAAAATGCCTGCATTCAATGAGACGTTGACTGAAGATAAGATTCACATACTCACCGCGTGGGTTTATGGGCTCAGCCGGTCATCCACTGTGACAGCGACAGCCGCTAATCTCTGACGCGTCACCCTTGAATACTCCATGTTATGAATAGTCAACACGATGACGTGATTGCCGTTGATTCCGCTGTGCCAGCGGAGGTCAGCGAGCTCGATAAAAAGTCACGTCGCGAAAAAATTTACACTAGGGCTATTGAGGGGCGTTTCCAGCGACTCCGCCTGTACACCGGCTGGCCATTGCTGCTTGGCTATTTTCTACTCCCTTGGCTTATGTGGGACGGCCGAGAAGCCATATTGTTTGATCTTCCCGCGAGAAAATTCCACATCCTTAGCCTAACCCTCTGGCCTCAGGACCTGATCCTGCTCGCTTTTATTCTCATTATCGCTGCGTTCACTCTGTTTACCGTTACCGCTCTCTGGGGGCGCTTATGGTGCGGATACACCTGCCCGCAAACCGTCTGGACTGCCATCTTTATGTACATCGAGCAACGCTTTGAGGGGAGTCGCAACCAAAGAATCAAGCTAGATCAAGAACCGATGTCATGGCGAAAATTGCGCAAAAAAACGCTGAAACACTGTGGTTGGGGGCTAGTTGCAGCCTTTACTGGACTGACATTTGTTAGCTACTTTGTGCCTGCTCGCCAATTGCTACCTGATCTCCTCACCTTCTCAGCTGACCTGGGTGCGGCAAGTTTTGTCCTGCTTTTTAGTGCTGCCACTTATCTCAATGCGGGGTACTTGAGGGAAAAAGTGTGTACCGATATGTGCCCTTACGCCAGATTTCAATCGGTCATGTTCGATAAGAATACCTTGGTCGTCACCTACGATACCGACCGTGGCGAACCAAGGGGCTCCCGCAAACGCTTCGCCAGCAAAGAATCCCACCAAGGCGACTGCATCGATTGCGAGCTCTGTGTTCAAGTCTGCCCCACCGGCATTGATATACGAGACGGGCTACAGTACGAATGCATTGGCTGTGCCCTTTGCATCGATGCCTGCGACTCTGTCATGGAGAAAATGGGATCACCCAAAGGACTGGTGGGCTATGCCAGTGAGAACGCGCTGGCAGGCCAAAAAACCACAGGGATCCCACCGAAAATCTTGGGTTATATTGCAGCGCTATTGGTTATGTTGGCGTTATTTACTTCATCCCTTTTCAACCGCAGCTTGGTAGATATCAGTGTATCTCGAGACCGCGGTCAACTTTATCTCCCCGCTGCGGGAGGGTTAATTGATAATGTTTTCGAGATACGGGTAACAAATCGCAGCGATGAAGTCGCAACTTATCGTATCGAAGCTGTGGGCATTACCGGGGCCTCAATCCTTGGAGAGGAATCCATAACCGTTTTGGGCGGCGAACTATTCGAGCTCGGTGTTCGGCTCCGAGCTGATCCTAGCAACCTGCCCTTTCCCGGCACCCCCGTTTTATTTAGAGCGGTGTCCATTCACCATGAGGCGATCTATGCGGAAGCAGAATCTCGTTTCATCCGACCAGCGCTATAACGGGTACAACAGCCTATGCTCCCTTGGTATAAACAATTTTGGCCCTGGTTTTTGATTGTTCTTCCCGGAACAGCTGTGGTTGCCACTCTGTACACAGTGATCATTGCCAATCAGTATGCAGATGACCTTGTCGTAGACGATTATTACAAAGAAGGTTTAGCGATTAACCAGCAGCTCGAAAGGCAAAATCGCGCGAAGTCGCTCGAGCTCACCGCTAAATTCAGCCCCGAAGAGCGCCAGCTTAATATTCGCATTGAAGGTAAGATTGAGGCGCCACAGTTGCGCCTCTTGTTATCTCACGCGATGGAATCCGACCGCGACTTTGCCGTGCCAGTACAGCGAGTTGCCCAAGGACATTACCGGGTTTTACTCCCCCAGACATTAAAAGGGCGATGGCACTGGACCCTTGATGAGGGTGTCAGCAGCGATTGGCGACTCGACGGCGATCATCTCTTTTGAAGGTAGAGCCTGCCGCAACACAATGCTTTCATTGTGGAGAGCCACTGCCCAATGACACAACGTTCACGGTTTGCGTAGATAACACCGACCGAGCCGTATGCTGCCTTGGATGCCAAACTGTCGCCCACCTGATCGCGGGGGCCGAAATGACAGCCTTTTACCGTCAGCGCACCGATTATCCCCCCACTCCTGACCAGCAATCGACACAAACCTCTGACTGGTATAACGACAAGCTCTGGTTGCAAACCTTCGCCAACGTCGATGCAGAACAACAAGAAATACCCCTCATGGTGACGGGCATGAGTTGCGCCGCCTGCGCTTGGGTGATTGAACGATTTCTTCAGGAGCTTGCAGATGTTCAGTCAGTACACATTCAGCTGACACTGGGAAAAGTAACCGTCAACCTATTGCCCGACTGCGCCGCTGGCCCCGCTATCGAGGTGTTACAGCGATTGGGTTACCGAGTTCAGCCTTGGCGTGCTGACAGTCGACTGCAGCAAATGCGAGAGGACTATCGCCGAGATCTGCGGCGTCTTGGCATTGCTTTTCTGGGAATGATGCAAGTGGGCATGTTTGCAATTGCGCTCCATGCCGGGGCACTGCAGGGTATCGATACTGATCTGCAACAACTGCTGCGCCTCATGAGTGCTCCCCTAACCCTTTTCGTTCTTGGCTACAGTGGCAGAGAATTTTTTGAGCGTGCCTGGCAGCATTTAAAGCATCGCACCCTCATTATGGATAGCTCGGTGTCGCTAGCATTGATTCTTGCAACGGCCGCAAGTCTATGGTCAACGCTACAAGGGGGTGGTGAGACCTACTACGACTCCGTAACCATGTTTGTTTTTTTTCTATTGCTGGCGCGGTTTGTAGAAAAAAGACTGCGAGACAGAGATCTTATTCAGCTGGTACGAGTCGCCGATGAACTCCCCGAGTTTGTCGCGGTTTTACGTGACCACCAGTGGCAGCGACTTCCCAGACATACAGTTCAGCCGGGAGAAATGATTCGGGTGGCCACTGGCGAGGCTATCGCTTTCGACTCACGAGTTGTCACGGGAGCATCCGTTGTGGACGAGGCGGTTTTTACCGGTGAATCTCTGCCTAGAACCGTGCAAAAAGACGACGTTGTTTTTGCCGGCACAATCAATGAAGGATCCAGTCTCGAGCTTATGGTGGAACACGGCTTTAGTGACTCGCGCCTTGCGGCTCTGGCTCAAGACATTGACAGGGCCCGAGGTGATAAGCCCGCTCATCTGCAATTGATCGATCTGTTTGCAGCGCGCTTTATTAGTGTTGTTCTGGCGGCTGCAGCCATCACATTTGTTGTTTGGTGGAATATAGAACCCGCGCGAGCGTTTTGGGCGAGCATCGCGGTTTTAGTGGTGGCCTGCCCCTGCGCTTTATCCCTTGCAACACCGGCAGCACTGACAGCGGGCAATGCGTGGTTGGGGCGACGCGGCGTTCGCGTTCGCAGCGAAACAGGCTTGTTGGCCGTCGCTGCAGCTAATCACGTCATTTTCGATAAAACCGGCACCCTGACTGAGACACAACTTATGATCTCAACCATCAGCACTGCCCAAGGCGTCGATATTGATGAAGCTCTCAGCACCGCCGCAGCGTTGCAACAATTCAGCAGTCACCCCGCCGCCAGACCCTTTCATCAAAGAGAGCACAACTATGCGGTTCGAAATGTCGAAATTATTGCAGCACAAGGCGTCGAGGGCTGGGATAGTGCGCGCAATATAAAATTACGTCTTGGCAGTCTTACTTTTTGCCGTGAAATTGCCCCGGGCCTACCCGATAGACCCGATGACAGCCATTACTGGATAGCCTTAGTTGAGGACGGCCGATGGCTCGCCTGGATTAGCCTTTCAGAAACGTTGCGACCGGGCACGCAACAGCTTATCGACGAGCTCAAGGGAGAGACACTGACCCTTGAGATTTTGTCGGGTGACACGGAACCACGCGTACGCCAAATTGCATCGAGTTTAGGTCTGGCTTACACAGCATCGTTACGTCCCGAAGAAAAGCTCACCGAAATCAAACAGCGCCAGAGCTCAGGCGCCACCGTTATGGCCATTGGCGACGGACTTAACGACGCACCTTTGCTGCGTGCAGCCGATGTCTCAATTGCCGTCGCGGGTGCCACAGCATTAGCGCAAGCCCAAGCTGATTTTGTCATCACCGAGGAAGACACTAACCGACTATTAACGATAAGAAAGGCTGCTCATGCGACTCGTCGTATCACTCGACAAAATTTGCTTTGGGCAGCGGGTTATAATTTGCTGGGGCTGCCTCTCGCTGCCTTTGGTTATGTGCCACCTTGGGCAGCAGCTTTGGGCATGTCCGCCAGCTCACTATTGGTGGTCCTCAATGCTTTGCGATTGCGTCGGCTGAAGGATTGATATTTTGGACAGCCTGTACTTACTCATACCGATAGCGCTCATCTTTGTCATCATTGTTGCCGCTTTGCTAATTTGGTCGATTAATCGGGGACAGTATGACGACCTCGATCACGATGCTTGGCGAGCCTTGAACGACGACCTGACGAGGAACCCGCCAAAAGAGGGCGACAATGACCAGCACTGAAGCGACCAGCGCCATCCTTCTTGGGCTTGCTGGAGCAGGCCACTGTATGGGTATGTGTGGCGGTTTAGCACTGGCCTTTCAGGCGCCCGAGGGCCGACGATGGAGCTTTCCCCTTGCCTATCATTTCGGGCGTTTACTCGGCTATGCATCCATCGGTGGGTTTATCGGATCGGTGGCACTGTTTCTACCCATTACCCAATGGACATTTTACTTACGGGTCATCGCTGCACTGCTTTTGATCGCTGTAGGCTTGCACACGCTCAAGCTCTGGTACGGCATCACAGCACTGGAGCGACTGGGCGGTGGCGTCTGGCGCGGGATAAGGCCAATGATCACCGCATTTTTGCCGCCAAAACACGAGGGGCATGCCATGGTCATGGGCGCGTTGTGGGGATTTATGCCCTGCGGATTGGTTTACAGCGCCCTCGCTTGGAGCGCAGCAACCGCAAGCGGACCTTTCGATGGGGCCTTTCTCATGGGCTTATTTGGGGTGGGAACCTTACCCGCCATGCTAGGTACAACGTTAGCGGGCCAACATGCAAATGCCGTCTTGCGCCATTCAACCTTCCGGCATCTGATGGGGATGACCCTCATCATTATGGGGTCCTATAGTTTGTGGCTCACCACACCCTTCTCGGGCCATGGCACAACGCCAATGCACCATACGCCTCATGAAGAGCTGACCCCATCAAGCCAATCTGACCATCACCACCACTCCTCCCAAGAAGACACCTCAACATGACGGGCACTGTTGACGCCGGGACAAAACAATCAGGGGACACCGGAGCCGTCATATTGGCAGCAGGCGCGGGTAGTCGGCTGGGCCGCCGACCCAAATGTCTTCTAGAGCTCGACGGAACAGCACTGATTCATCGGCAAATTCAAGCGATCAAAGCACTAGGGGAAATCGAGATCGTGGTTGTGCTGGGGCACCACTGCAACCTGATTGCACCGGTTTTAGAGGATCAACCGGTGAGCATCGTAGTCCAACCTGAAGACCAACACAGCCAATCAGCGTCAGTGCGCTTAGGCGTCTCTGAGCTGTCAGCCAAAGTGAATAATCTACTGATATGCCCCTCTGACCTACCCTTACTCAACGCTGAGGATTATCGGGCCGTCTATGACATTTTTAGAACGCGCGAGCCTTCGATGCACTTTATTGGACCCGAGGTAGCCGGCATACCCGGCCACCCCGTCATTTTTGACTCTCAGGTCATCAAACAAATTTTATCCGGGGACCCTACCTTTGGCTCTGGCGCCTGGCGCACGGCTAACCCCTTAAACACCCAACGCTGGCAAACCACAAATGATCACTACATCCGTGATATTGACAGTGAGGAAGATCGTCGCCGATTCGAGGCCGAGACCAAGCGCAAATTACAATGGCCCAAAGCGGTTAGCTAACGTCTCGTGCGAGGCACCACAACGCCGAAAATTTTGAGGGTTAATCGCTGTTGAGACTCGACGCACTTAAGCTTCGATTTTTTCTCGTGCGGTGAAGCGCGCGAAAATTATCAAAAAGAATGAACGCAAGGCCACACCATACGATTAGGAAAGACGCGAGTGTCACAGGAGTAATCGACTCACCCAATATCGTTTGAGCCACGATCAGTTGCAAGGAAGGCCCAAGATAAGAAAAAAGACCGACCGTTGACATCGACAGAATTCGAGCTGAGGCGACATGCGTCAAAAGAGGCACGGCTGTTAATGCGCCGGCACCCAGCAAAAACAAGTCAGTTCGCAAACCGTATTCAAAAAGCCCACCGCCCTGATGCAAAACAAGCCAAATGGCACCAACCGGCATCAAGAACAGCGACTCCATAAATAGCCCTTGAATCGCGTCCGCTTGAATATACTTACGAATGACGCTGTAGGTCGCAAATGAAATAGAGAGTGTTAACGAGACGATTGGCAGCGTTCCTACAGCAACTAACTGCACCATCACCGCTAAAACGGCGAGGGCCATCGCTACCTGCTGTGGCCGAGTTGGACGCTCTTTGAAGACTAAAACTCCTGCCATCGCAGTCAGTATGGGGAGCATGAAGTAACCCAAACTGGCCTCAGTGGCACGACCATTAGTCACGGCAAAAAGAAAAACCCCCCAATTAATTGAGATCAGAAATGCCGCCAACGCGGTGAATTTTAACGTGTGCCAATCTCGCAGCAATAAAAGCGTAGACCTAAATCGTCCAAACGCCAGCAAAACGAGCAACACCGCAGGCAGTGTCCAAACACCTCGGTGCGCCAAAACGTCGAGTGGCGGGACCGGCTTTGTCTGTATCCAGTAAAGAGCAGCACACCCCCAGACTGAATTGGCAATTAAGGCCAGTAAAATACCCAAGCGATTTTGGGAGGCTGATTTCATCACGCTTTTATCTCCAGCACCGTCAAAATCACCATACGCAACGCGAGTACAGTTACGATCCATTTAAAGACGGCTTCAAAATTTGTTTGCGGCACAGACTGTCGCAGACGCGTCCCCAACCAGCTACCGATAATGACTGCCAGGCTCATAACCGTGATCGTTAACCACCAGGCATTAAAGGCGAACCCCAATAACCCGAAAGCGACAGCTCTGATGCCATGGTTGATGGTCATGTAAACACCGGTGTTAACGACCAACCACTCACGCTCCGTATTGATTCGATTGAGAACCACCGCCCCCAACGGCCCAGTTGCACCCGCCACCATACCCAAGCCGGTCTGATACAGCCCTAAGGCAAACAACGCAGCACCGCCCTGAGGGAGAAATCGGTCAAGGGGCAACCAAACAACCAGCAATATCATCACCCCCGCCACCCCGGGTAGTACTGCGAAGCTGACGAGATCGACCGCAGGACTGCCAATCGCCGCCCCCAACAGGCTGCCCAAAGTTAAGGGCAGCAAAAGCGTTAAATCCGCGTGACGAAAAGCAAAACCAACCCGAGCAAAATTGCTAATAAATTGCACCACCGCATGTATTGGGATGATAGCGGCTAGAGGCATCAAACCGGGCATCAACAGCATCAGCACAACGCCACCACCCAAACCCACCACAGCCGTCATTAGTGACGTCGTAAACCCCGCGAGGGCCAAGATCATTAAGTCTGCGACATTTGCCATTGCTTTGTTGCCATTTCGTTAATCGCCGCACCGAGTAAGCGCGCTCTAGCCTCACAGCGACTTGGCCACGAGCAAATCGGCGGCCAGTGTAACTGCTTTTCGATCATGCAGTATTGTCCATAGCGTACCTTCAGTGTGGTGCGCACTATCCGCTATAGCCGGAGTATTTCTCCCTTATTACTAGGCGATGGGGTTTACGGAGAATCTGTTACTCGGATAGCTCCTTTAACTGGGTACCCATTGCTCTTCATCGCCCAGCGGTCACTGACATTCTGGGCTAGCATCAAAGGCCATCCTCAAGGCACAGCCACAGGCTGTCAGCGGGAAAGTAGAGTGCTGTTTTTATCACAGTTGCAGTCGCATCAAAGGCTTCGATCAGAGCACGGTAACGCTTCAGCTGCCCCAAGTAGTGGTCAGCTTCTCGTGCTAAAAATTCCTGCTGGGTTTCTGCCCCATGAGGTCGGCTCGTTTTGTAGTCAATCAACCAGCGATAGCCCGTTGCTTCATCAATAAACGTTCGATCAATAATATTTTGCACTGCCGGGTTGTCACCTTCTCGGGACATAAGAATCAACTCGCTGTGAGCCGCCTCATGCTGCCCAAGAATCCAACGACCCCGCTCGTCGTTGAGTGTGGCTGCGATCATTGCTTCAGCATTTATCAGTGCAGCGGCCAATGCGTCACCGTCGAGCCCGTTATCGATGAGCCCGAATTGCAGTCCGCGACGAACCGCTGCGTCCACCCCAATGGGTAGCGCCTCTCGCTGACTCAACAACTCCAGTGCCCTGTGTACAACGACGCCCACCGTTCTCTCGACAAAATGGCCATTGGATTGCACAGAAGCCGATTCTTCACGGTGAAAAGCTTGCTGCTCGGACACCGTCGTATTGGCGCCCTCGTCTGAGTTCTGCCCCAGAAACCGGCTTGAGGGTAACCGCCATAAATTACACGCTGCGGAATCGAGGAACGGAGCGCTAACGTTTACCTCTGAAGGCGCTGTATCACTCCCTGCTGCATGCTCGATCACTTCATCGATCAGTGCCTCACGCAGAATACCCAATGGCGAGTTGCTGCCAGGCCAACCTAGGTGTGCGTCGTCGGAACTCTCGACTTTGCCCAAGCCACTCAACCACACGCGACAACGCGCCCTGGTAACACCGACATAGAGCAGTCGACGCAGCTCTGCAGCCTCCCGCCGTTTTTGCAGCCAATTTAGATAGTTGTAAAGCGTAGGGGCCGTTTTCTGCCGATCGTCAGCTGCAATAAGCAGCTCGCGCTGCTCGGCTTGGGTGTGAAAATGCCAGCGCAAAAGGTCCCGCTGATTAGGCCGAGTTCCTTTGTGCAGCGCCGGCATGAATACATAGTCAAATTGCAGCCCTTTAGCTTTATGCAAGGTCATGAGTTCCACACCAGATTGCCCGTGGTCATGGCTGGCGTAAAGTTGCTCCAAGGCGCCCTCCAACCAGTCAGGATCGAGACCAATGCCCTCAACGTCTGCCCGTGCGAGCAGATCGAAAAAACGTGTGGCATCGTCCCGGCCCTGAATCGACAAAGTTGAGGGCGCCTGAAGCTTCAACCAAATTTGTTCTACCCAAACTCGCAGCGACAGCCGATCGCGTCGTGTTTCAGCCCAGTCCAAAGCGGCTTGTAGCGAACCGGCTCGCTTCACGGCCAAAGTGTCTAGCAGGCCTGGCGCCCGGCGGAGTATTGCTCGCAAACTAAACGGTCGCGGCTGATCCTCAATCAATTGGTAAATCTCAGACAGCAGCAAACCACAAAACGGCGCCCGCAGCAGAGCCAGAGCGGCAACCTCATCGGCGGGATTAGCCAACCAGCGGCATAAGGACAGGAGGTCCATAACCGCCGCTGAGTGCTCAATTTTTTCGAGATCACGCCCCAAGAAGGGCACCTTCTGCTGTTGCAGCGCGGCAATAATAGGTGCCGCATGACTACGCGCTCGCAGCAAGACCGCAACCGTTGCATCGGGCTCACCTTGATATATCTGAGCAACTTTCTCAGCAATCCAGTTAGCCTCCATCGAATCGACATCATCGGGAAACAAATGTGCTTCTACCGCATTCCCTGAGAGGGCTGCGTTTACCGGAACTGCTTGGGTATAACTCACTTCGCTGCGCTCAGAGTTGCTCACCGCAGGAAAAACTTGCGCAAACACCCGATTCACCCAGTCAACAACACCAGCTTGGGAGCGAAAGTTCCTAGTGAGCTCCAAAGACTCAAGAGGCAAACCTCCGATACCTGAATCCTTTGCGTCAAGAAACAGGCTGACATCCGCATAGCGAAAGCCGTAGATCGACTGCATGCCGTCTCCGACGATAAAAACGGTTCGAGGCGGCGCGCCCGTCGCATTGTGCTCGTGCCATCCACGCACAAGCTTCTTCAAAAGCGTAAATTGCTGGTTCGAAGTGTCCTGAAATTCGTCGACCAAAATATGTGCTATCTGATAATCAAGACGCAAAGCTAGATCTGTGGGTTCATCATCAGAACCTAAAGCCAGTGAGGCTGCCAAGGCCACATGGGTGAAATCTACACGGCCTTCACGCTGAAACACCAACAAAAGCTGGGCCTGCAACACCGGTAGCAAGCGAGAGAGCCGTAAAACCAATCGCCAACTGGCGTCATCGTCGGATATAACCGGCAACCTCCGCAGCTCCAGTAAAACAGGGGGTATGGGACCCTCACTTAGCGCCGCCAACAAATCTTGCAATCGTGCTTTAGTCTCAGATTTTGCGGGAAACCCCAATTTGACATTCACCCCGTTGGGTTTACGCCACGCGTCGGTGCTCGTCAGAAGAATATGAGCAGCCGCCTTCCAGCTTTCGAAAGCACTATGCTCAGCGCCCAAATACACGTCTGGCTTACCCAACTCATCAGCAGATGCCTGAGCCAAGGCCTGCAGTTCTTCGAGACAAGATCCAAACTCATCGCAAAGACGAGCAACAATTGATTGAACTAAGGATTCAACGGTTCCTTGCAACCTTAAAGCCGCTTCTGTGGGGTCGGCGTGCTGTCCCAATTTCTCACCCCAATCGCCCCGCCTAGCCAGTAGCGCAACCAAAAGTCCGCGCACCGATTCCCAGTCGTTATTGAAATGCAGCAACAGTGAGCGAAGGTCTTCGCCCTCCAGTGTGTTGCTACCTACCGCAGCAAACAGCTCGATCACGGCCTGCTCGAACAGGGGTTTATCGTGCTCTGTGATCTCGACGGCGCCGCCAAGCCCGCTCAATATCGGCATTTGGCGTGTGAGATCGGCGCAAAGGCTATCGATGGTGCGAAGGTTAAATTCCTCAGGATCTAGGGACCAGCTGTGTTTATCGGCATGGGCCAACACTGCTAGGGCCAAATCCCGAGTTTGTCGCTCGTGACTCGCGGTAACTTCAACACCCGCCCGGGCTTCGTCAAGCTTCATCAGCAATCGCTCCCGCATTTCGGCTGCTGCCTTGCGAGTGAAGGTCATCGCCAATACCTGCTCTGGGCGGTCAACCGTGGGGAGCAGCGCCAGAATTCTCTGGGTAAGTAACTCGGTCTTACCTGAACCCGCGGGGGCAGTGACACAAAAGCTGCGACTGGGATCGAGAGCCGTCGCTCGAATCTGCGTATCGCTACCGCTCACAAGGCATCTCCCAACCCGCCTTGCAGGGCCTCGTCGGTTAAGTCTGCAGTTTGAGTGTATCGACAGACGCTACCCAGGGCACAATAGCGGCAGGCTTGAGGTTGTGGATCAATGGCGGCGTGGCCTTTGACAAAGTCATCAGCCAATCGCTCTAGTCGATGTCGCCAAGAAGTTCGCAGTGCCTCCCAGCTTTCTATGGGCACTGTCTCATACTGCTTTACTTGATCTGGCAAGGGGACTTCTTTAACGCCTAGCCCGAGTGCCTCGCCCAAGAACACGTACTCTGCGCCGTCTTGATGGACTCGACCGAAAGCGACCCCTTCGACACTCTCATTGAGCAGCGCGTAAAGGGGTAATTGAGGGTCGCCGGGACGCTCCCCCAGCCAACTCGAGCGGCGAACACTGCCTGTTTTATAGTCGATAACCACTTGACGGTTGTCATCTAACCGATCGATACGATCAGGCCTAAGCTTGAGTACTAGAGAGCCCAAAGGCAGTTCATGACTGTCCTCTTGCTCAAGGACGTAAAAGTTACCTTCTCGCTGTACCTCGAACTCCAACCAGCTCTTTAGCAAAGCAGCGACACGCTGAACCTCCAAATCAAGACAAGCACTGCCAACCCGCTTCCTGATATTGCAATGCCGCCCTTGTGCACGGCGCTCTAAACTCTGAACAGCTCTCTCTGTTGAGTCCTGAATGAGGGCGTCAACCTGAACGGGGGCCATAGCTCGCAGGCTGTCACTGTCCTTTAAAACCTCCCAAGTGAAATGCAGCGCGTCGTGAACAACGTTGCCACGCTCTGCTGCCGTTAATCCAAATACCGGCGTGGCCACATTTGCAGGGCCCAGGCGATGACTAACCCACGCACGAAACGGACAGTTAGACTGGTTACTGATTACGCTGGCACCGCCACCCCATTGAATAACGGCGCCTGCGACGGCTACATTGCCCTCATCCAATGATTCTAGCGGCGACGGCATGGGCCAGTGGTCGGGCGCCTGTTGTTCGTTAACGGGGTCGTGTGGCGGTATTGCACAGGCAAGCTGGCTGGGCAAAACCTCGAGACCCTCCTGCACACTGGCGTAACTAGCACTGACATCACCATGGGTGGTCCTTAAGCTGCTGAGCAGTGCAATCGCAGACTTCTCCAGTGCCGCGCTGTCAGCGCTGAGCAGACCTAACTCATGTTGCAGGCGATTGGGTAAAAAAGGCAGCAGCTGAGCCCTTGGAGGTAATGAACCCGACTGAAGGCCGCAAATCCAAAGAGCGTCAAACTGTAAACCCACCACTTCCTGAGGGCCAAAAACCTGTACTGCAGTATCGTCAGTCTTTGGCTGAAAAACACGATCATCCAAGCACTGCTCCCAAAGGAGCGTGAGCTGCTGAAAAGTAAGCTCCCCAGTAATACAGTCCTGCACCACCAGCTCATCCAGCGCGATCTCCAAGCGCTCAAACTGCTGATACTCGAGGGAATCAAGGGCAGCGCGACCGGGCCACTGCCAAAGCTTAAGAACCTCTCGAATCGTATCTAACCACAGTGAGGGCAAGCGTTTTCCTTGCGTAGCGCGATCGGTACGCAACAGCTGCAAAGCGCGGGTTAAGTGGGACTCAGGGGCATAAATTTCAGCCAAATGGTGCAAATCGCGCTTATCAATAACCTCGCTAGACAACTCAGTGCATGCCTTACGCAACTGCAGTAACCCAACGCCATCGAGGTCTTCACCCCCATGAAGAAACGGTGATCGCAATAATGCCAACACCTCACTTCGCGCCAAGCTGACCTTCTCATTAGCGACCGCCAAGCGCAGCGCCAGCAAAGCGTCACGAAACATTGGCGTCTTGGACAACGGCATCCCAGAGCTGAAGTTGACGGGTAATGCCGCGTAGCGCGCCCCCAAACAATCGAACTCTCTGCGTAGCTGGTATTCGAGGTCCGGACGGTCGCGCTCAAAATCGAGTAATACAATCGCGGTGCTGCCTAGGTTTTCTCGATGTCTTCGAGCAGCCCATGCGGCGATGGCCATTGCCTCTGTTCGCCGACTGGGAAATTGCTGTGTCGCAAGCGGCAAAAGACTCTGCTCTCCCAGCGCTTCAGGAATTTTCAAAGAAGCCAAGTGACTCAAGACTTGATGGGTCAATGGTGGTAGCTGCAGCACGTGGCATAGCACAACAATTTCTTTTGACGAGACAGGCACAGTCAGCAAACTGCGATAAATATCGGCGCGCGTCGCCCAACCCTTGTGCGCCAACTGGGCAGTGAACTCTGAGCACCATCGGTCGAAAGTGGCGCAATCGGGGTCAAAGCTAAAGTATTGGCGCTGTGTCTTGTTCTCTGGGTTACCCCCCCACATTAGCCACTGCTGGCGGGCCCGAAGCGCCTGCTCCGCAGCGGCAGTCGGCTTTATGAGACTAAAGTTCGCCTGACGTTCCATATCGGCCCGAATAATCTGCATCCAGAGCCTTCGCTCTGCCACCCGACCAAGGAGACGGCGAGGCGGCAAATTGCCGGCCTCAACCTGCTGGCGCCAGACAGATTCGAGCCAACCATCTACCGGCCGAATTGTTGGCGGCTGCGTAACCGCTTGCCCGCCCCTCATTTGCTCTTCAACCACCGCCTGTGTCATGACACGAGACAGACGCAATCCGGGGGTCAAAAACACGGCACCCTGCGTCAAGAATTCTCGAAAGGGTGATAAGTCAACCGCCGCTCTCAAACCCACACTCCAAGTTTTTTACAAATCACCACATGACGCTTCGGGTTCAGACAGTTAGAATCCGCTGCGCGTCGGCCTGTGACTACCCACATTGCCGTATCCCAAGTTTCTTTGAATATTGCAGGCAAACTAGCATGTCCAAACCCCATGTTCACAATGTTAACGTCGCTGCTCAGAAAATTCTGGTATCACCTGCCGCCTTACGCGACACAGTAGGCGTCAGCGAAGCATTGCAGGATCGCGTCGCTGAAACTCGGGAGGCTATCGAAAACATCCTCGATAGAACGGACCATCGACTGATGGTGGTCGTTGGACCCTGCTCCATTCACGACGTCAATGCTGCCATGGAGTACGCCCAGAAACTCAAGCATCTTGCTGAGCAAGTGGACGACACCCTTTTGCTAGTCATGCGAGTTTACTTTGAAAAACCTCGAACAACTGTTGGCTGGAAGGGGCTGATTAATGACCCCCATCTCGATGACTCCTTTGATATCGAAGCGGGCTTAACAATCGGGCGCTCTCTATTAAAAGATATCCAGCAGCTGGGGTTGCCGACGGCTACCGAGGCTCTAGATCCCATCACACCACAATATTTACAGGATCTGATTAGCTGGTCAGCAATTGGGGCCAGAACCACCGAGTCACAAACCCATCGAGAAATGGCTAGCGGCCTCTCTTCAGCCGTTGGTTTTAAAAACGGTACCGATGGAGGTCTCGAAGTTGCCGTGAACGCCATGAAGTCTGTGTGCAACCCCCATCGCTTTTTAGGTATCAACAGCGAAGGCAAAGTCTCCGTGTTTGAGACCCGGGGCAACCGCTACGGACACGTCGTCTTGAGAGGTGGAACGGCTGGCCCTAACTACAACAGCCAGCATATTGCGCTGTGTGAGGAGGCCCTTGATAAAGCCGGCTTACCCGCCAATATTATGGTGGATTGCAGCCATGCCAACACCGAAAAACAGCCCGAACGCCAACCGTTAGTCGCTGCAGATGTCACTGAGCAAATCGTTGCAGGCAACCGGTCCATTATTGGGCTAATGCTGGAAAGCAACCTCCGGGCCGGCAACCAGAAAATTCCATCCAACCTTGAAGAGCTGGAGTACGGCGTCTCCGTTACCGACGGATGTATCGACTGGGAAACCACTGAGTCACTGTTGCTGGACATTGCCGCGCAGCTGCGCGCGGTGCTGCCCCAGCGCATGCAGGCTTAGATCAGCTCCTGTGCATTCAGCCTGGGGCGTGTTTGGAAGAAAGCTTTTGAGGGATTGAGGCGCGACTGCCTTTGCTAGGCCACTGTCGCTGGCTCTAAGCTCCAAGCTCTCACTACAGGCAATCCCGATGTTGGGCCAGACAAGTCGTAGCTTTTCAGTAATAAGCCTGGCTGCGGTCCGAGTGATCAGTGACATCCCTCACACCAACAAGCTCTGGCACTTGCTCCAGTAATGTTTTCTCGACACCATCTTTCAAGGTCATGCTCACCGCGCTGCACCCCTGACACCCTCCTCCAAACTTAAGAATGGCAAAAGCGTCTTCGGTAATTTCGACCAGAGACACTTCACCGCCGTGAGCGGCGAGTGACGGGTTAACTTCGTTATACAGCACGTAATTAATACGGTCCTCTACAGGGCTATCGACGTCCACACGGGGCATTTTCGCATTCGGTGCCTTGATGGTTAGCTGGCCGCCAAATTTGTCTTTGTTGTAGTCCACCATGGCGTCTTCCAAAAAAGGCACGCTGCGCCCCTGAAACCATGCCTTAAAGTGGCCGAAATCTTCCTCGACATCGCCCTCTTCCAAATCACCCTCTCGGCAGTACGCAATGCACGTTTCCGCTTTTGGGGTTCCGGGCTGATTGATAAAGACGCGCACACCTAGGGCGTCCTCCTGCTTATCCAGCAGTTCTCCAAGGTATTCCCGAGCGGCTTCAGTAATCGTAATCATGGGGTTTCTCGTCTGCGAATTCAGTGAACGTCATTGACGCCGGCAATAATACCCGACTAATGGGGTAGGTCAAAATACGGTGGGTTTTTCATCCCAAATTGCGATCGGGGTTATATATCAATTTATTTTGATATATCATAATGCTCCCATTTTTAATCAGTTGTATAACCTAAAATGCAAAACTCTCGGTTTCCAACCTACACAAAACCCTCTGCTAGCGCACTAATCACCGCTCTTGAGCAGCGAATCATGCTGATCGACGGTGCTATGGGCACCATGATTCAAGAGCGGGCTCTGGTCGAGGCCGACTATCGCGGTGAGCGCTTTGTAAACCACAGCCTAGACCTGAAGGGCAATAATGACCTGCTCACCCTGACTCGCCCAGACGTCATTTCTGCGATTCACAAAACCTATCTCGAGGCTGGCGCTGACCTGATTGAAACCAACACGTTTAACGCTACTGCTACTGCGCAGGCCGACTATCAATTGGAATCTATCGTTTGGGACCTCAATCGCGAAGGGGCGCGACTGGCGCGAGCCGCCGCCGACGAAGTCACTCAAAGTAATCCCGATAAACCACGGTTTGTGGCAGGAGTCTTGGGCCCGACACCTCGCACCGCATCTATCTCACCCGACGTCAACGATCCCGGAGCTCGCAATATTACCTTCGATGTGTTGAAGGATGACTACCGCGTGGCGACCGAAGCGCTGATTGACGGAGGTGTAGATATCCTCATGATTGAAACGGTCTTCGATACCTTGAACGCCAAGGCCGCTTTATTTGGATGTCGAGAGGCCATGGACAAGCTGGGGGTTGAACTGCCCCTTATGGTTTCCGCGACATTTCCCGATACCAGCGGGCGTTTGCTGTCGGGGCAAACCGGCGAAGCCTTTTGGCACGCAATTGCCCACGCCCGACCTTTGATCGTAGGCAGCAACTGCGGTCGCAGATTTCGGGAGGTGAAGCCTTTTTTGGAGGAACTTGCGAAAGTCAGCGCTTGTTATTTCAGCGCTCACTTAAACGCAGGCCTCCCCAATGCGTTCGGTGAGTATGACGAAACGCCTCAAGATATGGCCGCTGACTTCGATACGTTTGCCGCGCAGGGTTTTTTGAATCTTGCCGGAGGTTGCTGCGGTACAACGCCAAAACATATCACCACAATCGCGTCCGCTGTCGCTGAACATGCGCCACGCAGCTTACCTGCTCCCCCTGAAGACACTTATCTCAGTGGTCTTGAAAGCTTTGCCTTCACCGGAAAAAACTTTGTCAACGTTGGCGAGCGCTGCAATGTGACAGGTTCGGCACGATTTAAACGCCTCATTCTTGATGATGAGTACGAGGAAGCTCTCGACGTGGCACGCAAGCAGGTTGAGGACGGTGCGCAAATCATAGACATCAACATGGACGAAGGCATGCTGGATTCAGAAGCTGCCATGGTGCGCTTCCTAAACCTTATTGCTTCGGAGCCCGACATCGCCCGGGTACCCATTATGGTGGACTCCTCAAAATGGAGCGTTATTGAGGCTGGGTTGAAGTGCATACCGGGCAAATCCATTGTTAACTCCATCAGCCTAAAAGCTGGGGAGGCGGAGTTTCTACAGCAAGCCGCCCTGTGCCAGCGCTACGGGGCCAGCGTTGTCATTATGGCTTTCGACGAGGACGGTCAAGCCGATACCCTGGATCGTCGTAAGGCCATTTGCCAACGCAGCTATGACCTGCTGAGAGAGAAGCTCGACTTCAATCCCTTTGACATCATGTTTGACCCCAATATCTTTGCCATCGGAACAGGCATTGAAGTCCACAACAACCATGCTGTCGATTTCATAGAGACCACCCGCTGGATCAAGCGCAATTTGCCCGGGGCAAGAATTTCTGGAGGCGTTTCTAATGTGTCCTTCTCCTTTCGCGGTAATAACCCGGTCCGCGAAGCGATCCATTCGGTCTTTTTGTACCACGCGATCGCTGCGGGCTTGGACATGGGAATTGTCAACGCAGGGCAGCTGGCTGTTTATGACGACTTACCAGCCGATCTAAAAGCTGCAGTGGAAGACTTAGTCCTAAACCGCAGAGATGATGCCACTGAACGACTCTTGGAACTCGCCGAGGAATATCGCGGCACCGGTAGTCGCAGTCGAGTCGAGGATTTAAGTTGGCGGGAAGCACCTGTAGCCAGCCGCTTACAGCACGCCCTGCTGAAAGGAATTACCCAATTCATTGAAGACGACGCGGAAGAAGCACGGCAGCAATCAACGCGCCCTATCGATGTCATTGAAGGTCCACTCATGGACGGCATGAATACCGTTGGTGACCTCTTTGGCGAAGGTAAAATGTTTCTGCCTCAAGTGGTCAAATCAGCGCGTGTAATGAAGCAGGCGGTGGCCTACCTACAACCGTTCATTGAGGAAGAGAAGTCTGGCGCCGCAAAAAACAACGGCAAAATATTGCTGGCCACTGTCAAAGGCGATGTCCACGACATTGGTAAAAACATTGTGGGTATTGTGCTGCAGTGCAACAACTATGAAATTGTCGATCTGGGCGTCATGGTGCACTGCGAAGACATTCTCAGGGTGGCTCGTGAAGAGCAGGTCGACATTATTGGCTTGTCTGGACTCATCACACCGTCCCTTGAAGAAATGTCCTACATTGCGGGAAAAATGCAGCAAGAAGGGTTTCAAATCCCCCTTATGATTGGAGGCGCCACCACCTCTAAGGCCCACACCGCGGTCAAAATCTGCCCGGCGTATCAGAATGATGCTGTAGTTTATGTACCCGACGCATCACGCAGTGTCAGCGTGGCCAGCCAGCTCTTGGGCTCGTCAAAGAAAGCTTTTGCTGAAAATATCGCCGAAGAATATGTTGTGGTGCGCGATCGAGTAGCTCGCAGAAAGAAACGCAGCGATCGCCTTGCCTACAGCGAAGCGGTTGAAGCCGCCTTCGCTGGGAACTGGGATACCTATCAGCCACCGAAGCCAAGCTTTTTAGGCGTGAAGACATTAAAGGACTATCCGCTAGAAACTTTGATCGACACCATTGATTGGACACCATTTTTTATCACCTGGGATCTACACGGCAAATACCCAGCCATCCTCGAGGACGATGTTGTCGGCGAGCAAGCGCGGCAACTCTTTGCCGACGCTCAATCCATGCTGCACCAAATCATCAACGAGGGGTGGCTACAAGCCCATGGCGTTATTGGCTTTTGGCGAGCTCAGCGGGTCGGCAGCGACGATATTCGACTGTTCAACGCGGCAAATGAACCCCTAGCTGACTTGCATCACCTGCGTCAGCAACTGCAGAAACGTGAAGGTGAAAGCAACCTGTCTTTGGCAGACTTTGTGGCACCAGAACAGGGACCTTCGGATTGGATAGGCGGCTTCTGCGTTACGACGGGGCACGGTGTTGAAGAGCGCGCCAAGGCTTTCGAAGCCGAGCACGACGACTACAATGCCATCATGCTTAAGGCCCTCGCCGACCGCCTCGCCGAATCCTTCGCCGAACAGCTCCACCGCGAAGTTCGAACCAACTACTGGGGTTATGACCCAGAAGAAACTTTGGAAAATGCAGAGTTAATTCGCGAAAGATACCGCGGTATCAGGCCAGCGCCGGGATACCCCGCCTGCCCAGACCATACCGAGAAAGCTACGCTGTTTAAACTACTGGATGTCGAAAAGAATTGTGGCGTGTCGCTGACAGAGAGCTATGCGATGTACCCTACAGCGGCAGTCAGTGGCCTGTATTTCTCCCACCCAGAATCGCGTTACTTTTCGGTGGGTAAAATTGGCAATGACCAAGTGTCCGACTTAGCAGAACGTAAGGGCGAATCTATTGACGACCTTAAATACTGGCTGGCCCCAATTCTTGATGAGGCTTAGGGTGTACCTTACTGAAAAACAACGCGACGCTGAGGTCTCCGAGTTGGTATTCTAGGCGGGATGTATGCGGCGCGGCACTGACAACTGACATGACACAGCACGACAATGAAACTCCAACGCCAACGAACAAGCTGTCCTGGCTAGACTTACTGCAGAGCATATTTGCCGCGGCACTGGGTGTGCAAAGTGCGAAAAATCGGGATCGAGATTTTAACGGTGGCAGCCCGGGGGTCTTCATCGCCGCGGGGTTGGTCTTCGCGGCGATATTTGTAGGGAGCTTGGTCTTATTGGTGCAATGGATCGTGGCTCGCTAGAACGGGCTCAGGCAGGCATACCACCGAGCCAGAACACTACCCACGTAACCACTACCGAAACAATAATCACGGCCGCCAGGCCATCGGCAGCGCCGTCAGACAAATTACTTTGAGACATCGTATTTTTCCTTTCAAAAGGGATAAATGTAGCCGTTAATATTCAGCGGGCGTATTTTGAAAGAAACCGGCCGCCAAAGCAAAGCCAATTGCTACCTAATCTGCAGATTGTCGTAGACTAGGGTAGGCCTTGAGCAGGCGTATTGCCGCTCACGTTATGCACGAACACGGGGAATTTATGGATTTTGGGGGCATCACGTTTACCTTCGCCGCTATATTTTTAGGGGCGGCAGTGTTTGCCTCCATTGCACTGTATACCCGGCAACCCATAATTATCGCGTACATCATTTTGGGTGCAGCCTTAGGGCCTTTCGGCACCGGACTGGTGAGCAATACGGCTTTAGTCAGCGATGCGGGGCACGTGGGTATTATTTTCCTGCTATTTTTGCTCGGCCTCGATATGCAGCCAAAAGCCCTGCTGAACAGCATGAAAAGCTCAAGCTGGGTCGCCCTAGCTAGCTCGGGAATCTATATCGCCATAGGGTACGCAATTACTCGGGGTTTTGGCTTCGCCCACAACGATGCCCTACTTGTGGGTGCTGCCCTCATGTTTTCTTCCACCATTATTGGCATCAAGCTGTTGCCCACGACCGTGTTGCACCATAAACACCTTGGCGAAGTTCTGGTCGCATTGTTGCTGTTTCAGGATCTGATCGCCATCGTCGTATTGGTGTGGTTACAAAGCAGCGATACCGGAACCTCCGTAATTTGGTCGGTCGCTCGCCCCCTGATTATGCTGCCCCTACTGGCTATGGGCTGCTGGGCTGCCGTTCGATTTATCCTCATTCCACTGATTGCTCGATTTGATCGGTATCATGAGTATATTTTTCTGCTTTCCGTGGGTTGGTGCCTTGGCATTGCCGAGCTGGCAGCACTGATGGGGCTAAGCGCAGAGGTCGGCGCCTTTATCGCTGGCGTGGCCGTCGCAACGAGCCCCATCGCTCAGTACATTGCGGTAAGCCTGAAACCTCTACGCGACTTCTTCCTCGTCATCTTCTTCTTTTCCGTGGGCGCACAATTTGACGTTTCCGCTCTTCCCAGCGTCGCTGCAGCTGCGGTGGTTCTAGCACTCAGCTTCTTGTGCTTAAAACCCGTGGTTTACCAAATGCTGCTGCGGGGCGTTAGCGAATCGCCAAAGCTAGCGTGGAATCTTGGGTTTCGATTGGGTCAATGTAGCGAATTCGCCTTACTCATTGCCGTAGTGGCCCTTGAGTCCGGTCGCCTGAGCCCTACTGCCCATACGCTGATTCAGGCGACGACAATCCTGACGCTGCTGATCTCGAGTTACCTCGTAGTCACCCGATTTCCGACGCCTATCGCCAGTAACGATGCACTGCGAAGAGATTAAGCGTTAACGTTGAGACGGACGGCGCTCCCATTAGCATTAGCCACAGATAGTGGCTAAGCCCCAGACTTGCCGATGCAAAGGTCGCTAGCCAGAGGCCCTGCCCGCTGAGGGCCCCACGTAGGCCAAACGCGGCCCCATGCTAGAGGTCGTAACCGCGCTCGTCGTGGAGTACCAGATCTAGCCCAATGGTCTCTTCATCACTATCAACCCGGAGACCCACAAGGGCATCTACCACCTTGAAAAGGACCCAACTCACGACCAAGGTGTATAAAAACGTTGCGCCGACACCGGTCGCCTGAACGGCAAGCTGACCGCCGATACTGTCAATACCATCGGAAAAACCGTTGCCGCTAAAGATGCCAAGATTCGGTGAGCAAAAGATACCTGCCAGCAGCGTTCCCAAAATACCCCCGACACCGTGAACGGGGAAAACGTCGAGGCTGTCATCAATTTTTAAGCGATTTTTCAGGGTGATGGTTGCAAAGTAGCAAACGACACCTGCGGTAAGCCCAATTACCACCGCTGCTGCGGGGCCCACTGAACCCGATGCCGGAGTAATCGTGCCCAGACCTGCAACCATGCCAGTAACAATACCGAGAACCGAGGGCTTACCATGACGCAGCCACTCCATGGCCATCCACGCCAGGGAGCCGCAAGCCGCAGACAGGTGCGTCACCAACATTGCCATAGCCGCGCTTTGATCAGCCGCCACTGCCGAGCCGGCATTAAAGCCAAACCAGCCCACCCACAGCATGCCCGCTCCGGTCACAGTCATGGTGAGGTTGTGGGGCGGCATCGCTACTGACCCAAAGCCTCGGCGGGGCCCCATCATGATGGCGGCTACCAAAGCAGCAACGCCTGCCGTGATGTGCACAACTGTGCCACCGGCAAAATCCTGAAGACCCATGGCCCCCAGCCAACCGCCACCCCATACCCAGTGACATATGGGCGCATACACGAGCAGTAACCAAGCCGTACTGAATAACAGCAAAGCGGAAAATCGAATGCGCTCGGCGAAACCACCAATAATGAGCGCCGGCGTAATAATAGCGAAGGTCATCTGAAACATGACAAACAAAGATTCAGGAATCGAACCGTTGACGCCGTCAAACTCAATGCCCATCAGCATGAAATTACCTAGGTCGCCGATCCAAGCGCCCTGCTCTACACCTGCAGAACCAAAAGCCAATGTATAACCCACGACAAACCAAACCAGTGACATAAGTGCGGCCAACGCGAAACACTGCATCAGCACCGACAACACATTTCGAACCCGAACTAACCCCCCGTAAAATAACGACAACCCGGGTAAGGTCATAAATAAAACCAGCGCGGTCGCCGTTAAAAGCCAAGCGGTGTCAGCAGGAGAAATTTCCCCAGCCCACGCCGGAGTCGGCAAGAGGAGAGCGCACAGCGCCAAAAGACCCGGTTTACGTATCACTAGCATGCTATTTGACCACCACAATTTCTGTCGAGGTGCGCATGATGCCATATCCTTGCGGCAGTGCCAGTAGAGCCGTACTCTGTGTCACTAAATTTTGCGCCCAATCGCACTTTGACCTGAGGTTAATCATGCTTCGCTCAATCATTTCTTTTGTTTTTATTGGCTTCAGTGGCCTCACTGTGGCGCAGCCCGCTGTGAGTACCGATACAGCCAGCGATCCGCGCGCTGTTATCTTGATTATTGGTGACGGCTTCGACGACCAACATGTCACTATGGGCCGAAACTTTTTGGCAGGGCATGACGGCCAATTAGTCATCGATGCCCTCCCCGTCCGTGCGGCAGTTCAGGTTCAAACCGAGGGCAAAAACACTGACTGGGTTTATGTGGCCGACTCCGCAAATACCGCGACGACGCTGGCGACGGGCGTCACGACACAAATGGGGCGTGTCGGTACCAGCGCTAGCGATAAAGATTTGACCACCATTGCTCAGCGCGCACATGCAGCAGGGTTTAAAACGGGCATTGTAAGCAGCAGCTCGGTTACCGACGCAACACCGGCTAGTTTTATGAGTCACGTGTCCAGCCGAGGCTGTGAAAACCCCGATATTATTTTAGGCGGTGAACTCTACAGCCTCGCCTACGCCGGATGCCCGCAAGATGCCACCAGTAACGGCGGCCCCGGTTCGATCGCAGAACAAATTATGAAGGCACCTATCGACGTGGTTCTTGGAGGCGGGCTGATTCACTTCACCACCGCGGATCCGACATCTGGAAAAACCGCCCTCGAGATGGCTGAGTCACAGAAGATTACGGTTGTCACCGACCCTGCAATGCTGGCTGCGGCAGACTCCAATAAGCGACTGATCGGATTATTTGCTAGCGGGCATCTGCCGGTGCGCTTGCAGGGCTCTGATGGGCGAGTAGCCGAACAACCCGATACCAGTGCCCTCAATAAACTAGATTGGCGACTGGGCAGCGTTACCCAGCCAGATCCGATTACCTGTGAGCCCAATCCGGCTTACAGCAACACCCCTGGGTTAGCTGAACTGACTCAGGTTGCTCTAGATCGGCTAACGCAGCCTGACGGCAAAGGATTATTTCTAATGGTCGAATCGGCCTCCATCGACAAAGAGAGCCATGTGCGTAATCCCTGTGGCTCTCTGGGTGAAATAGCGCAACTCGAAGAAGTCGTCAGTGTGGCCTTAAAGTATGCCGAGACGCACCCTCAGACACTGATCATTGTTACCGCCGATCACGCTCAGGCCGCTCAAATCATTCCAGAGCCTAGCCTCTACGCTGAAGTTCCAGTCCCNNGCCAATGACGTGGGCGAAGGGCTGCTGCCGGGGTTTCTACGCCAACGCGAGGTTCACGATGCCATGGCAAAATTTTTGGGCCTTTAAGCTCATCTGCACCATCAACGGCAAAACATCTTTTACTGTCACCCTTTGAGCAACCGAAATGAGTCTTACTGATATCAACGGGCAAGCCGTATCTCGTATTTGTTTAGGAACCATGACCTGGGGCGAACAAAATACCGAGCAGGAAGCCCATGCCCAAATTGATTACGCATTGGAGCATGGTATTAATTTCATGGACGCGGCGGAGATGTACCCCGTGCCGCCGCGGGCGGAGACCCAAGGGCGAACCGAGCAATATATTGGCAGCTGGTTTGCTAACTCGGGACGCCGCGAAGATTGGATACTTGCAACAAAAGCCACTGGCCCTCGTGAAGAGTTCGATTTTTTGCGCGGTGGTCCGCGCTTCACCCGCGAGCATTTGATCGAAGCGGTTGATAACAGTCTGCAACGATTACAGACCGAATACATCGACCTGTACCAGTTACACTGGCCCGAACGCGTCACTAATTGTTTCGGCGTCAGAGGCTACACCCACCACAATGATTCAGACTCAAGCTGGACTCCACTTGAGGAGGTGATGCGCACTCTCGAGTCGCTCATTCAGCAGGGCAAGATCCGCAGCTACGGGCTTTCCAACGAAACACCTTGGGGCGTCATGACTTTTTTACAAACCGCCGAACGCGAAGGCTTGCCCCGACCCCAGTCGATACAAAACCCCTATAGCTTACTGAATCGAACCTTTGAAGTTGGTCTAGCCGAAATTTCCCATCGGGAAGATATTGGCCTACTGGCCTATTCCCCACTGGCTATGGGATTGCTGACCGGTAAGTACCGCGATGGCGCGCTGCCAGAGGGCTCCAGACTGGCGTTGTTCAAACGTTTTGCACGCTATGCATCTAAACCCACATGGGACGCCGCTGAACGCTACGTGAGCCTCGCTGAAGAGCACGACTTAAATCCTGCACAAATGGCCCTGGCCTTCGTTAACACTCGACCTTTTCTCCTATCGAATATTATTGGAGCAACCAGTTTGGCCCAGTTGGAGGACAACATACGCAGCTTTGATGTCGTGCTGTCAGAGGAAGTTCGTGCGGGGATTAAGGCGATACATCGGGATATCCCTGACCCCGCCCCCTGATGCCCCGCCAATCACTAAAGGTTTATAAATTCACCCAGCTGTTGAGTGACCTTAGACGAAACGCTGTACCGCGGTAGTTTAAAATTACGCTGTCCGTCAAAATTTCTTCCACCTTAAAGCCACTGTTTTTCTGGCCCTCTTGCAGCGCAATACCATTTAACGTCACCCAAGACGTCCCCCCCGGCTGCCAATCGTGACCGGTGTACATCACCGTGGGAATTGCGTTCTTTTTTTGCTGGGATAAATTCTCGATGAGCGGCGTGGGATGTGCCACTAGAGCACGCTCCCCCAGCTCCGCCTGCACCCGCGCCACTACCGCCGCAATATCCAGAGGTAAGGCCGCTGAGCCGCTGCCCTGCGTTTCTGCGGTGCTTTTTGGGGCGCTCATTTTTTCCGTCGCTGCAAAATCTGAACCAGGGCGCGGCATTTCAGGCACGTCATCCGAGGGCAGCACTGGAGACGAGGACTGAGGGACATTCGTCTTCTCAAACGCATTGGCTGTTTGACCCGAAGACGAGGGCTTGAGCTCTTCCGTAGCCCTTGCGCCAGGCGCACCAACCCAGTTTTCTGGGGCAGCTTCTACCTCACGATACAGTGCCGTTACTTGGGTGCTGTTAGCTGAGGTGTTTTTTTTCGCGACCTGAGCTTGTTGGGCGACACCACCGCTATGACGACCGAGTGTCAGCGAAGAGGCGGACGTCTCTGGCACAGGACTTGTCGAGCGCTGCAATGGCGTTTTAGGAGCTTGGGGTTCTGCCGTCGCTAAAGTTGCGGCCACAGGGTCTTGTTCTGGGGGCGGTTCCCCTAGGTGACCCTGAGAAACGTTCTGCATCGTCAGCAATCCGATGGCAATACACGCAACTACTCCAATGCTAATGGCCAGCCCTTGAAATCCAATGTAAGGCACCACTTTTTTCGCGGTAAACTCGTGACTCGTATCGATCGAGGGCACCGCGTTAGAAACATCTCCATCCTCCCGAGAACGCTTTAGAGCATCAAGAATCATCGACATATCAAGGCCCCTCCGTTAGCCACTGCGCACGACGAAGCGCCACATCGGGGGCGAGCCCTATACCCAATGCATCGTTGAGCTTTAACAGAGTTTGAACACCAACGACGCCGTCGGCAGTCAGGTTTTGTTGGGCCTGAAACAACCGAACTCGCTCTGCCAGGGCAGGGGTAAAACGCTGTTCGGTTAACGGCGTGACCTGCTGATCCAGTGTTGCAAAAAGCTGTGCCACCACCGTGATTACGGGATCAACATCCCCCTCGACCAGCGGTCGGCCCCACCCTTGGGGTGGCTGCCAAAACATGCGATAGCGACCCCGCCAAGCCGTTGCTATATCGACCAGCCTGACGCGCTCTACTGCGTTATCACTCAGCACCCACGCTACCGCCCCCTCAAAAGCGACCACCAGTGTTGCTGCCGAGAAGCGTCCGGGGGTTTGCATATCGAGCACCACTGGACGATTGAGGGCAATGATCGGATCCCAAACTTGGGCAGCCCCCTGTAGACAGCGCAGGCCATCAACTTCTGCCTCAATCTCTGAGCCGCCGCAAACACCCGCTGGAAAAGGTGCGTCACTATTGAGCTGCCATAGCTGCTCGAGGGCTAAGTTTTCATTGATCAACCACCCCGCCGCCTGCGCCCCATTCCCAGTACTCACACCTTCCCCGGCGTCAGCACCAAGATCGGCCGGCATTACCGAAGTAGCAGGCCCCAAATCATCGGCAACTGACGGAGCTGGCAGGGGTAATGGGCTGGCCCTGAAACCCAGCGCAAACAGCAGTAACAGACCGCCAAAACAGACACCGCCAAAAATCCAAAGCCACAGTGGCACCGAGGACCGATTAACCGAGGCATGAGATGCGCCAAAAACTTCTTCAGCCGCAGCTGCAACGTGGCGACGGTTGACGCGATCCAGTTTACGGCCATACGCCCCTAGCAGCGCTCGGTCACACAGTAAGTTGATTTGCCTTGGAATTCCCTGAGCGCGTTTGTGAATGGCACGCACCACACCCGGGGCAAACAGTTCACGCCCGGCGGGTAATCCCGCAATTTGTAAGCGGTGCCTGATGTAGGCGTTCGTTTCCTCAAGGCTCAGTGCCTCGAGGTTGTAGCGGGCTGTTATGCGCTGGTTCAGTTGCCTTAACTCGGGCCTGCCCAGCTTTTCCGTTAACTCCGGCTGGCCAATAAGAATAATCTGGAGAAGCTTCTCGCTGTCGGTTTCAAGGTTGGTCAGTAACCGAATTTGCTCGAGAACATCGAAATCCAAGTGCTGGGCTTCATCGATCATAAGCACTGTCTTGCGGCCCTTATCGTGATTCCCAAGCAGAAATCGATGCAGCGCATCGGTGAGATCCTTCAAGCTGTGATGACCTTTGGGGTAATCTATGGCCAATTCATCACAAACTGTGGCTAACAGCTCGACCGCGCTGAGCGCCGGGTTAAGCACAATGGCGAGATCCACATTGCCCGGTAGCTGCTCCAAAAGCGCGCGGTTTATGGTGGTTTTACCCGTGCCGACTTCACCCGTCAGTAGAATGAAACCACCTCCACTGCCCACCCCGTACAACAGGTGAGCCAGAGCGTCTCGATGTCTGGGACTCATAAACAGGTAGCGTGGATTAACCGAAATGGAAAACGGCGACTCCACTAAACCAAAATATTTGTAATACATGGTCCGAATTCTTCAAAAAGCCGCACTTTTTGCGGAAGCAGACAGCTTCGCACAGTTAAGGAAACCCCGAAACATACTTGAGCGACAAAAAAACATACTGTATGTTCAAATCCCAAATTTAGTCCGAACCTCACATTCAGCACGATTGAGTCCAAGGAGACTTCGCTATGGCTTTGCCGCCCATTCTTAAAGATACACTTCGTCTACCCATTATTGCCTCGCCGCTATTTATTATTTCTAACCCAGACCTTGTCATAGCGCAGTGCAAAGCCGGCATCGTGGGATCGTTTCCTGCCCTCAACGCACGACCCGAGCCCGTTTTAGACCAGTGGCTGCAGCGCATTAACGATGAGCTCGACCGTCACAATCAAGAAAACCCCGATTCACCAGCCGCACCCTACGCGGTAAATCAAATTGTTCATGGTTCAAACGCACGTTTGGAATACGACATGGAAATGTGCGTCAAATACAAAGCACCCATTGTCATTACCTCTCTGGGCGCAAAAGAGTGGGTCAACGAAGCTGTGCACAGCTATGGCGGCATTACGCTGCATGACATCATTAACAACCGCTTCGCCAAAAAAGCCGTTGAAAAAGGCGCTGATGGCCTAATTGCTGTCGCCAGCGGTGCGGGCGGCCATGCCGGCACCCAGTCACCCTTTGCTCTGATTCAAGAAATTCGCGAATGGTTTGACGGCCCCCTCATTCTCTCCGGTGCCATTGCCACGGGAGATGCAGTACTCGCAGCTCAGGCCATGGGAGCCGACTTGGGCTACATCGGTTCAGCTTTCATCGCCACTGACGAGGCCAATGCTGAGCAAGGCTACAAGCAAGCTATTGTTGACTGTGGCGCCGATGACATTGTGTACAGCAACTTGTTCACCGGTGTCCATGGCAACTACTTGCGCCCCTCTATTGAGAGCGCTGGTCTAGACCCCGACAACCTCCCCGTCAGTGATCCAACGCAAATGAACTTTGGTTCAGGGGGCAATACAGACGCCAAAGCCTGGAAAGACATTTGGGGCTCCGGTCAGGGTATTGGCGCCGTTAAAAGTGCGGGCCCAACCGCCGATTACGTGGCGCAATTGGCCGCACAATACAGCGCGGCAAAAGCACGGGTAATGGGTTAATGAGCGACTCGACGCCTAAAATTCCGCGGTCTGCAGAAGACGACTACAGTGAAGAGAGCCTGGCTGCACGCCAGGCCTTTATTGAAGCCCAAACCGGTGTGGCGTTAAA
>ENA-UZWX01004476-UZWX01004476.1-metagenome-genome-assembly--contig:-Day-4---50m-contig-4476_pt1 | contig 30563 bp, 30 predicted proteins | sample MGYA00260347_ERZ794907 | MGnify/ENA metagenome assembly ERZ794907 | reverse complement strand
AGATAATGTTTGAAATATTATAATTTTTTTTGGTGCCCTCGAAACGATTCGAACGTTCGACCTGCCGCTTAGGAGGCAGCTGCTCTATCCAGCTGAGCTACGAAGGCAAGCGGATATTATCAACGCTAAGGCGTAATTATTCAAGTAAAGATTTGTTGAAGAATAAATTCTGGATTGTTGTAATCAATCTGAATGGCTTGATGAATGCCATTTTTTGCCAGCACCAAAGAAGGAAAACCGTTGCTACTCAGAGATTTTGCTAGGGCGATGTCTTGCTCTAGTTGAAGTTGGGTAGTGTTTGAGTTTAAATCTTGGGTAAATTTCTGGCTGTCTAGTCCGATTGATGCGGCCAGATTAATGAGCGTTGAAGTCTCAGAAGGGTTTTGCGCTTGTAAGTAATAAGCTTGTTGAATGGTGTTAATCATGATTTTTTCAAACTTTTTGGCTTGATTTTTGGCAGCAATAACAGCCCTACAAGCGGGATAAGTTGAGCGCTTTGGCGAGCAGTTTTTCCAAAAATCATAGTTAAATTGCGTACCAGGAATGGTTTTTTCGATTTTTTGCCAATTTTTTTGAATGTAATGACGCATGTCATCAGGCATGATTTCACCACTATCGGGCGCCAAGCCTCCTAAAACATACTGAATGGGTAGCTGGTCTTTGAGCTGCAATTGCACCTGTTGCCAGATGTTATGAAAACCCCAACACCAAGAGCACATCGGATCGTGAATATAATAGAGTGTTGTAGAATTCATGCGATAAATTTCATCAAAAAGCGTAGAATATATATTACTATAAATACGATAAATGGAGCTGCTATATGAAACTAAATACACTAGTGCTGATCCCAATGCTGGCTACTGCGCAAATGTCAATTGCTGGTAGTTATACCGATACAGCGACAATTACCTCTGTGGATAAAATATACAAAACCCACACAATCCGAGAGCCGTACCAAGACTGTTATATTAAAGAATTTTATCAAGGCGACAACGACGGCTCTGCGACTAATGAGATTGTGGGCGGTTTATTTGGTGGCTTGATTGGCAATCAGTTTGGTGATGGTAGTGGTAAAGATGCCATGACAGTGGCGGGCGCACTGCTTGGTGCATCGCTGGCGCATGATGACGAATTGGCCAAATCAAAAACAGGTAGAGTGGTTAGCAAAGAGGTTTGTGAAACAAAATACCGTAGTGAATCAGTTGAGCGTTTAAGTCATTATCGAGTTGAATATGAGTACGATAATCGTACGTTTACTTACACAACGAAAAATAAACCTTATGGCAGCACTATCAAAGTAAAAGTTGATGTTTCTCCACGATAATTAAATGGCCGTAAAAAAAACTTACGAACAAGTTAAGCGCTTGGCTGAGCAGGGCGATGCGCAGTCTCAGTATGAGCTAGCACTTTGTTATGATTTAGGTATGAGTGTTGATAAAGATTTAGCCAAGGCATTCGAGTGGTATCAAAAATCTGCTGACCAAGATTATGCAAAAGCACAGTATAATTTGGGCATTTTTTATGCGCTAGCTAAGTCAGTAGACAAAGACATTGAACAATCAAAATTCTGGATCAGAAAGGCGCATGAAAATGGCTATTCGGGTGGCAGTATTTTTTAAATAGGAATAAGTATGAAAGACATTAAACTTGAAGATAGATTGATTTTTGCATTAGATGTGCCAGAAGTTGCACAGGCTAAAGACTTAGTTAATCAGCTAGATGATAGTGTGACTTTTTACAAAATTGGCATGGAATTATTGATGACAGGCCAGTATTTTGAGTTGATGGATTGGCTGATTGCTAAAGATAAAAAAGTCTTTGTTGATCTTAAATTTTTTGATGTACCAGAAACCGTCGGTAGAACGATTGCCCGCTTAAGCCAAACCGGTGCTACCTTTGCTACCATTCATGGTAATCAAGGATTAATGGAAAAAGCAGCCGAAAACAAAGGCGATCTTAAAGTTTTAGCAGTGACAGCACTCACCAGTCTTGATCGAGGTGACTTAGATGATTTAGGCTTTGATTGTGACGTGCAAGATTTGGTTATTTCTCGTGCCAAGCGTGCGTTTGAAGCAGGCTGTGATGGTGTGGTTTCATCAGGCCTTGAAGTGCCATTTTTGCGTGAATATGTGGATAACAAGCTGATTGCAGTAACGCCAGGTATTCGCCCGGTTGCGAATGATGATGATCAAAAACGTGTGGTTGATGTGGCTACAGCTTTCAAATCAGGCTCTGATTATATTGTTGTAGGTCGTCCTATTAAAAATGCTGATAACCCATATGAGGCTGCTAGCAATATTCAGGAAACGATTAAAACCTGTTTCTAGTAATTTAAACACCTCTTTGCGAAGTGCTTTCTGCTTTTTAAGGGGTATAATTTCCAATTCGTTGTCGACACCTGTTGATAACAATCTTTATAGTCGCGTAACTCAGTTGGTTAGAGTGCCAGCATGACATGCTGGAAGTCGTCAGTTCAAATCTGACCGTGACTACCATCTTAAAATATTTTTTTATTAAATATAAATATCTAATAATCCTGTTTTAAAGTAGAATTATTCATATGAAAATATTTATATCATACATATTTATTTTTTTTATTCCTACTTTCACGCACGCTTTAGTTATCGAAGATGCAAGGCATTTGTGGTCAAGAACTGGGTTCTCTAATTCTGAGTTTATATTGAATGATTATTCTAATTATTCCAGGAATGAGGCTGTAGCATTAATGTTAGATTCTGGTTCATACACAGAGCCTGTAACTACTTTGCTAGCATTTGACGATGACTTATACTTTCAAGCTAAGAATAAAAACATTCCTTTTAAAGATAGACGTGAGATAAAAAGGTCGCTTAAGAAATCTGATAGAAAAAAGATGATTGAATGGTGGCATAGAGAGATCTTAAGCTCAGATAATGCACTTCAAGAAAAAATGGTCGTGTTTTGGCATAGCCATTTTGCTGCCCAACCAGGAAAGGTTCTCATTCCTTATATGGTTGAGCAAAATCAAATCTTTAGAAAGAATGCTTTAGGCAGTTTTAAAGATTTGCTTTATGAGGTAATGCATAACCCAACCATTCATCAATTTTTAGACAATACGAAAAACACAGCTAAAAAGCCAAATGAAAACTTAGCAAGAGAATTACTTGAATTGTACACAATGGGAGAAGGTGATCATTATTCTGAAGACGATATTAAGAATTTGGCTAAAGCATTAAGTGGAATTTCTGATGATTACAATACAAAAAAAACCAAAGTTAATTACAAGAGAAAAGATAACTCATTTATCACGCTATTTGGCTATACTGGAACTATTGGTATGGACAAAGCCATAGAATTGATTCTAGATCATCCAAACACATCAAAATTTATCGCATTAAAACTTTGGAGAGAGTTTGTTTCTAGCGATCCAAGTTCTGATAAATTAAACCAATTGTCAAGATTGTTTCATAAATCAAATTACGATATCAAGGTTTTGGTTTCAGAAATATTAAATTCAACAGAGTTTTGGAATGAAAAAAATCGTAACAATATGATCAAATCACCTTTTGATTTAATTGTAAGTTCTAAAATTATCATCGATTTCCCATCATCAGATTTATTGAACTTGCCAGCCAAAATGCAAAAATCTGGGCAAAAATTATTTGAACCGCCTGATGTTAATGGCTGGCTAGGTGGCAGAAGGTGGATTAATTCAGATTTGATTATTGCTAGGCAAATATTGCTAGGTCAATACCTCAAGAAAGTAGTTAAGTTTTATAAAAAAGTAGAGTCGAATCCGAACGCTTTGGAAAAAGCTGTTGACAGAGCTGAGAGTGAAAAATACCAGTACTTTTCTATTGGCAGTTCTATTAAAAACAATCTAAATAAGCGCCTTGATAAAAGAATCAAGGCTGTCTTGTTAGATCATCGTTTCAATTTTAAATAGGAGTATGTTATGCAGCGTAGAGGATTTTTAAAGCTGTTATCAGCTATTCCGCTATTGGGCACTGCCAAGGCATTTTCTCTTGGGCACAATCCTAAGAGAAAGTATTTAGTTTTGATTGAATTGAAAGGCGGTAATGATGGGCTAAATACTGTCATTCCATACAATGATAATCTCTATTACGAAAATAGGCCAACCCTTCAGATACCTTTAAATCAAGTACTTAAGATAAATTCTGAACTAGGGCTTAATCCTGCGTTGGATCATCTACAGAAACTATACAAAGATAACGACTTGTCTATCATTCAAAATGTTGGATACAACAATCCAAATAAATCTCATTTTACAAGTTTAGATATTTGGGAAACTGCGTCAGAAATCAAAGGTGCTAATGGATGGCTATACGAACTTTTCAAGCATAACCAGTCTGATCATTTGATTGATGCAATGGTATTCTCAGGCTCTACTAGACTGTTTGAAGGTGAAAACCCTAACTTTTTAAAAGTAAAAAATATACGTCAATTTGTAAAACAATCTAGCAAATTAAAAACGCCAGACTATCTATCATCTGATCCTGCTCAAGTTCACTTACTAAACTCCATCAATAAGATACACAAAGTAGCATCGAGACTAGAAGATGAGGTTGATTTGAGTGAAATGCAGAGCATTAAGAAGGGAAAAATTAACCTGTCTGATCAATTAATGCAAACTAGTTTTTTAATGAAGAATAATGTAGATATCCCGATATTCAAAGTAGCTATAAAAGGGTTTGACACTCATTCAAATCAAAAAAATGATCATAAAAGTAAATTAACAGAATTAAATGATGCCTTGGTTAAATTTACACAAGAATTAAAATCTAATAATCTTTGGGACGATACTTTAATTATGACTTATTCCGAATTTGGTAGAAGAATATTGGAAAATGGAAGTCATGGCACTGATCATGGTGAGGCTTCATGCATGTTCTGTATGGGAGGAAAGGTAAAGGGCGGCATATATGGAAAACTTCCAGATTTATTAAATAATAATGGCAATGTAGCTAGTAAGATAGATTTTAAAGAGGTCTATGCCACATTGCAGAATGAGTGGTTTAAAGTTGACAAGAAAATTATAAAAAATACTCCATTAAATTTTTTATAATATAATTAAAGATTGATGAATTTTTAAGCTTTATATATTTAGATTTTTTAAGTATATCAATTATATTTTTAACGGCATTACCATTACTTCAAGAGTGCAGCATTCAGTCAATGCTGTCAAAGATTTTCTCGATAAAGGGTATCAGGAATTTTTGAAAGTAGTTAATTAAATTTTAATTACATCGCCTCTCTCACATTAAACAAAATTTTAACTTTAGATCAATTTGATATACAATTATAGTGTCAAAAGATCATTTCTAATTTCATTTTATAATTTATCTTAGAGCATAGGAATACATAGGTCGCGAGAAAAAACACTAAGCAAAAGCTACTTGGTGTTTAAAAGTATTAGCTTACTTTAATAATTATTTTCCCCCTTGTTCGTCCTGTCTGACTCTGCAAATGCGCATCGGCAATTTGCTCTAATGAAAAGTGATGTTCAATAAAGGGTAGGAGTTGATCTTTTTCAACTAACTTATTTAATTCGCGTAATATGCGACTACTAGACTCTATAAAAACAAATGCAGCTTTAGCGTCATGTTGTTTTGCTAACTCTTCGTTTGGCTGGTCGACAATAGAAACCAACATTCCACCTGCTTTTAAAAGTGCCCAAGAGCTACTTTGCACTTCTCCGCCAATTGTATCGATAACTAAATCAACAGGCTCTATCTGTTCGAGTAATACTCCTTTAGTATAATCAACGGCTTGGTCGGCACCAAATTGAGTGAGTAACTCTTGATTAGCTGTTGAAGCCGTGGCAATAACAGTTGCACCTTTTGTTTTCGCTATTTGTATAGCTAAATGTCCAACACCGCCGACGCCTGCATGAATTAATACACGTTGCTCTGCTTGCAGCTGACCCACATCGACTAAACATTGCCAAGCCGTGATCCCCGCCAAGGGTAAAGCTGCTGCCTGTTCAAAACTTAATTTAGACGATTTAAAGGCAACTTCATCGGCTTTTACTGCAATATAATCGGCATATGCGCCATCACGACTAATATCAGGACGACTAAAAACTTCATCACCAACTTTAAAATCGGTGACTTCAGATCCTACTTCACTGACAACACCAGACACATCGAAACCTAAAGTTATGGGCATTTGATATGGGATAAAACCCTTTAAATATCCTTCTCTTATTTTCCAATCAACTGGATTAATTGAAGATGATTTAACTTTAATTAAAATATCGTCTGTATTAATCTTAGGCGTATCAATCTGATTCAGTTGTAGCGTTTCTATACCACCATACTGGTTAATTCTAATTGCTCTCATAATTTGACTAAATATCTTCCAACTGCTTTTGCTGCTAATATTTCTTTATAAGCTTGTTGAATTTCATTGAGGGATATTTCATTCACTAATTTTTCTAAGGTATTAATTTTAAAGTCACTGGCAATTTTCTCCCAGGCTTGGGTTTTCTTAGCTAACGAAGCCTCAACTGAGTCGATTCCAATTAGTCTTACACCTCTTAAAATAAAAGGAAAGACATTGGTATTAAATACAGGTGAAGCAGTCAATCCACAACAGGTGGCGACGCCGTCATACTTAATTTGCTTTAAAGCTTCAGCCAGTATGTTTCCACCAACCGTGTCTATCACGCCTGAAAATCTTTCCCTGCCCATTGGCCTTTTGTTTTCAACATCAAAATCCTGTCTTAATATTACTTCTTTAGCGCCAATGGTTTTTAAATAATCTACTTGATCTTCTTTACCAGAAAGGGCCACAACATCAAATCCAAGTTTGGATAAAATTGCAACAGATATACTGCCAACACCGCCAGTAGCTCCTGTTACCAGTATTTCACCGCTTGTAATTCCATTATTTAATAGTTCATTAACACTTAAGGCTGTCGTCAAGCCGGCCGTTCCATAAATCATTAGCTCTCTTAAAGAAATGTTGTCTGGCTTTTTTACTATCCAAGCGTCTGGGGCTTTTACAAATTCACTATGACCGCCATTAGTGTTCATGCCCAAATCGTAGCCAGTTATTAAAACTTCATCACCCACTGCAAATAGGTTTGATTTGGATTCAGCCACAACACCACTGACATCGATACCCGTTATATGTGGAAAAACTCTGGTGACGCCAGGATTTCCAGTCGCACTTAAGGCGTCTTTATAGTTTAATGACGAGTAAGAGGTTTTGATCAAAACTTCGTTCTCGCTCAGAATGGGCTTCTCAACTTCTTTAATAGAGCCTGTAAATTCCTTGTCTTTAATTTTTTCAACTACAAAAGCTTTCATTAATCTATCACCTTTTTATTAATATATTTGAACATTGTAACTTAAGTGGTTTATCATTGGAAGAACCTACTTTTTTGTAAGGTACTATGCTTTTGGAAACCAATAAGAAAAAATGAATAATAAAGGTAATGCAGAGCTTGAAAAATGCCCAGTTGAAACATCTATTGATATTTTAGCGGGAAAGTGGAAGATACTAATCTTGTGGTATCTACTATCAGAGACGAAAAGATTTAACGAATTGCAAAAGCTGATGCCGAGAATTACACAAAAAATGTTAATTCAAAAACTAAGAGAGCTTGAGCGAGATGGAATAGTACATAGAGAGGTTTATCCGGTTGTTCCTCCAAAAGTTGAGTATTCACTAACACCTTATGGGAAAAGCTTGAAACCGATATTAAAAGCACTTTATATTTGGGGTGATGTGCATAAAAACAAAGCCACTTAATGATGGGTTGTTATCATCTGTATTAATTTATCGTATACAATTTAATTTATGAAAGTATTATCTTTATTTTTCTTGTTGTTTAGTGGCGCTTTATTTGCCGAATCTGATCTTTATGATCGAGCTAAAGCCTACTATTATGGCGATGGTGTTGAGCAAAATTATAGTAAAGCTTTTAAGGCTTTTTCGCACGCAAATAAAGCGGGTGATTTAGCGGCAAAAACCGCCTTGGGCCTTATGTATATTGAAGGCAAGGGTACTGACCAAAATGACAAAAAAGGTATTGATTTGTTAAAAGAGTCTGCCAATCGAAGTCACGCCCAAGCTCAGTATTATTTAGGCAGTATGTACTATCTAGGTATTGGCGTTACACGCAACTCAAAGATTGCCCATCAGTGGATTAAAAAAGCCGCCAAACAAGATAATGTAGATGCACAACACCATTTGTCACAAATGTATGCCAACGGTGATGGGGTTAAGCAAAACCCTTTGTTGGCGAATAAATGGCGTATTGAAGCAGCCCAATCTGGCCATCGTGATGAGCAGTATCATTTAGGCACGGCTTATATTGATGATAAAGATTATCAGCAAGCTTATCAGTGGATATTAAAGTCAGCGAATCAAGAGCATGCCCTTGCTCAACAGCAATTAGCCGGGTTTTTTGAACGTGGTAATGGGGTAAAAAAAGACGCCAAAAAAGCCGTACACTGGTATCAAAAATCTTTTGATAATGGCAATACGGAGCTGGCTTATATTTTGGCCAATTATTACGATACATCGACACACAGACCGGCTAATTATAAAAGGTCACATAAGCTGTATCAACAGTCAATTAAGCAGGGAAATTTGTCAGCCTATTTAGACATTGCCAGACATTATGAATTGGGTCAAGGGGTTAATACGGATTTAACCAAAACCTATAATTTCTCTATTGCAGCGGCCAGAAAAGGCCATCGACCAGCATGGCGAAAAGTGGCTAATTTGTACTTACAAGGTAGAGGGGTTCAACCGTCGATTAAAAAGGCTAAATATTGGCTTAAAAAATTGTCAAATTCTGGGGATGTGCAGGCTACCCAACAACTAAAAGAATTATAAAAATGGGATAAATCGCCCAGTTTTTTGTTGATATTCTAAGTAGTTTTCAAAGCGTTTTATGAGGAGTTTTTCTTCAAAGCTAGATTTTAAGATTAGATCGATGAATAGAATCAGCATAACAGCTTGTGAGATGTAGTGAACATTACTTAACATCAGTGCCAAGCACAGTAGCAAAACACTGGTGTACATAGGATGCCTAACAAACTGATAAATACCATTTGTTCTAAGCTGGTGTGATTTTTTGAGCGTGGGCAATATATTCAAATTACTTACTTTCATATTAATAACCGCAGTTAATCCAATGATCAAAGCGACAAGTAGCAGGCTTAGCGTTGTGAAGTCAAAGTGTTCGTAGCGAGTATTAAGGATTAAATAAATAATACAGCTAAATTGGATAACAACATAAATCATAAGAAGTCTTGGTAGTTATAATAGGGTTATTATCTCAAATTTTGTGAAATAAAATATGCAAACTCCGTACGATATTGTTGTTATTGGTGCCGGCCCAGCAGGGCTTAGCTTTGCATCTTCTATGTTGGGTGAAAATGTTAGAGTATTGCTACTAGAAAGAGCTGATTTGGCAGAAATATCTCACCCAAAAGCAGATGGTAGAGAAATTGCACTGACACATCTTTCGCTCAAAATCTTAAAAAAACTAGGCGTTTGGGATTTGGTTGATCAAGCAGAGGTTTCTCCACTGAAAGAGGCCAAGGTATTTGATGGCGATTCACCTTCCTTGTTAAATTTTAAAAGCGATAATACTGCCATTGAGGCGTTAGGGTATTTGGTGCCGAATTATCAAATTAGACAAGCTTTGTATCGCAAGGTTAGCACAGCTGAAAACATCACCATACAAGCTAATACGCTGGTTGAAGACGTGATTCAGCTTGAAAATAGCGCAGAAGTTGTCTTGGCAAGTGGCGAGCGTATTGAAACCAAATTAGTCATTGCAGCAGACAGTCGTTTTTCTAGTATCCGTCGTAAGGTAGGCATTCCTACTCTGATGAAGGATTTTTCTAAAGTGATGATTGTAACTAAAATGATGCATGAAAAATCACATGAAAATATCGCATTAGAATGCTTTGATTATGGCAAAACTTTAGCTTTATTGCCCATGATTGGTAATGCCTCATCTATTGTGCTGACCGTTAAGACTAACGAATCTCAAGCGCTATTAGACATGAATGAAAAAGAATTTAATCAATTTGTGACAGATGCATTTAAAGCGGAATTAGGGGCAATGACTCAAGCAGGCGAAAGGCATTCATATCCCTTGGTAGCAACCCATGCGCAAACATTTTTCGCCAAACGCTTTGCACTTATTGGTGACGCTGCTGTTGGTATGCACCCCGTTACTGCTCATGGGTTTAATTTAGGCTTAAGAGGGCAGGATATTTTGGCCAATTTAATTAAAGAGGCGTTAGCACATGGGCAAGATATTGGCTCTAGCGCATTATTAAAATTATATGAAAAGAAGCATATTAATTTAACCAGACTTATGTTTTTTGGTACCAATGGTATTGTGGCGCTGTTTACCAATGATGCGCCTATGGTTAAGCAAGTGAGAAAGATGGTGTTAAAGTTTGCTGAAAACTTCCCACCGATTAAATATTTAATTGCCAATCATTTGACGGAAGCCAAACATAATAATTTTACACCTTTTGAAAAAATACTAAAAAAACTACCTTTCTAATGACAATAGACTTAAACACGCTAAGGCGTGAATTTACCAGCAGTGGCCTATCACGCGAACAGATGGATGCAAGCCCATTTGCTCAATTTGAAACTTGGATCAATCAGGCGAGTGAGGCTGATTTAACCCTGCCAAACGCCATGAGCCTCGCTACCAGCGATAGCGATGAAGTTAGCGTGAGAACGGTGTTATTAAAGTCATTTGACGAGCAAGGCTTTGTATTTTTTACCAATTATAATTCAAAAAAATCTCAGCAAATTCAGAAAAATCCTAATGCGGCTTTATTATTTCCTTGGCTTGATTTGGAAAGGCAAGTTAAGATATCAGGCCGTGTAGAAAAAATTTCAACATTAGAATCTATCAAATACTTTTCATCGCGTCCAAAAGATTCGCAATTAGGTGCTTGGGCATCAAATCAGTCTGGCTCGTTGTCATCAAGACAAGCGCTACTCACCCAATTTGAAGCAATGAAAAGCAAGTTTAAAAAAGGTGAAATTCCATTGCCAGATTTCTGGGGTGGGTATCGGGTTATTCCTCATAGGATTGAATTTTGGCAAGGTCGAGAAAATCGCCTGCATGATCGATTTTCTTATCTTAAACAGGGCGACGATTGGATTATTGAGCGCTTAGCTCCGTAGATTTTTAATCACGGTGTGAGTATCGGGTTTTGCGCCTGTCCAAAATTCAAAGCTACTGGCTGCTTGCTCAACCAGCATACCTAATCCATCTGCAATAACCGCAGCATTGTTGGCCTTGGCCCAATCCATGAAAGGAGTTTGCTGGCCATACATAAGGTCATAGCAAATAGCATGATTGGCACATCCTGATGCAATATTAGGCATTTTTCCGGCTAATGAGGCACTGGTTGCATTGATAATAATGTCTACTGGATTATCCTTAATTTTATCCAATCCAAACCCACAAGTTTTCCCATATTTTGAAAAGTCTCGTGCTAATTTTTCTGCTTTGCTAGCGGTTCTATTGGCAATCATGACTCGCTTAGGGTTTTTGCTCAAAATTGGTAATAGAATGCCTTGTGTTGCGCCACCAGCACCTAAAATTAAAATAACCTTATTTTCAAGTTCAATATTTAGATGATTGGTTAAGTCATTAACCAGTCCAATGCCATCGGTGTTTTCGCCAATAATTTTAGAGTCTTGAATTTTGATGGTATTTACCGCGCCAGCAGTTTTTGCATTCAGAGTTAGCTCCGTGGCAAAATTAAATGCATCTAGCTTGAAAGGCACAGTGACATTAAAGCCATTTGCACCCTTATGAATAAACGCTTTAGCAAACTGAGAGAAATCATTAGCAGGTGCTAAGATTTTTTGGTAATCAACTTCAACGCCCGTTTGCTGGGCAAACTGAGCATGAATATCGGGTGATAAACTATGCTCAATTGGGTTGCCAAATACTGCTAATTTGTACATTATTTATTCAGTTGGCGGCGTCACTTCTTTTTGCGGTTGAGGCTTAGGCTGTTGTACAGTATCAGTCTGTGCCTTTGGCTCGCTACTTGGATTGTTAGTGGTCTTTGGTTTTTCAGCTATTGGCTTTGGCTTACTTACTTGCTCGGTATCAGGTTTTTGTGATACCTTGCTTTTTTGCTGATCTTTCTGCTGCTGATTAGCGTTATTTTGTTGCTTAGCAGGCTGTTTATTGCCTTGCTTTTTTGCCTGACCTTGTTGTTGATTAGCGTTATTTTGTTGCTTAGCAGGCTGTTTATTGCCTTGCTTTTTTGCCTGACCTTGTTGCTGCTTGGCTTTATTTTGCTGATTTTGATTGGCAGACTTGTTTCTATTGCGGTTTCTATTGCGGTTTTTGTTACGATTCTTGTTATTAGTATTGGCTTTTTTCTGGCTCGGTTTTCTTTTGTTTCCACCAAATAAAGCTGCCTTAATTCTTGCGAATAGAGAGATTTTTCGCACCTCTTTAGTTTTTTCAGGCACACGAGTTTGTGGTCGGTTCATATTAACAGCTGGAACTTCCGACTCATCTGCCAAGCCGTTTTCTGCCAGTGTTTGTTGTGGTTTGGAAATACCTTGATAGCTCTTATGTTGAGATTTTTTACTACCTTTTTGTTTGTTAATACTGAAATTAGGAAATTGCATGTAAGGGTTAGGCAGCAAAGTAATCTTAATGCCGTGCTTGATTTCTAATCGAGTGACATCTTGGCGCTTTTCATTAAGAATGTAGGTGATCACTTCAACACTTGATTGGATGGTGATTCTTGATGTTTGGTTGCTCGCATTACAGCCATCTTCTAACTGTCTAAGAATAGACAGAGATAAGGTCGGAATAGTCGGCGTAGTGCCACGACCATGACAAGCTGAGCAAGATTTTTCAACAGATTCTGTCACTGAACTCATTAGTCGTTGTCTGGACATTTCAAGTAGGCCAAATTTAGAAATATTGCCAATTTGAATACGAGCTCGATCTGATTGAGTAGCTGTTTCCATAGCTTTTTCAATCGCTTGACGATGCTCTTCAGTTGCCATATCGATAAAGTCAATAACCACCAAACCACCAATATCTCGTAGTTGCAATTGCAGGGCAATTTCTTTGGCCGCTTCTAGATTGGTGTTGTAGGCAGTTTCTTCAATATCAGAGCCTTTAGTGGCACGTGCAGAGTTAATATCAACTGCTGTCAAGGCCTCAGTTGGGTCAAAGACAATAGTTGCACCAGTACGCAGAGCCACTTCTCGATTAAAGACGCTTTTAACTTGATTTTCGACACCCATGTGGTTAAACAAAGAGTGTTCAGTGACGTCAAAAAACTTAATACGATCTAGATATTGAGGCAATACAAAGCTGACAAATTCTTTGGCATTTTGAAATGCCTCTAACTCATCAATAATAACGCTATCAGTATCAGAGCGTAAGTGATCGCGCAAGGTGCGGATAATAATATCGCTTTCTTGATAAATTAAAAAAGGCGCTGAGCGCTTTTCTGCTGCGATATTAATTGATTTCCAAAGATCAGATAGGTAATCAACTTCCCATTGAAGCTCTTCCAAGCTCTTACCACTACCGGCAGTACGTATAATCAAGCCAGAATTTTTAGGCATGACAATTTTGCCAATAATTTCTTTGAGTGACTGTCTGTCAGATGAGGTAATTTGGCGAGATATTCCGTGACTTTTAGCGTTGTTTGGCGTCAAGATCATGTAGGCGCCAGCTAAGTTGATGTAAGTGCTTAATGCCGCACCTTTGTTACCACGCTCCTCTTTTTCCACCTGAACAATAATTTCTTGACCTTCTTTTAAAACGTCTGAAATAGTGAGTTTAGAGCCTTTTGGTGTGGCACCATTGTAGAGAGATTCTGCTACTTCTTTAAAGGGTAAGAAGCCTTGTCTTTCTTTGCCGTAATCAACAAATGCGGCTTCTAATGATTGTTCTACGCGTGAGATTTTTCCACGGTAGATGTTGCCTTTAGTCTTTTTGTTAAGACTGGTCTCAATGTTAAGTCCAGTAAGTTTTTTGTTCTTGACAACACCAACTCTGATTTCTTCCTTGTGAGTGGCGTTGATTAAAATATGATTCATAGTTAAGTCCTTGTAGTGATGGACTTAAGTGCGCACATAGGCAATCAATACTGACGTATTGATTCGATATTAAAGTGTGATTTGTGTTCATCATAAATGATAAAAAACCTTTCTTTATAAGGGTTTTATAACCCTTTTCAGGTCTTTCCACTCTATCGCAGAAAGCCTTGAATTATTCTCTTATGTGGCAACAATAAGCCCAAAATATTATTAAACTTCTGTGGTTTTTTTCTTGGCACAGAAGCGTTTGTAAATTCTTTTAGCTGATAAAAATTAAATATCAAGCCTCTTTATTATAACACAAGTATCGTTCTTATAGAATGGTAAAGTTTTTTATTTTTGCCGGTTTATTGGTTCAAGCTTCGTCCACCATCTACAGCAATAATCTGACCAGTAATATAGTTTGATTGCGCTAAGAATAGCACTGTATTGGCAATATCTTGTGCAGATCCTTGTCTATTTAAGGCGATTTTATTGAGCATAGATTGTTTTTGAGATTGGTCTAATTCTGCCTCATTTTCAGGCCATAAAATCGAGCCAGGCGAGACACCATTCACACGAACATTAGGCGCTAATTCTTTAGCCAAGGTTTTTGTCATCATTGCAATAGCGGCTTTAGATATGTTGTAAATGGCATGATTTTTTAGCGGTCTATCTCCATGAATATCAACAATATTAACAATCGATCCTTGGTTTTTTGATAACTTTTCCTTTAAGGTGCTTGATAAAAACAGTGGCCCCATTAAATTAGTATTCATAATATTTTGATAATCAGTGAGTGTTAACTCGTTTATTGGAGTGGGGTAGAACACTGAGGCGTTGTTGATCAATACATCTAGTGATTTAATAGATTGGCATAGCTGCTCAATATCATTGGCGTTAGAAAGCTCAGCCTGAATGATTTCAGCTGAATTGGCACGGATTAAGTTAAGCTCATCAGCCAAATTTTGAGCGGCTGATGAGGAGGTATTGTAGTGAATAACGACGCTAAAGTTTGCTGCGTGCAGTGTACGACAAATTTGTTGACCAATGCGGTGTGCACCACCTGTGACTAATGCTGTTTTCATATAAAATATCGATGTGATGAAGCTAACCGAAGTAATTAAAAACACTATTATACAAAATCAAGCGCCTATAGGTTTCGATGAATTTATGGCGTTGGCATTGTATTATCCTCAATTGGGCTATTATCGCTCTGGATCGGAAAAGTTTGGCGAAAAAGGTGATTTTATTACTGCACCTGAAACATCAGATTTATTTGGCTTTTGTTTGGCTAAACAGTGCGCTCAAGTTTTGAATGGTGACAATGATATCTTGGAGTTTGGTGCGGGTAGCGGTGTTTTGGCCGCCCAAGTGTTATTTGAGTTGGGGCGTTTAGGGTGTTTGCCCAAAAAATACTATATTCTTGAATTGAGTCGTGAATTACAACATCGACAACAACAAACCCTTGCCAAAGCGCTGCCAGAATTATTAGAGCGTGTTGTTTGGCTAGATAAATTACCAGAAGGCTTTAAAGGCGTGGTGATTGCCAATGAAGTTTTGGATGCTATGCCTGCGAAGCGTGTGACACAAAAAGAAGGGGTGTTTCATGAGCTTTGTGTTGGTATAAACAAGGATCAGCTGAGCTGGACACTAAGTGACACTATTTTTAAAAATCCAAAAATTAAATTGCCTAGTGATGTTGACGAGGGTTATACAACTGAGATAAACCCAAGAGCTATGGCATGGGTTGATTCGTTATATGATGCATTAGATGAGGCGTTAGTATTATTGATTGACTACGGTATGCATAGGGATGAGTATTTTCACCCACAAAGACTTGACGGCACACTTCGTTGTTATTACCAGCATAAGGCCAGTGATAATCCTTTTGTACATATTGGTAAGCAAGATATCACGACGTCTGTTAATTTTTCAGATATTGCAGACCAGGCGAAATCATCAGGTTTTCAGGTGGCAGGGTATGCGACACAAGCTTTATTTTTAATTGCACTGGGTATTGACGACTACCTTCTTGCTGAAGAAGATGAGAATCGGTGCATTACTCTGGCGCAACAGATTAAGCAATTGGTTTTGCCAAGTGCGATGGGTGAAAGTTTTAAGGTTTTGGCGTTGAGTAAGTCAACTAACGTAAAATTAATTGGATTTAAAGAACAAGACTTGAGTCATAAGTTGTAAACTTGTCGTTATTATGGATTTCATTCAAACAATCGTATTATCCCTTGTTCAGGGACTAAGTGAATTTTTACCAATTTCTTCTTCTGCGCACTTAATTCTTGTGCCGAAGTTGACTGATTGGCCAGATCAAGGACTGGCATTTGATGTGGTTGTGCACCTCGGAACATTGAGTGCTATTGTGTTTTATTATCGCGCCATTATTCGCATACTGATTCAGGATTTTTTCTATTCAGTTGTTAAAATTCAGACTATCGGCCAATCAAAACTCGCTTGGGGTGTATTACTCGGCACAATTCCAGTTGGCTTGGCAGGGTTAATATTCAAAGATTTTATCGAGCTTAATTTACGCTCAACTGAGGTTATTGCTTATTCAACGCTGGTGTTTGGTTTGTTATTGGGTTTTTCAAGTTGGGTTGATGCTAAAAATCAGCAACCCAGATCTGAGATAAATTGGCAAGATGTGGGTTTTATTGGCGTAATGCAAGCCTTGGCTTTAATTCCGGGTACGTCTAGATCAGGTATCACTATTACAGCGGGCTTGCTAATAGGTTTGTCTAAAAATATGTCAACACAGTTTGCTTTTTTACTCTCTATTCCAGTGATCACGTTGTCAGCTTTACTGATGTTGCTGGAATTGTATCAACAGCCGCAATTGGTTGACTGGAGTATGCTAGTTGTTGGATTTGTAGTGGCAGCTATCAGTGCTTATCTGACCGTGGTGTTTTTTATCAAATTATTAGACACCATTGGCCTAGTACCTTTTGTTATTTATCGAATTATTTTAGGAGTGTTGTTATTAGCAATCTAGCCCCACAACCCATTTATAGAAAGGATTACAAGCCAAGCAACTATTTGATCCATACGACGGAGCTCAGTTTTGATCTGCGCGATGATGAAACTTTGGTGAGCTCAAAAATCCATTTTTACAAAAATCCAAAATATCAGGCAGGTGATAACAGTCTTTTTTTAGATGGTGTCGATCTTGAGTTAATCTCTCTTGTCATAGATGGTCAACACGCTGATTATGAGCTAAGCGATAAAGGCGTACAGCTGCATCATTTAAAAGATGAGTTTGTTTTAGAGATTGTCAATCGTATTCATCCTGAGCTTAATACCAGCTTAAATGGCTTATACCAATCCAGTGGCAACTTTTGCACGCAGTGTGAAGCGCACGGCTTTAGGCAAATTACGTATTATTTGGATAGGCCAGATGTACTGAGTGTTTTTACAACGCATATAACAGCCGATAAGCGCAAATATCCGGTATTACTGAGTAATGGTAATTTGTTGACAGTGTCTTCAACTCAAACAACTTGGCATGATCCAACCCCAAAACCTTGTTATTTATTTGCCTTAGTGGCGGGAGATTTTGCCGTTTTGGAAGATAATTACACCACACTTTCTGGTCGAGAAGTGGCGCTTAAAATCTATGTTGAGGCGCATAATATTAGCAAAACTCAGTTTGCTATGGATTCGCTTAAACGCTCGTTTGCTTGGGATGAGTCACGTTTTAATTTAGAGTACGATTTGGATATCTATATGATTGTTGCGGTTGACGATTTCAATATGGGTGCTATGGAAAATAAAGGTCTCAATATTTTTAACTCAACTTATGTTTTGGCAGAGCCTAAAACCGCTACTGATAAAGACTTTATTAATGTAGAAGCGGTGATTGGGCATGAGTATTTTCATAATTGGACGGGTAATCGAGTTACCTGCAGGGATTGGTTTCAGTTAAGCCTTAAAGAGGGTTTAACGGTTTTTAGAGACCAGGAGTTCACCTCTGATTTACATTCGCGCTCCATTAAGCGTATTGAAGATGTGAATGCGCTACGCACATTTCAGTTTGCCGAAGATGCGGGCCCTATGCAACATCCTGTGAGGCCTGAAAGCTATATAGAAATGAACAATTTTTATACGCTGACTGTTTATGAAAAAGGCGCAGAAGTGATTCGTATGATTCACAGTTTTTTGGGTGAGACGGGTTTTCAAAAAGGTATGAAGCTTTATTTTGAGCGCCATGATGGCGATGCGGTCACAATTGATGATTTTGTATCTAGCATGAGCGATGCTAATGAATTTGATTTTTCTCAATTTATGACCTGGTACTCTCAACCAGGTACGCCAACCATTAGCATCAAGACAAACTATGATGAGATAAACCAGCGTTTTCATGTTGAGGTTGAACAAAGCAATAAGCATGATTATTTCTTGCCACTGAATTATGCTTTGCTAGATGATCAGGGTCATGCGCTAAAGCAAGGCATGCTGACGATTAAACAGCATAAGGAGAGTTTTGTTTTTGAGCAAATAAAGTCAAAGCCAACACCTTCTTGGTTAAGAGGATTTTGTGCACCTATTCACCTGTTAACCGATTTAACGTTCGAGCAAAAAATATTTTTAGTGGGACATGATAGCGATGCTTATGTGGTTTGGGATAGTGCCCAACAAATCTGGCTATCTTTAATCTTGGCTCCTAATAAAACACATGAACAATTATTTTTTAATGCACTTGAAAAACTGATTAAAACGACAGAAGATAAATCCTTGGTGAGTGAGGTGTTAACACTACCGTCTGAACGATTTTTACATCAGCAAGTTGCTGTGATTGATGTGTTTGATATTCATCAAAAGCGTGAACAAATGGCGCATAAAGTATTGAGCCGATTTAAAGCTTTATTGCTAGAAACTTATCACTCCTTAAGTAATAATCAGGCTTACCAACTAACCTCTAGTGCAGTGGGCGCACGGTCTTTGAAAAATACTTGTTTGTATTATCTAAGCAAAGATAAGGATTCTGACTTGGCGCTTACTCAATTTGAACAAGCTAATTGCATGACTGATCAAATAGTGGCGTTTAATGCATTAATTGCCAATAATAGTGTTCATAAAGATCAAGCGATAGCGAGCTTTTATCAAACATTTAAACAAGATGTGCAAGTCATGGATAAATTCTTTGCAGCGCAATCAAGCTCAGTCACTAGTGATATCGAGTGTATTAAATTACTCATGCAGCACGAGTTATTCTCTTTTAATACACCAAACAGATTGCGTAGTGTTGTAGGCGGCTTTACGCAAAATTATATTAATTTTCATCATCAAGCGGGTTATGAATTTTTTACCGATATTATTTTAAAATTAAACCAATCAAATCCACAAATAGGCGCGCGTTTGGTTTCAGTTTACAATCATTGGAGGCGCTTTACACCTGAGTTAAAACAGCTACAAAAACAACAACTAGAGAGAATTATGCAAAGTGATGATTTGTCCAATGATATTTTTGAAATTGTTCAGGCGGCTTTAAAGTAATGTCTCAGCTTAAACAACTTACTGAGCTACTCATAGCACAAAATCTCACCATAACGGCCGCTGAGTCTTGTACAGGCGGCGCGCTTTGTTCTTTACTAACCGACCAAAGTGGCGCCTCTGTTTATTTTGACCGAGGATTTATCACCTATACGAATCAGGCAAAAATGGATATGTTGGGCGTTATGCAAGCAACGCTAGAAGAATTTGGAGCGGTTAGTGAGCAGACCGCCAAACAAATGGCAAAGGGCGCTATTAGTCAAGCTAAGACTGATATTTCAGTTGCTATTACTGGTATTGCAGGGCCAGAGGGTGGTAGCCGGGAAAAGCCAGTTGGCATGGTTTGTTTTGGCTTTTGCATTTTTGGACAGTGTTTTACAACAACACAAAATTTTACAGGTGACAGACTACAAGTTGTAAAAGCCAGTATTGACTTTGTACTAACCACACTCATTCATGAACTCTCAAGTTAAATTTTCAGTCGCACCAATGATGGATTGGACTGATCGACATTGTCGCTATTTTTATCGTTTGATGTCTAAAAATACACAGCTTTGGACGGAAATGGTCACCGCTAAAGCTATCATTCATGGTGATAAAAATCGCCTACTTGATTATGATGCACAAGAGCATCCATTGGTTTTGCAGCTAGGCGGTAGCGACCCTAAAGAAATGGCGGTTGCTGCCAAGATTGGGCAAGACTGGGGTTATGATGAAATTAACATTAATGTTGGCTGCCCTTCAGACCGAGTGCAATCAGGTAGTTTTGGTGCTTGCTTGATGCAAACGCCAGAAACTGTTGCACACTGTATTGAGAGTATGGGTGCAGTTATTGATATTCCACTTAGTGTTAAATCTCGTATTGGCGTGGATGATATGGAGCGTTATGACGAGCTAAGTCAGTTTATTGAAACCGTGCATAAAGCAGGGTGTGATAATTTTGTTATTCATGCGAGAAAAGCCTGGCTCAAAGGGTTAAGCCCTAAAGAGAATAGAACTGTGCCTCCACTAAATTATGATTGGGTGTACCGAGTGAAACAAGATTTTCCCACGCTAACGATTGGCGTTAATGGCGGCATTACAACTCTTAATGAAGTTAGTGAGCATTTGAATCATGTTGACAGTGTTATGCTAGGCAGGGCGGCTTATCATCAACCTTATTTGTTGGCTGGTGTGGATCAGCAGATTTATCAGAGTGAACGTCCAGTTATCACTAGAGAACAGGTGTTGTTAGAATTTGTTGAGTATATTAAGCAACAACAAGCTAATGCTGTGCCAGTTAGATCCATGACTCGACATATTTTAGGTTTGTACCATGCCCAGCCTAATGCTAAAAAGTTTAAACGTTTATTAAGTGGTAAGACGGTAGAAATAGCACATTTATATCAGTGGTTAGAACAAGGAGAAGCGCTTGTCGGATCTTGATTTTTTTGCCAGTATTGATGTTGGCTCTAGCAAAATTGTTATCTTAATTGCTGATATTGAAGATAATAAATTCCATGTTCTTGGTCATGCTACTGGAGATTCTGCGGGTGTTAAAAACGGGGTGATTGTTGATGTTGAGAGTGCTGCACAAGCCATTCGACAGGTGCTCGACAAGGTCAATAAAAACTGTAAGCATAAGCCTAAATTTATTGATATTAATGTTTCCGATTTGCACTTGAGTAGTCGCAATCAAAATCGTCCGATTAGTTTTAGTGGTAAGACAAAAACCATTACTCAGGCAGATGTCTTGCAGGCAATTCAAAACTCTTCTGCAGGGACAATGGCAACGAATAAAAAAAATCTTGAGCCGATTGTTAATAATTTTACAATTGATGAGCAAGTCGAAACCTTCCCAATTGGCATGGAGGCGGCAGTTCTAGGCGCTCAAGTGCATTTAATCTCAGTATCTAATCAGGCGATTAATAATATCAGCCATAGTTTGCTTGCTAGTGATTTGGGCATTGACAAGATTATTCTTGATTCAATTGCTAGTAGTGCAGTTTGCATTAGTCAAGATGATAAAGACAAAGGGGTTTGTTTGTTAGATATAGGGGCTGGCGTTAGCAATCTCTCAGTATTTATTAAGGGCGGTGTGGTTTTTAATCAGGTATTTGATATGGGTGGCAATACTATCACTGATCGTATTGCGCAAGCGTACGACACTTCGTTTGATGAGGCCGAGCGCTTAAAAATAACCTATGGCACGCTACAGCTTGATTCGCTCATTAAAGATCGATTGGTTAAATTTGAACAAATTGGCTCAACTGAAGATCGCTATTTGTCGTTGCGTGAATTGATTTCGGTGATTGAAAAGTCTTATAAAGAAATTTGCACACTGGTTAAAAGAAGTTTAAAAAATGAAAAACTTGATCGATCAATTAAATCGGGTTTTGTGGTGATTGGGGGCGCAAGCAAAATTAAACACCTTGAAATTTTTTTATTGAAAGAGTTCCGTGCGCGTACGAGAATTGCCAAAATTAATAGAGCTTTGGTGAGTGGTGATGAAAAAATTTTAACCAATACCAGCTATTTTTCTGCACTCGGACTACTAACTTGTAATACGCCAAAATCTTATTTACAGGAGCCAGAACAAGTGCAAAAGGGTGGCTTGTTGGGTACAATGCAGGAATTATTCAAGCTATAAGTGTCATGATCAAACAAAGAACCATTAAAAAAACAGTAAAGGCTAGAGGCATTGGTATTCATAGCGGAGGTGTTGTTAATATGACGCTTATTCCAGCTGGAATTGATCATGGTGTTGTATTTAGGCGTATGGATGTTGGTGGAAAATTAGTGCGTGCACATAATGCTTTTGTCAATGAAGTGGTGTTATCAACAGGATTGGAAAATCAAGGTGTAAAGGTCTCTACAGTTGAGCATCTTATGAGTGCCTTTTCTGCTCTAGGAATTGACAACATATTAGTAGAGCTTGATTCATTCGAAGTACCTATTATGGATGGATCTTCCGCTCCTTTTGTGTTTTTAGTGCAGTCTGCTGGTATTGAGGAGCAAGAGGAGCACAAGCGATTTTTCGTCATTCATGAGACGGTTCGTGTTGAAAATGGTGATTCTTGGGCTCAAGTCTCCAAACATGATGGCTTTAAAGTCTCCATAGAAATTGATTTTGACCATAAAAAAGTTAAAGAAAGTGGACAGCAATTGAGTATTGATTTTTCGCAGCAATCTTATTTAAAAGAAATTTCTCGCGCTCGAACTTTTGGCTATATGAAAGATGTGGAAATGATGCAAAGACAAAATCTAGCGCTAGGCGCTAGTATGAATAATGCGATTGCACTGAGTGATGACGATGTTTTAAATGAAGACGGCATGCGCTATCAAAATGAATTTGTTAAACATAAGATTTTAGATATTGTTGGCGATTTATATTTACTTGGCTCTAATCTTATCGGGCATTACGAAGGTTATAAGACAGGGCACTTGTTAAATGACCAGTTATTATCGGCTATTTTAGAGCGTCCTGATACTTGGTCAATTGAGACCTTCGAAGAAGAAAATTCGCCAATTCAATTCTATTCAGAAGATTGGCAAAATTCCTTGTAATAGTCAGTATATTCTAGTATTTCATTTGGTATAATCGACAAGTTTTTTATACCCCGCTAAAATAATGAAATTAAATGGTGCACAAATATTAGTTGACTGCTTGAAAAGTGAAGGTGTGAAGCACATCTTTGGCTATCCGGGTGGCGCAGTTCTGCATATTTATGATGCACTGAACGCTTGCACAACAATTGATCATATATTGGTTCGCCATGAACAAGGTGCAGTGCATGCTGCAGATGGTTATGCGCGTACTAGTGGTAAGTGTGGTGTATCACTAGTGACATCAGGGCCAGGCTTGACAAATGCAGTTACGGGCATTGCAACCGCATTTACAGATTCTATTCCAATGGTGGTTATTTCAGGCCAGGTGCCTTCTCCCGTGATTGGCAGTGATGCCTTTCAAGAGGTAGATGCAGTGGGCATTACACGCTCTTGTGTGAAGCATAACTTTCTAGTAAAAAATGCTAATGATTTGGCAGAAACAGTTAAAAAAGCATTTTATATTGCAACAACGGGTCGACCAGGCCCTGTATTGATTGATATTACTAAGGATGCAACTATTGCTGAGATTGAATATGAAGGCTATCCTGAAACAATTAAAATGCGCTCATACCAGCCTGAAGTTCAGATTAATGCTGAGCAAGTTTCAAAAGCGATTGCAATTATTGAAAAAGCCCAGAAGCCAATTATTTATTCAGGTGGCGGCAGTGTCATTGGCAATGCTAGTGAAACGTTAACAACGCTGACGCGCAGTACAGGGTTTCCAATTACACAGACACTAATGGGACTAGGCGCATATCCTGCAACTGATAAACAGTCACTGGGTATGTTAGGTATGCACGGTACTTATGAGTCAAACATGGCGATGCATGACTCGGATTGTATTATTGCTGTAGGTGCAAGATTTGACGACCGTATTACCGGAAACTTAGAAAAATTTTGCCCTTATGCAAAAATCATTCATATTGATATTGATCCCTCATCTGTTGGCAAAGTGGTGGGCGTTGATGTTTCCGTAATTGGTCAAGTAAACGATGTTTTGCATGCGCTAATTCAAGGTTTAAAAGACAAAACATTGCCAAATATTGATACGTGGTGGCAGCAAATTAATGAGTGGCGCAAGGTAGACTCTTTATCTTATAAAACAGCAGAGGGTGTTATTAAGCCTCAAACAGTTATTGAAACATTATATGAAGTAACCAATGGTCAAGCGATTGTTACTAGTGATGTAGGACAGCATCAAATGTGGGCAGCACAATACTACCCATTTGATAAGCCGCGCCGTTGGATTAATTCGGGTGGACTTGGTACTATGGGTTTTGGTTTGCCGGCAGCTATGGGTGCAAAGCTTGCAGAGCCTGAATTGGAGGTTGCGTGTGTAACAGGTGATGGTAGCATCCAAATGATGACCCAAGAGCTTTCAACAATGCTGCAATACAATACACCAGTTAAAATAATCAATCTTAATAATGGTTATTTAGGTATGGTGAGACAATGGCAAGAGTTTTTCTATGAAAAGCGTTATTCTATGTCTTACATGGAAGCTTTGCCAGACTTTGTTAAATTGGCGGAAAGCTATGGTCATATCGGTATTCGTGTAGAAAAAGAAGCAGATTTAAAGCCAGCATTAATCGAAGCATTTAAACAAAAAGATAGAACGGTATTTTTAGATATTATTACCGATCCAACTGAAAATGTATTTCCAATGATTCCATCTGGCGCAGGCCATCATGAAATGTTGTTAGCAGGTCGTGATGAAATGGCATCAACAAATGATTCAGGCCTAAACTTGGTATAAGTATGAGACACATAATTTCAATACAATTAGAAAATGAATCAGGTGCACTTTCAAGAGTCTCAGGGCTATTTTCAGCACGTGGCTTTAATATTGAATCATTAACTGTTGCAGCTACGAACGATCCAACTCTTTCAAGAATGACTATCGTTAGTGTGGGTGATGATGATATTATTGAGCAAATTGTTAAACAGGTTAATAAATTAGTGGACGTGGTTAAAGTGACAGATTTAACCGCTACTGAGCATATTGAGCGTGAGTTATTAATCGTTAAAATTGGCATTTCTAACAATACTCAAACTGATGTAGATGCTCAGCTTGATCATTTTAATGCTAAAGTTATTGACGCTGCAGAAGAGGCTTATATTGTAGAGTTAGCGGGAAAAAGTCAAAAAATTAATGATTTTCTAAAAGCATTTAGTGCAGAGCAAATCATAGAGGTTTCTAGAACAGGCGTGACCGGCGTTTGTCAGAAAATATAAAGTTAAATAAACAGACGTGAATTAACGTTTTAAATAGAGGAAAAAAAATGAATAGATATTACGATAAAGATGCAGACTTAAACATTATTAAATCAATGAAGGTTGCTATTGTGGGTTATGGTTCGCAAGGCCATGCACATGCCAACAATTTGAAAGATTCTGGTGTTGAAGTGGTTGTTGCTTTAAGAGATGGTTCGGCTTCAGCAGCTAAAGCTAGCGCTTCAGGTTTGAATGTTAAGTCAGTTGAGGATGCAACAGCGTGGGCAGATTTAGTCATGATCTTGGCACCAGATGAGTTCCAAGGTAGTATTTATGCAGAAAATATTGAGCCTAATTTAAAGCAAGGTGCAACGGTTGCTTTTGCTCATGGTTTTAATATCCATTATGGCCAGATTACACCACGTGCAGATTTAGACGTTATTATGGTAGCACCAAAGGCACCAGGCCACACGGTTCGTTCAGAATTTGTTAAGGGTGGCGGTATTCCTGATTTAATCGCAATTTCTCAAGATGCCTCTGGCAATGCGAAAGCAACAGCGCTTTCTTATGCATCTGCTATTGGTGGCGGTCGTACAGGAATTCTAGAAACTTCATTTAGAGAAGAAACAGAAACAGATCTATTTGGTGAGCAAGTGGTCTTATGTGGTGGTACAACTTCATTGGTACAAGCGGGTTTTGAAACATTAGTAGAAGCAGGCTATGAGCCAGAAATGGCATACTTTGAGTGTCTGCATGAATTAAAGCTAATTGTTGATCTAATGTATGAAGGTGGTATTGCCAACATGCGTTATTCAATTTCAAACACTGCTGAGTATGGCGATGTAACGCGTGGCCCACGTATTATCACTAGTGAAACTAAAGCGGAAATGAAGAAAATCTTAACAGAAATTCAAGATGGCACGTTTGCTAAAGAATTTGTTGCTAATGTTGGCGATCTTCCAGCTCGTCGTGATGTTCAACGTGAGCATCAAATTGAGCAAGTAGGTGAATCGCTACGCTCGATGATGCCATGGATTAACAAGAATAAAATTGTTGATCAAGCCAAGAACTAGATATTCTTAATAAACGCCCAACTAAGTTGGGCGTTTTTATTTCTAAGGCGTTATAATTAACTCATGAAAACCAATAAAGTAAAAAGAGGTGTCTACCTGCTGCCTAATATTCTAACTACCTTTGGCCTGTTCTCTGGATTTTTTGCTATTATTCTGGCAACCAGAGGTCAGTATGCGGAAGCGGCGATTGCCATTTTTGTTGCTATGTTGTGGGATGGTCTAGATGGGCGAGTGGCTCGATTAACTAATACTCAAAGTGAGTTTGGCGAGCAGTATGACTCCATGGCTGATATGGTGTCATTTGGTGTAGCACCTGCACTGCTCATGTATTTTTATTTGTTTGAGGGCTTGGGCAAGATTGGCTGGATTGGCGCTTTTGTCTATGTTGCTGCTGGTTCGCTACGTTTAGCGCGCTTTAATACACAGATTGGCGTGCAAGATAAGCGCTACTTCCAGGGCTTGCCTTCTCCTGCTGCCGCAGCATTAATTGCAGGCTTGGTTTGGACCAAAGAGATGATGGGTCCTAGTGCTTATGATGAGCAATATTTAGTTGCCGGTGCGTGGATTATTTTGGTTTCTGCCGGTATCTTAATGGTGAGCAATATCCGTTATTACAGCTTTAAGGAGATTAATCTTAAGGGTCGATCCTCTTTCAAATTATTGTTGTTAGCAACCCTTATTATGATTGTTGTTTTGTTGTGGCCTAGTGCTATTTTGTTTATCTTTTTCTTTGCTTATGCACTATCTGGATTGGTGTTTACAACCATTGAAGTTAGAAACAAACGCGCTTTGAAAAAACAAGCTAAGAAAAGCTTAAAATAATTTATAATTAGGTTTATGGAATATTTAACTCATTTTTCTTTTCAAGGCTACTTCGTAGACTTACAACGATTACTGCCGTAGGGCAGATATTAACTCGTGCAGCTTTTAAAGCTAACTAACCAACAATAGAATTAGAAAAAACATGAAAAAAGGAGACTTAAATGTCTGATAAATTAATTATTTTTGATACAACTTTGCGTGATGGTGAACAATCACCTGGTGCATCAATGACTAAAGATGAGAAGGTCCGCATTGCCAAAGTGCTAGAAAAGATGCGTGTTGATATCATTGAAGCGGGCTTTGCTATTGCCTCACCGGGTGATTTTGAGGCAGTTCAAGCGGTTGCCAACGTAGTTAAAGATTCTACTATTTGTTCATTGGCTAGAGCACTAGACAAAGATATTGATCGCGCTGGAGAGGCGCTAAAAGGCGCAAATTCTGCACGAATTCATACGTTTATTGCAACCAGTGATATTCACATGAAGATGAAGCTACAAATGACACCTGATCAAGTGGTTGAGCAGGCGGTCAGGTCGGTTAAACGTGCTACAAAATACACCAATGAGGTTGAATTTTCTCCTGAAGATGCAGGTCGTTCTAATGAGGACTTTTTGTGTCGTGTAATTGAAAAAGCCATTGCTGCTGGCGCAACAACCATTAACATTCCAGATACGGTAGGCTACAATATTCCTCATCAATTTGGTGCTACCATGAAATCTTTGATTGAGCGTATCCCTAATTCAGACAAAGCAATTTTTTCAGCACATTGTCATAATGACTTAGGCCTGGCGGTGGCTAATTCGCTTTCAGCTGTGCTGAATGGCGCCAGACAAGTTGAATGTACGATTAACGGATTGGGTGAACGTGCAGGAAATACCGCTTTAGAAGAGGTGGTTATGGCGGTTCGTACACGCCAAGATGAGTTTGATTGCGATACAAATATTGACGCCACACACATTTTGTCTGCTTCTCGACTTGTTTCTTCAGTAACCGGTTTTATTGTACAACCTAATAAAGCCATTGTTGGTGCTAATGCTTTTGCTCATGAAGCAGGTATTCATCAAGACGGTGTTTTGAAGCATCGTGAAACTTATGAAATTATGCGCGCAGAAGATGTTGGTTGGAATGCTAATCAGCTAGTTTTGGGCAAGCACTCAGGACGTAATGCATTTAAAGCAAGATTGATCGAGCTAGGGGTTGAGTTTGATTCAGAAGAAAGTTTGAATGAAGCCTTTAGACGTTTTAAAGAGTTGGCTGATAAGAAGCATGAAATCTTCGATGAAGATTTACAAGCATTGGTGTCAGAAACCCAAGTGGTTGAAAGCGAGCATATTAAACTGGTTTCACTGAAGGTAACTTGTGAAACGGGTGAGAAAAATCAAGCAACCGTTGTCTTGTCAATTGACGGCAACGAGAAAAGTATGACAGCCGAAACTTCAGGTTCTGTTGATGCCACTTTTAGTGCTATTAATAAACTGCTCGATATGCAGATTAACCTGCAATTATATTCCGTCTCTAATGTCACCCAAGGAACAGATTCATTGGGCGAGGTTAATGTACGCTTAGAGCATAATGGCAAAATTATTAATGGCCAAGGTGCTGATACTGATATTGTTATTGCTAGTGCTAAGGCCTATCTGCATGCGCTTAATAAAGTGCTAGCAGATACCGATAGGGCGCACCCTCAAATCTAGTGACAACACTTAGATCTCGTTATCTCAGTGCCCTGGATATACCTGAGTATTTACACTTTTGTAAAAATACAGAGGATTTAGCCTCTCAGATGACCAAAGTCCAATGCTTAGTGGTTGAAACTGAGTGCGCTGAATCGGTGTGTCAGGCAGGCCTGTCACAAGATTTCTTATATAAGATGCTTTCAGCTATCGGACTAGAAAAGCAAGATATTATATGTATTCAGTCTCCTGCTAGCCAAGTGTCACAAGCGCTTAGCAAGTACAAGGCTCAAGTTGTTTTAGTGATGGATACTCAGGTGTCATTGACGCATGATAATATGTTTGTTATACATCATCCGAGCGATATTTTAAAAAATGAGCAACTCAAGCGTGAAGCTTGGGAAGTGCTAAAAAAAGTCAAAGCATGTCTGCAGTAGATTATAGTTTGGGCGGCTTTAAGCGTCCAAAATTACAAACCCCTAATGGCGAGACAAAATTACTCATGCATTCTTGTTGTGCGCCGTGTGCTGGTGAAATTATGGAAGCTTTAGCAGCCTCTGAAATTGAGACAACCATCTTTTTTTACAATCCTAATATTCATCCTAGAGAAGAGTACGAGCTACGTAAAGAAGAAAACATTCGCTTTGCACAAAAGCTCGGCATGGATTTTATTGATGCGGACTATGATAAAGATCATTGGTTTGATCGAGTTAAAGGTCAAGAAAATGAGCCAGAGCGAGGCGCACGTTGCACAACGTGTTTTGATATGCGTTTTGAGCTAACGGCGCAATATGCTCAAGCGCATGGGTTTGATTTAATTTCATCGACACTGGGTATTTCTCGTTGGAAAGACATGGGTCAAATTAATGGTTGTGGTGCTCGAGCGGCTAATCCTTACCCCGGGATTTCATACTGGGATTTTAACTGGCGTAAGCAGGGCGGTTCATCTAGAATGTTGGAGCTATCAAAGCGTGAAGCATTCTATCAGCAAGAATATTGTGGCTGTGTGTATTCTTTAAGAGACACCAATCGTTGGCGAGAGTCTCGTGGGAGAGAGAAGATTGAGCGCGGGGTTAAATTTTACCAGGCCGCTATGAAAAGCCTAGATAAGTAATCTAGTCTAATAAGTACAGTAATAAAGCTTTTTGAGCATGCAGGCGATTTTCAGCCTCATCCCACACCAAGCTTTGCTCGCCATCAATCACCTCGCTAGACACCTCTTCTCCGCGGTGAGCCGGCAAACAGTGCATAAAGCTCGCATCAGAATTGGCATTTTTCATAAGCTCTTGATCAACTTGAAAGTTTTTAAAAGCCAACTCGCGTTTGGTTTGCTCTGCTTCTTGACCCATAGATGCCCAAACATCTGTAACAACCAAATCAGCCTGATTGCAAGCCTCATCAGCTTGATTAAATAATGAGATATGATCCGCATAATTATCAATAAATACCTGGTCAGGTTCATAACCTTCGGGGGTGGCGATATTTAGCTTAAAGCCAAACGCTTTAGCTGCTTGCATGTAGGTATGGCACATATTATTACCATCACCAATCCAAGCAACTGTTTTACCTTGGATTGAACCTTTATGCTCCTGATAAGTCATTATGTCGGCTAACAGCTGAC
>ENA-UZWX01002850-UZWX01002850.1-metagenome-genome-assembly--contig:-Day-4---50m-contig-2850_pt1 | contig 30676 bp, 36 predicted proteins | sample MGYA00260347_ERZ794907 | MGnify/ENA metagenome assembly ERZ794907 | reverse complement strand
GCCTCAAGCTCGGTTTCATTTTCATCAATACCGCCTTGTGGCAATTGCCAGTCATCTTGTTGATGGCGTTTGGCTAGGAGTATTTGCTTTTTGTCGTTGGTAATAACGATACCAACATTAGCACGATACCCCTCCTTATCGATCATATAGGGTTAGTTAGATTGGGTTGTGTTTTAGTGATTAATCGTCACCAGAAAACGCACCCAAAATATGCAATAGGCTAACAAACATATTATGCAAAGCTAAATACAAACCAACCGTTGCAGCAATATAGTTAGTTTCACCACCATTAATAATAGCGCTCATCTGTGAAAGCATATAAGCGCCCATTAATAACACTACAACAAACGAAATTGCCAAACTAACCAAAGAAGACTCAATAAAAAATATGTTAACCAAAGACAAAACAATAATGCCAATCATCGCAAAAAAGATAAAGCCATTCATGAAGCTAAAGTCTTTTTTGGTGTTTTGCGCATAAAAACTAATGGCAAAAAATGAAACGCCGGTGCCGGCCAATGCCTGCATCACTAACGCACTACCATTAGGCATTGCCAAGTAATGTGCCAGCATTGGTCCGATTGAATAACCCAACAAACCAGCCACAGCAAAAGCCGTTAAGATACCCTTGTTGCTGTTCTGCGTTTTTGGTAAAACAAACCAAATCACTGCAATGGCAGCGAATGAACTTACCATTGCAGAGCCGAAGCCCGCACCAACGGCAATAGAAAACCATGAAGCCAAACCGCCAAAAATTAGCGTATAAGATAGTAGCCTCATTGTGTCCGATAAAACTTTATTTTTAACCTTAACATCCGTGATGTTAGTTGTTGATGAATAGATGCTCATAATTTCTCTCTTATTGTTTATGTAAAATGCCTATTATATTACAAAATAACAAACAATAAAACGCATAATAAATAATGAAATTAATTTTAGGCAACGGTAAAACCGCACAATCCGTAGCACAGTTCTTAAAAAGCAAAAATATTTTATTCACACTGCTTGAAGATACCAGAAATATTAAAAACAAAAACATCTTGCAAGATGTTGACGAAGTGTTTATTTCGCCTGGTATCCCGCAAACGCAAGACATTATTGTTTGGGCGCTCGAGCAAGATATCTCAATCACCAGTGATATAGAACTATTTTCACGTTACGCCCAAGCCCCAATTGTTGGTATTACTGGCTCTAATGGCAAATCGACCGTTACCCAATTACTCGGTGAAATGATTGCCAAGGATGGCAAAAAAGTGGCGATTGGTGGCAATATTGGTACCCCAGCACTGGATTGTTTAGATGATAAAGTGGATTATTATGTGCTGGAACTGTCCAGTTATCAACTGGATTACACAAAGAATTTAAAGTTATATGCAGGTGTGGTACTCAATATCACCCCAGATCATTTGGACAGATATCCGAGTTTTGAGCATTATGTCAAATCTAAGTTAAGTCTATATCAACACTGCCAACACCCAATTATCAACCTAGATGAATCCTTGGTGCCCAGCATGAAAGGTGCCAAATATTTTGGTATGGATATACCTAAAAATGATAAAAGTTTTGGTACGGTAACTTGTCATGGCAGTTGCTACCTTTTAAAAGAGGACAACTCGTTAATGGATGTTGATGATATAAAAGTTATTGGCAAACACAACATCGCCAACACATTGGCAGTACTCGCTCTAGGTGATGAAATCGGGCTTAATATGGATACAATGATTACAACCATTAAAACTTTTAAAGGGTTAGAGCACCGCCTAGAATGGGTCACAAAAAAACACAACATTGACTACTACAATGATTCCAAAGCTACCAATGCCATTGCCACTATCACCGCACTAAGCGCACTGAGTGATAAGTATGAAAATATTGTGCTAATTGCAGGTGGCATCCAAAAACAAGAAGATTACAGCGCTTTATTTGAACTGGTTGACGATAAAGTAACTGGCGTTATTCTAATAGGTCAAAGTGCCAAAGCATTCGGCAATCACATACACAATACAACAACCCATTATGCGGACTCTATGCAATCAGCAGTGAATACCGCCAGTACTCTAATCGATAAGGGCGCAATTCTGCTTTCCCCTGCTTGTGCCAGTTTTGATCTATTTGATGATTTTGAGCATCGTGGGAGAGTGTTTAAAAAGTGTGTTAATCAAATTGTTTAAGCAAGCATTGGTTTGTTTTGCTACACAAGAGCACGTAAAATAAATATTATTAATTAAGCAGACAGTAGGTAACAATGAACAAGTGGTTTAAAAGAAAGAGTGACAATATCCAACGTAGTAGCGATGAGCAGTTGGCGGACATTGCTGCTGAGTTTGTGCGACAAAATAAGTCGAAACAACGCTGGCGAATTTTTCTTAGTGTGCTGTTTTTGGGTTATTTTGCGAGTATTTCTTATGTTGGTTTGCAGGAGAGTGGGCTGTTGCAAGATGCGATAAATAAGGAATCCCCTTTTGCAGCAGAGGTGGTGTTGAGTGGTGTTATTAAGAGTGCAGGCAGTATTGATGCAGATGATGCGATTGAATTATTGCAAGAGGCTTTTGAGGCGGAAAACGCCAAAGCTGTGATTTTGCGCATTAATTCACCGGGCGGCTCACCAGTGCAATCCAGTCGAATTTATAAAGCCATTAATCGCTTTAAAACAAAATTTAATAAAAAACTTTACGTGGTGGTTGAGGATGTTTGTGCATCAGGTTGTTATTATATTGCCAGCGCCGCTGATGAAATTTATGCAGATGAATCTTCAATTATCGGTAGTATTGGTGTGGCAATGTCAAGTTTTGGTGCCGTTAATGCGCTGAAAAAAATCGGTGTTGAGCGCAGACTTTATACGGCAGGAAAAAACAAAGGGTTGATAGATGTGTTTTTGCCTGAGGATAAGGTGGCTGTTAAGCATATTCAAAGTGAGATTTTAGATAAATCTCACCAAAACTTTATTAATGCGGTTAAAAAAGGCAGAGGCGATAGGCTTAAAGCCGATAAGGACTTGTTTACTGGCTTAATTTGGCTTGGGCAGGATGCACATAGTTTGGGTTTGACAGATGGGATTGGCGATGCCAATTTTGTAGCAACGGAATTGCTCGGCGTCAAGATAAGAATTTTGTATGAAAAAGAGAAAACTTTGTTAGAGCAATTAACTGAAGCAAGTGCTGAAAGTATCGCTTTAGTGATTGGCAATCAACTTTTTTCTAAAGACACAGTGGGCACTCTGCAGTAGGTATTAGATACAGTCTAAAGCCTATGTTAAAATGCGTTATCCATCGTATGTATTTAAATACGTTTTAAAACGTATAATTGAAGCCTATAAAATTTAGAGCAAAGAAGGCTTCTATGAAATTAAGATTAAGCATAGCATTGTTGATTATTGCGCTCGTTGTACCTTTTTCGGTGACAGCTGAGTCGTCTAAGCCTATACTGACTTTTGGTCTTGTGCCACAACAATCGGCCAGTAGATTGGCGCAATTATGGAGTCCTATTTTTAAATATATTGGCAAACGCAGTGGTGTTGAGTTGATCTTTGCGACGGCACCCAGTATTCCAGAGTTTGAAAAACGTTGCGCAATGGGCGAATATGATATTGCTTATATGAACCCATACCATTATACGGCGTTTCATGAAAATCCAGGCTATGAGGCTTTTGCAAAACAAAAAGATAAACGCATTAAGGGTATCATTGTTGCCAAAAAAGGCAGTGCTGTTAAAGATTTGCAAGATTTAAAACATGAGGTGTTGGCTTTTCCTGCACCTGCTGCTTTTGCAGCTAGCGTATTAACACGTGCCAAACTTGCACGTGAGAATATTGATTTTTCTGCTGAATATGTGCGTTCACATGATTCGGTATATCGTTCTGTTGCTAAGGGTTTGTATGTAGTGGGTGGTGGTATTGAGCGCACTTTTAAAAATGTAGATCCTTCTATCCAAAGTCAGTTGTATGTGTTGTGGAAAAGTAAAGGCTATACACCTCATGCTTTTGCCGCACACCCTGGGGTAGATAAAACAATAGTTAAAAGAATTCAGCAAGTGATGCTAAACATGAGCCAAGATGAAGAAGGTAAAAGATTACTTAAAAACATTAATTTTAAAGGCATTGAGGCAGCTAAAAACAAGGATTGGGATGATGTGCGTCATTTAGATATTGAATTGTTGGAGCGCTTGATTCAAGGATAGTATGCTTTCTTTTCGTGCTAAAACAATTTTAGGTATTGCTACTATTGAGGCAGTATTGTTGTCGATACTGGCATGGAGTAGTTTAAGTTTTTTATCAAAATCTCATGAAGAACATCTCACAAAGTATGCCACTACAACGGTTAGTTTATTTGCTACAACGACAAAAGATGCAGTGTTATCTACCGACTTGGCTGCTTTGGAAAGCTTTGTTCATGATATATTAAATAGCCCCAGTATTCGTTATGCTCGTATATTAAATGAACAAGGCATTATTTTGGCACAAGCGGGTAATGCACAAGATATACAGCGCGTTTTTAAGCAAGATAAAACCTTGGCTGAAGTGAGTGATGGTTTGTTTGATGCTTATGCCAATATTGAAGAAAAAGGACATTTATTTGGACGGATAGAAATAGGTGTATCAACTCAAGATCTGGCTCAAACAATGGCTCAAGCCAAGAAAAGCATTATTTCTATCGCGCTGATTGAAATTCTACTAACAGCATTTTTTTCAACATTGCTGGGTCTTTATCTTACACGTCAGCTCGGTGATTTGCGCAAAGCTTCTAAAAGATTGATAGAAAGAAAAACACATATTGACTTACCTATACGTGGCTCAGATGAATTAGCACAAACTGCAGTCTGCTTTAATCGTATGGCAGGCGTTATTTGTAGTAATGAAACAGCACTGATTGTTGCTAAAGAACAAGCAGAAGAAATGAATAGGGCAAAAAGTAAATTTCTTTCTAGTGTGAGCCATGAATTACGCACACCACTCAATGCTATTTCGGGTTTTTCTCAGTTATTAGAAATGGACGCCAAAAAGAGTTTTAGCAAAGAACATCAGAAGTGGTTACACGAAATCACACACAGTGGAGAATTGTTATTATCATTGATTGATGATATCTTAATTTTTTCTGCATCAGAGTCTAATAAACTCTCTGTTGCAATACAGTCTATTGATATTGTTCCTGTGCTAAATGAAGCATTAACCATGTTGCAAAAAACTGCAGAAGAAAATCACATTAAGATTCAAGGCGTTGATTTGAAAACGCCTATTTATATTCAAGCAGACCCATTAAGATTAAAACAGGTGTTGTTGAATTTGCTGGCTAATGCAATTAAATACAATCAAGAAAATGGCAAAGTGTGGATTGAGATTAGCGAAGTAACGCAACAAGCAACGTATATTGCACAACTTAAAATTGCTATTTTTGATACAGGTATTGGTGTGAGTGAAGAGCAAAAAGTGGATATATTTGATGAGTTTGTGCGTTACAACGATGATATTTATATGTCGGGTATTGGTATTGGCTTGTCACTAGCAAAAAAACTCACAGAGCAAATGGGTGGAGAGATTGGCGTCGAAAGCACTTTAGGTGAAGGCAGTTGTTTTTGGGTGTGTTTTAATATAGCGCAGATAACAACCAATGCTGAGCAGTAAACACATTAAGTGTTCTATGTTTGAATAAATCTCAGTGCAGCGTTGGTATCGCTTTTTTCTAACAATAAGGCGTTTTTTTCACTTTTTAGCCAAGTGCTTTGGCGTTTACAGAGTTGACGTGTGGCAATAATGGCTTTTTCAATCATTTCATCTTTTGTTATCTTTCCATCTAAATATTGCCATGCTTGGCGGTAACCCACACAACGAATAGAGGGTAGATTGTCGTGTAAATTTGGGTTATTTTTAAGTGCTTTTACTTCCTCTAAAAAACCATTTTCCATCATTGATAAAAAACGCATCTCAATGCGTTGATGCAGTTCAGAGCGCTTAGGCATTAAGATGATTTTTTTGATGGGGTGGTTAATACCTGGCTGCTTATTACCTTGTAGTTCGCTGAGCGTTTTACCGCTGAGTTCAAATACTTCCAATGCACGCATAATACGTTGTGAATCGTTTGGATGAATACGCTGTGCAGCCTGTGGGTCTATTTGTTGCAGCTCTTTGTGTAGTGTAATAGCGCCTTTGTCGTTGAGTAATTGGTTAAATTTTTGTTTGGAGGATTGGGTGGATTCTGGCAATTTTGAGAGTCCGTGTTCTAAGGCGTTAAAATAAAATGAGGTGCCACCGACTAAGAGAGGGGTTTGGTTATTTGCAAAAGCAGCCTTGATTTGCTGAGTTGCATCACGCACAAAGTCAAAGGCTGAGTAAGCTTCTTCCGGTGTACAAATATCAATTAAATGATGCGGGTATTTTTTTAAAGTTTGTTTATCAGGTTTGGCAGTGCCAATATCCATGCCTTGGTAGATAAGTGCAGAGTCAACGCTGATGATTCTAGTGCTTAATTTGTCCGATAGTTGGATGGCTAAATCGGTTTTTCCTGAGGCGGTAGGCCCCATTAAAAATACAACGGTTTGTTTCGGGGTATTTGACATAAAAGGACTTTAAATTACTAAGTATTAATAGGCGGAACCTACATTATAATATCGGCACCAATAAAAGTCTCAAAGAATAAAAAACAAACAATGTTCAAAATTGAAAATCAAGCAACTGGCAAAGTTTTTAGAACCAATGGCGATAGCGCTATTTTGGATGATGCGTTAATTCATGGGGTAAATTTTCCTTATGGTTGCCAAAAAGGTTTCTGTGGTAAATGCAAAGCGACGATTATTGAAGGCGAGGTGACTTATGAGGGCGATGTTCCAAATGGCATTACACCTGAAGAAGTTGCTGATGGTATGGCACTTTTATGTCAGTGTCATGCTAAATCTGATGTGGCTTTAGTGGTTGACGAACTAGACAGTGTAGCGGATATTGAGATAAGAACACTGCCTTGTAAAGTACAAAGTATTAAGCATCTTAACCATGATGTGACACAAATATTTTTAAAGATTCCAAACGCTGAATCTTTGCAATATTTAGCGGGACAGTATATTGATTTGCATCATCCTGATTTTGAGCCTCGGGCGTTTTCTATCGCCAATGCACCAAGTAATGATGGCTTGATAGAGTTGCATGTGCGTTTGATTGAAGGGGGTAAATTTACCAATTTTATTTTCAATCAATTAAAAGAAAAGTCATTACTACAATTGGAAGGACCAAAGGGCGATTTCTTTTTTAGAGAAGAAAGCAAAAAACCGGTTATTTTGATGGCGGGTGGCACAGGTTTTGCACCTGTAAAATCGATTGTTGAACACGCTATTGCCACTAAACTTAATCGAGAAATTTACCTTTATTGGGGGGTACGAGATGCGTTAGATTTGTACATGGATTTACCGCAACAGTGGGCAGATGAATATGATAATATTCATTTTGTGCCAATACTTTCGCAGCCAAACGAAAAGTGGCAGGGCAGAAAAGGCTTGGTGCATGAGGGTATACTAGAAGATTTTGAAGATTTAACAGGTTATGAGGTTTATGCTTGCGGACCACCAGAGATGGTGAAATCTGCAGCCAAAAGTTTTGTTGAGCAAGGCATGATTCAAGATAATTTTTTCTCAGATGCTTTTGTTTTTGCTTTTACAAAAAGCCCATAATAAGAAACTAATAGCGCTAAAATAAAATGAATGATATGCAACAACACCTAACCCAGCAATTGACGACGGCGCTTAGTCCATCGCATCTTGAGGTTATTAACGAGTCAGCCAATCATTCGGGCCCTGCAACACAGTCACATTTTAAGTTGGTGGTGGTGAGTGATTATTTTTCTGAACTAAAATTGATTGATAGGCATCGGTTTATCAATCAATTGTTTAAAGAAGAGTTAAATCATATCCGCCCCGAAGGAAGTGCCCCTGGGGTGCACGCCTTGGCAATGCATACTTATACGCCAGATGAGTGGGCGATGAAAAACGCTGCACCTGACTCCCCTCAGTGTGCAGGAGGTTCAAAATCTTAAAAGTTTTTCCGCTCGCATTATTTTTATTGTTAGGTGCTTGTTCCGTTCAAAACGAAGGCAAACCTAAACAAAAAACAGTTAAAACATTTGACGCAGTTACATCAATCCGTCAAAATTCATTAGCGCACTCAGAGACAAAAGATTTATGGCAGTATGTCGCTAAAGGACATACGTTAAAGCCCCGCTCTCAAAGAGATTTGTATTGGCATATCGATTGGTTTAAAAAAAATCCCGATTATCTCACACGCGTTACCAAGCGTGCTGAACCTTATTTATATTTAGTGGTGCAAGAAGTAGAGAAAGCGGGCTTACCTATTGAGTTGGCATTGTTGCCCATTGTTGAATCGGCCTACTATCCGTTTTCTTATTCGCATGGTACAGCATCAGGTCTGTGGCAGTTTATTCCCAGTACAGGCAGACTCTATGGTTTAAAACAGAATTATTGGGTGGATGAGCGTCGCAGTGTTATCAAATCAACGCGTGCAGCGGTTGCTTACTTAAAGAACTTACATAAATTATTCAAAGGCGACTGGCTGTTAGCGATTGCCAGTTACAATTCTGGGCCAGGCAGGGTGCAGAGGGCAGTTAAAAGAAATAAAGCCTTAGGCAAAAAGGCAGATTTTTGGAATATTTCTCTCCCTGAAGAGACTAAAGGTTATGTGCCCAGATTGTTGGCAGTGGCAGAGCTGATTAGAAACCCAGATAAATATGGTCAGACGATTACGTCTGCTGCAAATAAAGCAAAACTTGAGTCAGTGTATGTATATTCGCAATTGGATTTGTCGCTCATTTCCCAGTGGAGCGGACTCAGTTTAGATGAGATTTACACACTCAATCCTGATTTAAATCGCTGGGCAACGCCAGATGCCGCCCGTTATGAGTTGTTGTTGCCTATTGAGAAGGTAGCAGGCTTTAAAAAAGCGCGTGCCACTTATCCAAAAAGCAAGCAACTTAATTATAAGCGTTATACGATTAAATCCGGTGACAGCCTTAATAAGTTGGCAGCACAATTTAACTCGTCCGTGGCTTATATAAAAAGCATCAACAATATCAAAGGCTTAAAAATTAAGCGTGGGGATAAAATTATTATTCCGATTCCCAAAGAGCCTAAAGACTATTACTCGCTGTCTGAAAGCCAGCGCTTAGAAGCGCGGCTAAACAGCCAAAAACACGGTAAACGAGTTATCCATAAAGTGACTAAAGGTGAGAGTTTGTGGTTGATAGCCAATCGTTATAATGTGCCTGTTGACAGTATTATTAAATGGAATCATTTGTCTAATGCCACCAAAGGGTTGCAAATTGGGCAAAAATTAATTATTTGGCAAAGCCCAAAAGTTAAGGCATCGGCGTTAAAAAATCTGACTAAAATTGGCGTAGACATTAAAAGAACAATCACTTATCGTGTTAAGGCGGGTGATAGTCTGTCAAAGATTGCACATAAGTTTGGTGTGCGTGTTTCACAATTACGCGAGTGGAATAAGTTGAGCAAGAACAAAGCACTTAAAATTGGATTAAAATTAAAAATTATTAAACCCATCGTAAAACAATGAATCAACAATTACCCATTGGTAAAATTTTTTTAGCGAGCTTTGCTTTTGTGGCATTGCATTGGAAAAAAATATTAGAAATTTCCCTTATTCCAGCATTAATTTGCTTGCCATTATTGACAATAATGCCAGAATTAATGGCATCAGCAGAGAAAATGTTTACTGGCGTACTGTCTGAGCCTGTTGTATTGCCTGCCAATACAGGGTTTTATCTTATTTTGTTTTCTTATGGGTATATTTCTTTATCTATTAATCTCTACCGCTTGGTTGTTTTAGGTGAGCAATCGGTAAGTATTTTGCCAGTTTCAGACATTGGTAAGATTTTTAAATTTGTTGGTTTAACATTGTTACTTGGCATTGCTAGTGCCATACCGATTGTTTTTGGCAATCTTGCCTGGTTATCACTCATTGTGTCTTTTTTGTTGGTACCCATCACACTTAATTTTATTAATATTGCGATTGCCACGCCACTTAAATACCGTTGGAATTTATTATTCCCCACACACATGAACCTGTTTTTTTTACAAGTGATTGTGCCTATGTTGATTGTCTTGTTGTTTACTTATTTGTCCCAAGTGCTTGGTTTGGGTTCAGGTCTAGAGTGGGNNAGCAAGAGTATTGGCTTTTTATTGGGGGTCAATCACATTAGCACTGTGTTATCAATTGATTAATGTTAATGATACTTCAGCGAAAAGCCTTTAGGGTAGCGCATATCAAAGGTTGAGCGCTTTAGGCTTGTTTTTTTAGTTTGAAGTTTCTTGTAAGCCTTTAAAAAGCGTGACAGTCGTTTTTGCTTTTCTTGGTAGCCCAATATCACGTGTACATCAGAAGCAAAGACAAGTTTATCAATATGCGTTTTGTAAAAGGATTGGATTGGCATTTTTATCGCCTGTTTTTGATAAGTTTGATAATCTTGATAAAGTTGTGCGATGACTTCTGGTTTTGCTGTGGAATGTGCTAATGGCGCCTTAGATTCAATGCTTTTTTTGGGTTGAAACAACTCACCAGTGTTAGAGATGTAACCCGTGCAACCAGGCGTTTTCTTTTTTTGACAGCCACTGCTCTCCCAACGCATTGCTATTTGTTGTGGCAAAATTTTAATTTGAATATCGTTAGAGAACCGTTGATTGGTAATTTGCGCTTTGGCAACCCAAGGATGGGATTGTAATATTTCTTGGATTGTGTCGGTATCAAGTTGATACTTGTCATTAGTTAGTGACTGAATGCTTTCTGCTAGTTTTGTTTGCGTGATGGGCAACTCATCATTAATTTCCCAAGTAATTTTTGCTTTTAAAAAAGGGCTTTCCATAACTTTTAGTACGCCCCATATAATGAGACCAATGGTAGCAATAATAGCAAGAATGATAATTAGAGGTTTTATTTTCTCCGCGAATGATTTTTTGCGTTTGTTAAATCTGGATTTGCGTTTTTTAACCATGAGAACTTCCCTGAAGAATCTCTAATACCAAGGCATCAAAGCTTAAGCCAGCCGCTTTAGCTGCCATTGGCAGCAGTGAGTGAGAAGTCATGCCAGGCACGGTGTTGATTTCTAATAAATAGGGCGTGTTGTTTTTGTCTAAAATAAAATCGACGCGCCCCCAGGTTGTTGCGTCCATTACCTCAAATGCTTGTCGTGCAATTTTTTGTAAGTGCTTTTCATCTGCGCTTAGCAATCCGCAAGGGCATAAATATTGTGTGGTATCGGAAAGGTATTTTGATTGATAATCATAAAACCCTTGATCTACTTGAATTTGAACGACTGGCAAGGCTTTTCCATTTAGGATTGAGACGGTGTATTCATTGCCTTCTATCCATTTTTCAATCAGCACCACATCATCGTATTTGAATGCTAAGTCTAAAGCAGCTTCAAGTTGCGAGCACTCTTCAACCTTGCTAATACCTACACTGGAACCTTCCAATACAGGTTTAACCGCCCAAGGTAATTCAAAATCAATTTCAGGTGGCGGTTGTTCAATATTGGCAACCACTGAGGGGGAGAGCGGTAAATTGTGTTGCCTCCAAATATCCTTGGTTTTGGCTTTATTCATACATTGCTCAGAGGCAGATGAATTTGAGCCTGTATAGGCAATATTGCGTTTTTCAAGTTGTTTTTGAATGACACCATCTTCACCGCCACGACCGTGTAAGGCAATAAAAACCTTATCAAAATTTTGTGTCCAAAAATCCTCAAGGTTGTCACCTTGCCAATCAAATTTAAAGCAATCAATATGTTGGTTCTTTAAAGCTTGGTAAACCGCTTCCCCACTGTTGAGAGAGACTTCTCGTTCGGCTGAGTTACCACCCATTAATACCGCTATCATACGATAACCACCTCGGTTTCCAAGTCAATATCAAACTTAGATTTTATGGTTTGTTGAATGTGTTGAATAAGATTTTCAATATCATTACTGCTGGCGTTGTCTTGATTAATAATATAGTTGGCGTGTTTGCTAGAGACGCAAGCACCACCGATGCAAAAACCTTTTAAGCCACTGTCTTCAATGAGTTTTGCCGCAAAATGATTGGGTGGATTTTTAAACACACTGCCACAACTTGCTTGCCCAGTAGGCTGGGTGTCATTACGCTTTTTTAGTAAAGCTTTAACATTTTGTTGTTTCTCTGTTTGTGAAAAGTTTAAATCAGCGCCGATGAAATACTCATCTTGATACTGTGGCGTTACTTTTCTATAAGCAATATTAAATTCATCTATGCTACGCTTAAATATTTTGCCCGAACGATGGATGGTCGTAACCGCATCAATATAATCCCAAATCTCAAAACCAAAAGCCCCTGCGTTCATTGCCAATGCACCACCAACACTGCCAGGGATAGCGCTTAAAAATTCAGCGCCATTAAGCCCTTGAGATTCACAAAATCGAGAAAGTTTTGCCAATGTGACCCCAGTAGCTGCCTGAACCATATTATCTTTAATGGTGAGTTGATTGAGTTGTGTGAGTTTAATCACAACACCTGAAAAACCTTGATCACGTACCAGTAAGTTACTGCCAAGTCCCAGCATTAGAATAGGTTTTTGATTGTTTTTTAAAAAAATAGACAACTCATCAAGACTGTTGGGGGTGAAAAAATCTTGTGCAATGCCACCTGCTCTCAGTGAGCAGTGTTTACGCATTGACTCGTTATGGGTTAGCATATCGTGTCACAATCAATTTAACCAAAGTGTGAATATCGCCAGCACCAAGTGTTAGCACGATATCGTCACTTTTAACAATATTGGGTAAGACATTGAGCGCTTCTTTGGTATTTTTAACGACAACTGGGTTAAGTGTTGAGCGTTGACGGATGCTGTTTGCCAGTGAACTGGCGCTAATATTAGCGATTGGACGTTCATTAGCAGGGTAAATATCAAGTAAAACAAGCTCGTCTACCTTGGATAGGGCATGGGAAAAAGCATCAAACAAATCTCGTGTTCTTGAGTAGCGATGTGGTTGAAAAATAACCACCAAATTTTTATTTTTATAAGTGTCTCTTAAACTCTCAAAAACCGCCAAAATTTCATTGGGATGATGCCCATAATCGTCATACAAAGTTATTTGATGGTTGCTAATCGTAAGTTTGCCATGATAATCCAATCGACGTGCAACACCGCCAAAATTTTTTAATGCATTTTGAATAGTCTTAATATCAATACCCAGTTCGCAAGCCACACCAATGGCTGCTAAAGTATTGAGAACATTGTGCTTTCCAATGCCGTTTAAGGCAACTTTAAAGGATTCATTTCTAAGCCTGAAAACAACCTCAAAATGCATTTGTCTGTCGGTCTGACTGATATTGGTTGCTTGAATATCAACCCCGTCAGAAAAGCCATAAGTGATTAAAGGGCGGTGGATTTTATTAAGTATATCCTGCACACCTGTATCATCTGCACACAACACACAGGCACCATAAAATGGTAGATTGGAAGTAAAGCCAATAAAGGCATCAGTGAGTTTTTTATAATCGTTGTCATAAGTGCCCATATGGTCTTGGTCAATATTGGTAATGACACTCAGCATGGGTTGTAATAACAAGAAAGACGCATCAGATTCATCCGCTTCAGCCACCAAATAATCACTTTCGCCAAGTTTTGCATTAATACCACTAGAATTTAAAATACCACCAATAATATAGGTTGGGTCAAGTTTAGCAGTATTTAAAATATGGGTAATTAGACTGGTGGTGGTGGTTTTTCCATGGGTGCCTGCAACTGCAATGCCAAAACGAAAACGCATAATTTCAGCCAACATTTCTGCTCTAGGAACAACAGGGATGTTGTCTTTTTTTGCTTTAATGAGTTCTGGGTTTTTTCTCTCAATGGCACTAGAAACGACCACAGCATCAACGCCTTTCACATTGCTTTTATGATGTTTGTCAAAAATTTGACAGCCTAATTCTGCTAAGCGCTTAGTAATAGGGCTTTGATGTAAATCTGAGCCGGAAACTTGATAACCAAGATTATGCAGTACTTCAGCAATGCCACTCATACCCGAGCCACCAATACCAATAAAATGGATTTTTTTAATTCTGGACTTAAAGGCAGGCAGTAAGTTATTCATGTTTTGAGACGGTAATAATGCTCAGCACTTGAATGCCCTTGCCTTTGCCAAAATCTGTTAAACCTTCACCTGTGGTTGCGGTAATACCAACATCTTCAACACTAACACCGGTTAAATTGGCGATACTAGATTTAAGTGCCATTATTTTTGGTGAAATTTTAGGCGTTAGACACTCAATAGAGATGGCAATATGTGTAATTTTCCAAGTATCTAAATCTCGTAGTGCAAGTTTTAAGTATTCGCTGCTATCAACAACACCTTGCTGACAAAGTGCATCTGCGGTAGCGCCAAGAATGTTTTTGCCAGTAATTGAGGAAATGGCATTAGTTACAGAATGCAGAATGACGTCTGCATCACTGTTGCCTTTTAACCCTTGTGGGTGGTCGAATACCACACCGCCTAAAATTAACGCTTTGCTGTTTTCACCATCAAAAGCGTGTGAGTCTTGCCCAAGTCCAGTTTTAATTTTCATTTATGCTCTTAGATAAAAATTTGCCAATGCTAAGTCTTCCGCGGTGGTAATTTTGAGGTTGCTTTTACTGGCTTCAACCAAGACAGAATCCAAACCCAAATGCTCGATACTACTTGCTTCATCAGTAATGGTTAAATTATTTTTTACCACATTTTCCAATGCTTTTGATAATACAGAAAAACGATACATTTGTGGAGTTTGTGCTTGCCAAAGTTTAGACCTGTCTAAAGTTGAGGCTACGATATCACCATCAGACGTTTTGACGGTGTCGACTACCCGTGTTGCCAACAAGCCGCCAACGGGATTGTTTTTGAGTTTTCCGATAAGATTTTTTACTTCACTGGCTTTTACACAAGGTCGCGCGGCATCATGCACCAACACCCAGTCGTTATCTTGAGCAAAAGGGCGCAGCGCCTTTAATGCTGAGATGACAGAGTGGAAGCGCTCTTTGCCACCAATGGCTGTTGTTAGTATTTTGGGGTGCTCGGCAAAACTTGATTGTTTAAAGGCTGTGTCATTCTCAGCAATTGCAATCACACAGCCTTTGATTTGCTCGATATTCAATAAGGTTTTTAGTGTTTGATCAAGCACACTTAAGCCATTTTCTAGTTTAAGGTATTGTTTGGGCTGATTGGTGTTCATGCGTGAACCAGTGCCACTGGCAGGAACAATAAGAAAATGTTGATCAATTGGCATATATCAGAATTATACCCAAGATGAAAGATACACAATTACTCGCTAATTTGATAATAAGTTTCACCCTTTTTAATAAATCCAAAGCGATAACGTGCCTGAGATTCTAAAACTTCTTTGTCTTTTGCGTTTACGGCTTTGAGTTCAATATTTTTGATTTTATTTTGCTGGTTTAGCAATTGATTGTTGCGTGTGTCCTTGTCAATAATTGCTTGCTTTTCCATGAGTGAAAATGGAAATTTATTAACAAAGAAATTTTGATACATGAGTGTTGATAATATCAAAAGCAGCAGGGCAGTTAACCAATATTTAACAACAAAGTCTTTCATGGTTGGTTTTTCATTAACTGTGTGTTTGAGAATTTATCGTTAAGAGCGAGGTTGTTATGGTCAAACAATTGATAAATAAAACCAAGCCCCGCTGGCAAGAAGGAAAGAATTGATAAGACAAAGCGTATAAAAGCTTGTTTGTGGTTAATGTTCCCACCATTGTGCTGCTCTATGTGAAACTTCCAAGCTTTCATGCCTAAGGTTTGTCCGCCTTTAACCCACGACCAAGTAAAGTAAAAATAACTGGTCATTAAATAGACAACAAACATTAGGGCATTGGTTTGCGCTTGTTTTTCAAAAAACACAATAAGAATAACGCCAATCATAAAAAATGCTAATGAAAAAGCTAAAAACACATCATAACTCATCGCACCCAATCTGCGCAGTAAGGAAACATCCGATTTCATCACTTTTCTCCCATCAATATATTTGGGTTAACGACCGTGCGGTTTAGGTAAACACCCCAGTGCAGGTGCGGACCTGTTGCCCGACCTGTTTTTCCGATGGTGCCCATAATTTCTCCTTGAGAGACGAATTGACCTGGTTTAACCAAAATCTTGTCAAGATGAATATAGACGCTAATTAAGCCTCGTCCATGATCTAAGAATATGGCGTTACCATTAAAAAAATAATTGCCAGTGAGTATCACCTTGCCGTTGGCTGGCGCCTTGACTGGGGTGCCAATATCACCAGCATAGTCTAAGCCTGTATGCGGTCTGCGTGCTTGCCCATTATAAAAACGCTTAAGTCCAAAATCACCGGTAGTAACGCCATCAACAGGGCGCTTAAACAAACCCTTAGACAATGCTTCAGTAGAAAAAGTTTTTCTTGGCTTTGATAGGGCCAAACGTTCTTTTTTAATGCGCTCCATATGCGCATTGTTTGGATTGACATATTTTTTCTTTTTGCCTTTGAGTGTGATGTGTTGCTCTTTATAGGCGTGTTGTTTAATCTCAAAGGCAAAAGTTCGACTGGAAAAATCTTTGACGGTAATGGATTTTTTGCCTGGTTTTTCCATCAGTGGAATGCCTAATAAAGCCTGCCAGTGTTGGTCTTTAATGCGTTGCACGTACAAGGGCGATGTGCGGTAGAAGGCTTTTGGATTGGCATGATTGCTTTCAAAATCAATGACTGCGACACCGCCAGGGATAGGCGTATTTTTAACAGGAATATTGGCCCATATGATGCTGGGAAACAACAGCAATAAGAAACTAATTTTTTGTATTTTTCTCAATTTTTTCAACCTTAGAGTAAATTTTGCCATCACTAAGCCGTGTGGTCATCAACGCACCTATTTTAACCTCAGTGGTGGTATTTAACACTCGATTATCTTCAAGCATAGAGATACTGTAACCACGAGAAAGCGTATTAAGTGGCGAGAGATGGTTCAGCCCCGTCATATTGATGGAGAGCTTGCCTTGTTGTTGTTTGAGATTGGCATGTATTGATTTTTCCAAACTTTGACTTAAGGCTGACAGCCTCAAATGTTTTTTACTGATACTACGTTTAATATTGTTAATTAACTGCGTTTTAGCGAGCTCAGCAAGCGCTTGCTTATGTGTGATTTCCACATTCGGCGAGTATTGTTTGAGTTGTTCAAGTAGGGTGCTAAGTTTGTTTTGATTGAGGTGAAGTGTTGTTTTTGCGTAATAATTTAGATTTGAGTGCAAGCCATCCAATCGTTGCGAAAACACATTGAACTGTTGATTGGGCTTGGGTATTTGCAAATTTAATTGCGCTAATTGAGACTCATAGCCAACTAAAGTTTGCCGCATTTGTTGTAATAAATTTATATGCAACTTGCCAAGTTTGCTTAACAATTCCAACCTGTCAGGCGCCGCCATCATGGCGGCAGCACTGGGTGTTGGTGCACGTTTATCTGCAACAAAATCGGCAATTGTGGTATCCGTTTCATGACCAACCGCACTAATAATTGGCGTCTTGGTGGCAAAGATGGCTTTGGCCAATACCTCTTCATTAAACGCCCATAAATCCTCCAATGAGCCACCACCACGTGCCAGAATTAAAATATCACAACCACCATATTTATCAGCGGCATACAAGGCTTGCGAAAGTTTCTCTGCTGAGCCTTTGCCCTGAACAACGCAGTCAAACAGTAATATCTCAGCAAAAGGGTAGCGCTTGTTTAACACTTTAATGATATCTTGAATAACCGCACCACTTGATGAAGAAACGACACCAATGGTGTTAATTTTTGTTGGCAGAGGTTTTTTGTATTGTGGGTCAAACAGACCTTGGTCGCGCAATTTACTTTTTAATTGCTCAAAGGCGATTTGTAAGTTGCCTACACCAACAGCTTCAATCCGTGATATGATTAATTGAAAATCACCACGCGCTTCATACAGTGTTGGTGTAGCATGCACCAACACTTCCATACCATTTTCTGGATTAAACTTAAGATGGCGCTGGTTAAGGCGAAACAAGGCACAACGAATTTGCCCTTGCTTGTCTTTTAAAGAAAAATACCAATGCCCAGAAGCGGGGCGAGAAAAATTTGAAATCTCACCTTGTAACCAACAAGCTGGCATATTATTTTCAATGGTTGAATGACACAAGGATAAAAAATCCGATACCGAATAAATCTCATCAAGGTTGAATTGTGTGTTGGTATTAAGCTCAAGTTCAGACATAGTATAGCTCTTATTGTTTTAACAATACAAACACCGCACCAGTTCCACCATCTTTAGGCGGGCAAGAGTGAAAAGCCAACACTTGCGGGTGCTGTTTTAGGAAACTTGCCACTTGAGTCTTTAACACACTCATGCCATTATCTGAGCGATAGCCTTTGCCGTGAATAATGCGCACAAACTGTTCAAATTGTTTATGATAGATAAATTCTGCAAGAGATTCACAAGCTTGTTGTAGGGTGTATCCATGTAAATCTAGTTCCGATACATTGTCAATATGTCCCCGTTTCATTTTATTAATCATTTTTCCTGACACGCCATTTTTTGCATAGCTTATCACTTCTTCACCCGCAATTGTGCCATCAATAATGGTGTTATATTCTGTGAATGCTGGTTTTCTTTTGCTGTTGTGTGTGCGATTAACGCCGTCTTTATCTAAAGGCGCTTGGGTATCAACAGTATCTCTAAATAATAAACTGTCTTCTTTATCGATTTTGTTCATACGTAAAAAAACCCTCAGTCGAGGGTTTTATTATAATCCAAGCTGGATATTGTTACAGCGCTTTAATCTGTGCGTTAAGACGAGATTTTTTTCTAGCCGCTTGGTTTTTGTGCATTAATCCCTTATTAACCGCTTGGTCAAGTTCTTTTTGCATTTTAGCGTAACCACCTTGCGCTTCTTTCTTATTGCCAGCTTCTAAAGCATAAGCAACTTTCTTAATGAAAGTACGAACTTTAGCGCGAATTTGAGAATTGTGTTTGTTGCGCTTAACTGCTTGTCTTGCGCGTTTTCTAGAACCTGCTGAATTAGCCATTATTGTTTAATAGGTTGTTTGTAAAAAAGGCGTAATTATACCCTAGTTAAATAGAGATTTTATTAAAAATCCATCCTCTCTATTAATTTAAGCGATTGTTTTTTGTTAAACAACAAATGCCAAGTTTTCCCGCCTTGTGATTTCCACAAAGAGGCCGCTCGAATGCCTGCCAATAACAATGCTCTAATATGGTTTGCTATACGTTGATTAGACAGATAAGCTTCGTTACCATTGACCATAATTCTTGGATTAAGCTTACCTAAAGTGGTTTTATAAAGCTCAGCCAAACGTGCCAAGGAATTAGAATGAGAAATTTCAAAAAAATCTTGTTGTTTAATTTGCTCAATTTCATTTGTTATTTGAGACAAAAAGGTCTGATTTTTCATCAGTTTTTTTTCAAGATTAATCAACGCTAAAGAATAAAAAACAATGTTTTGTGTACTTTTTTGTTTTTTTCCAAAGGCGGTTTTGAGTGAACGCAAGCCAACAGACAAATCTTTTGGTGATTCAAATACTTCCTCAATATTGGTGCTATTGGCGACAATGCTTTTTAAGCTGACTTCACTGCTTTTGTTGTCACAAGTGCCGGTTGATGCTAATTGATCAACCAAGGTTGAAGTTTGTAATAAAGAGGCAAGTGCCAATGTACGATTATTTTTGTTGTTCATTTCTAATATCTTTAAATTTTGTGAAGCTCAAAGCATTATCTATGGACAAATTTTGTAATTACCAGTTATTGTCATCATAAATTAATGATTTTTTTAAGTGTCGCGAGTTTCTATAACAGCGCCACCCAAACAAACATCTTGGTCATAAAAAACAACCGATTGTCCGGGCGTAATGGCACGCTGTGGTTTCTCAAATAATACTTTTATTTCACTGTCCTGCTGGCTAATTGTGCAATCTTGTGAAGCTTGACGGTAGCGTATTTTTGCCTTACATTTTAATGGAAAAGTGGGCGGTGTTGCAATCCAATGCACCTCTGATGCACTTAGAGATTGGTGAAACAGTAGCGGGCTTTCGCCTTGAACCACTAACAATTCATTAGTCTCTAGGCGCTTATCGGCAACAAACCAAGGCTCGCCGGATGTGCCAAAACCACCGCCAATTTCTAAACCCTTGCGTTGACCAATGGTGTAGAACGCCAAGCCTTGATGGTGTTTGATAAATTGTCCATTTTCATCAACAATGTCACCTTGTTGTTTGGGTAGATAGGTTTGTAAAAATTCAGAAAAATTACGTTCCCCAATAAAGCAAATACCCGTTGAATCTTTCTTATTGGCGGTAATAAAGCCATTTTTTGCAGCAATATTACGCACGGCATCTTTGTTGATTTCACCTAACGGAAATAAGCTTTTTGAAAGTTGATATTGATTGAGTAAGTGCAAGAAATAACTTTGATCTTTGTTGTCATCTAAGCCGGTTTTGAGTTGAAAAACTGCCTCTTTTTCTGCGATTCTGGCGTAATGCCCAGTGGCAATCTTATCTGCTCCTAAATTGAGTGCATAGTCTAAAAATGCTTTAAATTTGATTTTTTGATTGCACAAAACATCGGGATTGGGTGTGCGACCTTTTTTATGTTCTTGTAAAAAGTGTTCAAACACATCCTCCCAGTAATCATTGGAGAAATTAACCGTATGCAGTTTAATGCCTAACATGTCAGCCACTTTTTGCGCATCAGACAAATCTTGCGCTGCGCTGCAATGGGTTGTTGTGTCGTCTTCTTCCCAGTTTTTCATAAACAAGGCTTCAACTTCAAAACCCTGCTCTATAAGCAACAAAGCGGCAACGGAGGAATCGACCCCTCCCGAGAGACCAACAATAACTTTAAGTGGTTTTTTCATAAGGATTTAGCTTTTATCGAATCCTTCATAGGCCGACACAATACGTTTGACTAGCTGATGACGCACCACATCTTTGGTTTCAAAATGGCAAAAAGAAACCCCTTTTTCATTTTTTAGCACTTTGATGGCGTGAATCAATCCGGAGTGTTTTTGATTCGCCAAATCAATTTGGGTTATGTCTCCTGTAATCACCATTTTTGATGCAAAGCCTAAACGTGTTAGAAACATTTTCATTTGCGGAATGGTGGTATTTTGCGCTTCATCCAAAATAATAAAGGCTTCATTGAGTGTGCGACCGCGCATAAACGCCAATGGTGCGACTTCAATAATATTTTTACTCAGTAGTTTTTCTACTTTGTCAAAACCCAGCATTTCATACAAAGCATCGTAAATAGGGCGCAGATAAGGGTCAACTTTTTCACTCATATCACCGGGTAGAAATCCCAACTTCTCTCCTGCTTCAACTGCGGGGCGCACCAAAATAATACGACGTACATCAGAGTTTTCTAACGCTTCAACAGCACGTGCTACAGCGAGATAAGTCTTTCCTGTGCCTGCAGGACCGACGCCAAAAGTACAGTCTTTTTTCTTAATATCTAAAACATATTGTTGTTGATTTTTGCTTCTGATGTGGATAAATTTACGCTTGGTTTTGATATTAACCGACTGACTGGGTAAATCATCGTGTGAACAGGCTCTAATGGTCATTTCAACATCAAAAATATTGATCGGTTGGGCGGCACTTAATGCCAGTAAATCTTGCAGCACTCTGGCAGCAATATGTTCGTTGTCGCCTTTAATAATGAAGTCCTCACCTTTATTGTTTATCTCAACATCGAGACTTTTGGCAATTGTGTCTAAATTTTTATCAAACGACCCACAAATATTGGACAGTTGTTGTGAGTTATCAATATCAAGCGTTAGGTTCATGAAATAAAGTAAATAAAAGTAGCCTATATTATAAATGATAAGGTTTTAACGATTTGATGACTTAATACAAATGAAACTATTTTTATTTATTTCTTTCCTGCAGCAGGTATTTAAATGTATGATGCAACAGTCTCAGATATAATGTTGATAACTTATCGTTGTAATAAACAATGAAAATTACGAATAAAAATAGGTTGCACACAGCACGCATAGTGATATTAACACTATTGTTTCAGTTGTTGTCATCATCGGTTTTTGCGCTCGTATCCACGCCCCAAGAAAATGAAAGCCTACTGACCATTTGTACTGCACAGGGCTACAAACAAGTTTGGGTCAACTTAGAATCTGAAAAAAAGCCTCATTTTGCTGCGTCCAACTGCGCTTATTGTTTACTTAATCATATCGAATTAGACGCTATAGATTTAGATTTAGTGCGCTATTTAAATTTTGAAGATGGCCTTACAGATCAATTTTTAACAACCCAAGCACCCCTCTCCCCCATCCCCTCTTCGAAACTTTTACCCATACGTGGGCCACCACAGTATTTGTAATACATAAACACAGTTAGAACTTTACAAATACTATCAACAAGACTTAATGTTATTTACGATTTGTAGATAGTATCTTATTGCCTGTCTTCTCTTATTGGGCATTCTAAATAATTTAAAGGAAAAAAATCATGTTTCACAAAATAAAGACAATAGGGTTAATGTTTATTGCATTAATCAGTTTCAACACAACTTTCGCAACACAACACCAATCTGGCAATATTATGATAAACGACCCATGGGTGCGTTCAGCGCCACCCAATGCACCTGCATTAGGTGCATTTATGCAAATAGCCAATCATTCTGACACTGATGTTAAATTACTCTCAGCAAATGTTGCGGGTTATAAGCGTGTTGAATTGCACAGAACCATACCTAAAAATGGGGTCATGCAGATGGTCAAACAAGAATTTATGCCGATTCCTGCTCATGGCGAGTTAATGCTAAAACCAGGCAGTTGGCACATCATGTTGATTGGACCTGAATCCGTACCAAGCAAAGGCGAGTCTGTTAAAATTGAACTAATATTTGATAATGGATTGTCAAAAACTGTACATGCTAAGGTCAGAAAAGGAAAAATGATGCACCATAAAAAAATGATGCACCACCACTGATTTACAATGCTTAAAAAAATTCTAATTGTTGTTGTTATTGTTGCTATTGCGATTGCACTTTATATATATAGTGGTGCCAATCGTGACTACAAGGCGTTAGCGAAGCAGCTTAAGGTTTCTCATGTTATTTATAACCCGGATAAACCACTGCCCTTGTTTTCTTTGGTTGACCAAGACAAGCAAGTATTTAACAACGACAGCTTGAAAGAGGGTTGGACTTTGCTGTTATTTATTTATACGCATTGTCCGGATGTTTGTCCAACAGAGTTACTTGATATGGCGACATTAAATCAGTTAATGATAAAAGATAAACTGGAAAACGCACCAAAAGTTGTTGCCATTACTTTCGATCCACTCAGAGATACACCCAAAGTGTTAAAGGAATATGTTGGGCATTTTGACAAAGATTTTACCGGTGTTTCTGGTGATCAATCTCAAATTGATAAGCTGGTTAAATCTTTTGGCGCTTATTATGAGCGTGTTGTCTATGACAAAAAAGGCAAACCAGTCACCCTTAAAGCGGATGATAAATTGCCAGCAAATGCGCTGAAAGATGGCTATACCATTAATCACACTGCTTGGATTTATTTGGTCAATCCTGAAGGGCAGATTTTTGCAGGATTTCCAACACCACATAAGCCAAGTAACATGATAAAGGACATCAAGTTGATAATGAGCCAGTTTTAAAAAAGGACTTTATGCAAATATGAATAATGATTAAAAAACCGTCTTCTATCTCTTATTTACACAAAGTGCGCCACTGAAAATAGTGAATTATAAATCCATTATTATTGCGATTGTTGTTTTGTCAACACTGGCTTTTGTGTCGGCTTACATTAGTCAAACGAATAAAAATGTCAGTGATATTTATCGCCATATTGAGGTTAGTGACTGTGAGATAGCGAATTCAAGTTGTGAAATTGAGTTGGATAAAGGCAGTAGTGTCAAAATAAATATATTGCCACGAGGACTTCCAGAAACCGAAGTGTTGCATATTTCTGTAGATACTAAAGACGCGGGAATTGAAGCACTAAGTGTTATATTTTATGGTATTGAGATTGATACCTTTACGCCAGACTATCATTTATACAAAGAAAGCGATACACGCTTTACAGGTAAGGGCTCTCTGGTCGTATGCTCGTTAAGTAAAATGCATTGGGTTGCAAATTTTATGATTAAAAAAGAAGGCAAAAACTGGAAAGTTTCCTTGCCATTTGAAAAGGATGTAAGCAAATCTAAGTTATTGCCTGATTACACACCAATCTGATTGTTTGATGTAAAACCAACTTTTTAAACCAATTCTCCCATTAGAGAGTTGGCGCGGGCGTTGGTGATTTTTACATTTACAATTTGTCCAATTAAAGACGCATCGCCTTTAAAATGTGTGTTGCGCATATTTTCAGTGCGTCCAAATAAATTGTCATCTTTTTTGGCTTTGTTTTCTACCAATACTTTTTGTGTGCTGCCAATCATGGACTTAGAGATTTGCTCGGTTGATTTGTCAATGGCTTTTTGCACTTGTGCAAGACGCTCTTTTTTGACCGATAGCGCTACATCATCAGGGTAGGCAGATGCAGGTGTGCCAGGACGTTTAGAATAAATAAAACTAAAAGATTTATCAAAAGTAATGTCGTTGATAAGCGCCATCGTATTGGCAAAATCCTGCTGAGTTTCCCCTGGAAAACCAATAATAAAGTCCGAAGAAATGGAAATATCAGGACGCACTTCCCGTAAGCGCCTAATTTTAGATTTGTATTCAAGTGCCGTATGCCCACGTTTCATCAGGCTTAAAATTTTGTCTGAGCCACTTTGGATGGGTAAGTGTAAGTGTGACACCAATTCAGGCACTTCAGCGTAAGCCTGAATAAGATTGTCACTAAACTCAACAGGATGTGAAGTGGTGTAGCGAATTCTATCAATCCCATCAATTTGTGCAACAATGTTAATCAGTAGCGCTAAATCAGCCGTTTCACCATCATCCATAAGGCCTTGGTAGGCATTAACATTCTGTCCTAATAAGTTGACCTCTCTAACCCCTTGTTTGGCTAATATTTGCACCTCATTAATGACATCATTAAACGCTCTGGAGATTTCCTCCCCACGGGTATAAGGCACAACGCAGAATGTGCAATATTTGGAGCAGCCCTCCATAATAGAAACAAAAGCACTTACGCTACTGGTTTCAGGTTCGGGAAGATGGTCAAATTTTTCAATTTCTGGAAATGACACATCAATTTGTGTTTTAACTCCCAAGCCTTGCTTGGGAGTTAAAATATCATTCAGCATATTGGGTAGTCGGTGTAAGGTTTGTGGCCCAAAGATTATATCTACATAGGGTGCACGCTTTAAGATGAGCTCACCTTCTTGCGAGGCAACACAGCCGCCAACGCCAATCACCAAGTCGGGTTTTTTTTCTTTAAGCTTTTTCCAGCGACCTAGTTGGTGGAATAATTTTTCTTGTGCTTTTTCACGAATAGAGCAAGTGTTGAGCAACAATACATCTGCCTCAAGCGCATCATCTGTCAATGCCAAGCCATGAGAGTGTTGCAATACATCCGACATTTTTTGACTGTCATATTCATTCATTTGACACCCAAAAGTGCGAATGTGTAGCTTTTTCATGGTGTTTATTTTTGAATGTGTAAGGTCTGAGTCGGGTAGGCGATTTCTGCTTTATGTTTGGCAACAATCTCTGCAATATCCAATAACACTTTTTGCTTCACTTGGTGGTATTTGTTTTTGCTGGTGGTTTTGGTAAAAGCAACCACATTAAAGTCAAGCGAAGAGGCATTAAAATAATTGAAATAAACCCTTAATGCTTGAGACTGATCTATTTCTTCATGTGCCTTCAGCATTGTCTCTACTTCGCTAACAATGGTAGGCATTTGTGTAATGTCATCATAACGAATGCCAATCACCTCATTAATGCGACGATTGGTCATGCGTGATGGCGTTTCGATGGGAATAGATGAAAAAATAGAGTTGGGAATATAAATAGGATTTTTACTAAAAGTGCGAATACGTGTCATACGCCAACCGATTTTTTCAACCGTGCCTTCAAATTGACTCGATCGAATCCAATCGCCAGTTGAAAAAGGTCTGTCCATTTGTAGCATCAGCCCACCAAAGATATTTGACAGCATGTCTTTAGCGGCAAAACCCATAACAATACCACCAACACCACCAAAGGTTAATAGGCTGGAGATTGAAAAACCTAAATATTGTGCGATGCCAAGCGCAATAGCGATAGCAATAAACATTTTAATAAGGCGAGAAACCAATCTTACCGAGTCTTTATTAGCGTTATTTTTGTGTGCGAGCAAGTAAGACTCAATGCCAGATATGACGCGCAATATACCCCAAGTAATAATAAAAATTGGAACAATGTCAATATAGCCAATGACTTTGGAGAATAATACCAACTCTTGCTTTAGTAGATTAATAGAAAGGTAAAGCCAAGCAAACCAAATCAAAGCCTTAAGTGGCGCAGAGATAGATTTAACCAAATAATCGTCTAATTGATTTTTGGTTTTACTGGTATGAGTACTTAGTTGTTTTAGTAGTAGACTTGCAACAATATGCAAAACAAACGTTGTTGCGAATAAAATGCCAACAGTTTGGTAGAGCGTTAAATTTTGTAAAATATCCATTATTTTAAGTATGCAGTTGGGTTAATTCGTGTTTCAAATTTCTTCATTTCAAAATAAAGACTGGTCTTCCCAGTCGTTGCAATAACTTGTCCTTTTTCTATTTTATCGCCGGTTTTTACATTCAAACTTTGATTTTGTGCGTAGGTACTATAAAAACCTAAGGGATGCTTAATGATAATCATTTTACCGTGGCTTTTGATTTTATTACCACTATAAACAACAGTGCCGTTATTAACAGCACGCACTTTTTGCCCCGACTTTGTTGCAAAACTTAGCCCTTGATGGTCTTTAGAAAAAGATTTGCTAATCTTGGCAGCAACAGGAATTAATGCATTTTTTTTCTTAACTTCTGTCTTTTTAATGACTTTTTTCTTAATTTCTACCTTTCTAACAACTTTCTTCTTGGTTTTTTGAGTGACTTTTCTATTGATTTTTTTGTTAAGTGTTGATTTTTTTATTTCAGGTGTATTAGAAAAATGACTGATATTTTCTTGACCTGTGGATTTGTCAACAATAATAACGGGCGCTCTTTTCTTCTCAGAAAAACAAGCAGAAAGCGTCAAAATAACAAAAATAATAAAAAATATTTTACTGCCTTGAATAGAATTATTGAGCATACCAAACTCCCAATATAACCGCAACAATCAAAACATAGCCCAAGCGGTCAATATATTTTTTTAGCCAAGCATCACAAGCGTTACCAAGTTTTCTAACGAAAAATGCCACTAAAAAAAACCGCGCACCTCTGGCCAGCAGCGACATCAGTACAAAAGGCAGGAACGCCATGTTAACAATGCCAGCGGCAAGGGTAAATATTTTATAGGGCATAGGTGAAAAGCCAGCAATGGCTATAATCCAAATACCATATTCTGAAAACCAGCCTTTAACTGTTTCAAGCTTATCAACATAATGTAGTTTAATTAACAATGGGGTTATCAAATCTATCAGCAAGGCACCTAAAAAATAACCAACGATACCACCCAGTACCGATAAGATTGTGCAAATCAATGCAAACTGATAAGCCTTGTTTGGTTTTTTAAGCGCCATAGGCGCAAGTAAAACATCAGGCGGCGGGTAGGGCAGTATGAAAGACTCTACAAAACTTATTAAAGATAACCAATAAATAGCATATTTACTTTGCGCCCAATCAAGCGCTGTTTGGTAAAGTTTAGAAAAGATTTTCATGTTGGTGTGCGTTTATTGCATTGGAAAGCCGAGTTTTTCACGTGAGGCGTAATAGGCTTTAGCGACTTTTTGAGCCATTGAGCGTACACGACGAATAAAACGCGCTCTATCGGTAACGCTAATGGCGTGGCGTGCATCAAGCAGATTAAACAAGTGAGAGGCTTTCATGACTTGTTCGTAGGCTGGATAGGGCAGTGCTTGCTCAATGAGTTGTTCGTTCATTGCCTGCGCTTCATCAAACTGCTTAAACAAAACCGCAGTATCGGCAATCTCAAAATTATATGTTGATTGTTCAACTTCATTTTGATGAAACACATCGCCGTAACTCACTCCTTCTACCCAAACCAAATCAAACACTGAATCTACACCTTGCAAATACATGGCTAAGCGTTCAAGTCCATAAGTAAGCTCGCCCGATACAGGCTTGCAAGGTAAACCACCCACTTGTTGAAAGTAGGTAAATTGCGAAACTTCCATACCATTCAACCAAACTTCCCAACCTAACCCCCAAGCACCAAGCGTTGGGGATTCCCAATTGTCTTCCACAAAACGCACATCGTGTTTGGTCAAATCAATGCCAATTTCACTTAATGACTCTAAATACAAATCTTGAATATCTTTAGGCGATGGCTTAAGCAATACTTGAAATTGATAGTAGTGTTGTAGGCGATTTGGGTTTTCACCGTAGCGCCCATCAGTAGGTCTTCGCGATGGCTGAACATAGGCTGCCTTCCAAGGCTCTGGACCAATGGCCCTTAAAAATGTAGCAGGATGAAAAGTACCTGCACCCATTTCCATATCAAAAGGCTGTAGCAGCGTACATCCCTTTGAGGCCCAAAATGATTGTAATTTTAAGATTAAATTTTGAAAAGAGGCAGTCGCATCTAAGTCTAGCGTTGACATGATTAATTGGTAAAAAAATAATAAAAAATTTTACCGAAAACTCACAACCATTAAGGTTTTTTTAATCTTGCAGTAGTTTTAAAAATTTATTGGATTTTTTACGAATGTTTTGAGAGGCAGATGTATTTGATTGCTGAAACCAGTATTGTGCTGATTTTGTATTCTCACTATGTGCCATGCCTTGTGCGTAGATAAGCCCTAAAACATATTGTGCATAGGCATAACCTTTATTTGCAGAATGCCAATACCAGTCAACAACTTTTCGACAATCTTGTTTAACTTGATGACTGAGCACACAATTTTTTGGTAACTTAAAACGATTGTCAAGATCTTCTTCTTTGATATATTTGTGTGCCAAATCATTAATCAAAATTGCATTTTTATGTATTTCAAAATACGGATCTTTTTTATTGAGAATTGCTTTTTTTGGCTTGATTAATTGATCTTTTTCCAAGTCAGCCAATCTTTGTTTTTCTTTAAATTTAGCTAATCTAGCTTTTCTATCTTTTTCTAATTTCGCTAATCTAGTTTTTTCTAGTTCGGTTAGTCTTTCCTCTTCTAATTTCGCTAATCTAGTTCGTTCTAGCTCAATCAGTTTTTTCTCCTCCTCTGATTTAGCCAATCTAGATTTTTCTAATGCTTCTTTTTCTGATTTCGTAAGAAATGTTGGCTCTAATAATTTTATTTCTTTCTTCGCAGCATGCATGCCATTCTCAAATGATTTTTTAAACCATTTGAGTGCTTCTTCGTAATCTTCTTCTACACCTTGCCCAAATTGATACAGTTTTGCAATATTGTATTGCGCTACACTGTCTTGATTATTGGCTAATAGCAACCATGCATCAAAAGCAGATTTGTACTCTTGTTGTTGATAGGCTTTTATGCCCGAGGAAAAATCTGCATAAGCAAAAGAAGACAACGCCAAGAAAGCAAGACCTATATAGTTTTTTTTATCCAACATAAAGATTTGACCTTTACTAACAAAGGTCAAATTTTAAACCAATTTTGAGATTCAATCAAATATAAAGTAAAACATTAAATTTTTTTAATATTTATAAGACTCTGGCTTAAAAGGGCCTTGTTGTGGGGTGTTGATATAATTGGCTTGCTCATTAGTGAGTTTGGTAATGACACCATTAAAACCAGCCACCATATCAGCAGCAACCTCCTCATCTAATTTTTTCGGCAATACTTTTACAAAAATATTTTCAGTTTTTGCCCCTTCGGGTAAATCTGCAAATTTTTGGTCAAATAAATACATTTGTGCCAGTACTTGATTGGCAAATGAGCCGTCCATAATGCGGCTTGGATGTCCTGTGGCATTACCTAGATTAACCAAGCGACCTTCAGATAATAAAATTAAGAAATCATTTTTATCGTCGCTTCTAAAAACACGATGCACTTGTGGCTTCACTTCGTCCCAAGCCCAATTGTCGCGCATATATTGGGTGTCAATTTCGTTGTCAAAATGTCCAATATTGCAAACCACTGAACCTGATTTTAAAGTTTGCAACATGGCACTGTCGCAGACATTTAAATTACCTGTGGTGGTGACAATTAAATCGGTAGTAGATAACAATGCTTGGTTAATGTCACTGGTTTTGCCTGTATTGTTGCCTTGCTCGTAAGGAGAAACCACTTCAAAGCCATCCATACAGGCCTGCATCGCACAAATTGGGTCAATTTCGCTGACTTTAACAATCATGCCTTCTTGACGCAATGACTGTGCTGATCCTTTACCTACGTCACCATAACCAATGACCAAGGCTTTTTTACCCGCCATCAGCATATCGGTTGCACGCTTAATAGCATCATTGAGTGAATGACGACAGCCATATTTATTGTCATTTTTTGATTTGGTAACAGAGTCGTTAACGTTGATAGCAGGCACTTTAAGCGAACCTTCTTCCAGCATTTCTAATAGACGATGCAC
>ENA-UZWX01000229-UZWX01000229.1-metagenome-genome-assembly--contig:-Day-4---50m-contig-229_pt1 | contig 31471 bp, 31 predicted proteins | sample MGYA00260347_ERZ794907 | MGnify/ENA metagenome assembly ERZ794907 | reverse complement strand
TCTATATCGTCAATGCTTTTGGCTAGGTTTTTAGTTAAGACATGGTTGCCATTCTCAGTAAGCAAAACATCGTCCTCAATTCTGACGCCAATATCCCAATATTGAGCGTCAATTTTATCATTCTTACGAATATAAATACCGGGTTCTACCGTGGTTATCATGCACATCTCATATTGACGCGCTTTCTGGTCTTGTTGGTAGTCGCCAACGTCGTGTACATCTAAGCCTAACCAATGCCCAGTACCATGCATATAAAACTGCGACACATCACCTTTTGCTTGCAAAATACCCAAATCAATCAAGCCTTGCCTGATGATTTGTGTTGCCACTTGATGGGGTTTTGTTACCAGTGTTCCTGGCTGGATACAATCAATTGCAGCAAGTTGTGCATCGAGTACAATTTGGTAAATTTTCCGTTGCGCTTGGCTGAACTTGCCATTGACTGGAAAGGTGCGGGTAATATCTGAGGCGTAGCCCTCCACTTCACAACCCGCATCAATCAGTAGCAAGTCGCCGTCACTCAGTACTTGGTCGTTATTAATATAATGCAAAATACAAGCGTTCTTGCCACCGGCTACAATCGGTGTATAAGCGTGCTGTGCGTTGTGCTTTTTAAAATTTGCATCAAAAACACTCGCTACCTCATATTCAAATAAATCAGGTTTGGTTTGGTGCATCGCCATTTGGTGTGCTTGCACAGAAATATCTGCTGCTTTTTGCATCAGTGCAATTTCATGTTCGTCCTTATGCAGGCGCATTTCATGTAAATATTGACTGAGTGATTGCGTTGGCGTACCGCTTAGACATTCAATAATTTCATCATCTAAGGGGCAAGGTTTAAAGTCATAATACACGGTGCTTGCGTCTTTAATAAGTGACGTGAGTTGTGCTTTTAAAGCGCTGATAGGGTAGGCTCGATTCACGCCCAAAGTTTTTGCTGCATCAGCAACACCCAAGCGTTCACCGTCCCAAATTTCACGTGCTTGGTCTTTCTCTCGTAGAAAAATTGCGCCGTGCTTTTTTGAAAACACTGCTACTGCCTGTGGTTCTGTAAAGCCCGTTAAATACCAAAAATCACTGTGTGGGCGAAAGGGATAATGCACATCACCATTACGCAGTTGTTCTGGGTTAGTGCTTATAATTACTAAGGCACCGTCGTCCAATTGGCTTAGTAATTTATCTTGTCTATTTTTATGTATCATTCTTGAGGATTATAAAGTGAGTTTTACAATATTATGAAAAATGTGCGTTTATATCAAAATACAGATTTAAGTGTTGGTAATGATTTAACTTTAGATGCGTATGGTGCACACCATTTGAGTAAAGTGTTGCGTTTTCCAGAAGGTCAAAACATTACACTTTTTAATGGTGATGGGTCGGATTACAGTGCGCAAGTGCTACAAGCAAAAAAAGATTGCGTGGTTAAAATCTTGGAAAAAACACAAAATCATTGTGAATCAAAACTCAATCTAACTTTGGTGCAAGCCATTGCCAAAGGCGAGAAAATGGACTTTATAATGCAAAAGGCGGTAGAGTTGGGGGTAAATACAATTATTCCCATGTTTAGTGAGCGTTGTGTGGTGCGTCTGAGTGGTGAGAAGTTGCAAAAACGTCTCAATCATTGGCAAAAAATACTCATTGGTGCTTGCGAGCAATCGGGCAGATCAGTTGTGCCAAGTTTAGAGCAAGCAATATCTTTTGAGAAATTTATTGGGCGTGATTTTGGCAATGGTTTTGTGCTACATCATCGGGCTGAAAAATCCTTATTAGCAATGCCAACAATGCAGCAAGCCACCATTATCGTTGGCCCTGAAGGCGGATTAAGTGAAGCGGAAATTAGCCAAGCCATTCAAGCAGGCTGTCAACCGTTACTGTTGGGCAACCGCATTCTACGAACCGAAACCGCATCACTCGCAGCCATTGCTAATATGCAACTATTGTGGGGCGATTAATATTGGCTTAAAAGATATTGAGTTTATTGCTCAGTTTCAGGCAGAAAACTTTATATCGTCATATCGCTAAGTATTGTCTGATTTTTAAAACTCTCTAAAATGAATAACTATCAGCACTCTTTAGTATAGTTATTTTTTATAAATGGTATAACTTATTCAAACATATTATGCGGTGGTTAATAGTTTCAAGGCGTCTTGAATAGGCACAAGCACATGGGCAAGTTTTTTGCGAATGGCAGAACCTGCCAAGCCGTGTGCAGAGATAGTGCCAACGACTAATTGCTCGTTAATACTAGCGAGAAATAGTCTTGCTTTGATTTTTTCATCCTCTAACCCCAGTTTTTCCGAAACATTTTGAGCCTGCAATTGACACTGCTCAATATCGCTGAGTTTTTGAATCATTGGGTGTGCGAGATAACTGCCTAATACTTCTAAGGTTCGGTATAAAACATATTCTTGGTTAATCTTTTTTAAGATGTGGGTGATGGTGTGTAGTAGTATTTGACCTTGCTCGCTGTTGACGTCTTCTAGTTCTTTAATGTCGCTATTAAGTGCTATTATGTCGCTATTATTCGGCAAGTTGTTGCCCATTCTTTCAATAAAACCCACCAAAAAGGCAGTTTTTCTTTGCCCTTGTTTCCACAGTTTGTCTTTTTCACTTTGGGAAATTAAACCGTCTTGCAGTAGCAAATTAGTAGTGTCAATGAGTTGTGATGTGTCGTTAGTAAAAGGCAAAAATTCTAATAAATACTGTGCAATTTGTTTGCCCACAGGGTGTTTGATGACGAAATCTCGGGTCAATAAAAAACGTCCAATTTCTGCTTGTTGGTCAGTATTGGTGGCACACCACCAAACTAAATCCAGCAGCTCGTCATCTAAGTTTTGTGAGTTTGCAACAGCGACAACGGCTTCAGTATTGCCAATTTTTAAGAGCAATTTTAGATTACTTAAGCTAACTTGCCCCATTCTTGACCAACGCTTTAAATACGAGGGGTAACCACCCATAGAGCCAAGTGCTTGGGAGACTAACAGTTTTTGTACAGCTCCGATAGTTTTACCGCTATCGCCAGATGGGTTCAGAGCAATGGATTGTTCTTTTTCGTCTTTTGTTAAACCAATAACAGCCAATTTATAAACATCAATGCGAATTGCTACACAGGTAGAGATAAGCACATTGAGTCGTAGCGTATCTTCAGGTGTTAGCATTAAAATATCGATTAAGTTGCGAGATTGAGCCAGATTTTAGTGCGTCTTTGAAGATAACAATGGAATCCTTGCCAGTATCAATAACAACTAAAAAACGAGATTGATACGATGGGTAGAATGTTGAAAATTGCTGAGTGGAGCGATTTTTTCTTTCAGTCGTTAGTCTATCTTTGTCCAGTGAAATTTTAACAATAGAATTTGGCAGATTTAGTTTTAATTTTGGCAAAAAATAAAACAACCATACGGACAACAAAGTGCTTAAAGCAAAACTTAACCACAAGTTATAAAAATAATACCAAGCCACAAACAAGCTTAAGAAATAAACCCCAATGCTAAGCGTTAAATAAATGTTTGAGGCTTGAACGTTGAGTTCAATCTTGTCGTTCATCATCACCCAATTCAAAGCCCATTTCTCTGGCACGCTCAAAAGCAGCGCGCATTGCTTGTGAGACAACTGCTTCAAAATTTTGATCTTGAAAACTTTCAATCGCGGCTTGTGTTGTGCCATTTTTCGAGGTTACTTTGGCGCGTAATTCTCGCACAGTATCATCGCCTCCTTTTGCCATTGTGCTGGCACCCAATGCCGTTTGAATACTCAGCGTTTCAGCCATTTCTTTTTCTAGCCCAAGCGCAATACCCGCATTCGTCATGGATTCAATCATTAAAAAGAAATAAGCAGGGCCACTGCCCGATAGCGCTGTAATCGCATCCAACATAGTTTCTTCTTGCAACCAAAAACACACCCCTACTGAACCTAAAATACTTTCCGCTAATACTTTCTGTTCACTACTGACAGCGTCGTTAGCAACCATGCCAGTAGCACCCTGACCAACCAACGCAGGTGTATTTGGCATAGTGCGCACAATAGACACACCATCTTTGAGCCAATGATTGATATTATCAATTTTTACGCCAGCAGCAATAGAAACCACCAAAGGTTTGCGTTGTGTGTGTACTTTTAGTTGCGTGCAAACACCCGGTAATATTTGTGGTTTTACCGCCAGTACAACCACATCACATTGCATTACCATTTGTGAATTGTCGGTGAAAACTTCCACACCAAACTCAGTTTTTCGTTGTGATAACAGTGTTTTATCAGTATCACTTAGTTTTATGTTGGCGGCAGAAAATCCATTACTAATCAATCCAGAAATCAGCGCATACGCCATATTGCCCGCACCAATAAAACCAATTGTTGTTGTTTTTTGCATTAAAATATCTCGACATTAAAATTTAACTTGAGACCTTTGCATAAATAAGGACGATTAGAAAAATTCAATGCTTGCCAAATTGGTAGTTTTCTTAAATCCAGTCCTAGCAGGGCTAAGGCAGGATTTAAAAAACTGCTAAGTTGGTGAGCGGTGGGTTTTTTATGATTGTTCATATTTATGCAAAGTTCTCAACTTGTATATTCTACCTTTAACAATAAGGAAATAACCATGAAAAAATTCAACCCAAAATTAATTATGATTGATGTTGATGGCACTTTGGTTGATAGTGTGCCAGATTTAGCTTATTGTGTTGATGAGCTCATGGTGGCAATGGGCAGAGAAAAATGGGGCGAAGCAAAAGTGCGTCACTGGGTAGGTAATGGCGTGCCAAAATTAGTAGAGCGAAGCCTTACAGGCGAGTTAGAAGGTGTCGTCAATCAAGCAGATTATGATAAAGCTTATCCAATTTTCTTGGATTTATACGCTCAAAATACTTCAGGGCGCTCTTGCTTGTATGACGGTGTTAAAGAAGGCGTTGCTTACTTAAAATCACAAGGCTATACCATTGGTTGTGTTACCAATAAGGCCGAACAATTTACCCACCCACTGTTAAAAGACCTGGGTATTTTCGATGAATTTGAGATTGTTATCTCAGGTGACACTTTGGCTAAGAAAAAACCAGACCCACTGCCCCTTTTACACGCAGCCAAGCATTTTGACATTAATCCACAAGATGCACTGATGCTGGGCGATTCTATCAGCGATGTTAAAGCATCACGGGCAGCAGGTTTTGATGTTATTTGCATGTCTTATGGCTATAATCATGGCGATGATATTCGTGATGCCAATCCAGATTTGGTGATTGATTCAATGGCTGAGCTTAAAGCGTATTTATAAGTAAAATGTATCTGTATGGATACATTTGACCAACAGAACTTGTGGCATCCTTATGCCAAGGTGCCTAACCCAATAGCTGCACATAAAGTGCATTCTGCTAAAGGTGTTTATCTGAACTTAGACAAAGATAAGCGCGTGATTGACGGCATGAGTTCGTGGTGGAGCGCCATTCATGGTTATAATCATCCAGCACTCAACAAAGCCATTACTGAACAATTAGCAAAAATGTCGCATGTAATGTTTGGCGGGCTTACTCATCAAAGTGCGATTGACTTGGCAAAAACCTTAGTTGAACTGACTCCCCAAAACCTCAGTAAAGTTTTTTTTACCGACTCAGGCTCGGTTGCAGTTGAATCTGCACTGAAAATGGCATTGCAGTATTGGTATAACAAGGGTGAAAAAAATAAACAAAAATTTATTACCATTCGTGGGGGTTATCATGGCGATACCTTCGGGGCGATGAGCGTGTGTGACCCTGATAATGGGATGCATCATTTATTTCAGGGCGTGTTGCCACAGCATTTTTTTGTTAAAAGTCCGTCAATGGTGGATTGGCAGGAAGCACTCAAAGATTTAGAGATCACGCTCAAACAAAATTCAAATGCAATCGCTGCAATGATTTTAGAGCCTGTGGTGCAAGGCGCAGGGGGGATGCGGTTTTATAACCCTCAGTACTTGAGCGAAGCAAAGAAACTTTGCGAGCAACATAATGTGCTTTTTATTTTGGATGAAATCGCCACAGGCTTTGGCAGAACAGGCGAGTTATTTGCGCTTGAATATGTCAATGTTGCACCTGATATTTTGTGCTTAGGTAAAGCACTCACAGGCGGTTATCTCAGCCTTGGGGTAACGTTGACCAGTGATGAAGTTTCAAATGGTGTTGGCACACTCATGCACGGCCCAACCTTTATGGCCAATCCATTGGCTTGTGCAGTGGCGAATGCCAGTATTGATTTACTACTAAACACCCCTTGGCAAGATAATATTGCCCGTATAGAAAAACATTTTTATAGTCAATTATTGCCACTTAAGAGCAATGATAAAGTGGCAGATATACGAATTTTAGGTGCCATTGGCGTGGTGGAAATGGCAGATGATATTGACATGGAAAAAACCCAAAATCAACTGATTGAAAATGGCGTCTGGCTCAGACCCTATGGCAAACTGCTTTACACCATGCCACCGTTTATTATTAACGATGATGAATTGTTGTTGCTTACCAACGCTATTAAAGTGATTGTAAAGTAAATTGTAATATTTTATTTGGCTTTTATATATAAGAAGTTAGAAAAACAAATTACCGTAATTTATTTTATTCTCAAGAATCTGACATCTTCGGTAGCATATACAGCAAGAGGTATTAATAAGGCTATACCTACAAAAGCACCACTATTGACATATTTGCCATTCCCTAAGGTATCTATCCCTAGCACGGTATTCTGGTAACCTAGTCCAGCCATATTGTCATTCACCATTTCTATTTTTCTATTTAAATTAATACGACCAGAATCGATATTAAATTCAATTTCTTTTGTAAAAATTTGTTCTTTTATTGTGGATTGATTTTGTATAGCACTTACTTGTAGTTGAGTTGAATTTATAGCTTTTACAATTATTGAGTTTATTGATTCATGTTTAAGAGTTTTATCATTTGGCCAAACAATTCTAGATAAATATATTTTTACATTATTTCCAGTGTCACCTTTATTAAGATAGGTTCCATTTAAATCGCTAATTTTAGTTATATTGCCAAAATCTTTATTGTTGATTGGAGCACTAGAACACCCAGCAAGAGAGGCGAAAAGAATAACAATAAAAAAATTAATAATTTTGTGCATTTTTTTATTTTAAGTGTTGTATAAAAATAGCCTTAATTATAACCAGTTATTCAATCGGGTCGATATCTAAGTACCAGCGCACTTTATTTTTTAGGCTGAGTGTGTCAGTGTGTTGGTTGAGGGTGGCGAGCATTTGGTGTAGGGCTTTTCTATCGGTGGACTGTAGATAAAGATTAAAGTAATAATAATCTGCTTTTTTCTCTATAACTGGTGTTACCGGCCCCCAAATTTCCACCGAATCGATGCTGATGTTTTTGAGCAGGTTGGCAATTTCTTGTAAAAAATCTTTGGCGTTGTGTTTGGTTTTGGCATTGGCACAGATGAGTGCTTGATGCGAGAATGGTGGCAGTTTGGTTTGTGCACGTTGTTTGAGCAGGGTGCTGGCGAATTGAGTATAACGGTTGGACAATACATAATTAAAAATTGGGTGGTCTGGATAGCGTGTTTGAATCGCAACTTCGCCTTGTTGCTCAGCTCTGCCCGCACGACCCGATACTTGAATCAGCAGTTGCGCTAAGTATTCGGTGCCACGAAAATTGCTTGATAACAAGCCACCGTCAATATCCAAAATGCCCACCATTGCCAGCTGAGAGAAATCATGCCCTTTTGCCAACATTTGTGTGCCAACGATAATACAAGGCTTGCCAGAATTAATTTGTTCTAGATGTTCAGCGAAGGCTTTTTTGCGTCGGGTGGTGTCTCGGTCAATGCGGATAATGGGGATGTTGGTAAAGTGTGAACTCAGCGTTTCTTCTAATCGTTGTGTGCCATAGCCAAATACTTCTAATGATTGCTGTTGACACTCAGGGCAGGTTTGTTCGGGTATTTTTTCGTGATTGCAGTGGTGACACTTTAGACGGTTAATGGAACGGTGGTAAATCATTGGTGAATCGCAATGATCACATTCTGATTTCCACCCACACTCAGTACAAAAATAAACGGGTGCGTAGCCACGACGATTAATAAACAACATGACTTGCTTGCCATTGGATAGGTGTTGTTTCATCTTGGCAACCAATATCGCTGAGAGTGCGCCGCCTGTCTCAGCACGCATGTCAATTAAATTAACTTTTGGCAATTGCGCACCACTGGCGCGCTTGGCAAGACTTAGGCGGGTAATTTTTTTATCCATCACCGCTTTTAGCATTTCTAATGAGGGCGTTGCTGTGCCTAAGACAATAGGAATATTGGCTTGTTTAGCACGTATAAAACACAGGTCTCTAGCAGAGTATCGAAAGCCAGATTGTTGCTTAAAGGAGCCGTCATGTTCTTCGTCAATAATAATCAAACCCAAGTTTGGCATGGGGGTGAAGATAGCACTACGTGTGCCTAATACCACACCAGCGGTGCCATTTTTTGCCATTAGATAAGCATCAAGTTTTTGCGTTGCATTGCGTTGTGAATGGATGGCAACAATAGGTGTGTCTAAGCGTGATTCAAAACGTGCAATCATTTGTGGGGTTAAGCCAATTTCAGGTACCAAGATTAAGATTTGCTTGCCTTGGTCCAGCACTGCTTGTGTAAGGTGTAAATAGACTTCGGTTTTGCCACTGCCAGTTACCCCATGCAATAAAAATCCACGATAGTTATTTAGACAAGAGGATATTTCGTCAACAACCGCTTTTTGCTCTTCACTAATTGAGAAGCCCGGCGTCTCAATTTTGTTGGACAGTCCTACAACTTTTTTAATCACAGCGTCTTTACCAATACGCAGATTTTTTGGCAGTGCGGCTGTAATCACTTCGCCAATTGGATGGTGGTAATAGTTTGCCGACCAAGACAAAAAGTCCAAAATAGGGGTATCTAAAATGGGTATGTCATCCAATACTTCTTCAATAGATTTAAGCTTGTCAAAGTCACTTTTGTTTTTGTGTGCAAGCACGACACCAATGACTTTTTTGCGTCCGAACGGCACTTTCACGCGAGCACCAACTTTTGCTTCTTGATCAGACAAATAATCAAAAGTTTTGTTTAGTGGCACTGGAATGGCAACTTCAAGTATTTGCGACAAGCGGAATTTATTGTTGTATAAAATGGGTAATTTTATACAATAAACAAAAGTATGGTTGTCATTCAAAACGCGATCAATGACTTCTCAGTCAATGAGAAAGACCTTAGCAATACTTTACAGCAAGTAATTACTGATTTAGGTGTTGGTAGTAGCGAGTTGTTGATTCGTTTGTCAGGCAAGGACGAAATTCAACAACTTAACAATAGGTATCGTGGCAAAGACAAACCGACCAATGTTTTGTCGTTTCCAAGCGACATACCCAAAGAGATTGATGAATCGATTTTAGGGGATGTGGTTATTTGCACCGCTGTTGTGCAAGACGAAGCCAAAGCGCAACATAAGACATTTGAAAATCATCTAATACATATGGCCATTCATGGCGTGTTGCATTTATTGGGCTATGACCATATTAAAGGCAGTGAGGCTAATGAGATGGAGGCTTTGGAAATTAAAATCTTAGCTGGCTTGGGAATAGACAACCCTTATTAACCATCTTGCATATAACCAACGCGTTCCATCGCACGCAATTCGTCTTCAATATAATACATTCTTAAGGTATTTCTTTCCCAAGGTGGAATACCGACTTCTTGTAAGACTTTTTTGAGCGATTGTGAATGTTCTTTACCTGGTAGTTTGATACGCTGACCCTCATTTCTATAACGAATAGAAAAGTAATCAGCATCCTTAAACTCTTTATGATAAGGACATAAATCTTGATTTTTTTCTGCTTGCGTATCAATGAAATGTAGCCTGTTTTGATAGCGACGTACTTCAAGCCCTCCCCAGCTAACCAAAGGATTGGCGTCTTGTTTGGCAGATAACAAATCTAGGATTTGTTGCAACACTTTATCAGAGGGCGAAGTAAAACCCAATGTTCTTAGATGATGGCGTATGATATTTTTAATGCGGTAAGGTTTGAGCAGTAAAAGACGCTCAACATTGAGTTGCTCGTCATGCATGATTTGATTTTTTTCAATATCAATCTTTGCTAAATCTTGTATTAGCTGTAGTGCTTCAGATTGATGTTTTGCGCTACGCAATAAAGTTGGGGCGAGGTTTTTATAAACCGTTTCTAATTTAGGGATAACAGTCAGTCTTAGAAAATTACGACGAAAATTTGTATCGGTATTGCTGTTGTCTTCAACCCAAGACAAGTGGTTATCTTGGGCATATTTAAGAATGGCAGATTTCTCAATATTGAGCATTGGACGATAATGCACGCCTTGGCCAAAAGGCTTTAATTTTGGCATCGCCGCTAATCCAGCGACGCCACAGCCACGAAATAATTGCAATAATAAAGTCTCTGCTTGGTCGTTTTGATGGTGGGCAGTACACAATACTTCATCTTTTAATAAATTGCATGATAGTGAATGATATCGACTTTTACGTGCATTTTCTTCAATATTAGAATCTTTTGCAAACTGGATATTAATATTGGTGTAAGGAATATTGAGTGAAACACATAAGGTTTTGCAAAATTGCGCCCACTCATCACAATATTTAGATAGGTGATGATTGCAATGCACAGCACGTAAGTTGTTTGGGTAATGTGTGTGTAAATAATGTAGCAGAACAACCGAGTCGACACCACCACTTAAGCCAAGAACAATATGTTTGTCTTGGAGAAAACTATCCTGATTTTTTAAATCTTCCAAAGCCTAAAAGTTTCTCCGCACGTTGTTGAAGTAGTTGGTCAATATCAATAGTGTTAACCGCCTCAAGCTGTTGTTTTAATGCTTCTCTTAACAAGATTTTTGCTTGACCTGGATTGCGATGAATACCACCAAGCGGTTCAGGAATAACATCGTCAATTAAACCTTCGTCTTTAAGGCGAGAACTGGTTAATTTAAGGGACTCTGCTGCGACACTTGCTTTGCTGGCATCTTGATAAAGAATAGAGGCGCAACCTTCAGGTGAAATGACTGAGTAAATGCTGTATTCAAACATCATTAACCTGTCAGCCACACCAATGGCTAGAGCGCCGCCAGAGCCACCTTCACCAATCACCACGGCGATAATGGGTGTGGCCAAGGTGGACATTTCAAATAAGTTTCTGGCAATTGCCTCAGACTGCCCCCTTTCTTCTGCACCAATGCCTGGATAGGCGCCTGGCGTGTCAATAAAAGTAAGTACTGGGATTGAAAATTTTTCTGCCATTTTCATTAAACGTAGCGCCTTGCGATAGCCTTCAGGGCGTGGCATACCAAAGTTATGTTTGATTTTTTCCTGTGTTGTTCGACCTTTTTGTTGGCCAATAAACATCACCGGCATGTCGTCTAATTTGGCAATGCCACCAATAATCGCATTGTCATCTGCATAAGCACGGTCACCATGAAGTTCATTAAACTCATCAAACACATAGTCAATATAATCTAATGTATAAAGTCGATTAGGGTGGCGAGCCAATTGTGCAATTTGCCAATCTGAAAGCGAGGAGAAAATCTTTTTTGTCAGGGTGTTGCTTTTGTCTTCTAAAGCGGCTATTTCTTGCGAAATATCAACCTTGTCTTTGACGTTTTCAAGAGCTTCAATCTTGCCTTCTAGTTCAGCAATAGGCTGTTCAAAATCGAGATAATCTAAATTCATGTTAAGTTAAAATATATTTTCTAATAATTACTATAAATTATAGCAGATTACACCAAGGCACATAAGATGAGAAAAAATTGTTGCTAGAGTTTTAATGTTTATTTGGCTTAAATGGCTAAAGTAACCATGATTTTAGACAGCGTATTTGCTTCATTTGTCTTTGTATCTGCTATAAAATTAAACCAGTCAGCAAAGTGATTTATTGAAGTTAAAAAATTACAAAAAAGACTTGACAAAGTGGTTTGACTTGTTGAAAATCCACAATTTTTACAACTAGCAATAGCAGAGGTATAAAAATGGCGAAAAGTATCATTGACGGACTGTTTGGAAAATCGCCAATCAGCCCATTACAAAAGCACATGACCAGTGTACATTCGTGCATTTCAGAGCTCAAAGGTTTTATGGTGGCTATCCATCAGCAGGACTGGGGGAAAGCCGAAGAAATTAGAAGCGCTATTGGGCGTAAAGAAGGAGAAGCCGATATACTCAAAAAGAAATTGCGCTTGAGTTTGCCTTCAACTTTTATGATGCCGTTTTCTCGTCGTGACTTATTAGACTTATTGTTAATTCAAGATTCTATTGCTAACATCACTAAAGACGTGTCAGGTTTGATGATTAATCGTAAGATGACATTACCCAATGAGATTTTTGATGATGTGATTGAACTGACTGATGTTTGCATTAAAACTTCAGCAACAGCGCTTAAAGCGGTTAATGAATTAGATGAGTTATTAGAAACAGCGTTTGGTAATCGCGAACGTAAGGTTGTTAATTCTATTATTGAAGATGTCAATGACCTTGAAAGCAAATCTGACAAAATCCAGCATGAGATTCGCACTAAACTGTTTCCCTTAGAGAAAGATTTACCGCCTGTAGATGTGATGTTTTACTATCGCGCAGTTGAGTGGTTAGGTGAGTTAGCTGATGCCGCTCAAAAAGTTGGCTCTCGCCTAGAAGTGTTGCTTGCTAAGTAAGGAGAAATTATGGAAATTATTGCAAATTATGGCAGTGTTTTATTAATTCTCGCCATTGTTTTCGGCTTGTTTATGGCATGGGGTGTGGGCGCAAATGATGTCGCAAACGCGATGGGAACCTCAGTGGGCTCAGGTGCAATTACAATTAAACAGGCAATTATTATTGCAGTTATTTTTGAATTTGCAGGTGCAGTATTGGCAGGTGGCGAGGTAACAGCAACAATTCGTAAAGGTATCTTAGATGCTACACTCTTTACAGAGGCGCCGCATTTATTGGTTTATGGTATGTTGGCGTCACTCTTAGCTGCGGGATTCTGGTTGCTAATTGCTTCTTCCTTAGGTTGGCCAGTATCAACCACACACTCAATTGTTGGTGCCATTGTTGGTTTTGGTGCAGTTGGTGTTGGTGCCGATGCAGTCGCTTGGGGTAAAGTTGGCAAGATTGCGATGAGTTGGATTGTGTCTCCAATTTTGGCAGGCAGTATTGCTTTTATGTTATTTAGGAGCTTACAAAATTTAATTATTGACACCTCTAAGCCTTTTGAAAATGCTAAAAAATATGTGCCGTTTTATATGTTTTTAGTAGGTTTTGTTATCTCTTTAGTAACAATTTTTAAAGGACTTAAGCACGTGGGGTTGAGTTTTGATACACAGACAAGTTATCTGTTGGCAGTTGGTTTTGGACTATTAGTTGCTGCCATTGGCACAGTTACTATTCGTCGTATTCATCTTGATCCTAATGAAAACAAAGATTTTCACTTTACCTCAATGGAAAAAGTGTTTGGTGTGCTGATGATTATTACCGCGGCAGCCATGGCATTTGCGCATGGTTCAAACGACGTGGCGAATGCTATTGGACCATTAGCGGCTATTTACAGTGTTATTGACAGTGGTGGATTGATTGGCTCTAAGAGCTCACTACCTGTTGGCATTTTATTGGTTGGTGGTGGTGGTATTGTGCTGGGTTTAATCACTTATGGGCACAAGGTAATTGCCACAGTTGGCACAGGTATCACACAGTTAACCCCTTCACGCGGTTTTGCTGCAACACTCGCAGCCGCTGCGACTGTGGTTATTGCATCAGGCACAGGCTTGCCAGTATCAACCACGCAAGTATTAGTAGGTGCAGTGCTTGGTGTTGGTTTGGCAAGAGGTATGGCAGCATTGGATTTACGTATGATTAATAAAATATTTTTATCGTGGCTTATCACATTACCAGCAGGGGCGATGATGTCTGTCTTATTCTTTTTCGCATTTAAGGGGGCATTCGGCGCATGACTTTAGAACAAATACAAGCCAAGCTTGAAGCAGGCATCAAAAACTCAACCGTTACCATGGAAGGCGATGGTTGTAATTGTTCAACGCTGGTGGTTTCACCCGTGTTTGAGGGGATGTCGTTATTAGAGCGACAAAAAATGGTGCTGGCTGTTGTACGTGCAGATATTGACAGTGGTGAGTTGCATGCGTTATCCATTAAAGCCCGCACCCCAACCGAATAGCTTCGTCTTTTTCCTTTCCACCCCTCAAGGGGGTGCTGAACCGAGTACTGCGTTAAATATTCAGAAATACTCAATCACATGGTAGTGTCTATGCTCAATCGTATTTCTGAATATTTGCCTTGTAGAAAAAAAATACTCGCTATTAACTTAATCACATAATAGTATCTACACTCAATCGAACTTTTAATTATCTGCCTTGCACAAGAAAAAATACTCGCTATTAGCAAGTCTTATCTTTCAGTTATCTGTTTAGCAATATTTAGCAATATCTTGACAGGTTTACCCATCAATTTTTCTGTCTTTTAAATCTTGCATAATGGCTTCACGCATTGCATCTGAATAACTGGCCCAGTTTGTAATCTCATCGCTATTACGCTTGCAACCTAGGCAAAAGTTTTGTTGGTTGTATTTGCAAATGTCGATGCAAGGACTTTTAAGTGTTTTATTGCTCATGCAATTATTATAGTTTGTGAGGGCGGGCTACAGTAAAATACGCGCTTTCATTTCTCACTTTTATTCCATGGGTTTTTCTAAATTAGGTCTATCAGATTCTATTCTTGATGCTGTTATCAAAAAAGGCTATGACACGCCTTCACCCATTCAACAACAGGCCATTCCTGCGGTATTAGAAGGCAAAGATGTGATGGCTGCCGCACAAACAGGCACGGGGAAAACAGCAGGGTTTACCTTGCCAATTTTACAAATTTTATCAACAGGCACACTGGCAAAATCTAATCAAGTCCGTACGCTTATCCTAACGCCAACACGTGAACTTGCCGCGCAAGTCAACGACAGTGTTGTTGCTTATGGCAAACAACTGCCTTTAAAGTCCAGTGTGGTATTTGGCGGGGTAAAAATCAATCCACAAATGCAAAAGCTCAGAGGTGGCGTAGATATTCTGGTGGCAACACCGGGCAGACTGTTGGATTTATACTCACAAAATGCAGTGAAATTTGACCAGCTAGAAATTTTAGTATTTGATGAAGCTGACAGAATGTTGGACATGGGTTTTATCCATGATATTAAGCGTATTTTAAAAATCTTGCCTAAAAACAGACAAACCTTAATGTTTTCTGCTACCTTTTCTAATGAGATTAGAACGCTGGCAAAATCTTTGGTGAATAATCCTGTGGAAATCTCAGTCACGCCACGTAACTCAACGGTTAAATCCGTCAAACAATGGATTCATCCCGTTGACAAATCTAAAAAACAAGCCTTGCTAACACACCTTATTAAACAGCACAGTTGGTATCAGGTATTGGTGTTTAGTCGCACCAAACATGGTGCCAACCGTATCGCCACCCAATTGGGCAAAAAAGGCATTAGCGCTGCGGCTATTCATGGCAACAAATCACAAGGGGCGCGCACCAGAGCTTTAGATGATTTTAAAAAAGGCAAGGTTAACGTTTTGGTGGCAACCGATATTGCAGCGCGTGGCATTGACATCAGCGAGTTGCCTCATGTGATAAATTTTGATTTACCAAACGTTGCTGAGGACTATGTTCACCGTATTGGTAGAACCGGTCGTGCGGGCTCAAAAGGCGAAGCCTTGTCCTTAGTTAGTGCGGATGAAGCCAAGCAATTGCTTGATATCGAGCGACTGATTCAGAAAAAACTTGAACGCATTATGGTGGATGATTTTGTGCCTGAGCACAATGTGCCAGAGTCGGCTAAAAACTTATTACCACCAAAAAAGAAAAAACCCAAAAAAACCAAGAATCGCAACAAACCAAGATATGGCAAAGCATCCAATTCCAAGGAAAACAAAGCCAAACAAAAGAAAGGGTTTTGGGGAAGCAAACCTAAGAAAAAGTAATATTCGTTAATTTTTTTGTTTGTTAAAGTTGTTATAATTCTACAGATGATATTGACAATAATTCGAATAAGCGCCCTCTCTTTGGCGTTATTATTATCCTCTTGTTTATCTTCTATTGATAAAGGGCTAATGAAGGTTGGCGATAAGATTAGTGTGGTTGATCCTATTACCGGTAAACGAGAAATAAGCTTTGAGTCTAAAGCGCAAGAACGCATTCGGGCAGATAAGCAAGCCAAACAGTTATTGGCTGATTTTAAGAAAAAAGGTTTGAAGATTGACGCAAAAAATAAAGATTTTTATCGCGTGCAAAAAGCCTTTAACCGCCTTAAAAAAGTCATTCACAGACAAGACTTAAATTGGGAAGTACACCTTATTGAAGACAAAAACTGGAATGCCTTTACCATTGGCGGCGGCAAGGTATTTGTTTATACAGGGATTTTTCAAGGACCAGCTGCCATTCAAAATGATGATGAGTTGGCAGCAATTTTGGCGCATGAAATAGCGCACATTAACGCCAGACATTCTAGCGAAGGTCAAAGTAAGTTGTTGGCATCAAAATTGCTGGATAAAAAATTAAGAAGTAGCGCTTACCAGGCAAGTTTCACCACCATTCAAGAAGACGAGGCAGATAGATATTCTGTGATTTATTCAGCACTTGCTGGGTACGACCCAAGAGCAGGGGCAAAGATTTGGCGTAGAATGCACAAAGTTTTTGGTAGTAAGCCTGCTAATTTATTGTATGACCATCCGCTTAATAATGATAGGGCGCTCAGTTTAGAGCATTATGGCAATGCAGCATTTAGGTATTACAAAAAAGACCACATTAATTCAAATCATCAAAACATACTGGCAAGCAATGTCATTTTCTCTCATCAAAAGCGTTCTAATATAAAGGCTGGAGAAGGGGGTGGGGTGATTTCTATTTTAGAAACACTTGGCAACGCCTACATTGAAGCCGAAAAAGCCAAGAAAGAGCAAAAAAGTCGTGGCTTTTAATAAGATAACTCCCTAGTTAAAACCAACTGCCAGTTACCTGAATGGGTTTAAGTGAGTTTTGATGGGTAACCCAAACTGCTACAGCGAAACGTTTTGCCAATTTTTCTGAGTTTGGCAGTGGAATTGACCAACGGCGAACTTTGCTGTTCTTTTTCTTATAATCCAGTACGACAAAATCATGTTTAAGAGTTTTATTGTCGTTCTCGCCTGCGGTAATTCGGCTTTCAAATCCAGACCCCAATAAAGCAATATGTGCAGTTAGAGGGGTGTGTCTTTGTTGTGATTTAAAATGAATGTAAGCCACATCATCAATAATATCAACCACCAATTTTCCTACTTTATTACCCGCTAAATCAACTTTTCTTTGGTAGCGCCAAGCCCTGTCTTCTTTACCATTTTTAATAACCTGTGGTGTGTGTATTTGAGAGATATTGCGCTCTTGATAATGTTTTTTCTGTTGGTTTGAGTATTGGCTATTGGCAAATCTGTCTTTCCATCCAATATAATCCCAATAATCTACATGAAATGCCACGGGAATGATTTCATTAAACAGTTTTGGATGTTGTTGCAGTGTGCTTAACCACTGGTCGGCTGGTGGACAAGAACTACAACCTTCAGAAGTGTAAAGCTCAACTAGCGTGTTTTGGTAGTCACCACTTTCAAAGTAAGCACTTTTTGCAAACGGTGTGCCGCTTAATAGTATGAAGCATAATAAAGCAATTATTTTTCCCATCTTATTGTTTTATACGAAACAATAAGATGGGAAGTTTCAAGTCTTTTCGGTAGTTTTTGACTTGAATAAATTGGCAATTTTTTTGGCAATTAATTTAATGCCACGCCAAAGTTTTGGAATGAGCCATACCATCAGCAAGATAGTAATAACAGCAATGCCAATCCAAATCACTGGATGGTTAATCGCTGCCCACATACCACCAAATACTGCCACGTCTTCAGAAATGGAAGCAGTCCAGTTAGTGACTGGCTCAGGACTGGTATTAATAATAGCGCGGGTACCAGACTTGGTGAAGTGTGTTGCTGAACTTAGCCCACCCCCTATAACCATAGTTACTGTTTCAGCCACAGGGCCAAACTCTGCCATGGCGTCGCCTGCCAATAATGCCGCAAGTGGAATGCGGATAAAGGTATGGACACTGTCCCAAACACTGTCAAAACCAGGAATTTTATCAGCAAAAAACTCCACAATGTACATTAGCCCTGCTGCGCCAATCACCAAAGGGTTTTGCAATATTTCTAACTCATTTGGTAGGGCGACACTACCAGTCATGCCAGAAACACCCAATACTAAAATTGTAGCGTAAATATTAAAGCCACCACCCAACCCAATACCAAGTGCTAATGCGGTTGTTTGTATCAAATCTGCATCCATATTAATTTGCCTATATTAATGATAATTTTTAAAGTTGTTGATGTTTTGTCATTGGCACAACCATCGGCTTATTTTATTATGAATAAGTACGTTTTTTAACGCAGTACATTGGGTTTTAATATTCAAAACTACTCGGAAGTTTTTATAAAGTAGTTGAAATATATGAATTTGGTGGAGATGGCGAGAATTGAACTCGCGTCCGAAAACCTTCAAACAAAGAATCTACATGCTTAGCTTGGTCTATTAGTTTAGCAACTTGCCACCCGACCATCAGGGATTGCAAGTGCGATCCCAGTTAATTTTAACCGAATTACCCTGAACAAATAATCCTAGCGAGTCTGTAATCGACCGCTATCCAAGAAACACAGACAATTTCAAGGGAGCGGCTAGCTATGCAGCTAGAGCGTAGTTGTTTTCGTTTGCAACTATCTTTTTTAAGAAACTTTTACGAGTTATTCTCATCCTCGGCATGCATCCTTGAGATCCAACTCCTCGTCGAAGCCATGTCATCCCCAGACTGAGTATTATAACACTTTTCTATTGGATTGTCACCCTCGCGAATTTTCGTTTGCCAACTTGATAGACTTCTGTGCCGGCTTCTGGCACCAAATCTTTGTTGGTAATTTTTTCGCCATTGATTTTGGCAGCCCCTTGTTTAATCATTTGATAAGCATTTGAGGTGCTAGGGCAAAGTCCAGCGTCTTTGAGTAAATTGGCAATTTTGATACCTACATCAAAGCTGAATTCTTCCATTTCGTCAGGAATCTGATTTTTACTGAAACGATTAATAAAATTTTGTTGTGCTTGCTGAGCAGACGCAGCATTATGAAAGCGTGTGATAATTTCCTCAGCAAGCATAAATTTGATGTCTCTTGGATTTTTCCCCTGTGCCATTTCTTGTTTTAAGTTGTTAATTGCCTCTAAAGACTTAAAACTTAATAGCTCAAAATAACGCCACATCAATTCATCTGAAATTGAGAGTATTTTGCCAAACATATCATCAGGTGCATCATCAATGCCAATATAATTATCCAAAGATTTGGACATTTTCTGCACACCGTCTAAACCCTCTAAAATTGGCATGGTAAGAATGACTTGTTGTTCTTGACCTGCCTGTTTTTGTAATTCTCTACCGACAAGCAAATTAAATTTTTGGTCGGTGCCGCCAATTTCTACATCACTTTCTAATTCAACAGAATCGTTACCTTGTACCAAAGGATATAAAAACTCATGGGTTGAAATAGGTTGTCCGGCTTTGTAGCGCTTGGAAAAATCATCACGCTCTAACATTCTGGCAACAGTTTGCTTGCTGGATAACTGGATAAATTCCATTGGCGTCATTTTGTCCATCCACTGGGAATTGAAAACAACTTTGGTTTTGTTTTTGTCTAAAATTTTAAATACCTGCTCGGTATAACTTTCAGCATTTTGCTCAACTTGCTCACGTGAAAGTGGTGGGCGGGTTTTACTCTTACCCGTTGGGTCGCCAATCATGGCGGTGAAGTCACCAATTAAGAATTGGATTTCATGCCCAAGGTCTTGTAATTGTTTCAGTTTGTTGATTAAAACCGTGTGTCCTAAATGCAAATCAGGCGCTGTTGGGTCAAACCCTGCTTTAATTTTTAAAACTTTTTTACGTTTAAGTTTGTCTTTAAGCTCTTCAAGTGGCAATATTTCATCGCTGCCACGCGCAAAGATTGCCAGTGTTTCGTCTATATTCATTTTTTTTGTCTTATTTTCTAATATGTCCATCGCCTAGCACGATGAATTTTTGCGAGGTGAGTCCTTCTAAACCCACAGGGCCGCGTACATGGAATTTATCAGTGCTAATACCAATTTCTGCACCCAATCCATATTCAAAGCCATCGGCAAAGGCAGTGGATGCATTGACCATGACAGAGGAGGAATCCACCTCCCGCATAAAGCGACGTGTGGCGCTGTAGTTTTCGCTGACAATGGCTTCGGTATGCCCTGAGCTGTATTTTTCAATGTGTTCAATGGCATCCGTCATTGAGTTGACAATGCGAATGGACAAGATTGCATCTAAATACTCTGTGTCCCAATCTTCATCTGTAGCAGCAACAATTTGTTTAGAGAGTTTTTTTGTTTGTTCGCAACCTCTCAACTCGACACCTTTAGCGAAAAATTCTGCAATAAGTTCAGGCATTACCCGTCCCACTGCGGCTGCGTGTACCAGTAAAGTTTCTGTGGCATTGCACACCCCATAACGACGCGCCTTGCCATTAAAAGCAACATCAATGGCTTTTTGCGTGTCGGCATCTTTGTCAATATAGGTGTGGCAAACACCATGCAAGTGCTTAATCACAGGCACTTGCGCATTTTGGCTAATGGCTTCCACTAAGCCTTTGCCGCCGCGTGGAATAATAGCATCGACATAGGCGCTGGCTTTCACCAGTTCATTAACGGCTGCTCTGTCTGTTGTTTCAATCAGTTGTACACAGTTTTCATTTAGACCAGCATCAATTAAACCTTGTTTAACACAGGCGTAAAACGCCAGATTAGAATGAATTGCCTCAGAGCCACCACGCAAAATCGCACCATTGCCTGATTTAAGGCACAGTGCCGCCGCATCAATCGTCACATTTGGACGGGACTCGTAAATAATACCAATCACACCAAGTGAGACACGCATTTTGCCCACTTGAATACCACTTGGGCGAAATTTAAGCTCGGTGATTTCTCCTACTGGGTCAGGTAGAGCAACAATTTGGGTTAGGCTTTCAATAACACCATCTAAGCGAGCGTCATCCAGCATTAGCCTATCTAACAAGGCGGCTTCCAATCCATTGTCTTTACCTTGATTCAAGTCTTTTTGATTGGCACTTAAAATGTTTGCACGGTTTTGGTCAATTTGCGTGGCAATATTATTTAAAGCATTATTTTTTTGTTGTGTGGTCGCATTACGTAGTGCTTTTGCACTATTGCGTGCGTTTTGACCAAGTGTGACAATTAAATCATTTATTGAGCCCATGGTGCCTTTCCTGCGATTGTTAGTAATAATATGCGACATTCGTCAATGACATTTAAATTATCCACACCTTTGATTGAGCGGTCAATACGCCCCAGTGATAATAATATTTTTTGTAAGCGTTGATAAGGCAGGCGTTTTAGCGCATTGCTGATGATTGTCTGCCTATTTTTCCATACTTTATGATTATTTATTACTTGTTCAACTTGTTTGACTTGTTGTAAATCAATAGCCATATTGAGTATTGCATGAATTTCTCGATACAAGGCACCGCTTAGCATAATCGGCATTGCAGTATCATCGAGCATGGTTGCGTAAATTTTTAATGCTTGTTCGCTGTCCCCTGCTAAAGCTGAATCAATGAGGTTGTAAATGGTGTATTGTGACTGTTCGCAAAGTTGTTGTGTGTAATCTTGAACATCAATATTACCTTCTGGATAAGCCATTTTCAATTTTTGAATTTCTTGCATAGAGGCCAATAAATTGCCTTCAGTATAGTAAGCAATACTTTCTGCAATTTTTGGATTTGGCTCTAACCCCAATTCTGCCATGTGGTTAGAAATCCAGCCAACAAGATGGTTGCGTTGCACCTCCCAAGCTTGCACGATATTGCCGTTGGCTTCAAGTGTTTTAAACCATTTGCTTTTTTGTTGTGCAAACTCAAGTTTGCCCGTAGAGACGATAAATAAAATATCACTCGGTATATTGGCAGCGATTTCACTGAGTGCTTTTGAGCCTTTAACACCAATTTTTCCCGTTTTTAAGCGGCATTCAATCATGCGTTTTGGTGAAAATAATGAAGCGGCTGACAGTTCAGCAACAATGGTATCCCAATCAAAATTACCATCCACCTCAAAACTCACACGTTCGTCAAAACCTTGTGTTTTTGCGCTGTCTTTAATGTAAGTTAGGCTTTGTTCGACCAGTAGTAGTTCTGGACCAAAAACAAAGTAGAGTGAATCAAGTTGCTTGCTGAGCGTTCTTTTTAGTTGTTCAGGCTTAATTCGCATTGAGTTGTGTTAATATTCTTAACAGTTTGCTTGCAACTGTTTTGCGAAGTTGGGCAAAACCATGCGTGGTTTGTAGTGTATTGGCCTGTGACAATTCCATTTCCTTAAGCGTTGTAGTTGCTTTTAAGTTTTTTGATAATAACAATTCTTGGCCACGTATTACTTTGATTGGCACACTGAGTGTTAGCATATAGCTACTTGTATCGCCATTATTTTTATAGGCAGTCGAGCGAGTATTTTGTACTTCTGCACCAATATTAACACGCAAAGATGGCGCACTATTTACATCAAGATGCTTTTTAAATTCACTAGCAAACGCACTATTTACATCACCTGTTATTGAGGCATTAACAGCTGTATTATTTTTAGGCACATGAAAACCACAAGCACTTAACAAGCCAGAAATAATGACAATAGAGAGTAAGTTAGTTTTGAGCATAATTTTTTTATTGAATGTATAAAGTGTAAATTATGACAGAATTTAGATTTTTTTGTTCATTATCCTTGAAAAAAACGCTGTTTATCTCTATATAAAAGACTGTGTATTTAGGGTATATTTATTCTTCTGTTTTTAATCATTTGATATTATGTTGAGAAATTTGTTGTTTTGGTTGGTTTTAGGTGTTTCCTTAGCCTCGCTTTTTAATCAGTTCGAGGCGGGAGAGGATAAAAACCAAATTACTTATTCACAGTTTATCCAAAGCGTTAAGCAGGGCGATGTTTCCAGTGTGACAATTTCGGGCAATAATATTACCGGTGTTGGTGCAGGCGGTGAGCAGTTTAGCACTTATAGCGCTAGAGACTTGGGGCTGATGGGCGACTTATTAAACAACGGCGTAAACGTTGTTGCCAAGCCACCTGAGAAAGAAGGATTTTTCAAGCAGTTAATTATTTCATTAGCGCCAATTCTGTTGTTAATTGGTGTGATTCTTTACACTATGAAAGGCGCTGGCGGCGCAATGGGCGGCAAAAACCCAATGAGTTTTGGTAAATCTAAAGCCAGATTGATTGGCAAAGATGAAACGAAGGTAACGTTTAAAGATGTGGCTGGCGTAGAAGAAGCAAAGGAAGATGTTTCAGAGTTGGTTGATTTTTTATCTAATCCAGCAAAATTTACTAAAGTTGGTGGAAAAATCCCCAAAGGCGTGCTTTTAGTGGGCCCTCCAGGCACTGGCAAAACCTTATTAGCTAAGGCTATTGCAGGAGAAGCACAAGTGCCATTTTTCTTTATTTCAGGCTCTGATTTTGTTGAAATGTTTGTTGGTGTAGGTGCATCGCGCGTGCGTGACATGTTTGAGCAAGCTAAGAAAAATGCACCTTGTATTATTTTTATTGATGAGATTGACGCAGTTGGTCGCCAACGTGGCGCTGGTATGGGTGGCGGACATGATGAGCGCGAGCAAACGCTTAACCAGATGTTGGTTGAGATGGATGGTTTTGAAGGTTCTGAGGGTATTATTGTGGTTGCTGCGACTAACCGTCCAGATGTTTTAGACCCAGCGCTTTTACGTCCAGGACGTTTTGATCGTCAAGTGATGGTTGGCTTGCCGGATATTAACGGTCGTGATGCCATTTTAAAAGTACATATGCGCAAACTGCCGATTGCTAAAAATGTGAAATCTATTGATATCGCTAAAGGTACGCCAGGGTTTTCTGGTGCAGATTTGGCCAATCTTTGTAATGAGGCTGCGCTGATTACTGCTGGTAAAGACAAAAAGTTAGTTGGCATGCAAGAGTTTGAAAAAGCCAAAGATAAAATCATGATGGGCGCTGAGCGCAAAACTATGGTGATGGATGAGGCTGAAAAAGAAATGACCGCTTATCATGAGGCAGGGCATGCGATTGTAGGTCGTTTGGTGCCTGAGCACGACCCTGTTTACAAGGTTAGTATTATTCCAAGAGGTCGTGCACTTGGGGTAACCATGTTCTTACCAGAAAAAGACAGTTATAGTATCTCTAGACGCAAACTTAACTCTCAAATAGCCGCACTGTTTGGTGGGCGTATTGCCGAAGGTTTGATTTATGGCGACGATGCGGTAACCACAGGTGCAAGTAATGATATTGAACGCGCTACTGAGATTGCACATAAGATGGTTAAACAATGGGGAATGTCAGATTCTTTAGGGCCTTTGGCTTATGGCGAAGATGATGGTGAGGTGTTCTTAGGTAAGCAAGTCACTAAGCATAAGCACATTTCAGAGGAAACCTTTAAGAAAATAGACACCGAAATTCGTCAAATTATTGATAGCAATTATGCGGCCGCAGAAGAAATCTTGAAAGATAATGTTGATATTTTGCACGCGATGACAAAGGCGTTAGTAGAATTTGAAACGATTGATAAAGAACAAATTGACGACTTAATGAACAGAAAACCAATGCGTGAAGCAGCGGTGATTGTTGATTCTGATGTTGTTTCTACTGAGTTGGGTCAAGGTGGTAGCGATGTATCAGAAGACACAAACAGTGATACTGACAATAAACCCTTAAGTGGTGGTAGCGAGCAAATAGCCTAACACTGTCATGGGCGCAAAAATCATGGGTGTGCTCAATGTAACGCCCGATTCATTTTCTGACGGTGGTCAGAATTTTGCTGTTATTGATGCCCTTCAAAGTGCGCAAGATATGATTGATCAAGGCGCCGACATAATTGATATTGGCGGCGAGTCTACACGCCCAAATGCTGAGTTGGTTTCCTTAGAAGAGGAACTTAATCGTGTTGTTCCAGTTATCGAAGCACTTTCCCAAGTGAGTGATATTCCCATTTCTATTGACACTTCAAAACCAGAAGTGATGACACAAGCTGTTAAAGCCGGTGCCAGTATAATTAATGATGTTTATGCATTGCGTGCTGAGGGGGCGCTGGAAGTAGCCAGCGAGCTACAAACCGATGTATGCTTGATGCATATGCAAGGTGCGCCAAAAAACATGCAATTAAATCCTGTATATGATGATGTGATAGCAGACATTAAGCATTTTTTTACAAATAGAATTGAAGCTTGTATTGCAGCAGGGATTAATGAAGATAGATTGGTTTTAGATCCTGGCTTTGGCTTTGGTAAAACTTATGTCCATAATTTAGAAATATTACATCGTTTTGATGAATTTAAAAGTTTTGGCTTGCCGCTTTTAGCGGGACTATCACGCAAAACTATGATTGGGCAAATGCTGGGTGATAGAGATGTGGATACAAGAGTGACAGGCAGTGTTGTGGGGGCTATAATGGCAGTTCAGAAAGGCGCAGATATTGTGCGTGTACATGACGTTAGAGAAACAAAAGATGGATTAATGGTTTTGGAGAGTGTAAGTTGAACAGTTATTTTGGCACAGACGGCATACGTGGCGAAGTTGGTATAGAGCCAATTACAGCAGATTTCTTTTTGAAATTAGGCTGGGCAGTCGGCTCGGTGTTAGCGCAAAAAAACAAAAATGCCAGCGTTATTATTGGTAAAGATACCCGTGTTTCGGGTTATTTATTTGAATCTGCACTTGAAGCAGGTTTCTTGTCTGCAGGCGTGGACGTTGGTTTGTTAGGCCCAATGCCAACACCCGCTATTGCCTACCTCACACAAACTTATGGCGCCACAGCAGGTGTGGTTATTAGTGCATCACATAACAGTTTTCAAGACAATGGGGTGAAGTTTTTCTCCAGCCAAGGCACCAAGCTTAGCGACCAAGACCAAAAAGCCATTGAGAAGCGTTTGAGTGAGCCTATGGTGAGTGTCAGTAGTGAAAAAATTGGTAAGGCGATTCGCCATGAGCAATCTTTAGGTCGTTATATTGATTTTTGCAAGCACACTTTTGATAAGAATGTGGATTTGTCCAGCCTTGATATTGTTGTGGATTGTGCAAATGGCGCGACTTATCATATTGCAGAAAATGTATTTGCTGAGTTGGGTGCTAAGGTAACACTGATTCATAACCAACCTGATGGTTTTAATATTAATCTTGGTTGTGGCGCGACCAATACCCACAGTTTGCAGCAAACCGTACTTGAAAATAAAGCAGATTTAGGCATTGCTTTTGATGGTGATGGTGACCGTTTAATGATGGTGGACGCTAAAGGTGAGTTGATTAATGGTGATGAATTGGTGTTTATTATTGCTAAGGCATGGCAAGCACAGAACAGACTTAAAAATAATACTGTGGTTGGCACCCAAATGACCAATCTTGGTGTGCGTCACGGCTATAAAGACTTAGACATTGATTTTATAGAAGCCGATGTGGGCGATAGATTTGTGATGACACAAATGCAAAAACATGATGCAATCTTAGGTGGCGAAGGTTCGGGGCACATCATCTGTCTTGATAGAACCAGTTCAGGGGACGGTATTATTGCTGCTTTGCAAGTACTGGAGGTGTTGGTTAAAAGTGCCAAAACACTGCATGAATTAAAATCCGAAGTGCAAAAATATCCACAAGTACTGATTAATGTTACCACCCAAGAAAAGATTGATTTATCACAACATCAAGCGCTGCAAAAAACACAACTCGAAGTCGAAAAATCTTTGGGAGAAACAGGCAGAGTATTGATTCGTGCCTCGGGTACTGAGCCACTCATTCGAGTGATGGTTGAAGGTAGCGATAAAGACCTAGTACAGCAAAGCGCAGAGAAACTGGCCGCTACACTGACATAATTACGTTGGGTTATTATTGCCCCATTGCTTTACCCAGTCTTCTAGGGTCTGCACCGCCTTGTAGGCCTTCAGGGGTAATGACAATGCCATGAAGTCCTGAGTTTAAATCCCGAATATTAACCTTATGCCCTTTGGCTTCCAATGCTTTTTGGATTTGTATTATTGCCGTGTCCTTTTCTAAGTCTGTATCGCCATTACGATTTGTATAGTGGGGTAAATTGATGGCTGATTGAATGTCTAAATCCCACTCTAACACCCCTAGGATTGTTTTTGCCACATAATTGATAATACGGCTACCACCAGGCGAGCCGATTAACATCATCAGTTTTCCTTGTTTGTCAAAAATCATAAAAGGCGACATCGAGCTGCGTGGTCGTTTCCCACCTTGCACTCGATTGGCGATTTTTTGTCCATCTTTTTCATGTGAAAATGAAAAATCAGTCAGCTGGTTGTTTAGCAAAAATCCCCTCACCATCAAAGTTGAACCAAATGCCATCTCTATAGAAGATGTCATAGACAAGCCATTACCATATTGATCAACAATACTAAAATGCGTGGTGCTGGGTTGTTCAATCGATTTGCTTTGTTGCCAATTCTGGTTGGCATTTGGTGGCGTGCCTGCGCTGACTTGCCCCATGTCCTTGTTGGTAATTAGTCTGGCACGTTTCCTAAGATAGTCAGCATTAATCAATCCTGCCACAGGCACTTTGACAAAATCGGCATCTGCCATATATTTGTCACGGTCGGCATAAGCCAATCTACTGGCTTGGGTAAATAAATGCACATTATCGGTTGAGATAGGCGAGAAACGCTTCAAATTCTTTTGTTCTAGCAATTTTAAAATTTGGATGACTGTCATACCCCCTGAGGTGGGCGGACCCATGCCACAAACTTGATATTGTTTAAATTCTGCACACACAGGTGGGCGCTGTATGGCTTGATAACTTGCCATATCTGTTTCACTCAGCAGCCCTGGATTGTCGGTTGCCGACTCTACAGTCTTGACAATATCCAAGGCAATTCCCCCTTGATAAAAACCTTTGGCGCCGAGTTTGGCAATGTGTTTGAGTGTTGCTGCCAACGCAAGATTTTTTTTGATAGTTGATGCTTGTAGTGGCTTATCGTTTGGGAAAAAATATTGTTTTGCTTGCTCATAACGACCCAAAGCAGGGTTGGTTTTACTGGCAATAGAATGTGCCAATTTTGGTGAAACCTCAAACCCACCTTCAGCCAGTTTGATTGCATCACTAAAAAGGGCTGACCAAGGTAATTTTCCGTGCTGTTGATGCATTTTTTCCATCATTGCTACCACCCCTGGCACACCAACAGCACGACCACCCGCTAAAGCATCCCACCAATTCATGTTTTTGCCATTTTCTTGAAACAGTGTTTCATCGGCTTTAAGTGGTGCTTTTTCACGCCCATCATAACTGGAAAGTCTTTTATTTTTATTGTCCCAATACAAGGAAAAACCGCCACCACCAATACCACTGGATTCAGGTTCTACTAAAGTTAGTACCATTTGCACAGCGATTGCTGCATCTATCGCAGTGCCACCTTGAGCCAAAATCTTCATACCTGCTTCACTTGCATAAGGGCTAGCTGATGACACCATGTATTTTTGCGCATGTACTAAACTTTGCTCAACACGACCATTGCCTATTTCTGGATATCTGCTTTCAAACGCAATAGACTGATTAGGCAATAATGCAATGCCTATTAGTAGCGAAATACAGATTAATATTTTTTTCAAAATTGCCAAAACGACACCTAACGCCCCAATAATGGGTAAATATCAGTTGGTTAAAATAAGCGACGCAGGAGCAAAAACCAACTGTTATTTGTCCTGATTAATTGGCTTGTTATACGTACTTGCCACTGACTTCATGCTTTACGATATATTCACATTGCTTGGTGCATCTTTGTTTTTTCACCAAATATATCAACAAACAAGAGATATTCATTTGATTTTAATTTGGGTGTATAGGTATCTTTTACTGCATCTTCGTTTACCAAGATCAATTTATAATTCGAATTTTTATTATCCCTAAGCTTAGATAGCATTTTGGACTTCTTGCCTTGAAAAAAAGACTCAGCCACATTGAATGCTTCGCCAGTTAGTGTACTACCGGACGAATTCATTGACATTACATCATGGTCACGTTTATTTTCATTACCAAATTCTACAACATATTCCTCGAATTCAAAATTAGAGCGTTCCAACAACCACCTAACCCCGTATAAAATAATGAGGTCAGTCATAATCCTATTCGCCCCTTCAAAGTAAGAAACATCTTTGTAATATGATGGAGAACCGATTTTATTTCGCTTCAATTTTAGCAAAAGATCAATTCCTTTGCTATCCGAAGGTAATGATATATCCTTTATTTCAGATATAAATTTTTCTATTTCAGAGTTTATATTAGTTTTATTTAATTCTCGAACTCTATCTGTCATATATATTCCTTATCCACCTATCTCACCTTGTCGCAAATCACCAGTGGCAACAAAGCAGAGCGAGGAACGAGTGGCATTTTACCGTCCGGGTACATTTGCCTTATCATGCTTTGACTGCGATAAATTCACCTTTACCTACAGGAACTGTACTACAAGTGAAGATGGAGTTTGATTTTATTTTAGTGATAAAGGGCTTCAGCTCATATGAGTGCGAAATAGCATTATCACAAATGAGCAAACCACCAGATTTTATTGACGATATTATCTCGTTTTCTATTGAAATATATTTTGTTCTATCGGAATCAAGAAATACGAGATCATATTGCTCTTGGTTGCTTTTCATAAAATCGATAAAGTCAGAACAAATTAGATCAATTTTATTTTGCAATTTTGCAGATTCAAAATTCCTTCTCGCCATATCTACTTTTTTGGCTGAAATTTCAACAGTTTTGACTTTACCACCATCATTAATAGATGAAGCAAGCCAGAGAGTGGAGTAACCATTTGAAGTACCAATTTCTAAAATACTAGATGAATTAGAAGCTTTGATTAATGTAGATATGAATTCTCCAGTATCGCGAGTGATGTTCAATAATTTATCTTCTCTACCAATTTCTCTAGCATCATTTTCCTTTCCTTGTTCTTCTAGATTTTTTAATAATGCTTCAAGGTTCATAATTACCCCACTGAGATGCATAACACTTGAATTCAGTTGCCGCTTTAGCGGTCGGTTGGAATGATTTGTTAGGTGTTTTATTTGATTTTTCTAAACTCATTGACCGTTAATCCTAGTATTTTTAATAGCTGTTTCTCAACACCAGGAGAAATGTCTTTTGAGCCGTGATTTGGCACTGGAAAAGTATTTTTACCATCTGAAAATATAACATGTGAGCCTTTCTGACGCACAACCCTATAACCCAATTTTATTAATTTTCTTTCAAATTCTCTATACTTGAACGGCATATTCTTCTACCGTATGAGTTAATTCATTTCTGATAATTCTTTCATCATTTACTTGCTCAAGATGATAATCCATCATCATTTCAACGACATTTTTTAATTCTATAATTGCTTCTTTTTCAGAATAGGCAAATGCAAATAAATTTTGACGACCCTCTACTTTAGCTAAATAACCATCACCATCTTTTTTAATTGTTGTTTTCATATAATATCTATTTAAAAAACTTTGTTAAATTCTAACACATTATTCATAACTTGCTACGAGATTATTTTGTTGTTTCCTTTATAAAAAGTTGTAGCAACGACACCTGTTGAAATTGAAGCTATTGTCATTAAAACACTCATTAAGAAATCACACATAATTCCCTCACCTAACGGCTGAAATCACTTGACGCGTAAGCGGTCAGGTGTAGTGCTTTGTTAGGTGTTTTATCCATCAATAATTTTTAATTTAATAAGTCTTTTCTTTGCAAAATAAACACAGCCAATAACAGTTATTAGATTCATTATCCCAGCAATAAAAGTTGCAAAGATAAATACATTGGCAGAAATATTTGTTAAAGCAATCAATATTCCACTAAAAATAGTCTGTATAAAAAAACCTATAAAAAACATTCCTAAAATAACTATATATTTTTCTTTTTTTGTAAAGTATCTTTTATTTTTTTCACCAAATTTACTACACAACCAAAATACAAGTCCAACAAATATCAAACCATCCGTATTGTTAGGAATTTTAAACTCTATAGGTGAAATTATATATGCAAAAAGAATTATCTCTATTAAAAGAAAAATCAAAAAAAGCCGCAACAATAAACTCGTTATACTCATATTTTTTAAACTCCTAACGGCGTGGCAATAACCCGCCTAGTAAATTTATTTATAGTTTACTATATTTTAAATTTCTAGGTCGGGTTGATTGGCTTGTTAGGGCGCTGCAGGCGGTCTAATAAGTTAATCTACTATTGCCACGCCGTTAGAGCCGACCGCCCTGCGGTCGGCTCTAACTATTATTATAAGGACATATTCCCTTATATACGTTATTAAA
>ENA-UZWX01010780-UZWX01010780.1-metagenome-genome-assembly--contig:-Day-4---50m-contig-10780_pt1 | contig 32420 bp, 27 predicted proteins | sample MGYA00260347_ERZ794907 | MGnify/ENA metagenome assembly ERZ794907 | reverse complement strand
TATGACATTCCTCATACTCGAGTTCAAAAAGTGAGTTTAGATAATGCCGGTGATGCTGAGCAAGTGCAAAAATTTCAATTCACTTTTGCTAAATTGATGGAAGATTACGGCGTCACTCATGTGCTTATTAAAGGTCGAGCGCTTAAAGGTAAGTTTGCAGGTGGCCCTATAGGTTTTAAAGTAGAAGCGGCTATTCAACTAATACAAGATCTTAATGTTGAGATCCTTGCCGGCAGTTTTATAAAAAAAGAATTAGCCAAAAGCCAAATTGACATTGATTTTCGGGATACGGGTTTAAAGCAATATCAAGAGCAAGCCTTCGGTACAGTGTTTGCTTATTTAGAAACTAAATAATTAGCCTAAATAGTTGTTAATGCAAGAAAAGCGCATTTAATGCGCTTTTTTTGTGCCTGACTTTTACCCATGAGCCATATGAATATCTAGGTGGTAATTACTCTGAATTTATATTGGGAATAATAACTTTTTATAGTAATCGTTACTAATCTTACTTGAGTAAAAGCCAATAACATGATTAAATCAAACATCTGTTTGAAAGTCTGACCACTGACCAGTAGATTTGTTTTACCGTAAAGCTATTGGAATACTTATTGGAGATACCCTATGCCAGAATATAAAGCGCCGATTAGAGATATAAAGTTTGTAATGCAAGAACTACTTGATTGTGACAATCACTATCAAAAACTCGGTTATGAAGATGCAAGCCTCGATATGGTTGATGCCATTATTGGAGAAGCCGCTAAGTTTACTGAGCAAGTGATTGCGCCCATTAATCAAATTGGTGATGAGCAAGGCTGTACTTGGCGTGATGGTGAAGTAACAACGCCTGATGGTTTTAAAGAAGCGTACCAACAATATGTTGAAGGTGGCTGGCCAACACTTGCTCAGAATGTTGATTTTGGTGGTCAAGGTTTACCACATTCATTAAATACCACCATTTCAGAATTATTTTCAGGAGCTAATCATAGTTTTGCCATGTATCCCGGTTTAAGTCATGGCGCATTAGCAACAATTGAAGAGCATGGTAGCGATTTTCAAAAAAATACCTTTATGCCAAAATTAGTTGAAGGTACGTGGACAGGCACCATGTGTTTAACTGAGCCGCATTGTGGTACTGATTTAGGCATGCTTCGCACTAAAGCAGAACTAAATGATGACGGTAGTTACTCATTAACAGGCACAAAAATCTTTATTTCAGCGGGTGAGCATGACTTATCTGACAATATTGTTCACATTGTTATTGCACGTATTCCCGGATCACCTGAAGGCAGCCGGGGTATTTCATTATTTATTGTCCCTAAATTTAATGTTACAGAAGGCGGCGAAGTAAGCGATAGAAACGCAGTAAGTTGTGGTTCAATTGAACATAAAATGGGCATCAACGCTAATGCTACTTGTGTCATTAACTTTGATGGCGCGAAAGGTTATCTCATTGGTGAAGTGAATCGAGGTCTAAACTGTATGTTTACCTTTATGAACGCTGCGCGTTTAGGTGTTGCTACAGAAGGCGTTGCCGCTGCTGAAGCATCGTTTCAAGGTGCATTGGCTTACGCGAAAGATAGACTACAAATGCGGTCATTGACGGGTGTTAAAAACCCTGAAGGTCCTGCGGATGCCATCATTGTTCACCCTGATGTACGTCGTATGTTATTAACACAAAAGTCTATTGCAGAAGGTGGCCGAGCACTAGTGGCTTATTTAGCACAGTTAGTAGACATTGGTCATGCGATTACTGATGATGCTGAAAAAGCAGCGGCTGAAACCAAGCTGGCCTTATTAACGCCTATTGCAAAAGCATTCTTAACAGAAGTAGGTCTAGAGTGTACTAGTCACGGTGTACAAGTACTTGGTGGCCACGGTTTTATAAAAGAGTGGGGCATGGAACAACTCATGCGTGATACCAAAATAAGCTGCTTATATGAAGGTACTACAGGTATTCAAGCACTTGATTTGTTAGCGCGTAAAATTTTAGGCTCTAAAGGTGAAATTTTAAAACCATTCGGCGCAGAGGTAACAGCATTTTGCGTTGCTAATGCTGATAATGAAGCTATGCAAGAATTTATTCAACCCATCATGACCTTTGGTGGTGATTGGCAGAAAATGACGCAAGCAATTGGCCTGAAAGCGATGCAAAATCCTGATGAAATTGGTGCTGCTTCTGTTGATTACTTAATGTATTCAGGTTACTTAACACTTGCTTATTTTTGGGCGAAAATGGCAAAAGTTGCTCAAGATAAATTAGCTGCTGATGAAGGTGATAGCGCTTTTTATCAAGCGAAAATTAAAACAGCACGCTTTTACTTCAACCGCATTTTACCAAGAGCTAGCGGACATGCTGCTTGTGTTGAAAATGGTGCTGATTCGATGATGTCACTAGATGCCGACGACTTTGCTTTTTAATGGCTAAAAAGCTCGATATAGTCTTTATATAAATAAAGGGAAGCAATGAGCTTCCCTTTTTTATCACTTGAATAAGTGAAATTAGGGCTTATAGCAATTACATTAATGTATTAGTCTACTTGGTATTAATACTGCGTAAAGTGGACTCATGAATATTCAGCTAAAATAGTATCGGCCACTTTGGCGGCAATCATAATCGTTGGCGCATTAGTATTGCCACTAATTAAGGTAGGCATAATTGAGGCGTCTATCACTCGTAGGTGCTGAATACCATGTACTTTTAAATTATTATCAACAACAGCCATGTCATCATGACCCATTTTACAAGTGCCCACGGGGTGGTAGATAGTATTGGCTTTGTCTTTCAAAAACGCTAAAATTTCTTCATCGCTTTGCGTGCTATCGCCGGGGAATATTTCTTTACCATTATTTTCACTCAGGGGAGGTTGCGATAAAATCGAGCGCGCAATTTTAACCGCTTTGATCATATCTCTTTTATCATCTTCATGGCTGAGCATATTTAACCTGATTTTTGGATGTAAGCTTGCTTTATTACCGTATAAAGCAACACTGCCACGGCTTTTCGGGCGTAATAAACAGGTATGTATTGACACGCCATAATTAAATAATATTTTCAAATTTCTACCATGATCATCAAAAGCGGCAGGTATAAAGTGTAGCTGTAAATCGGGTCGTGATAAGTCGGGTTTAGATTTGATAAAGCCACCGGATTCCGCTACCACAGAGGTTAAAATGCCGCGGTGTTTTTTATCTGTGCCAAGAGGTAGGTATTTCAATGCTTGTTTGAATAACCACCAAGCAGCTTTTGGCCTGATGGCTAATAAATCATCACGCTTATGGTAGGTTACCACAACAGTGTCAGGGTGATCTTGCAAGTTTTGCCCAACCCCTGCTAATTCATGCACTAAAGGTATGTTGTGTTTGGCTAACTCCTCTTTTGGGCCTATGCCTGAAAGCATCAATAGCTGTGGTGAGTTGAAAGCGCCAGCACTTAATAACACTTCTTTTTTAGCAAAAATATTGTGGCGATGACCTTTAGTTTTGTAGCAAACCCCCGTGGCAATTTTATCTTTGCTTTGCCTGTCAAAAAGAATGTTCTGAACTTGTGCGTCAGTAATAATGGTCAAATTTGAACGATTTACATTAGGCGTTAAAAATGCTTTGGCAGCACTACAACGTTGGCCGTTGAGTTGAGTTACTTGGTAATAGCCAACCCCTTCTTGGTTTTCGCCATTAAAGTCATTATTTAGTGGAAAGCCCGCCTGCTGAGCTGATGCTAGAAAGCTGTCGTGAACCGCTGGTTTTGAGCGTGAGTCGGCAACATTGAGTGGGCCACCTATACCGTGAAACTCATCTTCGCCACGTTCTTGATGTTGAGTGCTTTTAAAATAGGGTAATACTTCATCGAATGACCAACCATCATTGCCAAGGGCTGCCCAATGGTCATAATCCTCTTTCTGTCCGCGAATATACAGCATGGCATTAACCGAGCTACTACCGCCTAAGGTTCTACCGCGTGGGTTGAATATTTTTCTATTGTTCTGTGTGGGTTCGGGCTCGGAATTAAATTGCCAATTTAGCCGTTTATCTTTCATCAACTGGATAACAGCTATCGGCATATGAATGCTCCAGTGTTTATCTTTAGGTCCTGCTTCTAATAAACAAACTTGAAAATGACCACAAGCTGATAGCTTATCAGCCAAAACGCAGCCAGCGGAGCCGCCACCGATAATGATAAAATCAAAGTTGTTCATTAGTGATCCTTGAGCTTGAAAGAGTTAAACAAGTCAGACCACTATGGAGTAAATTAGCTTCCTTTTCAATAATATAATAAAAAACGCTTATCAAAATCAATTGATAAGCGTTTCCTTTTTCGACACTCGCCATTTCAAAAGGCAAAGCTAACCTCGAAATTAATTCTATTTCTATAAAGGCTTATAGTCCTAACACTTGTTTACCTTGCTTAAAGACAATATCTACAGGAATGTTAGCCGCTTCTAAGCGCGCTAAATCAGCCGCTAATGTTTCACTAATAACGCCTTTACTTACCACTAAATCATCAACACCTTGATAATCGCCATTACCTTGTAATGTTAAGATTAGCTCAGAGAGAGAATCAATAGCCGCAGTCATTTTTTCTATATTGACACTGTACAAACCTTCTTCGTTACGGCTAAAAGCTCCTTTTTCTTGGAAGTAATTAAAACGAACCATGTTGGCTTTGCCATGTGCAGAGCTTGCGCCAAAACGTACTGAGCGGAATATCCCAGCCATAAAGGTGGTATAGTAATCTGCCAACTTACCTTCGGTAATCGCACCTTTTTCAAGTAGTTGGCGTACCATGTATAAACCTAAAATATCAGCCTTGCCTTCTTCTAACGCACTGGCATGCTCTTTTAGAGATTGACGTACTGTCCCTTTGTCATTTAGGGTATTTTTGATACCTAAACCATGAGCAACTTCATGGAACATGGTGTTAGCAAAAAAGCCGGTAAAAGTTACATTTTTACGCTGCTCTGGCACAATGAGAGTGTCAGTAATTGGCAGCATGATGGTATCAAATTTGGCACGCATGGCGTTCTTAAGCTGCAAACGACGTGTCCCTTTCTCTAACTGTACTTGTTCATCATTAGGTAAGTTGATGGCAATGGTTTTGCCACCTGCATTAGAATGACCACCGTAGTAAATAGCATCATATGCATTTAAGTCAGCATCAGAGCCTGGGACTTCAGCTTTATACTTTTTGGCTACGGGTAGCTCTTTTTGTAGCTCAGGTAAATATTGCGCATACTTGGCTAGCTTTTTACTCCATGATAAATCTTTAACTAACACATAAGCTTCAAAAGCTGCACGATAGCCGTACAGTTGATCTTCGTAGTTTTCAATTGGGCCAATAACAACATCAATAGGATTGTTTTTCATATCCATCCAAGCCAAATCGGATGCTTGATATTCATCTGTACGTAGTGCGTTAGCACGCATAGTTAAATAATTAGCAAACTCTTTATCATCGGCAAAAGTCGCCGCTTTTTTTAAGATAGCAGCAGCACGATTGATTTCGTCACTGTACATTTCAGAATAAGCTACGGTGATAAGTTGACCTTCATTATTGCGACTGATAATTGAATACAAACCGTCTTTTCCTGATAAAGCGGCTTGTTCAAACTCAGCTTTAGTCATATCTTTTGGGTAAAATTCAGCGCCATGAGTCTTGTCTTTATGTTGCGTTAAAAAGACTTTGTCACCGTCCAACCTATCCCAAGGGCCATAATTTATCTCAGCGAAACGACGTACTTTTTCATCTTTTATCGAGGCTAAAAATGTTTGCTTGTCTTGTGAAAAAGCTTGTTGCCAAAAAAGATCATCCATAATTTTTGAGGCATCAATTAATAGCGATAACATTTGTTTTTGGTTATTAGATAAATGGCTTAAATCAGCAGAAAGGGTGACTTCTTTATAAATGTCTAAACGCTTTTGAAAGTCAGCAATAAGTGATGGCGAGCCTTGTTCTGCTTTTGCTGTAGCTTCACTTGCTACAGGGTTGGTTTGCGTATTTGTTTGTTGTTTTTCACTGTTACATGCTGTTAATGCGCTGGTCGCTAATAAAATAGCTAGGGTGATTTTGGTAAATTTTTTTGAGTTTTGCATAGTGATATAGCATTCCAGAAATTAAATTGCTTAAGAGACTAAAAAATTTTATAAACAAGTGCAATAGAGGAGGTAAAGAAAACTACAACCTGGGTGTAAAGTTAGGGTTTGTTGATAAATTTTAGAGATAAAAAAACCGGCAGAAGCCGGTTTTTGACATTCACCTAAAAGGTAAAATTAATTTTTCAAAAAAACTTAAAGTGCTTTAATAGCAGCATTTAAACGGCTCTTACTACGAGCAGCTTTGTTTTTGTGAATTAGACCTTTAGTTGCGTAACGGTCTAAAATTGGTGTAGCAGCAGCTAATTCTTTTGTTGCTACTTCTTTGTCACCGGCTTCAATAGCTGCGATTACTTTTTTAACCAAAGTACGCATCATTGAGCGACGACTTGCATTGTTTTGACGGCGCTTTTCAGATTGTACTGCGCGCTTCTTAGCTTGCTTTGAGTTAGCCAAGGTGAACTCCTAAAGTATGTAATATATAAGCTTAAATTTAAGGCGACGAAATATGCCTGTTTTTTAGTTGTTTGTCAAATATTTTAATTGCCTGTTTAGTAAAATAGTACTGAAGACCCTTCGATAAAAGAGACTTAAAAAAACAATTAAAAATAATATTGTTGGTGTTACTAACGAGGTAGTTAACCAAGTATGTTGTGAACAGCGCAAGTATACATTGTTTATGCACCCAAAATCATTACATAATACCGTTTATTTATTGTTATTTTTCGTCGTTAGGTATTGAGGATTACGTTTTTGAGTAAAAAGTTAATTAAATCAGGGTTAATTGTCAGCATAATGACCTTGATTTCTCGTGTATTAGGGCTAGTTCGTGATGTCGTCATTGCTAATGTTATGGGGGCAGGAGTAATGGCTGATGTATTTCTTTTTGCCAATAAAATCCCTAACTTTTTTAGAAGGTTATTTGCTGAAGGCGCTTTTGCACAAGCTTTTGTGCCGGTATTAAGTGAGTATCACACCAAAGACGAAGCCAATGGGCAAATTAACCAAGACCAGCCTCTGGAAGAAACGCGGCGATTAATCGCCCAAGTGTCAGGCACTTTGGGGGTTATTATTACTTTGGTGACTTTGTTTGGTATGTTGGCATCACCGTTATTTGTCATTTTATTTGGTGGTGGCTGGTTTGTGGATTGGTTAAATAACGGCTCAGCTAGTGTTGGCGGTGAAAAGTTTGAACTTGCAGCAAGTTTACTGAAAATCACTTTTCCCTATTTATGGTTTATTAGTTTTACTGCGCTTGCAGGAGCCGTATTGAATACCCTAGGGCGATTTGCTGTTGCTGCATTTACGCCGGTGCTGCTTAATATTGCCATTATTTTAATGGCAATATACGGCGCACAATATACGCAAAGTCCGGCTTATGCATTGGCGTGGGGAGTATTTTTTGGTGGTTTTATTCAGTTTCTTTTCCAAATTCCTTTTTTGTATAAAGCAGGTGTTTTAGTTAAGCCTTGTTGGGCTTGGCGTAGCAAAGGGGTGACAAAAATACGTAAACTGATAGTGCCTGCCTTATTCGGCGTTTCTGTTACCCAAATTAATCTATTACTTGATACCTTAATTGCTAGCTTTTTGATTACTGGCTCTATCAGTTGGCTTTATTACGCCGATAGATTATTAGAGTTTCCACTAGGGTTATTTGGTATCGGTATTGCTACGGTGGTTTTACCGAGCTTGTCAAAGTTACACAGTAAAAATAATCCGAAAGAGTTCACTGCGACCTTAGATTGGGGCATTAAAGTTATCAGCCTATTTGGCTGGCCAGCATTGGCTGGGCTAATGGTATTAGCTCAGCCCATCATTATGGTGCTCTTTATGCGAGGAGAGTTTAGCCAAACAGATGTGTTACAAGTATCTATGGCGCTATTTGCCTACCTGTCAGGCTTGTTAAGTTTTATGTTTATCAAAGTATTGGCGCCAGGATATTACGCCAGACAAGATACTAAAACGCCGGTGAAAATTGGCATTAAAGCCATGGTAGCTAATATGGCGTTTAATTTAATGTTAGCGCCATTTTTTGGTTATGTCGGTTTAGCGATGGCAACAACCTTGTCAGCAACATTAAATGCTTGGATGTTATATCGAGGTTTGAAACAAGCTCAGATTTATCATTTATCAACAAATACTAAAGTATTTATAGCTAAGTTGATGTTAGCTGCGAGTGTAATGGCGCTGGTGGTTTATCAATTATCCTATGACTTTGATATTTGGCTTTCGATGGGTTTTTTAGAGCAAATTTTACAGCTAGCTCTTTGTATTGGTCTTGGTTGTTTGAGTTACTTTTTCGTGATCTTTTTACTGGGTGTTCGTCTCGATGACTTTAAAGTAAAAAGCTAAAAATAAAAGTGCCTGAGGTACTGATTATTATTACTCTTTAATATATAATTCGGCGATTTATTTTTATAAACTGTCAAAGCAAAGGTTTTTTCATTTAATGCAGTTAGTTCGCGGTATACATAATATTCAAGCAAAAGATCATGGATGCGTGTTAACTATAGGCAACTTTGATGGTGTTCATAAGGGGCATCAGCGGGTTATTTCAGCATTGGTCGCTAAAGCAAAAGCACTTAACTGTGTGGCCGCTATTTTAGTGTTTGAGCCTCAGCCGCAAGAGTTGTTTGCGCCAGATAAAGCCCCAGCTAGACTTTGCCGATTACGTGATAAATATGCCTTATTAGCTGAGTTAGGAGTAGAGCGCTTAATTTGCGTTAATTTTACTCATAAGTTTGCTAGTCAAAGTGCTGAAAAATTTATCGAGCACTTATTGGTGGAAAAACTAGGTATTAAACACCTAATTGTTGGTGATGATTTTCATTTTGGTAAGAATCGTGTTGGCGACTTTACCATGCTATCTCAGGCAGGAAAATCTTTTGGCTTTGATGTCACCGACACCGCCAGTTGCAAGATGGCAAATTGTCGTGTTAGCAGTACCGCCATTAGACACGCACTAGAGCAAGACAACTTAGTGGATGTTGAAAACATGTTAGGTAGACCTTATTCCATTATTGGTAAGGTATTTCACGGTGATAAACGTGGCCGACAGTTAGGTTTTCCAACGGCGAATGTTTTACTAAAAAGACGTAACTCCCCTTTAAGTGGCGTTTTTGCCGTTAAAGTAAAAACAACTAATGGCACTTTTAATGGTGTCGCTAATATTGGTGCTCGGCCAACGGTTAACGGTATTAGGCAGCAATTAGAAGTGCATATTTTTAACTTTGATGATGATCTTTATGGTCAGTGCATTGAAGTAATAATTAAAAAGAAACTTCGTCAAGTGATGAAGTTTGATAACTTAATTGCGTTAACCGCGCAAATTAAGTTAGATACGGAACAAGCGAAACAAGTATTAAATAATATAGGTTAGATGCATACCAAGTGTATTAGTCTGACAATTTGAAAAATTTAAATAACCGGATAATGATTTAAATGAGTGATTATAAACAAACCTTAAACTTGCCAGCAACCTCGTTTGCGATGAAAGGCAATATGGCAAACCGTGAACCTAATATGCTCAAAGAGTGGGCTGCTAAAGATTTGTACGGAAAAATTCGTGCAGCAAAAAAAGGTAAAAAATCATTTATTTTGCATGATGGCCCTCCATACGCTAATGGTAATATTCATATTGGTCATGCGGTAAATAAAATATTAAAAGATATTATTGTTAAATCAAAAACGCTGTCTGATTTCAACTCCCCATACGTGCCAGGTTGGGATTGTCATGGTTTACCTATTGAATTAATGGTTGAGAAAAAAGTGGGCAAGCCAGGGCATAAAGTCTCCGCGAGTGTTTTTCGTGAAAAATGTCGTGAATATGCGGCAAAGCAAGTTGATGGCCAACGTGAAGATTTTAAACGCCTGGGTGTTTTTGCTGACTGGGAAAAACCTTATCGTACAATGGATTTTGATACTGAAGCGAATATCATTCGTTCATTAGGTAAAATTGCACAAAACGGTCATTTGCACCAAGGGTTCAAACCTGTGCACTGGTGTACTGATTGTGGTTCATCTTTGGCGGAAGCTGAAGTGGAATATAAAGATAAACAATCTCCAGCCATTGATGTGAAATTTACGACTGTAGACCAAAGTGTTGCGGATAAATTTAATCATCCTGAAGGTCATACGGGTGAAGGTGCTATTTCTGTTGTTATCTGGACAACAACGCCATGGACACTACCAGCTAACCGCGCGGTTTCAGTTCATGCTGATGTTGAATATACCTTAGTACAATGTGAAACAGAGCAGGGAAAAGAGCGTTTAATTCTGGCTTCTGATTTAGTTACTTCGTGTATGGACAGATTTGGGATAGATAAATACCATACCTTAGGTTTTTGTAAAGGTAGCGATTTAGATCTTGTACAGCTTAAACACCCGTTTTATGATTTCACTGTGCCTGTTATTTTAGGGGAACATGTTACCACTGACTCAGGTACGGGTTGTGTACATACAGCTCCAGGTCACGGTGTAGAAGATTTCGTGGTCGGAAAGTTGTATGACTTAGAAGTAGCAAACCCTGTGGGTGCAAACGGTGTTTATTTAGAAGATACGCCGTTATTTGCAGGTCAGCATGTATTTAAAGCCAATGCTAGTGTTGTTGAAGCGTTAAAAGAACATGGCACGCTAGTACATCAACATGCGTTAAAGCATTCTTATCCGCATTGCTGGCGTCACAAAACACCATTAATTTTCCGTGCCACACCACAGTGGTTTATCAGCATGGACAACAAAGGTTTACGTCAAGATTCTCTTAACGAAATTGAAAAAACTCAATGGATCCCTGATTGGGGTCAACGACGTATCGAATCCATGGTTGAAGGACGCCCAGATTGGTGTATTTCGCGTCAACGTACTTGGGGCGTGCCAATGGCACTATTTATTCATAAAGACACAGGTGCATTGCATCCGCGCAGCATTGAATTAATTGAAGATGTTGCCAAACGTGTTGAAAAAGAAGGCATTCAAGCCTGGTTTGATTTAGAAGTGAGTGAGCTTATTGGTGATGATGCGAATGATTTTATCAAAGTACCTGATACCTTAGACGTTTGGTTTGACTCAGGCACTACCCATTTCTCTGTTGTTAATGCGCGCGAAGAATTTGACGGCATTGCAGATTTATACCTTGAAGGGTCAGATCAACATCGTGGTTGGTTTATGTCATCTATGATGTCTTCTGTTGCCATGAATGGTAAAGCGCCGTATAAGCAAGTGCTTACCCATGGCTTTGTTGTTGATGCTAACGGACACAAAATGTCTAAGTCGCTAGGCAATGTGATCACGCCAAAAGAAATCACTAATAGTTTAGGTGCTGATATTTTGCGCTTATGGACAGCTTCAGTAAATTATACACAAGAGATCACTGCCGGTAATGAAATATTCAAACGCCAAGCAGATGCTTATCGTCGAATTCGTAATACCTCACGGTTCTTGCTTGCCAACCTAAACGGTTTTGAGCCAGCACAGCACTCGGTTGCCTTCGAAGATATGGTTGCTCTTGATCGTTGGGTAGTTGATAAAGCAGCACGCTTACAAGAAGAAATTATTACTGCCTACAATGAATATGAATTTCATGTTGTTGTTCATAAACTCATGAATTTCTGTACTACTGAATTAGGTGGCTTCTATTTAGATATTATTAAAGATAGACAATACACCGCAAAAGCGGATTCTAATGCACGTCGCTCTTGTCAAACAGCCATGTATTTAATTGCTGAAGCTATGACTGCTTGGATGGCGCCTATTTTATCATTTACTGCCCAAGAAATTTGGCAGGCACTACCAACGCCAGCGACAGGTGAGCGTGATGAGTTTGTTTTCACTGGTGTGTGGTTTGACGGTCTAGCCACTATGCCACAAGACACTGAGCTAGGTAACGACTACTGGAGCGAATTGTTATTAGTGCGCGGTGAGGTTAACCGTGTATTAGAGCTTGCCCGAAAAGAAAAAATTGTCGGTAAAGCGCTTGAAGCACAAGTGACTTTGTATGCTACCGCTGATCTAGCGCAGAAATTAGCACAATTAGGTGAAGAGCTACGTTTTGTTTTAATTACTTCAAAAGCAAGTATTGAAGTCGTTGCTGATGCAGGACAAGTGCCTGAAGGTGCAGATTCAACTGATGTTGAAGGTTTGTGGTTAAGTGTTGCTGCTGCCGAAGGTGTGAAATGTGACCGCTGTTGGCATGTAACTACTGATGTTGGTGTAAATGAAGCTCATCCTGAACTATGTGGTCGCTGTGTGACTAACGTTGATGGTGAAGGTGAGCAAAGACAGTATGCGTAATGTTTCTATAAAACAAGTTTTTACAGAAACGGGTTTGCGTTGGCTTTGGCTGACGCTAATTTGTTTAATATTGGATCAAGTAACTAAACACTGGGTTGCAGGCTCATTTGATTTGTATGAATCAGTTAAAGTTTTGCCTATTTTTAGCCTTACTTATGTGCATAATCCAGGAGCGGCATTTAGCTTTTTAGCCGATCAAGATGGCTGGCAACGTTGGTTTTTTACTGCCATTGCCACTATTGCCAGCATTATTTTTATTGTCTGGCTTGCTAAAACACCTAAATCACAAACACTATTAAGTATCGCTTTTGCATTAATGCTAAGTGGTGCGATGGGCAATCTAATCGACAGAGCCTTGTTTGGTTATGTGATTGATTTTTTAGACTTTCATTGGTCAGGGAATCACTTTCCAGCCTTTAATGTCGCTGATTCAATGATTTTTATTGGTGCAGCCTTAATGATTTTAGACTCTTTTACGGCTGAGTCTGAAGATAAAACCTAGGTTGGGCTTTAGCTCGACAATAACTCATTAGAAGATAAATAATGACAATGGATAAAACAATTCAAGCAGATTCAAGTATTTTAGTACATATCACCATGAAATTAAGTGATGGCTCTGCTGCTGATAGTACTAAAGTGAACAATAAGCCCGCTAAAATTATCATGGGCGATCAAAGTATTTCAGCTGCTTTTGAAGCACAGTTACTTGGTATGGCTACTGGGACGAGTAAAGAATTTACCCTTGAAGCAATAGATGCTTTTGGTGAGTCTAACCCAGATAATATCCATTATATGGATATCGATAAGTTTTCAGCTGAAGTTCCTGCCAAAGTGGGTAATATCATCACCTTTTCACAACCAGGCGGTGAACTTCCGGGTATGATCAAAGAAGTAAATGGCAGTTCAGTGACTATTGATTTTAATCATCCACTAGCAGGTCAGCCGGTAACTTTTGTGATTGATTTGGTAGAAATATTATAAATTTAAGTGGTGAGTTTACAGTAGCGAGTTACGAACTAACTTTACTTCGCAACCCGTAGCTTATTACTCGCAATTATCATTGGGAATATTATGGAAATTATTTTAGCTAATCCTCGTGGATTTTGTGCTGGTGTTGACCGAGCAATAAGCATTGTTGACCGCGCCCTAGATTTATTTGGTGCCCCTATTTATGTACGCCATGAAGTCGTGCATAACAAGTTTGTCGTTGATGGTCTTAAAAGCCGTGGTGCTATTTTTGTTGAAGAGCTTGATGAAGTACCTGACGATAGTACGGTCATTTTTAGTGCTCATGGTGTTTCTAAAGCGGTGCGCAATAAAGCTAAAAAGCGAGACTTAAAAGTATTTGACGCCACTTGTCCGCTAGTGACTAAAGTTCATATGGAAGTTGCTCGTGTTAGCCGGAAAAATTATGAGTGTGTACTTATTGGTCATGCTGGCCACCCAGAAGTTGAAGGAACCATGGGGCAGTATGAAAGTGAATCAGCAGGAATTTACTTAGTTGAATCAGCAGACGATGTCGCAAATCTTGAAGTGAAAAATCCTGAAAAACTCTACTTTTGTAGTCAAACAACCCTGTCAGTGGATGATACTTCTGATGTGATTGAGGCACTGCAAGCAAAATTTCCATTAATCGAAGGTCCTCGCAAGGATGATATTTGTTATGCAACGCAAAATCGTCAAGATGCCGTTCGTGCTATAGCCAGTCAAGTGGATTTATTATTAGTGGTTGGCGCTAAAAATAGCTCTAACTCAAATAGATTAAGGGAAGTGTCAGAGAAAATAGGCACAACTTCTTACCTTATTGATACGGCAAATAATATTGAGACTACTTGGCTTGATAATGTTAATACCATCGGTGTCACTGCCGGAGCATCTGCTCCAGCTATTTTAGTCACGCAAGTTATTGAAGCTTTAAAATCCTTGGGAGGACATGAGGTTAACGAACATCCAGGTCGAGAAGAAAACATTGTATTTGCAGTACCAGCAGAATTGCGCTAGTCTTAAAGGTGTCTATATTTTAACCGATAACATTGTCTTTTTGAAAGGCTATAGCTTGGAAGCTTAAGCTTAAAAATATAGTCAGGAAATGCAGTTTTAAGTTAATTTATTAATTATATTGAACAAAATTTTAATAAAATAACTTTTTGTGGTAGCTGTACTATTATATCTTTGCTATTTTAGTTATCTGTAATTGCTTTTATTACAAGTTGAAATATTAATTTAGTTAGTGAATTTTGTTACCCATTAATGTTATTTAAGACATTATTATTGCCTTATTGTAATTAACTTAAGCGTGCATAGTTCAAGTACATGGACAAGTTGTTGGACATTTTTATGGACAGAAAGAAGGTATGGGTTAATGCTGTTCACACAAGTGATTTTTAACACATATGGTTTTTTTTTAGAGTCTGAAGCGAAAGCAAAATTGACTCTACCCATTCTTGCGTTCAAAAATAGTATATTTTGGTGTTATTGTGTCACCCAGATAATTTGTACAATAATATTTTTTCTATCAAAGCCCCCCTAAAAATTTACTTCTTTTTTAAGCTAGCCTCAGGTTTGCTTATTGATAATGTTGTTCAGCCTTATCTACTACCAGTAGTTCATCATTCAAATTTGAACTTATACCTACTAGCTAAGCGCAAGTCTAAAACTCAAGGTAAATAGTCATTATGAAGCGAATTAAAAACTTTTCAGGAAAAGAGCAAGGTATGACTTTTATTGAAGTGCTGATCGCTTTAGTTATTATGGTCACAGGCATTCTGGGAGCTGTTGCTATGCAAGCGACGGCAAAAAAAGGTAGTTTTGATGCCATGCAACGTTCATTGGCCTCAAGTTTAGCGCAAGATATTGTTGAAAAAATTCGTGTTAATACTGTTGGGACTTTAGGAGGGAATTTAGCGCTTTATGCTGCTAATAGCCCTTATGGCTCTGGTGTTATTGCTGAAGCTCCTACTTGTAACTCAGGTGCAGCTTTATGCACACCGGCACAAATGGTTGCTCATGATTTATTTAGTTGGGAACAGGCTCTGATGGGAGCTGGTGCACAAAATGAAGGTAATAATGTTGGTGGCTTAGTGGGAGGTATCGGCTGTTTATCGGTTAATGGTAATCAAGTAACTGTAGTTGTTACTTGGCAAGGTAAGGCAAAATATACGGATGCTAATAGGGCGGAAGGGTGCGGCACTAAAGCTGATACTCGACGGCAAGTTGTGGTACAAGCTTTTATATTGTAGTCTCCATAACAAAGTACAAGGTTGAGATTTTTACAAATGAATATGAAAAACAACATGCAAAGTTCTAAAGCTACTCAAATAATGAAATTTGACTTAAAACGTCAGCATGGCTTTAGTTTGCTTGAAGTTTTCATAGCCTTAACTATAGGTTTAGTTATTTTTGCCGGAGTATTAAGTATATTTGTTGGTATGCGAACTACTACCAGTGAAACATCGAGTTATGGTGAGCTTCAAGAAAATGGTCGTTTTGCTATTAGTGTGCTTAGTGATGATTTATTAAGGCAAGATTTTTGGGGTGATTACTCAGGAACTGTTGATTTAGCAAGTATAAATCCTGTGCCGGGTGCCCCGCCGGGAGAGTGTGTAGGCGATGGTATTAATAATGGTACATTTCCATTAGCTTCAGGGCATTTTAGAACATTGTGGGGGGCAACAGCAACGAGTAGCACTATAATGTCGGGTTGCCGGAAAGATGCAAGGGTCGGTTCGGATATATTACAGTTAAAGCGTGTGCTTTCAAGACCTCTGGTTGGTGCTGCAAATAATCCTATTGCTGTTGCGCCCGCAGGAAATTTTTATTTTGTTAGTAATACTAATAATGGAACTATTTTTGCCCCAGGTGCTGTTCCAGTATTACAAAATGCACAAGTGTGGCAATACCAACATCATATCTATTATGTGAGAGATGAAGCGCAAGGTAACAATACTGTACCTGTATTAATGCAAGGACAATTAACCAATCGCTTAGCTTTTACTCCTATTATTGACGGTATTGAAATGATACGTTTCGAGTACGGTATTGATGCCCAAATAAATCCAGTAACTCCAGGTTACGGTATAGTTGATGCTTATATCCCTGCTAATAACATGACTGCGCCATTATGGAATAATGCCACCAGCCGAATAATAGCCGTAAAAATATATGTATTAGCACGGGGTATTCAAGAAGATAAAAAATATGAAAATAAGAATACCTATCAATTAGCTGGCTCTCCTTATACACCGAATGACAACTACCACCGCTTACTTTTTACTTCTACGGTAACCTTATATAACGCAGGCATGGATACTTGGTAATGTTTGTATTGATAGATGAGATGAACAAATGATGAATAAATTTTACCTTTTAAAGCAAAGTAAATATGGTAAAGCCCACATGCAACAGGGGGTAGTGTTGGTAGTGTCTTTAGTTTTCCTTATAGCTTTGACCGCAGTTGCGGGTGCATTAATGCAAAATACTACTATTGACATGAAAATGTCAGGGGCAAGCGAAGAAAAATTAGTCGCTACGCAAGAAGCCGTTAGTGCAATTGATGAGATCATTTTTAATCAAGTTTCTCCCGGTGTAACCAATGCTTTTGCGGCTTCCCTTGTTACTTTTCAAAATGGGCCTCAAAGTATGACCGCAGCTATGCCTATTACTAATGCTGATAATGACTTTAGCTCAGCGACGTTGGATGTTGCGAATAATCAATTTATGTTAGAGCCTGACTGCCCCGCATCACAGTTAGCCTCTTCAACTCAGGTGTTTACTTGTAACGTATTAAGAGTTCAGGTAAATCGAAACTATGGCCGCACTAACACAAGTTCGGTTAATGTAAATTCAGGCATTGCACAGCAACTTTTGCGTTAAAAAGGCTGTTTTATAGTCATTTTTAATGAAAGTTGTTACTAGCATTTAATGTGCAGGTGTTTGTTTGGAGAACAAAGATGAAAAAATATTTATTGGCAGGGCTGTTATTCGCAGTTGCTAACTTTTCTTTTAGTGAAGATATTGAGCTCTATATTAGTGAAAGTGTCAAAGAGGCTAAAGCCAGACCGCAAGTACTGATTGTTTTTGATAACTCAGGGAGTATGAATCGCAATGAAACAGTAAAGACCTCTTATAGCCCAAATACCAACTATGACGCCGTGCCAGGTTATGCTAAAGCTGGAGCTAATTATATCTACTATACCAAGGGGCAAGTAGAAATAAGTGGTATCCCTATTGCTGATGATACCACTGAAAAACGTAAATTTTTACTTGATATAAGTAATTGTAAAGCTGCTCAAAATATCATCGAAAAGTATGGTTTTTATACTGGGCATGTTAGAGAGTATAAGTTTCAAGGTAATTCAGGCCGTTGGACTGAGTTAAATGAAAAAGATGGTAGCAATATAGTTATCACTGATTGTGAAGACGATGTTGTTGCTAAAAATAATAATAATAAAAACTATTTAGATGATGGTGTTACTGCAACTTTGCCTTCCGGTTACCCAATTGATGGCGAAGGTGAAGCCGATGCACCAGTCTTTTATACAAATGATGTATCTAATAGTAATGTTGAATGGTCAGGAGCCTTAGTCACTTTGTATAGTGATAATTACCTTCGCTGGTACCATAACCCTGATATACCTACAGTCAGTAAAGACAGAATTGAAATTGCTCAAGAGAGTGTAACTAATTTAATAAACTCCTCCCCCAATGTAGATTTTGGCTTGCAGATATTCAATCATAATCACTCAGGTGAAAATGTACGAGATGGTGGGCGCATTGTCTTCGGTATTAAAGAATCTAATTTAGTTAATCGAGAAGCTATTCTAGATCTTATAAATAATAACCTTGATGCTGAAACGAACACTCCATTATGTGAAACCTTATACGAAGCATCACTGTATTTTGGTGGTAAAAGCGTTGACTTCGGTGATAATGATAGTAATAGGCGGTGGTACTTAGCTAATACCCCTCCCCGTGATACTAATATTGAGACTGCCGGTAAAGTTTATATATCCCCTTTGAGTTCGTGCAGTGATAAAGCTTACGTAATTATCATGACAGATGGTGAACCAACTAGAGATTTAGCTGCAGATAATAAAGTTAAAGCACTTGGTGTAGCTGATAATTACCCTATGGCCGCATTCGATGGAAATTATTTAGCCGCTCTAGCTGGTTGGATGAATAATAATGATGTCAACAAAGATGTTGATGGGAAACAAACTATAACAACTTACACTATTGGCTTTGGTCAAGATGCACAAGATGATGCCGAACCATTGCTAAAAGAGGCGGCAAAACTCGGTGGTGGAAAATATTTTCCTGCTAAAGATACTGCCAGTTTAACTGCGGCATTAACCAATGTTTTAGCTAATTTAGAGCCAAGCAATGACAGTCTAACCTCAGCTTCTGTTGCAGCAAATAACTTTGATAGAACCGAAACCTTAAATTCAGTCTATTACGCAATGTTTCAGCCTGATAGAGGGCCGAGATGGCAAGGCAATCTTAAAAAGTACAAAGTAATTGATGGTGTGCAGCAAGGAAAGAATGGCAACGCAGCTATTGATGGTAATTCAGGGCATTTTTCAACTGAGGTAACCAGTTATTGGTCAGGAGAAAAAGATGGTGACCAAGTGACTAAAGGCGGTGTGGCAGATATGTTACGCAAAAAGTCTGATCGTGTCATTTATAGTGATATTGACGATAACGGGGGACTTGCATTATTAAATGAAGACGCTTTGACAGGTAATGAACAGGCATTTGCAGATTTAGTCGGTATTGATGTCGATGATGCACTTACTTATTTTAACTGGAATTTAGGCATTGATGTTGATGATGAAGATGAGGATAGCGCTAGAGATGATATGCGCTACGGTGTATTTGGCGATCCGCTACATTCAAAACCCTTAGTGGTTAATTATGGAGATAAGATACACCTAGTCATAGGAACTAATGCTGGTGCATTGCATATGTTCAAAGACTCAGAAGAGACAGTTGATGAAACTTGGGCTTTTATGCCAAAAGAGTTTTTTCCTAATATCAAAAAGTTGCGTGAAAACTATTCAACTGATGATAAAATTTATGGGATTGATGGCAAAATAACCTCGTACATTAGTGATAAAGATGGCGATGGTATTATTGAAGAAGGTGATAAAGTTTGGATTTTCTTTGGTTTACGTCGTGGCGGTACTTCATATTATGGTTTAGATATTAGTAATCCAGACTCACCAAGTTTACTGTGGCATATAGATGCTAGCATGGACGACTTTAAAGAAATGGGACAGTCTTGGTCGCAGCCTAAAGTAGGTTATTCTAAAATTAACATTGCGGGTGATGTTGCAAAACCAGTGCTTTTCTTTGGTGGTGGTTACGATACTTCAAAAGATAATTCAGGCGTAGGCGCACCCGATAATGTTGGACGGGCTGTTTATATGGTTGATGCTGAAACAGGCACATTGAAATGGTCAATGGCTCCTGAGAGTGGCACAACCAGCTTTGCTGGAACTGATAGTATCCCTGCCAGCATTTCAACCTTAGATAGTGATGCTGATGGCTTTGCTGATAGGTTGTATCTTGGTGATACGGGGGGGAATGTTTGGCGCGTTGACATGCCAAGTGACAACCCGATAGGCGAAGAACCTTGGTCTGTGTTTAAGCTGGCCAGTCTCGGAGGTAATACTAACCCAACGGACAGGCGTTTTTTCAATGAGGCTTCCGTTGTTCGAACCTTTATTTCGCAAACAATTGAGGAGCAGATTACAGATGATGAAGGCAATACCTCCAATATAATTATTCATCAAGATATTCCTTATGATGCCGTCTTATTAGGCAGTGGTGATAGGTCTAATCCTCTGGGTAAAGACACTAATGATATGTTCTTTATGATCAAAGATAAGCATATCAAAACACAAACCTTTGACGCTAATTCAGTACCGCCAATACCAAGCCCTGTAGTTCTAGGGGGCCTGTTTGATATTACCGCTAATCCAATTGAAAATGCCAATGATGAAGATGACTTACAGAAGAAAAAAATTGACTTAAGTGCTGCATCTGGCTGGTACTTTAGCTTAAAACAAGAGGGTGAGAAAAACACTTCTAGTGGTATAGTGATAAATAACACCGTTTATTTCACCACTTTTACTCCGCCAAGTTTGGATAATAACCATGAAGGTTGTGAGTTGCCCAATGGTCAAGGCTCGCTGTATGGCGTAGATTTAGCACAAGGTATTAGTAAATTTAATTGGAAAACAGATGGTGATAATGATGATAAAGACAGAGAAGATAGGATTACCTTTATCAGTGAACAATTTCTTGGATCACCTACCTTAATCGTAATACCACCTAATCCAAATAATGCACAATCCCAAGCAGTAGGTAATTTGATTGTTGGCAGAAGAATGGTGCAAGTTGGCTTTAGATTACAAACGATGCGAACTTATCTTTATGTTACTGAGTGAGGATAGATAATAATGCAAAAAATGAATTTTGTTAAAACACAAAATCAACAAACTAAACAAAGTGGTTTTACCTTGGTAGAGCTACTGATCACTGTTGCTATTATTGGCATTTTAGCGGGTATTGCTTATCCTTCATATACGGATTTTGTTACTCGCTCAAACCGTAGTGAAGGGCAAAGGGAGCTATTACGCTTGGCTAATATTGAGGAGCAAGGGTTTATTGAGCATCGTTCATACACCAATGACATGACGGACTTAGGTATGCCTGACGATCCTTACATTACTGATTCAGGCAATTATAGTATTGATGCCAAGTTAGCTAATGATGGCCAAACTTTTGTGCTCACCGCCACAGCAAAACAGTCGCAAACCAGTGATACTGGCTGCACAATACTGACAATTAACGAAGTAGGTCAGAAGACCCCTGATGCCTGCTGGGAGAAATAGCATGAAACGAGCAATAAAGTTAATTTCTTTTTTACTAGTGGTGAGTATTAGTTCACCTGGAATGGCAAATGGCGCCGCTAGCTCAACAAAGATTAAATTAGATAATGAGAAAAAACAGAATGCAAAATGTTATGTGCAGCTTGTGGGGGGCGGTGAAGCTATTAGTTTATGGTTGGTGAAACCGTCATTATTGAAAAATTTAAAACGTAAAATTGTTGGTCAAGAAATACTAGTAATTCAAACTCAGAAAAAAGCTAATATATATCGAGCTAAAGAGTGCATTTTAGAGGAAGATGACTTTAAAGATACTAGAGCACTAGCTATGGATAAAGAATTACCTAGATAGATAAGCAACTGTTTACTCTTAGTTCTTAGCGTTTGTGGCAAGTAAATGGTTGTAGCTTAAACGCTTTAACTCTTCTAGTGCCTTGGCTTAGGTGTTAGTTATTAAATACACACTATTTCATTACCGTTTCTGTCTTCATCTTTACCATCATTATCGGTATCTGAGCTTAAATAGCTTCTGCCTGAAATGGAGAGATCTATACCTCGAGATTCATCATCTTCACCTTGGGGGCAATAACTGAAACTGCCTTGTGCTGTGAGTAGTAAACCCGAAGGAGCATAGATAACACTCACATTAGCAAACTGTAATCTGTCATTTGCTTTTATGGCACTTTTAACTTTGATTAACTCATCGGGAGCCGCGAAAGTATTATTGGTTGCAATAACATTTGAGCTGTTAGTAAATACACTTATTTCATTTTGCCAGTTAGCTGTACAATCACCATCTGAAAGTGGACAAACTGTGGTGTTTTTACCGGTATTTATCGCCATATTTCGTGCAGTCAACAATAAGCGTTGTATTTCTGTGATTTCGTTATCAACTCGCATTTTTACCATGAAATTATTCAGGCTCGGTAAAGCTACAGAGGAAAGTATTGCCACAACGGCAATAGCAACCATCACCTCTACTAGGGTGAACCCCTGCATGCGCTTTGATTGGATAGATTTTGAAAAAAGAAAAATTCCTTGGATATATGTCATAATATAACCCACTAAATACTGCTTGGACTTTTACTCTTTATAGCATTTTATCATCCAACTCGCTAGTGCTGCTTTTTTGGTCAAATAATAACGGTTATATATTAATTGCAGCTGATTTTTTTATTATTTCTATTTTCTTCTATACCATCATTATTGGAGTCTCTGGACTGATATAATCGACCAGAGCGAGCAATAATTATTCCTCTGGCTCTATTTTTATTTGTTTTAGGGCAATACTTAAAAGTACCATTAGCTAGACCACTAAGGCTTCCAGTGGGATTAAAGGTGATTTTATTTCTTCCTTTACCATAAACTAAGCTGTCACCTTCAGTTATTGCAGCCCTTATTTGAATGACTTGCTCATTCGCATCAAATATATTGTTATTGTTACCATCAACAAAAACGCTAAGTTCATTTTGCCACTGTGTAGTACATTCAGAGCTGTCGTTTAACGGGCACAAAATAGCCCTGCTGCCTGAATTAATAGCACTATTTCTTGTGAGTAGTAGTGTGCGATAAAGCTGTGAGATTTCATTATCAACCCGCATTTGCACAATAAAATCATTATAATTTGGGAGGGCGATTACAGCGAGTATAGAGGTTACAGCAATTGAAATTATTAATTCGATGAGGGTGAATGCCCTCACATTGGTCAGTGTGATAGATAGCATAATAAATCCATTTTAATTTAACGTCCTTGTAACTTAGGTATAGTTAAGAAAAATGGATTTTGCTAATGTGCGATTGAAAATAAAGTAAGGCTAATCGTAAATTGTCGGAATAGGCTGACGTTTATGTTGGGTTTTTAAATAAATATTGATGATATGTGTTTTTACTTCATCACTCACTTGCCTACCTTCGAGAAAGTCATCAAGTTGTTCATAACTAATGCCTAAGGCATCTTCATCAGTTTTCCCCGGATCTAAACATTCTAAATCGGCGGTAGGTGCTTTATCGACCAATATAGCCGGTGCGCCTAACGCTTTAGCTAACATTCTAACTTGACGTTTAGAAAGCCCAAATAAGGGGGCTAAGTCGCAGGCTCCATCCCCCCATTTGGTAAAAAAGCCAGTAATGTTTTCTGCGCTGTGATCTGTACCTAATACCAAGCCGCCTAAAATACCGGCAATATGATATTGAGAAACCATGCGAGCACGTGCTTTAACATTACCTTTAGAAAAATCTATTTGTGCCTCTGTAGCGGACAGTAATTCGGCGTCATCAAGAGCTGAGACAACTTCTTTGTGAATGCCGTTTACCCCATCAAATACATTAGTGGTTACACAGTGACTAGGTTGGATAAAATCAACCGCTTGTTGAGCATCAACCTCATCAGCCTGTACGCCAAAGGGCAAACGTACAGCAATAAATTGATACTTACCTGATAACTTGTCATTAAGCTCGTTATTTAACTCATTAACGGCAAGTTGAGCAAGACGACCACAAGTAGAAGAGTCAACACCACCGCTAATACCAAGCACTAAATTACCTAAACCTGATTGTGTTAGTGTTTGTTTGATGAAGTCTATACGACGACGTATTTCAAATTGAATGTCTATTTCAGGTAAAACTTTCATTTCATCAATGATGGTTTGCTGATCCATAAAACGTCCTAAGTAGTGAAAATATTGTTAAAAGCCTAGTTTAACAAAATAAAACTCTTGTTGGATATTGATAATTGCCGCTAAACACGCTGTAATGATGTTAATTAAAGCTTAAACAGAGAAATACGATGAAAAAAATAGAAGCGATCATCAAACCTTTTAAAATGGATGATGTAAGAGAAGCACTTGGAGAAATTGGTATTACAGGGATGACAGTTTCAGAAGTTAAAGGGTTCGGCCGACAAAAAGGTCATACGGAACTTTATCGTGGAGCCGAATACATGGTAGATTTTTTGCCGAAAGTGAAGCTAGAAATAGTGATCGCTAAAGAAGATGTAGACCGTTGTGTTAATGCTATTCTTGAAACAGCACAAACAGGTAAAATTGGTGACGGTAAAATTTTTATCACTGATGTCGAACGTGTTATTCGTATTAGAACGGGTGAAGAAAACCAAGAAGCATTATAGAAATCACCAGTTAGTTAGCAGCTGATAGTTTCGAGTAACGAAGAGAAGTGTTGCTCTTTTTTTCGTAACTCGAAACTTTCTTTACTGGGGACACTGGTGACACTGGTGACTTTACTGCGTTTATTTCACTAACGAATTATTTGGATAATTAGCCGCTAGTACTTGCAAAGCATTCTTCTTTAAATCAGCTAAACCAAGCTTGTCATAACACTCAATCATTATTTCTAATGCAGGCTCAACCTCTGGACTTGGTGCGAAGTATTCTATTACGTAACGTCCTCTATTGGCTGCAGAAGCATAAGCCTCACGTTTCATATAAAAGTTAGCGACAGCGATTTCATATTTTGCTAAACGAGATTTTATTGAGATCATACGCTTACGGGCATCAGCAGCATACTTGCTGTCAGGGTAGTCAGTAATAATACGTTTAAAATCATTAAAAGCTTCACGTGAAGCTGTAGGGTCTCTATCAGCGCGATCTATACCTGCTAGATCTTGAAATAAATTTTCTTCCGTAGATAAATTAATTAACGCTCGCATGTAATAAACATAACCTATATTAGGGTTGTTAGGGTTTAAGCGTAAAAACCTATCGGTTAAGGCAATACCTTGAGCGGAATCACCTACCTTGTAGTAAGCATAAATTAAATCTAACTGTACTTGATGTGAAATAGGACCAAAAGGAAAGCGAGAGTCTATAGCACTTAAAATTTGAATCGCTTTTTGATATAAGCCATTATCAAGTGAAGTTCTCGCATCGACAAATAAGGCTTGTGCCGATTTATCAGGCACTTTATCAAGTTCAGCTTCTGAAGAAGAGCAACCAGCCAACATTAATGCTAGCGCTGTGAATAATATTTTTATTGTTAATTTTTCCATAGAAATTGCAGTTAAGCCTATATATTCGATATTTGAAATTAAATAAGTATGAAAGCCCGTAATAAAAAGGGTAAAATGAACTCATATACTTGGTGCAACAATGCGATAAGCATTCTAACCTAGCACTTTCGCTAGCACAATGACTTGCACAATGTTAAAAATTGAAAGAGAGTTTAATGGCTGAAATTATTCAACATAAAGATACTGTTCCTGAATCATGTCTAGGTAAACGCTTAGACCAAGCAATTGCGCAAATGTTTCCTGATTATTCCCGTTCTCGATTAAAAGACTGGATTTTAGCAGGTAGTGTTACCGTTAATGGTGAGGTTTTAACCCGTGCACGTGAAAAAATGTATGGTGGTGAAGTCATTACTATTAATGCCGAGGTTGAGGCCGAGCAGCGCTTTGAAGCGCAAGATATCCCATTAAATATTGTTTATGAAGATGATGATATTCTAGTAATTAATAAACCTGCTGGGCTAGTAGTGCATCCAGGAGCTGGCAACCCAGATGGAACGGTTTTAAATGCATTGTTGCATCACTGTCCTGAGTTGGATGTTGTACCACGTGCGGGTATTGTTCATCGCCTTGATAAAGATACCACCGGATTAATGGTAGTAGCCAAAACAATTGCCGCACAAACGAATTTAGTTGAAGCATTACAATTAAGAGAAATTACTCGTGAGTATGAAGCGGTTGCTAATGGCTTGATGACTGCTGGTGGTGTGGTAGATGAGCCTATTGGCCGACATGCGACTAAGCGCACTCATATGGCAGTAACTTTTTCAGGCCGACCTTCAGTAACACATTACCGTGTGTTGGAAAAATATCGTTTACATACACGTTTGAGGTTACGTCTTGAAACTGGGCGAACTCATCAAATTCGTGTGCATATGGCGCATATTACCCACCCGTTAGTCGGCGACCCTGTTTATGGCGGCAGACCTAGACCACCTAAAAATGCAACGCCAGAATTATTAACTAAACTGCGTAGCTTTAAGCGCCAAGCACTGCATGCAGCAATGTTATCCTTATATCATCCCATCACTGGTGAGTTAATGACTTGGCATGCCGATTTGCCACAAGATTTTGTTGAGTTAGTTGAAGTTTTACAACAAGACACTAAGCTTAATGCCAAAGAAGAATACTAAGGATAATAACCCTCAATTATTAGTAACAAACTCAGCCATTGAGTTTGTTACTTTTTCTGAACTTGAAAATAGAACATTAACGACCCCATTCTTAGATAAAAAAGTATTAGCGATACAAACCAACCGTATTTCCCCTTTTAGCACCAATGTTGAGACTCATTCACCTTATCAAGGTTTTAATTTAGGCCTACATGTGGGCGACTTACCTGAGCAAGTTGCTAACAATCGACAATACTTACAGGATCTATTACCTTACGGCTGTGCAATTCAATGGCTTGATCAAGTCCATGGTAATGACGTTGTCTCAATTACTAAAGTCAGCTCAAAGTCATTAACAGCCGATGCTGCTGTTACAACAGAAAAAAATATTTGCCTAGCGGTAATGACCGCTGATTGTTTACCTATTTTATTATCTTCAAAGCAAGGAGATGAAATTGCCGCAATTCATGGTGGCTGGCGTCCTCTAGCAGCTAACATTCTAAGTAACACCATCAGTAAAATGGAGACTGATGCAAGTGAACTTTGTGCTTGGTTAGGCCCTTGTATTGGTAAAGCGGCTTTTGAAGTTGGTCAGGATGTATTCGATGCTTTTGTGAGTCAAAATCCATTATTCTCTCAAGCATTTGCTAAACAGCCTTCAGGGAAGTATTTGGCTGATTTACAAGGAATTGCCCAACTGCAATTAACCTTATTGGGCGTGAAAAGTATTAGTGCTTTACCTGACTGTACTTTTTCAAATACCGATAAATATTATTCTTATCGTAAAAATAGCAAAACAGGACGAATGGCCAGCTTGATTTGCCTACGGTAATCTAGTTATTTATTAATATTTAGTTGCGATAAATCAAATCAATAGCAATATCTCTATTGAAAATTCTCTTATTCGGCCTAATGTTATAAGTAACTAATTCATAAGCCCAGTAGCATGGCAGGAGAATATTTATGCGTTTAGACAGATTTACCCAATCCTTTCAAGAGTCAATTGCTGATGCACAGTCGTTAGCACTGGGTCGCGATCATCAATTTATCGAGCCCGTTCACTTAATGTTGGCTTTGCTTAACCAAAATGGCAACTCTATTATTCCACTACTCAAAAGCGCAGGAATTGATGTTCATACGCTACGAGTGAAAGTTGAACAAGCATTAGAATCATTGGCTCAAGTTCAAGATCACGATGGTGATGTTCAACTATCTTCAGCGTCTGGAAAGCTATTAAATTTATGTGATAAACACGCACAAAAAATGTCAGATAAATATATTTCCTCAGAGATGTTTTTATTGGCGGCAATTGAAGATAAAGGTGTGTTGGGGAAAATTCTCAAATCACTGGGTGCTAATGAAGAGCGAATTAAGGCGGCCATTGAACATGTTCGTGGTGGACAAAAGGTAGATGATCAAAACGCAGAAGATGTTCGTCAAGCATTGCAAAAATTTACTGTTGATTTAACCGAGCGTGCAGAGCAGGGCAAACTCGACCCTGTTATTGGCCGAGATGATGAAATTCGCCGAACCTTGCAAGTATTACAACGTCGTACCAAAAATAATCCAGTATTAATTGGTCAACCCGGTGTGGGTAAAACCGCCATAGTAGAAGGGTTAGCGCAACGTATTGTTGATCATGAAGTACCTGAAGGATTGAAAAATAAGCGTGTGTTATCATTAGATATGGGCGCTTTAATTGCCGGGGCAAAATATCGAGGTGAATTTGAAGAACGTTTAAAAGCGGTTTTAAATGAGCTTGCCCAAGAAGAAGGGCAGGTGATCCTATTTATTGATGAACTTCATACCATGGTAGGCGCAGGAAAAACTGACGGTGCAATGGATGCCGGTAACATGTTAAAACCTGCACTTGCTAGAGGTGACTTACATTGTGTCGGCGCTACTACGTTAGATGAGTATCGACAATATATAGAAAAAGATGCTGCACTGGAGCGCCGTTTTCAAAAGGTCTTGGTCGATGAGCCTAGTGTTGAAGATACGGTGGCTATTTTACGAGGCTTAAAAGAGCGTTATGAGTTACATCATTCCGTTAACATTACCGATCCTGCCATTGTTGCTGCTGCTACTTTGTCACATCGTTATATTAGTGATAGACAACTTCCAGATAAGGCCATTGATTTAATTGATGAGGCCGCATCGAGTATTCGTTTACAAATGGATTCAAAACCTGAGGATTTAGATAGGCTAGAACGTCGCTTGATCCAATTGAAGTTAGAGCAAAGAGCACTAGAAAAAGATTCCGACGACGCGTCTAAAAAGCGTTTAGCTGAAATTTTAGATAAAATTCATGAAAAACAGCAACAGTATGATGAATTAGACGAAGTTTGGACGACAGAAAAAGCAGCCTTGTATGGCACACAAACGATTAAAGAAGAGCTAGAGCAGGCACGTATTGAGCTAGAAGCAGCTCGCAGAAGCGGTGATTTAAACCGTATGTCTGAATTGCAATATGGCAAACTTCCTGAGCTGGAAAAACAGTTGGATTTAGCTAGCCAAGCCGAAATGCAAGAAATGAGTTTATTGGCAAATAAAGTCACCGATGTAGAGATTGCCGATGTTCTCAGTCGTGCTACCGGCATTCCGGTTGCAAAAATGTTAGAGCAAGAACGTGACAAGTTATTGCACATGGAAGATGAGCTTCATCAAAGAGTTATTGGGCAAACTGAGGCTGTAACATCAGTATCAAATGCTATTAGGCGCTCAAGAGCTGGCCTAGCAGATCCAAACCAACCTATCGGCTCATTCTTATTTTTAGGCCCTACCGGTGTAGGTAAAACTGAACTAACTAAGGCTTTAGCTTATTTTCTTTTTGATAGTGAAGACTCCCTCGTTCGTATCGATATGTCTGAATTTATGGAAAAACATTCAGTAGCACGCTTAGTGGGGGCTCCTCCAGGTTACGTGGGTTATGAAGAAGGAGGATATCTAACGGAAGCTGTTCGTAGGAAGCCTTATTCGGTTATATTATTGGATGAAGTGGAGAAAGCTCATAGTGATGTTTTCAATATTTTGCTGCAAGTACTCGATGATGGTCGATTAACTGACGGTCAAGGACGTACGGTTGATTTTAAAAATACCGTTATTATTATGACGTCAAACATAGGCTCTGAAATCATTCAAGAATTTGCTGTTGAAAGTCATTACCAACAAATGAAAACGCAAGTAATGGCAGAAGTTTCTCATCATTTTAAACCAGAGTTTATTAATCGTATTGATGAGTCAGTGGTATTCCATCCGCTAGGGGCACAGCAAATAGAAAAAATTGCCGAGATACAAATACAAGACTTATCGGCACGTTTAGTTGAGCAAGATCTAAGTTTGAGTGTTAGCAAACAGGCGTTATCATTGATTGCACAAGCAGGGTTTGATCCCATCTTTGGTGCAAGACCTTTAAAACGGGCAATTCAGCAAGGGCTTGAAAATCCATTGGCACAAAAAATACTGGCAGGAGAGTATAGCGCTGGCACTAGCATTAATCTTGAGGTAGAAAATGGTGTCTTAGTTTTTCATTAAAATAGAATGAAAAATAAAGCTACTTACTCACTGGCTGTCACCCTAATGGTGTTTTCGTTGAGGAATGTCGTCTCGATGAGCTAGACAGCCTATTAAAATACTTGTGAAATGGCTGTTTTTTTTCAAGCTGAGGTAAATTGTTATCATAAACAATAAAAGCCGCCTATTTAGGTTAAATAGACGGCTTTTAAATTTAGTAACTATTTTTTTATTACACAGACTAAGGCTTGTTACTCTGTGTCGCTAATCATTTTTATCACAGTAAAGATCCGTATGCCTTTTACTGAGTTCAAGTTGCTCTTCTTTCTCTGCACCTGTTAATAATCTGTTTTTTCCATCGTCATCAGTCGTCATGATCTCATTGAATGAATTTAACATTTTTATATTTAGCTGTGCAGCTTTACAGTTTTTTACCACTATCTCTTTATTTTTAGCTTGTATTTCTGCTTGTTCTTTTTCATGTTTGGCAATTTGTTCACCAACTGACGGCATAGATTTTTTTTGCTCGTCTTCTTGTTTTGTTTTCGCTTTATAGGAAGAAACAGTGGTTAATTGTGAGTAATTGTCATCTCTTGGTTGGTGTTGGCTAAAATGAACGACATTATTCTCGTCAACCCAACGATAGATGGCAATGTTTTTTGCTATGACATTCGTACTAAAAATCACAGCAGCCAAAAAAACTATGGAAGCTGAATGGCGAATATTCATAAAAATTCCTCTATTGCTAATTAATGACTTAAGTATAAGAGCACTATACCTCTAAATTCAACTTATGGTAAATTAGCAACATATTCAAATAGTTTTTAACCTTTATTAAAAAATAACCTATGAGAAATAAGAAAAATTTACATAATTCAAACAGCAAAGGAATCTATTTACTCCCAAACCTTTTAACAACGGCAGGGCTATTTTCGGGCTTTTATGCAGTTGTTTCTTCCATGAATGGGTATTTTGAAAGTGCAGCCATTGCTATTTTTATTGCTATGGTTTTTGATGGCTTAGATGGCAGGGTGGCAAGAATGACCAATACGCAAAGTGAATTTGGTGCTGAATATGACTCAATGGCTGATATGGTCTCTTTTGGTATTGCTCCTGGCATTATTGCCTATAATTGGGCTCTTTCTGATTTAGGCAAGTTTGGTTGGTTGGCTGCTTTCATTTTTGTAGCTGCAGCAGCGTTACGTTTAGCCAGATTTAACACTCAGGTTGGTATTGCCGATAAGCGGTTTTTTCAAGGGCTTGCCAGCCCTGCGGCGGCGGGTGTCCTTGCAAGTACAGTGTGGGTAGGTACTGAATATCAACTTAATGGTCATGATTATGGTTTTATTATGGGCATAGTTACTATTATTAGTGGTTTGCTCATGGTAAGTAATTTCAGATATAACAGCTTTAAAGAAGTTGATTGGAAGGGAAAAGTCAATTTCATTGCTGTGTTATTGATCGTACTTGTTTTTGTTATTGTTGCTTCAAGTCCAGCTGAATTATTAATGGGAGTTTTTGTGCTTTATGCTTGTTCAGGTCCCGTCACAACTTTTAGAACTGTCGAACAAATAAAGCTTGAGCATGTTGTTGGTGATAATAAAAACGATGCTGATTTTTCTAAGCATGATGATGAATAGTCTTTATAAGTTGATGTTTTTATGCGCGTAAATTCCTGGTTGAACAGTGTCGTATTTTTTTACACAAATTAAATGATATGTTAAAACTTTGTTGCCGCTTTATTTTTTATTTGTTAATTAACTGATTTTACACGTAAAAAAAATATAGGAACAGATTTTGCTTTAAAAGATTGTCGCAATTTTTTTGCAGTTTAAAATTTAATAACAAATAGAATAGGAAGTAACATGTTAAATAAATTAGTTTTACGCGTTGTTTTAACTCTTTCGCTTGCCTTTACAGGTATGGCAAATGCTACATTAATCACTCAAGATATTATTTCTGATGCTGAAGGTGTTATTGGTCATATATCTATCAACTTAGATACGGCTGAAGATGCTGGTAATGGCTTAAATCAAGTACTAGTATGGGAAGAATTTGAATTTTTCGGTATTGATATGTTAGCTCCAGCACCTATGGATAACGAAATGGGTGAACAATTTTTTGCTGAATATGACATGATGGATTTATATGCAGGCATTCAAACAATTGGATTTGATTTAGATGATGTGAATGGTTGGTATATCTGGAATGGCTTTGTTGAAGCTGGTTTCGGTGGTTATGTAGATATTTTCGATAACTGGGTACAACCTGATCCTGCATTCGTATTGTATATGGATGACTTATCTTTTGGTGATGCTTCTGTAGTTCCAGAGCCTAGCGCTTTAATTTTATTACTAACAGGTTTAGTTGCATTTGCTGCTCGTCGTAAAGTGAGCAAATAATTTATTTAATAATTTTCTTGAAAAAGGCTTTACTAAGGTAAGGCCTTTTTTTTGTCATGCTGACAAGCCACAAGCCACAAGCCACAAGCCACAAGCCACAAGCCAC
>ENA-UZWX01001408-UZWX01001408.1-metagenome-genome-assembly--contig:-Day-4---50m-contig-1408_pt1 | contig 32522 bp, 33 predicted proteins | sample MGYA00260347_ERZ794907 | MGnify/ENA metagenome assembly ERZ794907 | reverse complement strand
GCGGCTGTTTCAACAGCGGACCAGCGGAGGATATCGGACATTGCGCGCGCCTACCTTGTATATGCGTTCATGGTCAGCAGCTCGTATTCCGCTACTTTTTCGGCGTTTTGATTGGTCAGCGTCACGTGCCAACGCACCTCGCCATACTCTTCGTTGCGAGGGGTCTTTTTTTTCACGGTAAGACGCACCTTAATGCTGTCTCCCGCCTCGACAGGCTTCATAAAGCGCAGATTGTCGAGGCCTGTGTTGGCTAGAACGGGGCCTTCATTCGGTTCTACGAACATGCCGGCCGCGAAGCTCAGCAATAGATATCCATGCGCCACACGACCGGGGAAAAACGGGTTACGTTTGGCCGCAGCGTCATCCATATGCGCATAAAATGTGTCGCCCGTGAAATGTGCGAAATGTTCGATGTCGTCCATACTGACAGAGCGGGGATCGGTGTGGATCGTTTCGCCAATCTCGACCTCGTGGAAGGTGCGCGTGAACGGATGGGCGGGTGCGGGTTTTTCTTTCGCGCCATCGACCCATGTGCCGCCAATCGCGGTCAGGATATCGGGGCTACCTTGGATTGCAGTGCGCTGCATGTAATGCATCACGCCGCGCACGCCGCCCAATTCTTCGCCACCGCCTGCACGACCCGGACCGCCATGCACCATGTGGGGCAGGGGAGAGCCATGGCCGGTGCTTTCTTTCATAGAGTCGCGATTGTTAAAATAGAGCCGCCCATGAAAGGCACTCGCCCCAAGCGCAACGTTGCGCGCGACCACAGGGTCATGCGTGATCACTGATGCCACGAGAGAGCCTTGGCCTCTGTTCACCAGCGCGATTGCATGATCGATATCACGGTAGCCCATCACGGTGGAGACGGGGCCAAATGCTTCTGTGTCATGCACGCGGTTTGCCGTATCGGGAGTGGCGCAGTGAAACAGCATCGGCGTGAGAAACGCGCCTTTGTGTTCGTGGAAGTCTTTGTTGCCGTAAACCTGTTCCGCTTCTGCGCCAATGATAGCAGCTTTGGCTAATACATCGCGCTTTTGCGCGTTCGACACCAATGCACCCATGCGCGTTTCGGCCTTGTTAGGGTCTCCTATTACGGTTTTAGAGAGCCGATCAGAGAGCGCGTCAATCACCGCGCTCACGTGGTTTTCAGGTGCAATGATGCGGCGGATCGCGGTACATTTTTGACCCGCTTTGGTGGTCATTTCGCTCTGTGCCTCTTTGATGAAGAGATCAAATTCAGGCGTTCCGGGCGCCGCGTCTGGGCCGAGAATAGATGCGTTGAGGCTGTCTTGCTCTGCGACGAAACGGATGGAGTTTTCAAGGATATGTGGGGCAGAGCGCAGCTTTAACGCTGTCTGCGCGGAGCCTGTGAAACTGACCACATCTTGCAAGGTGAGTTGATCAAGCATGGTTCCCAAACCACCGCTGACCAGCTGCAAAGCACCGTCTGGTAACAGCCCGCTCTCCAACATCAAGCGCACGGCAAGTTCTGTGACATAGCAGGTAGCCGTCGCGGGTTTCACGATCGCAGGAACCCCCGCGAGAAGCGTCGGTGCGAGCTTTTCCAACATGCCCCACACAGGGAAGTTGAACGCATTGATATGGACCGCGACGCCCTGCATCGACGTGCATATGTGTTGACCCAGAAACGAGCCATTGCGCGAGAGTTGTTCGATTTCACCGTCAATATAGACATGCCCATCTGGCATTTCGCGACGGCCCTTTGAGGCGAAGACAAACATCGTGCCAATGCCGCCATCGACATCAATAAGGTGATCCGATTGCGTTGCGCCTGTCGCGAAGGACAGATCATAAAGTGCTTGTTTGTGTGTGTTGAGATGTGCGGCTACTGCCTTGAGCATCCGAGCGCGATCATGAAACGTCATCTTGCGCAGGTTCGGTCCACCAACGGTGCGCGCGTGATCTAGCATTCTTGCAACATCAAGGGATGCGTTTCCGGCTTGCCCCATCACCTCGCCTGTGACCGCGTTCTCGATTGGGCGGGCACTTGAATCTGGTGCGATCCATGTGCCCGCAGCGAAGGAATTTATCTGTAACAAGCCCATAGCTTTGCTCCTTTGAAAACACACTTGCGTTATTAATTGACCGCTTGGACGGCTTATGCAAGACATATCTAAATGCGCAACAGGGGAAGACGATGAAACCACAGGACAGAGCCAAAAAATCGAGTGATGCGCTATGGGTCAATGATCACGCGTCTCATTGGATGGGTATTGAGCGCGGCGAGGTCGTTGAAAGCGGCGCGTACATGTCGTTGCGTGTGCAAGAGCATCATTGCAATGGGCATAACATTTGCCATGGGGGTGTTATCTTCACGCTTGCTGATACGGCATTCGCGTTCGCCTGCAATTCGCGCAACCAAAATACGGTTGCGCAGAATAATATGATTACGTTTATCGCCCCAGGCCAGATTGGGGATGTGTTAACCGCAAGCGCGCGCGAAGTGTCTCTAACTGGGCGGAGTGGCATTTATGATGTGCGCGTTGTTAACCAAGATGGGACATTGATCGCGGAGATGCGCGGTTTGTCGCGCGCGATAAAAGGCCAATTATTTGACGAGGAAGCATCATGAGTACACTCACTCCAGACCCCGCTATTTTAGACCCTATCGAGATTGCAAGCCGCAATGAGATTGGCGTGCTCCAGCTGGAGCGGATGCGTTGGTCTTTGCGCCATGCCTATGACAATGTCGCGATGTATAAGGAGCGCTTTGACGCGGCGGGTGTGCATCCCGATGATTTGAAATCTCTGAGTGATTTGGCGAAGTTTCCCTTCACTGTGAAGGACGATTTGCGCGACAATTATCCGTTTGGGATGTTCGCCGTTCCGCGGACGGATATCATGCGCATTCATGCATCTTCTGGCACCACGGGAAAGGCCACCGTTGTCGGCTATACCGCAAATGATATTTCGAATTGGGCCGATCTTGTTGCGCGCTCTTTAAGGGCGGCGGGGCTGCGCGAGGGTGATCTAATCCACAACGCCTATGGCTATGGCTTGTTCACAGGTGGCCTTGGTGCGCACTATGGGATCGAACGTTTGGGCGCGACTGTGATCCCTATGGGGGGCGGTCAAACGGACAAGCAGGTTGGCTTGATCAATGATTTCAAGCCACGTGGGATTTTAGTGACGCCGTCCTATATGCTCAACATTTTAGAAGCGTTTCACAAGGCGGGTCTCGATCCGCGCAAAAGCTCCTTGGAGATTGCGGTCTTTGGCGCTGAACCCTGGACGGAAGCCATGCGCACAGAAATTGAGGAGGCGTTCGATCTCAATGCCGTCGACATCTATGGATTGTCCGAAGTGATGGGGCCAGGCGTCGCAAATGAATGTGTCGAAACCAAAGACGGACCTGTCATTTGGGAGGATCATTTCTACCCCGAGATCATTGATCCTGTGACGGGCGAGGTGCTGCCCGACGGGCAAGAGGGGGAGCTGGTCTTCACTACGCTGACAAAAGAAGGCATGCCGATTATCCGCTACCGCACCCGCGATCTGACGCGGCTTTTGCCGGGCACTGCGCGGTCTATGCGCAGGATTTCCAAGATCACTGGGCGCTCGGATGATATGATCATTCTGCGCGGCGTGAACGTGTTTCCGACACAGATTGAGGAACAGGTGATGGCGACGGGCGGGCTTGGTCCATATTTCCAGGTCGAGCTGTATAAATCCGGCCGCATGGACGCGATGCGTGTGCATGTTGAAATGCTGCCTGATGCAAATTCAGAGGCTAGCAAAGATGCAGCTGCGCGGATGCTCACCAAGCGGATCAAAGACATGGTTGGTGTTTCCACCGAGGTGCATGTGGGCGATGCGGGCACTGTCGCGCGCTCGCAAGGCAAGGCTGTGCGCGTTGTGGACAAACGCGTTTAAATCATGGCCCGCCCTATAGCTAAAGATCACAGTGAGAAGCGCGCGCATATTCTGCGCATTGCCGCGCGCGTGTTCGCCGATGGCGGTATTGCGCGCGCGTCTATGGCGCAAGTGGCGGAGGCCTGCGGCATCTCCAAGGCGAATATTTATCACTATTATGACAGCAAAGACGCGTTGGTGTTTGATATCCTCGATAGTTATCTGCGCACCTTGCGGGATCGTTTGGCGCAGCTTGATAGGCAGGGTGAGAACCCAGCGTCGCAACTGTTGCGTTTTGTTAATGAAACCTTGTTGGCCTATGAGGGGATGGACGCAGAACATCAGATCCAGACTGACGGTATCGCCAGTCTGGGCTGTAAAGAGCAAGAGATCTTAAAGTCCTATCAACGCGATATGGTCGTGCAATTGGGGGACATTCTAAGGTTTTGCGCTCCCCCGAATTTGGTCGGCACCAAAGCCGGATTGAAAGCGACAACAATGTCTGTCTTTGGCATGCTGAACTGGTTTTACATGTGGAACCGCAACGCAACGCAGGTGGATCGCACGCGATACGCAGAGCATGTGACCGCACTCGTGTTGGGGCGCACTTCGGCTTAGGTCTGCTCAATCATGAAGACATCAAAGAACTTTGAGAGCTCTGCATGTGCCGTGATCGGCAAGATCGAGGCGATATGTTGATCCGGTCTGACGATCACAATACACCCTGAGTGTCGATCAATACCGCGAAGATCATAGATGTTGTTGTCTTCTTGTGGCTGGAACACTTTTTCATAGTCATGCAAGCCATATTTGCCCTTTGCGGGCCATAGGTAGCCGTGCAGATCGTGCATGGATAAGTCGTGTTGCTGGAAGACGGCATAGGTGTCGATAACCGCATCTATATCTGCGCCTTTTGGCGTATATTTTTGCACTGGCGATGCAGGGTCTTTCGCCAGAAACTCGGCGAGTTGGTAGGCGTTGGAAGAAGTCTGTGTTGGATCTTGCGCCCCGCCGAACACGAAAATGCGCCAGCGTCCGTCTGCTTTGACGAGATGGCCCAGGTGCTGGATTCCGCCATCAGCGATGCGGTTGGCCTCTGCGGAGTGGAAGCGTTGACCTATTTTGTAACCCGCTGCGAGGTCTTGGTTTTCTTGTGCGGTGCAAATGTAGGAGGGGAAATATTCGATAGAGGTTCCGCTGACAAAGCCACTTTGGCGTTTCATGAAGGCTTCTATCTTGGCTGTGTCGACCTCTGCCTTTGCAGATCCATCACCTGCGGTGGGTCGCGTCGCAACGATGCGTGACAGTTCCTTATCTGCGTTGATCAGTTGGTTTGCGACTTTGCGTCGCTCTGTCGCGTAAGTCGCCAGCAACGCAGGTTTGCTTTTGCCTTGCAGAACGGCGGCCATTTTCCAGCCGAGGTTGAAGGTATCTGGTAGGGACGTGTTCAAACCCCAACCACCTTTGGGACTGTGTGTATGGCAGGCATCACCGGCGACGAAAGCACGCGGGATGATGTCATCTCCACTCTCTGCGGCGCGGTTATCAAACCGATCCGCAAGACGTTGACCCACAGAATAGATCGACCACCATGCCACTTCTTTCACGTCCAAAGTGTAGGGATGAAAAATCTTTTGCGCCTTCGCAATGATATCGGTCTCAGTCAATTTGATATCTGTCGCGCGCTTGTCTTTGTCGATCAGATCAAGCTCAACATAAAAGCGGATGAGATATCCGCCTTCACGCGGGATCGTCATGACTGCGCCATGGTCTTTGGACTGGATAAAACTTTTAACGCGGATGTCGGGGAAATCCGTGTTGAGCAGGATATCCATCACGCCCCAAGCTTTGTCGGCGCTGTCCCCCTCAAGTGCAATACCGAGACTTTTGCGCACGCGACTGCGTCCACCATCAGCCCCAACAGCAAAGCGCGCTTTAACTGTTTCGATCTTGCCGTCGCCTGCGTCATCAACCCGCTTGAACGTCGCTGTGATAGGATGCGCATCAAGGTCTTGCGTGAGGGTTTCATCAATCTCCAGATCAAGCAATTCGCGGCTGTAATGAGGGCGCAAGTTGGTCATCGTGTTCGCCATCCCGTTAAGCAGAAGCTCATGCAAACGCGCCTGATTAACGATGCCGTGCTTGAATTCCGACATGCCAAGACGCGCGTCGGCGATCTTGTATTTACGTTTGATGTTGTTCGGATTGGCTGTGTCCGGCTCCCAGAACGTGTTCTGCATCAGCTTGTAGGTTTCTTTTTCAACCATTTCAGCACTGTTAAAAGCTTCCATGATTTCGATCGTACGACAGGAAATGCCATCCGCGCGCCCGAAAAGCAAAGGGCCTTCGGCCATATCCACGATACAAGTTTTAACATCGCTGAACTCTGACATCTGCCGCGCCATGGTCAGGCCTGCAGGACCAGTGCCAACGACCAGCACGTCCACCTCTGTGGGCAAATCTTCGATAGGCGGAATGGGATAGGCTTTGCGCGCCGAATCTGGGACCTGATAGTTACCCGGTTTGAACCCATTGAGATGAAATTGCATTGTAAGCCTCTTTTCGAAAACTGTTCTGTTAGCCGATGTAGTTTGCAGCGAGTTTTGTTGCAGTCTTTATGAACCGCGTGTTGCGAGTGGTGCCACCGTCTTCATCCATTCGCGTGATATTCCATCCAACATATGTCGTGGCCCGTAGTGCCATGAACAAATCAAAAGTGCCAAAATCAATAGGTCGGATATTCGTATATCCGTTGATAAGCGCCTGCTTTAGGTCGGTAAAATCGGCCGCGTCTATGTGTTTTAGCAGCGCCGTCGCAAGCTCAAAAACACGATAGCCAAACCCGCCATCATCAAAATCGATGAAGTGCAGTCCTGTTTCACTAACCATAACATTCACCGCCACAAAATCAGCATGGATCAAGCCGTGATCTAGCTCATTTTTACGCGTTGTCAGTTCTTCGCGGGCCTTTTGACGAAATGTAGCGAGCAGCGCGCGATCTTCTAATGACAGGCCAGAGTTTTCCCAAAATCTATCCCAAAGTGGCGCATCACCCAACAAACCCTCACTGTCCCAAGCGCAGCGGGTAAAGCCATCCGGTTGCTGCCAAGCATCGCAAATATTATGAAACCATGCCATGTTTTGCCCAAGCATATGAAACAACGCAGCGCGTTTTACGGGTTTGGATTGCTCTAAAACGACATCAAGCGTTTCACCCGAAAGCCAGTCGAGTACATCAACTTGGACACCATCAATCACCTGGATGACGGCACCCGAGGTAGAGTGGATCGGAGAGGGGACGCTTAAACCGCCAATGCGGATCGCGTTCATCCATTGGAGTTCTGATGCCAGCTCGGCATCGGTGTGATAGTCTCGCCGATGCAAACGCAAAGCGTAGGTCTTTGAAGGCGTCGTTACTTTATACACCGCGTTCTCACGTGCAGCGACAAGTGTGTAGCACGCGTCTGACAGACCCCAAAGTTGCAAGGCTTTATCGACAATCGCACTCATCGCGTTACCTCGGAGAGGACGTCATCAAGCGTGTCGAACAATAGATCTGCATTCTCAATCGAGAAAGGCATAGGTGGGCGAATTTTGAGCGTGTTTTTGTGGCGGCCCAATTTGGAATGGATAATCCCACGCGCGCGCATCGTGTTGATGACGCGGTCGGTCACATCGCTGGCGGGAGTCTTGTTCGTGTGCTCCTTCACAAGTTCAGCCCCAAAGATCAGGCCCGAGCCGCGCACATCACCTATGATGCCATGTTTTGCAGCCAGCGCAGTCATCCTTTTGCGGGCGTGATCGCCAACACGTTTGGCATTGGCCTGCAGGTTTTGCACCTCGATTTCCTCAAGCACCGCCATGGCTGCCGCGCAAGAGACGGGGTTACCACCAAAGGTATTAAAATAGCGATACCCTTTACGGAAGGCCGCAACGATATCACGACTCGCAACAACACCGCCCACGGGATGGCCGTTGGCCATCGGTTTGCCCAGCACCATGATGTCAGGAACAACGCCCATTTTCTCATGCGCCCAAAGATGTGTGCCAGTCCGCCCAAAGCCCGATTGGACTTCGTCGCAGATCAACACTCCACCGGCTTTACGGACAACGTCAGCGATAGGTTTCAGCCAGCCATCTGGAATGTCGGGGAAACCTTCGTTCAGAAAATAGGGGCACACGACAAGGGCGGCAAAGCCTGTGCCATCCTCAATAAGCCTTTCGATTTGATCCGCGACGTGCGCTGCGAAAATCGTGCCATCAGGGTCGGGATGGCGATAGCTGTCGGGGGCATCCACAAAGCGGAAATATTGCCCAAGACCGAAGCCGACGGTTGGGATATTTGACTTGGACAATTGGCTGACCAGCGATGTGTTGCCGTGATACGTGGCATCCGTCGCAATAATGCCGCGCTTGCCCGTTACTGCTTCGGCCATCCGCAAGGCAATGTCGTTAGCTTCTGATCCGGTACAGGTCAAAATCGCAGTGTCCAGCGATGGATCCATCGTCGCCGTCAGCCTTTCGATATAATCCAGAATGCCATCATGCAGATAGCGCGTATGCGTATTGAGCGTGCTCGCTTGGCGACAAATCGCTTCAACCACGCGTGGATTACAATGGCCCACATGCGGAACATTATTGTAGCAATCGAGATATTTGCGCCCCTCGGAATCCCACAACCACACACCTTCGCCGCGCACAAAATGTACGGGTTCCTCATAAAACGTCGACACATTGGGTCCCATCAAACGAGCGCGATCAGCAAGGAGCTGTTGGGTTGTGCGGGTCATAGTACACTCCAGAAATCATCGTGAGCGACGATCAATTACCTATTCCAGTGTTTGCGATTTAGCTTGGCTTTTCGTGGCCGCCGCAAAGCCCGCGTCGATGGCGTTCAACATGATGGTAACGTCGTCTTCAGTCAGCACGAGAGGGGGCGACAAGATCAGGTTCGGTCCGGAGATGCGCACCATCGCGCCATTGTCGTAAGTGACGTCTTGGACGGTCTGTGCCGTACCCGCATCAATCGGCTTTTTGGTGGCGCGATCACTGACCATTTCCAGCGCGGTCATAAGACCGTGGCCGCCCCGCACATCCCCAATGATCTCATATTTCCCCATCAGCGCCTGTGCACCTTCAAACAGTTGCGTTCCGCGTGCAGCAGCATTTTCAATCACGTTCAAACGTTTGGTTTCTTTTAGACAGGCTAGAGCAGCAGCAGCCCCAACCGGGTGACCCGAGTAAGTGTAGCCATGGCCGATCTTTGCGGCAGGGTTGTTTTCAAACACCTCCACAACGCGGTGACCAAGCATCAAGGCACCAAACGGGAAATATCCGTTGGTGATCGCTTTGGCAGTGCACATCATGTCAGGTTGGATGCCCCAAAGGCGCGCACCAGACCACGCTCCCGTGCGCCCGTAGGCCGTGATGACTTCGTCAGTAATCAACAAAATGCCATTCCGATTACAAATCTCCTGCACCATCGGTGCGAAAGATTTATGCGGTGGGATAACACCGCCCGCGCCGAGAATAGGCTCCATGATCATCGCAGCAATCGTACCCGCTCCTTGGAATGCGATTTCATCTTCCAACGCCTGCACGCAAAACTGCGCGAGCTTTTCGGGATCGGTCTCATTGAACGGATTGCGGTACGTGTAAGGTGCGGGAATGTGGAAACAGCCGGGCAAAAGCGGCTCGTAGGCGGTGCGGAAGTTCGCGTTACCATTTACGGATGCGCCACCGATATGCGTGCCGTGGTAACCTTTCTTGAGGCTCAGAAACTTCGTGCGACCCTCTTCGCCGCGCAATTTATGATACTGACGGGCAAGGCGCAGGGCGCTCTCTACCGAATCCGATCCACCAGACGTGAAGAACGCGCGCGACATGCCATCGGGTTCAAAGAACTCGGACAATTCAAAAGACAGCTCAATCGCAACATCGTTGGATGTGCCGCGGAAGGTGGAATAATAGGGTAACTTATCAAGCTGCGCCGCCATCGCGTCTTTTACAGGTTGGCATGAATACCCAAGGTTGACGTTCCACAGACCACCAACGCCATCGACAACAGAATGCCCGTCGATATCAGTGATTGTCACACCGCCTGAGCCTGTGATGATTTTCGGAGGATTATCAATGCTGTCTTTGGGCGACGTCATAGGGTGCCACATCAGGCGACCGTTGTTTTCTTTAAGGAAGTTTGAATCTTTCATGATGTGGATTCCAATGCACGCGGCGAGGTGAATGTTTTGACCCAAAGGCCTTCGATGTCAGAAGGGATGAAGCCGCCCCAATTGCGAGTGATATCGCGACTGGCAATCATTAGATGTTCTTTGATTAAGTGCTCCAGAGCGGGTGTGAACCGCGTCGCGACGCTTGCAACTGAAACCGCACCTGCAAATTGTCCTGTTTGGTCGAATAGGGGTGTGGAGAGACCCACAACCTCGGCCTCATAAGTGTGCCTTGCGCCCCCGAAGCCAGTTTGTCGGATGGCTTGGATTGTCTCTCTCAACATCTGCGGTGTTGTCGCTGTCTTTTGCGTAAAAGAGGTAAGGTCAGCAAGCCCAGCCTCCATCAGATATTCAGGACCAAAAGCGAGAGCGCACAGGCCGGACGCAGTGGCATGTAACGGAAACACGTCAATGTCGATGATCGCACGCGTGCCATGACGGGGAGATTCGCAGGACGCCAGACCGTAGACCTTTGTTCCAGAAAGCACGGTAACATGCGCCGTCTCACCCGTGGCACTTGCGAGGTCAAACAAGGGGCCTTCAGCGCTGGATTTGCGCGGTACAGTTGCTTCGCGGATCTCGGCAAGCTGTAACACCGCAGGGCCAAGCCGATAGTGTTTGGTAGCTGAATTTTGCTCAATAAAGCCTGTGACTTCAAGCGCCTGAAGATGACGATAGGTCGTTGCCTTGTCTCGTTTTGCGATGCGGCACAACTGCGACAGGCCAATCTCTGACTGGCTCGCCGAGAAGTGGCTGAGAAGATCCAGAGCTTTGATCACGGACGACATCTGAAACGGCCTTACTGCAGTTTGGGTAGAAAAAGTTTGACACAGGTTGATTAACAAGGCAACCTTTTGATTAACAAGACAACCTTTTTTGCAGAACAACGGTTCATTATATGAACCAATATAGGGAGACAGAAATGACTAAGTTTACGAAATCAATGACAGCCATGGCGCTTGCGCTGGCGTCTGTTGCGGGACCAGCGCTCGCGGAATATCCAGAGAAGCCGGTGGAGTTTGTTGTGCCGTGGCCTCCAGGTGATCTGGAAGACGTGCTGACACGCATGATCGCAGAAGACTTTTCCGCTGAGTATGGCGTTCCAACAGCCGTCGTGAACAAGCCAGGCGGCGGCGGTGGCCCGTTCCCCGGCGCGATCGACGTCGCGAACGCACCTGCAGATGGCTACACTGTCGGGTCCTTCATCATCGCGATCCCTGTTGTGGGCCCATTCATTGGCATTCCAGAGCTGAACCCGGATCCTTTCGTTCCGCTTGGCAACTTTCTGACATACCCGTTTGTGATCGCCGCTGGAGCAGATGCGCCTTATGACGACATGGCCGGTCTAACTGCTCATGCGCAAGACAATGAAGTGGTGCTCGGCCACTTTGGCGCGCCTTTGGTGCCCACGCAGGTGACATTTGGTTTGGCCAAGGAAATGGGCTTCTCCTTCGCAGCGGACGCGGCGTTTGATGCGCTAGATTGCAACACGCTCGCATCAGGTGATGTCGATGTGATCAACACAACACTTCAGCTGATCTTGCCTTGCCTCGATACGGTCAAGGTTTTGGCATCAATCGGATCCGAACGTATTCCGTTGACACCTGACGCGCCTACAGTTTCCGAACTCGCGCCTGCTCTGGACGTGGCATTGTGGAACGGTTTGTTTGTGAACAAAGACACACCACAAGATGTACAGGACAAAATTATTGCCGTCGCTCAAAAGACAATGATGTCTGAGCGTGCGCAGAAATTGGCCGCTGAAACAGGTGCCGCCGTCTACTGGCAACCTGCTGGCGAAGTGGTTGAGCAGATCAAGAAAGACATGGAGACAATGGCCGGTATCGAAGCGATGCTTGCTGAGTAATCTCAATTTGGTCGGGCAGCGTGTGTGTTGCCCGATCACTCTTTCTGGAAGGTTGACCATGTCGCGCGTTAAAACGCTTCAATCCTTGTTCAAACGCTATCGCCGCCCCGGAGACATTGTGTTTGCCTGGATTGTTCTTATCTTCTCGGTCTTCCTTTTGTCGCAAATATTTGAACAAACCGCCTATCAATCACGTGGCAAGCTTGTCGCACAACCACGCTTTTGGCCCGCCATTTCGCTAGGTACAATGTCGGTTTTTGCAGCTTTTCACCTTCTGGGCTCTGCTTTTTCTGAACGCATAGAAGGACGCTGGCGCGAGGTTTGGCATTGGATCAAATCCGTCGAATATGCCGGCTGGTTTATAGCCTATGCCGCATCGGTTCCCTACGCAGGCTACCTGCCCACAACGATCATTTTCGCGATTTTGCTGACCCTGCGATCAGGATACCGCAATGCTAAAATGATCAGTGCTGCTATCGTCTCCTCATTTATCGTTGTTGTGGTGTTCAAGACCTTGCTGAAGGTTAATCTTCCCGCGGGTCGGATCTATGAGGTGCTGCCAGACGGCCTGCGCCAAATCATGTTGGCCTATTTCTGATCGGATCCTAAGCAATGGAAAACATACTTCTTGGCCTAGAGATGCTGGCCCGCTGGGATGTGATCCTCGCACTCTTTATCGGGTCCATCGGTGGTGTCATCATCGGCGCGATCCCGGGTGTTGGCCCTGCGGTCGCCATTGCGATCTTGCTGCCTGCAACCTTCTCTCTTGATCCGATTGTTGGCCTGACGATGCTGCTCGGAATTTATGGATCGTCAATGTATGGCGGCGCGATTCCGGCGATCTTGATCAACACGCCGGGCACTGCGGTGAATGCACTAACGTCTTATGACGGCTATCCCATGACCGAGAAGGGCGAGGGGCATAGTGCTCTGTCACTGGCCTATTCCGCGTCCTTCTGGGGCGGCATTTTTGGTATCCTTTGCCTGATCCTGCTGTCTCCTGTATTGGCTTTAGTCGCCCCGATGTTTGGCAGTCGCGAAATCTTTCTTGCGGCATTGCTGGGCGTCATTCTTGTGATCCTTGCCCATCGCGGCCAAATTTTTGCGGCGGGAATGTTGGCAATGTTTGGTATTTTCTTGCAAACCATCGGGCTGGACGCAGTGACCTACACGCAGCGCTATACGTTCGATTATTCCTTTCTCAGTTCTGGCGTGAACCTGATCGTTGTCGTGCTGGGATTGTTCGCGCTTTCTCAGGCGTTTTTCCTGCTCGGCAATCCAGATAGCAGCCCAGATGCCAAGCCTGTAAAAGGGCGCATGTCTGTAGGTATACGCGAATTGATGAAGCACAAACGTGTCGCAACGGTCGCCTCCAGCTTTGGTGTGATCCTTGGGATGATCCCCGGAACAGGCGAATTCACCGCCCAATTCATGAGCTACACATACGCACAAAAAACTTCCAAATCTCCCGAGACATTTGGCAAAGGCGCTCCCGAGGGATTGATCGCATCTGAAGCAGCAAACAATGCGGTGCCTGCCGCGGCAATGATTCCTTTGCTTGCCCTTGGCATTCCGGGGGAAGCCCTAACAGCAATGATGTTGTCAGTATTTTATGTGCACAATGTCATTCCAGGACCGCAACTTTTCCAGAATAATATCGATCTGGTGTATGGCCTATATTTCGCACTGATCGCGTTGAATGTCATTGTTATGGTGTTCTTGCTGTTCTCAACCAACCTGCTGACGAAAGTCATGCGTGTTCCGACCCGTTTTCTTGGCATGATGATTTTGATCCTGTCATTTGTTGGGGTCTATAGCCTGCGCAATTCGCTGACAGATTGCATGATTGCGGCAACCTTCGGTATCTTGGGCCTTGTTCTAAAACGCTTGAATCTGCCGATCGTGCCCATCATTCTAGGCATGGTTCTGGGTGGCATTATGGAGGTCAAACTCCGTTCTGCGATGCCCCGCCTCAAATCACCGCTCGATATGATTGATCGACCCATTACGTTTATTCTGTTCGTGATCATCTTGCTGGTTTTGGCCTTGCATTTGCGAACCCTGTTCAAAGAATACCGCGCACATCAGCCGCAAGAAGATCACGACTTTCACGACAGCCAACAACGGTAGGACCTATGGACCAGCAACAGATCGACACTTTTCGAGCGCAGCCCGTTTCGGCATTTTCGCACTTGATTGATGGCAAACATGTCCCCGCGTCTGATGGTGGAACCATGGATATCATCTCGCCCATAAACGGGCAGGTTTTGACAACCACCGCCAAAGGCACCACCGCTGATATGGAGGCCGCGATTGCCTCTGCGCGTGCCGCGTTCGAGGATGGGCGTTGGGCCGGACAACCTCCTGCGGCGCGCAAAAAGGTGCTACTGAAATGGGCCGACTTAATCGAGGCCAATGCGTTGGAACTTGCGGTCCTCGGCGTACGGGACAATGGCACAGAGATCGGCATGGCCATTAAGGCAGAGCCAGGCTCAGCCGCAGGCACCATCCGTTATTACGCAGAAGCGCTCGACAAGATTTATGGAGAGATTGCACCAACCTCATCTGATATCCTTGGTATGATCCACAAGGAACCCGTTGGTGTCGTTGGCGCAATCATCCCGTGGAATTTCCCCATGATGATTGGCGCTTGGAAACTTGGTCCAGCCTTGGCGATGGGTAATTCAGTGGTGTTGAAACCCTCCGAGACGGCGTCACTTTCCCTGATGCGCATGTGCGAACTTGCGCTTGAGGCAGGTTTGCCGTCCGGCGTTTTGAACGCTGTGACAGGGGAAGGCAAAGTCGTTGGCGAAGCGATGGGGCTTTCGATGGATGTCGATGTGATAGTTTTTACAGGCTCAGGTGGCACGGGTCGACGCTTGATGGAATACGCGGCGCGCTCCAACATGAAACGCGTCTATTTGGAACTAGGGGGCAAATCGCCCAACATCGTCTTCGCCGACGCCCCCAATCTTGACGAGGCAGCTCAGGTCGCAGCTAGCGGAATTTTTCGCAATTCAGGCCAAGTCTGTGTCGCAGGCTCGCGGCTATTGGTGGAGGCGTCGATCCACGATGATTTCGTCGCTGCTGTTGCCAAAGCCGCGGCCCAGATGCGCGTTGGAGATCCCCTTAGCATGGAGACCCATATCGGCGCGGTAAACTCAGAGGTGCAATTGAAAGCGAATCTCAGGTTCGTCAAAACGGCGACCTCCGAGGGCGGCAAAATCGCTTTAGGCGGCACACAGATTTTGCAAGAAACTGGCGGCTATTACATGGAGCCAACGATCGTGACAGGCGTGACCCGTGATGCGACATTGACCCAAAAAGAGGTCTTCGGTCCAGTCCTTGGCGTCACTCCGTTTGAGACCGAAGCGAAGGCCATCGCACTCGCCAACGCCACTGTCTACGGGTTGGCGGGTGCGGCGTGGACGTCGAACCTTGGCCGCGCGCATCGCATGATCCGTGGCGTGCGTACGGGTGTTATGCATATCAACACATATGGCGGCGCAGACGGCACCGTGCCCTTGGGGGGCGTCGGTCAATCTGGCAACGGATCAGACAAGTCACTGCACGCGATAGAGAAATATGTGAGCCTCAAAACTGCGTGGATCAAGCTATGAGCGATAAAACCATTCTGGTGATTGGCACCTACGACACCAAAGACGACGAACTCGGCTTCCTTGCTAATATGATCCGCGAGCAAGGCGGGCAAGTCGTGACAATGGATGTCTCCGTTCTGGGCGATCCTTCAAAGCCGTGCAATTTTGCCAAGCACGATGTCGCGAGCGAGGGTGGCAGTTCAATCCAAGCCGCAATTGACAGCGGTGATGAAAACAAAGCCATGCAAATCATGGCGAAAGGCGCGAGCCTGCTTGCCGCGCGTTTGCACCGCGAGGGCAGGTTCGACGGTATGATCGTGCTCGGCGGAACGATGGGAACGGACCTCGCACTTGATGTCGCCTCTGCCCTGCCTTTGGGCGTGCCGAAATATATCGTCTCCACTGTTTCATTCTCGCCGCTTATCCCTGCGGAGCGCTTGGCGGCAGACACACAGATGATCCTCTGGGCAGGGGGGCTTTATGGCTTAAACTCCGTTTGCAAAGCGTCGTTGTCCCAAGCGGCAGGCGCGGTCTTGGGCGCAGCGCGTGCGGTGCAATTGCCAGACCCGAACAAGCCTTTGATTGGGATGATGTCACTGGGTACATCCGCATTGAAATACGTGATCCCATTGAAACCTGCATTGGAAGAGCGCGGCTTTGAAGTCGCCGTCTTTCACGCGACAGGCATGGGCGGGCGCGCCTTTGAGAGCCTTGCAGCCCAGGGTGCTTTTGCCTGCGTTTTCGATTTTTGCACGCAAGAGTTGGGCAATCACGTGAACGGTTCAAACATTTCTGCGGGCGCAGATCGATTGACCAACGCGGGTGCCAACGGGACACCGCAAATCGTGGCACCCGGCTGCTATGATCTGGTGGATGTCGTAGGCTGGCAGCCTATCGCAGACAAATGGGATAAACATCTCAAACACGCGCACAACCGCTTGCTAACCTCGATCGTGCTGGAAGCTGCGGAGACCAAACTTGTTGCACAGGCCCATGTGGACAGGCTTGCGCAGGCCAAAGGCCCTGTGGAAATAATCTTACCCACCCATGGGCTTGGTGAATGGGATCGGGAAGGTGCGGATCTACATAACCCAGACGGTCTTGCCGCGTTCTTGGCAGAGCTAGAGGCGAGTTTGCCCGATAATATCCAAGCACACCGCCTCGCCTGCCACATCAACGACGCTGAATTTGCAGACAAAGCGCTTGAGATATTTGATGGCTGGTGTGCGGATGGCACAGTCGTGAGTTAGATTTATAAATTTAACATAAGACTGATTATCGGATTTTCGGCTCTCATTGGGTGGATTCACAAATGAAGTGCGAATTCTGTATTAAAACAGAACCTTGCATGGAGTTTATGAATGGGCCGTTGTTACCCTCACCTGAATCTTGAAGAACGTCGTAAACTGGCCGATTGGCTTGATGCGAAGATACCAATCAAAGAGATCGCTGACAATCTGCAACGCGCGCCGTCGACGATCTACCGTGAGATAAGACGGAACACCTATTCTGACATCGAAATTCCGGAGTTGAATGGCTATCACGCTATCAACGCACAGAACAAATATGAACAGCGTCGTGCGGTTCATCGCAAACTGATCCAATATCCTGAGATCATGGCAGCCGTTCGCGACGGATTTGATGCAGGTTGGTCACCTGAACAGATCGCGGGACGCATGCGGTTGGAACGCCATCCAATGCGTGTGAGCCACGAGACGATTTATCGATATGCCTATTCTAAAGACGGTCGCGCCGAGAAGTTTTACCAGCATTTACCCCGACATCGGCGCAACCGCAGACCGCGCGGTATGCGTAAGCATCATGGGCGCAAATTCCTTGATGAACTGGCCATAAAACACCGTCCTGATGTCGTTGGGGATCGCACTGAGTTCGGTCATTGGGAGTGCGATTTAGTCATGTTCCGCAAGGAATTTGGCAAGGCCAACGTCACATCATTGGTTGAGCGCGTAAGCCGATTTGCACTCGTTTTGAAGAACCCTGACAGACATTCTAAACCCGTGATGGAAGGCTTGATTGATAGCTTGTCGCCTCTCCCTGCCCATGCCCGCCAATCGATCACATTTGATCGCGGAACAGAGTTCAGTGCGTGGCAGCATATGAAGGACGGTCTTGGTGCGGATCCGTGGTTCTGCGATCCGCAAGCACCTTGGCAAAAAGGTACCGTTGAGAATACCAACAACCGCCTCCGTCGATACCTGCCGCGCAAGTCTGATCCTACGGCATTTACAGACCGATACTTGAAGTCGATATGCGACCGCCTCAACGCCACGCCGCGTAAGTGTCTGGGGTATCAAACGCCCGCAGAAGTATTCCGCGAAAAGCTCATAGAAGGAACGCTCCCCACTTGATAAGATGGAGAAACGGAAATTGCACTTCGCCGTGAGTTCACATTGCCGCCGTATCCAAACCTCCCAAGCCATCGAGATCAAGAATATGGGCGCAGTTGCCGTAAGATATGCGATGGTAGCAAGTTCATTGAATTTTGAAACGACTTGAGCGAGGAAATCGGGGAACGTGGCGCAGCTTTTGTATCCTATAAATGGATGACCTAAGCAGTCAGTACCGAAGATCAAAATGAGAAGATAGGCCACCCCGAAAACCATTCCTCCACTCAAAAAGACATAGCGGCTGATCGCTGATCGACAAAATTTCCCTATGAATAGGGCCAATAGTATTGATGCAGGGACACCAAAATTAACGAGGGGTGCATTGGTAATCAACATGAAGAAATCTCATTCTTTGAACGCAATTTAGTGTGCACAACAGTCTCTGTTTATCGTTGGCGCGCAACTAAAATTTCCCGCCAAAATTGCATCACATGAAACCCGTTACACGTTGTGCACACTTACTTCGGAGCCATACGCTCTCCGATAGGTTGCACAAAGCGACAAATCACATGACCTCTAAACAACAAAAAAGCCCCGAGCACGTCTATGCACGGGGCTTTCTAACTCAGATCAGCGAAACGGCTTATTTATCGTCATCACCCTCAGCATCATCACCGGGTAGGTTGAAGAAGCTCTCAGCATCGTGGATGTCGCCAGTCTCTTCTTCCGGCTCAACAGGCGCGTCACCTAGCGAGAACGTCTCAAGACCTTCAATCGCAGATGGGATCTTCGGTTCTGCTTCCATGCCAAGCGATTGTTCTGTGCTCACCAACTTGCGACGCTCGTCATCGCTCATCACTTCGCCATCCGCCGCTTTCTTGGCTGCGGCTTTCTGTACTGCTGCATCCAACTCAGACTGCTTACATAAACCCAAAGCCACAGGATCAATCGGCTGGATGTTGTTGATATTCCAATGCGTACGCTCACGGATCGCTTGGATCGTTGGCTTAGTTGTACCGACCAGCTTGCCAACTTGGCCGTCAGTCAATTCAGGGTGGAACTTCACCAGCCAAAGAATAGAAGCCGGACGGTCCTGACGCTTGGACAAAGGTGTGTAGCGCGGACCACGGCGCTTTTCTTCGCCTTGCGCGGCTGCATTAAACTTGAGTTTCAGCTTATGCATGACGTTGTCTTGCGCGGCGTCGATTTCTTCCTGAACCAACTGATTGTTGGCAATCGGGTCGAACCCTTTCACGCCAGCGGCGACATCACCGTCTGCGATGCCCTGCACTTCCAGCTCGTGCATACCAACGAAATCAGCGATCTGCTTGAAGCTTATCGTTGTGTTATCCACCAGCCAAACGGCGGTCGCTTTTGCCATAATCGGTTTGGCCATGGGAACTCTCCTTCAAACATATCTCTCTCGTCGCCTGAAATCGGCGGCACCTTTTTCGGAGGTGCGGGTTACCATTGTTGGGGAACTTGCGCTGTATATAGTGCCAAGAACACCAAGAGGGAAGAGACAATGCGCAAACTGATTTTTACGCTGATGATCATGGCGGGCGCTTTGGGCGCAGATGGCGAAAAAGCGGGGGAATTCGACTACTATGTGCTCGCCCTCAGTTGGACGCCAACGTGGTGCGCGTTGGAGGGTGATGCGCGCGGATCAGAGCAATGCGATGCGTCCAAAGACTTCGGCTGGACGCTGCATGGCCTGTGGCCGCAGTTTCACCAAGGCTGGCCCAGCTATTGCAACACGATTGTACGCCAACCCAGCCGCTCGATGACCAATGGGATGAGCGATATCATGGGCACATCGGGCCTCGCGTGGCACCAATGGAAAAAACACGGAACATGCTCGGGCCTCAGTGCACGCGATTATTACGCCTTGTCCCGCGAAGCCTACGGCAAGATCAATCGCCCGGCATTGTTTCGCAAACTGAAAGAGCCAGTCAAAGTCCCCGCCAAAGTCATTGAGGAAGCTTTCCTAAAAGAAAATCCGTCCCTCAAAGCCAACACACTCACGATCACCTGCAAACAAGGCCGCATTCAAGAAGCGCGCGTGTGCTTCAGCAAAGCCCTAGACCCCGTCCCTTGCGGACGCGATACGATCAAAGACTGCTCAATGACCAACGCCCTCTTCGATCCGGCGCGCTAGGCCTATATTAAGGTTAACGCGCCCATTCATCTTTCAAAATAAACTTCCCGCGGAGCGTCCTCACCGTTCAAGCACCACCAACGCTCAAAACAATCTTCCCGATGTGCCCAGAACTCTCCATCCGCGTGTGCGCCGCGCTTGCGTCGGCCAAATCAAACGCGCTGTCCATCACAGGTCCAAGCCGACCCGCTTCAAGCAAAGGCCAAACCTGTGCGCGCAATGCATCCGCAATCCGCGCTTTCGCGAGATCGCTTTGTGGCCGCAAGGTTGATCCTGTGATCGTCAAACGTTTCATCATCATCAACGCAAAGTTCAGCTCGATCTTCGAGCCTTGCAAGAACGCGATCTGCACCAGACGACCGTCATTCGATAAGGCCTTTACGTTGCGCGGTAAATAGTCTCCACCAACCATATCTAATATCAGATCAGCACCGCCGATCTCCTTCATCACCGCAACAAAATCCTCGCTGCGATAGTTAATCGCCCGCTCAGCACCAAGCTCCACACAAGCTGCGCATTTCTCATCCGAGCCTGCGGTTGTGAACACGCGCGCACCGAACAGCTTGCCCAATTGAATGGCCGTTGTGCCAATGCCAGACGATCCCCCATGCACTAGAAATTGCTCACCCGCTTGCAAGCCACCGCGTTGGAACACGTTGGAAAAAACGGTGAAATAGGTCTCCGGCAAACAGGCCGCTTCTTTCAAACCCATGCCCTCAGGCACCGGCAAACAATGCGCGGCAGGGGTTGCCACAAACTCCGCATAGCCGCCACCTGGAAGCAAAGCACAGACAAGATCACCGATCGCCCATTGCGACACACCTGCGCCAACCGCAACAATCTCGCCCGAAGCTTCCAAACCCGGCAAATCACTTGCAGTGGGCGGCGGCGCATAAGAGCCCGCACGTTGCAAAGCATCAGGGCGGTTCACACCCGCATAGGCGACCTTGATGACCACATCACCGTGCCCCGCTTCGGGCATCGGGCGTTCGCACAATTGCAAGACTTCGGGGCCACCCACTTTGGTGATTTCAACAGCGCGCATGGGCGTTCCTTTCGGGGTTTAGGTAGGTTTGGACCAGCGGCCCGGGAGATCATGTCGTGGTTCAGAACTTGGCGCTTTCAGAAAACTCAGCGCCCATTTCGGACCCGCAAGCAAGGGTTTCAAAACAGGCGAAGCATTCACTTGCGCTTTAACCTTTTCAAAGCGCATCACATCATCGATTCGCCGCTCTAGGAACGCCCACGTGTCCGCGTGATCCTTTGAGAAATCCCCAAGCCAGAACAACACAGTCGAGGAATAAACCGCACTCAACGTTGCGCGTTTTGTGTACCAATTGGAATCGGTCGATGTATCACCCAAAGCAGCCCAGATCGCATCGCATGTGCCCCAAATCAGCTTGGCCCCGTCAGCGGCCTGATGGGGCAGCGCAAACAAAGTCGTGCCACGGCGCACCGCCTCTTTGTCAGTGACTGCTTCAAGACGAAACCGCACCAAAGCCGTGATTTTCTCTGAATATCGCAAATCGCTGAGGTCTTCGCGCGCGTAGCGCTCTAGCATCGCCTCATCACCGAGTGTGTGGTAAGCAATCGCCAAATCAACCGCGCCGCGCGGACAGGCAAGACGCGCAGCGTCCGCGTCGATCTCAGTATCTTTGACAGCGGCGTGATACGTCGCATCGCTCCAACCATCAAAGGCCACATGGATCAAGGCTGCGTCCAAAAGCTGTTGTTTTACATCGCTCATCCTAGGTCCTTTCGCTCTACGCGCTATACTAGACAATATAGGGGGGCTTTGCTATACGGCCACTTCCTGCAAATCCTTGCAACTTCAAACTAGAAAGGTGGTGAAAACCACATGCAGGTTAGTGTTCGTGACAACAATGTCGATCAGGCGCTTCGTGCCCTGAAGAAAAAGCTCCAGCGTGAAGGCGTTTTTCGTGAAATGAAGCTAAAGCAACATTTCGAGAAGCCGTCCGAGAAAAAAGCACGCGAGAAAGCTGAAGCTATCCGTCGCTCCCGTAAATTGGCGCGCAAGAAGCTACAGCGCGAGGGGATGCTCTAAGCACCACTCGATCAGAGCTAGAATGCTTTTGAATTTGAAACCCCCGTTGGCTTGCTCGGCGGGGGTTTTGCTTTTCTTGAGAGTGAAGAGCCGCTCATTTTTGATCAAAAGGCGAAATCGCTTTACACATCAAGTTGAAATCAAGATGATATTTAACGAGTTATCCTTATTTTTGTTCAAGGATCAAAACATTGAAAAAATCGATCGCAGTTACCCTGATCGCCCTTTCTCCTTTCTTGCTCGCAGCCTGTAACAGCGAAACAGAAGCAATGGATCCTGCGCCACCATCAGCAGCCAAGGAAACGATCGCTGAAGCCGTAGCTGGTGTAACGGCGAGCCAGATCTTGGCGGTCGCAGGTGGTGGTGTTATTGCGTCAGGTGATAGCGGACCCTTCCCATTGACCATCTCTGGCGGCGATGGGTTCCAAGCCAATCCGGTGGAAGACGCGTCTTTCGAAACTTTAATCAATGGTGTGCGCACGGCTTTGGGTGTCACGCCTGTTACGTACAACGCGCAACTCAACGCCGCCGCGCAAGCGCACTCGGACGACATGCTGGCGCAGGATTACTTTTCTCACACAGGTAAGGATGGTTTAGAAGCTTGGGATCGCGCCGAAGCCGCTGGATATAAAAATTGGAAATCTATCGGTGAAAACATTGCGCGGGGACAAGAGAACGAAAACCTTGCGATGAACGGGTGGATCAGCTCACCGGGCCATCAACGCAATAACGTGGATCCCAGCTTTGACGAATTCGGCTTGGGCCGCGCTGGCACCGGCTTGGCCACGCGTTGGACACTGATGCTTGGCTCTCAGTAAATTTTGATAACATTTGCGAATGAGAGAAGGCGCGAGCGTTAAGCTTGGGCCTTCTTTGTAAGATGCTAAGAGAGGCGAGGCCTTTCCTTTTGTACCGCGTTAACGGAAGAGAACGACAGTTCGTTTTCGCACCGCTCGATCTTCTCCCTCAACCTTGAAGCCAACATCTATAAATCGCGTATAGCTGGGCTCTGGACGCACCAACCTTGTTCTGCACACGTCGCGCAACCTCTATACTGATCGCGTAATCCCGCCATCTACCCGAATGTTCTGCCCGATAATTTAGGTACCGCCCTCAGACGCGAGGAACGCGACGACACTTGCGATCTCATTCAATGAATTGCCATAGCGCCCCTTAAGAATAATGCTGCGGAACTCTTCTTTTTCGGGAAGGCTGTCGATTAACTCGGGAACACGTTGTTCATCCAAATGTTTTCAGCCGCGTATTTGTCGGCGAACAGCTTGCTGTGTGCGGAAAGACCTGCGCGCATCACGCCGGAGGTCGGGAAAACTGGATTTGGTTCAAACGCAGCAAAGGTCAAAATGTTGATGATCGCGCCGCTGCCTTGGTTTAACATAATAGGCACCACCAAACGTGTCGGGCGCACTGCGTTGAGGAATAGACCTCTAAGCCTTCGTGCCAATCTTCGTCCGTTAGCTACAACAAAGGTGCGCGCGGACCGTGGCCCACCCAATTCCTTGGCCAAGGCCTCACCCTTGCCAGATGACGACAGGATACCAACCTTGACCCCACCAGCGGCCAATGGGCGCTATCTGCGCCCATGCCGGACCCGCCAGCGGTGATCAGTGCTACTTTTACATCAGACATCTGTGGTCTCCTCTCAAGTTTTCTTGGTGTCGTCGATAATGTTCATCGTAGCGACACCGCTATTGCCAAGCTCCACGCTTGCGAACCGTCACCGTGGCACATGTTGCCAGGATCTTGGCTGTCTATCGGCTCAGTTTCGGCCAGAATGGCCTCGGCAAATTGTTCGGCATTGTCAGTGGGGCGATACCCGAGAAGGCTCGCCTTGGCGTTATCGACCGGCGCACGGTCATTGTTCGAAAGCCCGTAGGCAACCGAGAAACCCGTCACAGGTGTTTCGATGCTGCGCTGCACCATTTGGATCAGGTCATCGTAGGAGAAAGCGCGTGTGCGTTGGTCACTTGGGCGCAAGACAGAATGCGCATATGCACGCTCTCAAGGCCGCGTTTGTCCCCGTACATCGCTCCCAGATGTTATAAGCACCCACAAAGTTTGGACCGAGCAGCTTTTCAAACGGTCCCTCATCAGCATATGCGCCCATGTGCACAACCATATCCGCGCCCTCCAGCACGCGCATCATGTCCTCAAGGCTCGCCAGATCCCCTTTCGCGTAGGTCTCGCCGTCATAAAGCGTGCCGATATCATCGACGATATCCGTAGACACAAGCGCATCGCACGTCTTCGACAGTGGCTCGCGCAGATACTATCCGAGACGGCCAGCGGCTCCGGTAAGGCCAGGTTTTTTTTCAGTTTCATGGCTCAGGTCTTTCTTTTGAGTTTGGCTACGGATGTCGCGATACGGTCCATCGCTTGGTCAAGAACAACCATCAAGACAGCGGTTGAAATACAGAAAAACGGGGATAGCTCATAAGCACTGCCCGAAACTGCAGCGATGCCAACGTCTTTGAGGATGTAGGCTATGATTACAGCATCATCGCTTAGCGTGTTACCACCGGTGGTCTGCGCGCCGATCAGATCAGCGCATCCGATCAAGCCATAAAAGTACCCCCTCGGTGGATCGAGTGTCAGCCCATCGATCTGCAAAATGCGCTCCACAACCAAATTACGGCGCTCCTCAAAAGCGGCGCAGAAACGGCACACATCGTCTTGCGGTCCGTTCAGCGCGGCAGCAGCAGCGGCTTGCGCAACTGAACAAGCGCCCGAGCAAATCTGGCTCTGCACTTTGGTCTTTCAGCGATGAATTGGTAGCGGCAAACGACAGAAACGTGCGGCCATCAAACAAGATGTGTTCGTAAATTTCGTCCGAGAGGATCAGCACGTCGGGATGTTTCTCTAAAACTGCGCCCAGTTCACGCAAATCTTCATCCGAATACACAGCACCTGCGGGATTTGATGGTAGGTTCAGCATGATCCAGCGAGTCTTGGAGGGTGATCGCCGCTTCAAACTGTGTGGGCCTCAGTCGAAAGCCACTTTCTGCTGGGCATTCCAGCGCCTCGGCTTGGCCGCCAAGGATCAATACGATGTCCTTTTTCCGCCCAAAATAGGGCGCGCGCATCAAGACTTCGTCGCCGTCGTTATCCGCGAGATACATATAACCGCAGGAGCGGCTCGACAGTTCTGGCACACGGTCGTCATTGCCCATGTAGTGCGGTAAGTTCTTAACGAAGATTGCGGCGAACTGTCTGATACGCACATTCAACTCGCCAGAAAACTGCTGGCACATGCACGAATTGGTGTGCATCGTCGAGGTGTTTTCCTAGCTTAGATCGCGGTCCACAACCAAGACTTTGCCATCAAAGTCCTTGTCATCTGACAGGGACCAAGCGGCTGAAGCCCCCATCATCGCGCCGCCAATAATCACGACATCATAGGATGTACTTTGCGGTATTTGGGTCTTCATATCTTGTCCCCTCGTGCAACAGCGGCTTGGACGTCAGCGATATCTGACACCGATAATTCGTAGTCCTTCGCAGCTGTTTCGGCCGAAATATAGCCACGCGCCAGATCATGCTTCACCAGCTCTACGGAACGCTCGGATGGATCGCCGTAGCCTGCACCCCCTGGGAAAGCCATGACGACGCGGCGACCATGGGCCACGAATTGTTTGCCCTTGCCGTTCATCGCACTGCCATCGTCTTGAGCAATCGTTGTAGGTGCGCCTGCGCTGCCACCACGACGGCCAAGTGCGGGGTGATCAACACGGTCGAACATCGCTTGGATGTCGAACTCATGCCCTTCTTGCGCGCCGACTTCCATATATTGACCGAGGCCGCCACGAGTCTTGCCCGCGCCACCTGAATCGGACCGCAACTCCTTGCGCCAGATGATCACGGGGCCAGCGTGTTCCGTCGCTTCAATCGGCATTGTCATCACGCCAGACGGGAAGGCTGTCGCGTTCAATCCGTCATGTTCGGGCCGCGCGCCAGAGCCACCAGAGTTGAACGTCAGCACTTCGTTTCGGCGTGCATTTTCTGGCGCGGGCGCATCCGTGCGGGGGCGCAACGACACTTGGAAATTACACAAACATCCAGCGCCTTCGGCAGGCACCAGGCCTGGAACGATCTTGTCGAACGCATTGAAAACCACGTCTGGCACGAAGTGACCCACGATATGGCGCAGGGCCACAGGGGCGGGGTGCAAGGCGTTGACGATTGTATTTTCAGGCGCTGTAATCTCAAACGGTGCCAAAGACGCAGCATTGTTTGGAATCTCCGGCGCGATGGCAACTTTCAAAGCGTAGCAAGCATATGCCTTGGCGTAGACCAGAGGGCAGTTGATGCCCTTCTTGTCGAGACCAGAGGAACCCGTGAAGTCCGACACGATTTTGTCGCCCTCAACGCTCACTCTGACCTTCAATGTGATCGGCTTTTCAAAACCGTCCATTGTCATCTCACCCTCAGCCGTTTCCTGCGGCAAAGCGGCGATGCGTTCAATCGTGGCACGGCGCGAGTTTTCAAGAATGAACTCCGCGATCCCATTAAGATGCGCTAGGTCGAACTCCTCCATCATGTCAATCAACCGACGATGGCCAATCTCGTTACAATTCGCCAGCGCGTAGATGTCACCAATTAATTGATCCGGCTCGCGCACGTTGCCGCGAATGATGCGGGTCAGGGTTTCATCAACACTGCCCTTGTCAGCGAACTTCATGATCGGGATATAGAGACCCTCTTCATAAACACTGGCCGCATCTGCACCAAAACCGCGTCCGCCAATATCCACAATATGCGCAGTGCAAGCAAAAAAGCCAACGTGGCTGCCCGTGTGGAACGACGGTGTCACCATGGTGATGTCGTGCAGGTGTCCCGTACCTTCCCATGGGTCGTTGGTGATATAGACATCGCCTTCAGAGATGTTTTCGCGGCCAATGCGTCGGATGAAATGAGCCACCGCATCGGCCATCGCATTCACGTGGCCCGGCGTGCCAGTGACAGCCTGCGCCAACATCTGACCTCGGGTATCATAGACACCGGCTGACAAGTCGCCTGCTTCACGTACGGAAGTTGAAAACGCTGTGCGAACCAGCGTTTGCGCTTGTTCTTCGACCACCGAAATCAACCGGTTCCACATAACTTGGTACGCGACTTTTGAATGTCGGGTCATTGCACTGATCCTTTCACCACTACATCGATACAGCCGTCAGGCTGGCGGATTGCATCGCGACTGGCGGGCACGATGATAGTAGTTTCATCCTCAACAACCGCGGCCGGCCCTTTGGCCCGCTGACCTGAGCCCATATCGAAACGATTAACGATTTGCGCATCCAGGTATTTGGCCAAGGCCGCATCAAACAATGGGCGCTGACCCGCAACGGTCACCACATCAGAGCCGTCTGTTTCATCCATCCGCATGACCTTTTCAGGGGGCGTGGTGGCGTTGACTGACCACACAGTGATTTCGATATCCATCCCTTCAACCGGACGACCAAAGAGTTTGGAATAATCCTCAATGAAGCGCGTTTCAAACTTGGCGGCATCGGGGTTCATCGCCTGCTTTTCGGTCAGCTCAATTGGGATTTCCCACCCTTGACCGGTATAGCGCATGTAGACTTTGAACTCTGACAAGATCGGTGAAACTTCGTCGCAAGTGCGCACGAAGCCTGTGGCTTCAGTCTTCAAATCGGTTAGCAGCGACTTGATCCGATCACCGTCGAAGTCGGAAAGTTTCATATAGACGGAGCGGTTCGCTTCAAACGAAAATGGCGCTCGCAAGAAGCCGATGGCAGACCCAACGCCCGCCCCTGGTGGCACCAGCAAGCGGTCCACGCCAAGCTTTTCGCACAAGCGCCCCGCATGCAGCGGAGCCGCCCCACCAAAGGCAATCATAGTATATTCAGACAAGTCTTCGCCGTTTTCCACAGCATGTACGCGCGCAGCGTTGGCCATGTTTTCATCGACCACTTCAGCAACACCAAAAGCGGCTTCAACAGCATCCATATCCAGCGTATCGCCAACCACGGTACTCAGCGCAGATTTAGAGGCATCGGGGTGAAGTTTGATCGAGCCGCCTGCAAAATTGTCTGGGTCCAGCTTGCCCAACACCAAATCAGCATCCGTGACACCCGGGCGTTCTCCGCCACGGCCATAACACGCGGGTCCAGGTTCGGACCCTGCGCTTTCTGGGCCAACCCTGATCTGACGCATCGCATCAACGTGCGCGAGGGATCCGCCCCCTGCACCGATTTCAACCATGTCGATCACAGGAATCGAAATCGGCATGCCCGAGCCTTTTTTGAAACGATACGTGCGGGCAACTTCAAAGACACGAGAGGTCTTGGGTGTTTGGTTTTTGATCAGACAGATCTTGGCAGTTGTGCCGCCCATATCAAACGAGAGCACCTTATCAAGGCCATAGCGCGCCGCGATATGAGCAGCAAACACAGCACCACCAGCGGGGCCGGATTCGACCAAACGCACAGGAAAATCCGCAGCGTTTTGAATGGAGATAATGCCACCACCGGAGTGCATTAGGAAGATACGGCACGCAACGCCCTCAGCCTTGAGACGATCCTCAAGGCGACCTAGATACGACGCCATAAGCGGCTTGATATAGGCGTTGGCGACGACGGTGTTGAACCGCTCGTACTCGCGCATCTGAGGGCTGACCTCGGACGAAATTGAGACCGCCACATCTGGCAGCTTTTCAGCCAAAACATCGCGCACCAATTCTTCGTGGGCGGGGTTCAGGTAAGAGTGGATGAAGCCGACTGCGACACTCTCAAAGCCCGCTTCTGCGATTTTATCAACAACGGTCTCCACCTCTGCTCGATCGATATCAACCAAGACGTGGCCATTGGCATCCACACGTCCCGCCACCGTGAAGCGCATCTGACGCGGCAACAGAGGCTCTGGCAGGTTCAAGTTGAGGTCATATTGCTCAAACCGCGACTCGGTCCGCATCTCGATAACATCGCGAAACCCTTCCGTGGTGATCAGGGCCGTCTTCGCACCACGCCGCTCAATCAGCGCGTTGGTCGCCAAGGTGGTGCCGTGGATGATCTGGTCAATTTCGCTTGGAGCGATACTCGCCTTGGCGCAGACCTGATGCATCCCATCAATGATCGCATTCTCCGGGGCGACATAGGTAGTCAGCACTTTAGTAGAGAACGGCACACCGTCTTTCTCTAACACTACGTCAGTAAAGGTGCCGCCGATATCGACGCCAAGACGGATGGATGTCGCTGCCATTTGAGGCTCCTGCAATGAATTACAAACGCAGGTGGCCTGAATCGATCACAACAATCAAATCAATTAAATCTTTCGCCTCGATCAGTTTTATTGATCTAGTTCTGCTGCATCGCAACTTTGGCAATCGTTGCTGCTTTCTCCACGTAGCGCGCTGAACGGGCCGGTGCATAACGGGCATGAAACAGCAGGGGATCAGGCAACCAATCACTCTCTATCTCGTGTAGGTTCCCGGCTACAACGTCTGCTGCAACAAGCCGCTCGGGCAAGAGCGCCACACCAAGACCTTCGAGCACCATAGGAAGGCAGGCTGACAAAGCACTCGAATGCACAATCCGCTCTTGGCCCAATCCACGTTCCTTAACAACGTCGTGCAGCGCCGCGCAGGCCTGCGTGTGCTTGGCATGGGTAATAACTGTCAGATCAAACAGCTTATCCAAAGCAGGTTTCGCAGCAAGGCGGTGACTAAGTTCAGTATTGGCGACCCAACAATAGTGCTCTTGGCCCAGCGCCTCATTGGTAAAGCTCTTGGTTTTGAAAGGCCCCGTTTGCAGCGCAAGGTCGAGCTGCCCTTCCATCAAGCGTGAATCAATGGCTGTGGAAAGGTCGACCTCCAGCTGAATGCGCAGCTTGGGATAGGCATCTTTCATCAAACGCAAAAAAGTTTGTAACCATGTACATGCCACAAGCTCAGTAACGCCAAGCCTTAGCGTTTCTTCGATCAATTCATGACGTCCGGCTTCCTCGATCAGCGCTTCGCTTGCCCACAGAACCTCCCGCGTTTTTTGCAGCAGTTTTTGCCCGTCTGTCGTCAAGCGCAGCGAGCCTGCATCACGGATCAGCAAGATCACGTTCAGCGCAGTTTCAAGCGCTGTGATACGGGCGGAAATGTTGGGTTGCGTCGTACCAAGTGCTGAGGCTGCAGCCCGAAAGGTTCTAGTATCAACGATAAAGGCAAACGCCTCTAGCTGTTTTAGCGTCACCTTACTCTTTATCATTTTGGCCTCAGCGATAGATTTTTCTGATCCTAAAGTTACCCTTTCAAACTGTGTGAGCAACCCCATTGCGCATCAAATGCGCATTAAGTGCTGCCAGCCCTTCATCAAGGTTGGCGCGCCCAAAACCTAGACGCAAGCGATCCGTTGGCGTTGGTCCCAGGTCAGAGGAATAGATCGTGCTGGGCAGAAACAAGACACCGCTTTCCTCAACCAGTGATGCACAAAATGCCTCGACGCCGTCCGCCCCTTTGTAGCGCGGAAAGGCCATGCAAGACCCATCAGGTCGCTGCCATTCAAACAGCTCCGAATGGCGGGCAAAGAACGCATCCCACTTCGGCAGGTTCTCGTCGACGATTGCGCAATTGCGCGCCAGAATGCGGTCTTTGTTGCGCAAGGCGATCATCGTCAACCGCTCTGACGGGCCTGAGTTGCAAATTGACAGGTAATGTTTGAGGCGTTCCATCTTCGAGACGATCTCAGCATCCTGACACGCAATCCAGCCTACTCGCAGCCCAGGCAAGCCGAAAGATTTGGACATCACATTCAGAGATAATCCACGTTCATATATGTCAGCGATAAAGGGCAAGTGCCGGGTGCCCGTCTCGCCAAGGCCATTGAAAATCTCGTCGTGCAGAATGTAGATGCCATGTTTGCGGCATAGCTCAACCAAAGCCTCATATCGATCGAGGGGCAAAATTGCACCCGTTGGATTATGCGGGAAATTAATCGTCACCAGCCTTGTATTGGGGCGGATCGCCGCTGCCACGCGGTCAATATCCAAAGACCAATTGTCACTTGGTTCAAGCGGCACGCCCGTCGCTTCGCAAATCGCATTGGGCAGTGTTTCATGGGATTGATAGTTTGGCGTGACCACAATCGCGTGGCTGTCTTGATCAAGGATCACCTGATTGGCCGCGAAGATACCTTCGCTCGCACCCGCAAAACAAAGGATGTCTAAGGCAGATTGTTTGGCATAAGTTGCGGCAATTGCCCCACGCAGATCGGGCGCACCAAAGGTCTCTGTATAGCCCAGCCACATACCTTCAAACGCTTCACGTTCTGCGGGCGTCGCCATCGCCAATAGATCGCGCATCGACATGGCTTCCGCATCCGAAGCGGTCATGTGATAGCGCGCCTTAAATTCCCACTTCGAGAAATGGTTTTCCAGTCGAAAATCAGGCAATGTTGGCATAACGTGAAATCTCACATTTTAGGGGTTGGTCGATGATTATACTAACGCGCGGCGAGATCGAAGCACTCATTGATTGCGACGCCGCCGCGAAGGCCATTGAGGCGGCCTACATTGCGACAAGTTTGGGCCACGTAGACTTGCCTACTGTCGGGCATATCACCTTCGCTCATGATGCCGATTGCCACATCAAATATGGGCATATGCAAGGTGATGAGACATTTGTGATCAAGGTCGCGACGGGTTTTCCCCAGAACAACGCCAAGGGTTTGCCTGTTGGCAACGGCCTTGTGCTCGTGCTGTCTGCAAAGACGGGGCTAGTTGAAGCCGTGCTTCATGATGAAATGATGCTCACAGATATTCGAACAGGTATTGGCGGGGCGATTGCCAGTCGGGCATTGGCGCGTTCAAACAGCCGCACTGCTTTGGTCATTGGAACCGGACCACAGGCGCGCCGCCAGATAGAGGCGCATGCAGCGCTCATGCCAGATTTATCGTTCCAAGTCTGGGGTCGCGACCCTTTCAAAGTCGATAGTGTGATCGCCGACATGGCACCACACATCGATGTGAATCCTGCATCTGATCTAGAGACGGCAACGCGTTCAGTGGACATCGTGGTAACGGCAACTGGTTCAAAGTCGCCCATCGTGAAATCCGCTTGGGTCCAACCCGGAACACATGTCACAGCAGTCGGTGCAGACGCGCCAGGCAAACAAGAGCTGGATGTTGCGTTGGTGGCACGCGCAGACATTGTGAGCGTCGATTTGGCGTCACAATGCCTGAATCATGGTGAAATATCTCATGCCGCGCGCGAAGGCCTGATCAAAGCCGATAATCTGAGGCAGATTGGGGCAGTCCTAAACGGAGCGACACACGGGCGTAACGATGAAGATCAAATCACCCTCACAGATCTGACAGGGATCGCCGCTCAAGACATTGCAATGGCCAATACAATCTTGGCCGCG
>ENA-UZWX01003231-UZWX01003231.1-metagenome-genome-assembly--contig:-Day-4---50m-contig-3231_pt1 | contig 34081 bp, 28 predicted proteins | sample MGYA00260347_ERZ794907 | MGnify/ENA metagenome assembly ERZ794907 | reverse complement strand
TGTTTTTAGTACCCCTTCTTTAAATTGTGCAATGCGCTCTATAAAGCTTCCTTTGTGATCTACCACTGCAGTAATGCCATTATTCGTAGCGCGAAGTAATGGTCTACCAAATTCCAGTGCTCTCATGCGAGCTATTTCCATATGTTGGTGTGGTCCATGAGAGCCACCAAACCAAGCATCATTACTAACCGTTAATAATAAATCAGTTTTATTAGTTAAATTCGCGGCTAGCTGATGTGGAAAGGCAATCTCAAAGCATAATAAAGGTAATAAGCTGAACTCTTTAGCGACTAAGTTATTTTGTTGATAGTTACCACGACTAAAAGAAGACATGGGCAAATTAAAAAAAGGTGCTATAGGGCGAAGTAGCTCTTGAAAAGGCACAAATTCACCGATGGGCAATAGGTGATTTTTTGAATATCGATTACTATGGTTGTAAAAATAACCTTGTTCATCATCTAGCTGCTTTTTTCCTAAAACAATTAGGCTATTAAAGTACTGCTTTGTTTCAAAATTATAATTAATAATACCAGTAACTATGGCACTATTATTTAATAGTGCAGAGCGGTTAACGCTAGTCAAATAGTCCTGTACTGCTGGTTCCATGGCTGGAATGGCTGATTCTGGCCAAACAATAATATCGGCACCATAATTTACCCGACTAAGATCTAAATACTTAAGCATAGTCGGCCATTCTTGCTCTGGAGCCCATTTGATCGCTTGGGGAATATTTCCCTGTACTAACGCAACTTTAGCTGTTTTGCCTGAGTGTTTAACCCAATTGATTTGAGAAAAAATGGCGCCGATGCCAGTAATGACTATTAGTAGCGTAATTGAAAGCATTAAGCTTGTTGCTTTGCCTTGTTTTATCGCAATTACTATGTAGACTAAAAAAATATTAAACAACAAAACCAGCGCCGTGATACCGACTTCACCTATCACGGGGGCATAAACAGATAAAGGGCTGTCTATTTGACTATAACCAAGAGAAAGCCAAGGAAACCCTGTTAACACCACTGCTCGTAAATATTCAGTAAATAACCAAAAGGAGGGTAACAACCATAAATTAAGTTGCTTGTTTTTTGAAAATCGTGCCGCTAAATAGGCGGAAAAGGCAGGGAAAATCGCTAAATAAAGACATAGCATAAGCATTAAGCCAATGGAGGCTACTAAGGGTAAGCCGCCAAACTGATCAATGCTAACATGCACCCAGCTTATACCAGTTGCGAACCAACCAAAGGCAAAAATACCGACAAGTTTAGCTGCTTGCTTGGGGGGGATATCTCGGACTAGATAAAGTACAATGCTTGGAAGAAAAAGCGCTAGATACCAGTGAGAAAATGGTGCGTAAGCAAATACTAAGCTTAATCCCGAACAAAAACATAGCCAGTTTTGTCGATTAGCTAAATTACTTTTTACTGTGTTAAATAGCCGTGACGCAAGTTGAGAAAGAGCTGAACTAGTCACTCAGTTTACCATTGACTTTGTGCTTTTTATCTACCGTCACTTGTAACATTTGTAGGCGCCTATTATCAGCAGCTAATACTTTAAACTCAAAATACCCTAAGGATAATTGCTCACCTTTTTGTGGCATATGATTGAGTTGCCCTATAACAATACCAGCAATAGTGTCAGCAGACTTTTCATCAAATTGACAATTAAAATATTCGTTAAAATCTTCAAGCCCAGTTAAGGCGCGAACAAGATAAACGTTACCTGCAAGTAGTTTGATATCTTCTTCAATTTCATCGTCAGTTTCATCTTCGATTTCACCAACAATTTGCTCAAGAATATCTTCAATGGTGATAACCCCTGAAATACCGCCATATTCATCAGCAACTAGTGCCATATGATATCGGTTTGAGCGAAACTCTTTTAAAAGAGGCTCAACTTTTTTGCTTTCAGGAACAATAATGCCAGGACGAATAATATCTTTTAAACTAAATTCACCCACATCACTATTAAAACCATAGGTGAGTAGGTCTTTCGCTAATAATATGCCATCAACATGATCTATGTCTTCGTTAACAACAGGAAAACGGGAGTGACCAGATTCAAGAATAATAGGTAAAACTTCATCTAGGCTTTGATTACGATCGATAGTGACCATTTGTGAGCGGGGGATCATAATATCGCGAACTTTCATTTCTGATACTTCTAAAACCCCTTCTATCATTTGCTTAGTTTCAGGGTTGATCAGTTCACGGTTTTGAGCGTCGGCTAATACATCAACCAACTCATCTTTATTTTTCGGCTCAGGGCTAAACCATTGAATAAATTTCTTCAAAAATGATTTAGGCTTTGAGCCGTTAATCGGGTGGGGGCTATCATCGCTCATAGCGCTTATTGTTTTCCTTTAATTAAATACATTATTGTTTTTTTTGATAAAAAATTAGCTTTGGTAAGGATCATTAATGGCTAATTTAGCTAAAATAGCAATCTCTAATATCTCCATTTCCTGTGCATCACTATCGTTTATATGATCATATCCCAATAAATGCAAGCAGCCATGAATAACCATATGTGCCCAATGTTCAAATAAAGCTTTATTTTGGGTTTTTGCTTCTTGTTCAACTACATGGGCGCAAATAACTAAATCACCTAATAAGTTAAGTTCAACACCATCAGGCACTTCAAAAGGAAATGATAAAACATTAGTTGGTTTGTTTTTATGACGGTATTGGTGGTTTAGTTGTTGGCTTTCATCACTACTAACAAGGCGAATAGTCAGTTCAAATACTTTATTGGTGACACTTTGTAATGCCGCATCTGTCCAACATTGAAATTGCTCTGGGGAAGGGAGCGCTTGTTCATTACAGGCTATTTGTAAGTCTATGGTATTACTCATGATTTTGACTCATCATTAGTATCATATTGAGCTTGATCCTGCTCTTTACTCACGTTATCAATTTTTTGCTGTTTTTGTCTATTCAGCTTTTGCTCATGGGACTCATAAGCTTCGACTATTCGTCCGACTACAGGGTGGCGTACAACGTCTTTTGCCTGAAAAAAATTAAAACTGATGCCATCAATGTTTTGTAAAACTTCAATCGAGTGACGCAAGCCTGAACTTTGGTGTCTTGGTAAATCAACTTGGGTGATGTCGCCCGTAATAACCGCGCGAGAATTAAAGCCAATGCGGGTTAAAAACATTTTCATTTGCTCAACGGTAGTATTTTGACTCTCATCCAAAATAACAAAGGCATCGTTTAATGTTCTACCACGCATATAAGCAAGCGGGGCAATTTCAATGACATTTCGCTCTATCATTTTTTCAACACGTTCAAAGCCAAGCATCTCAAATAGTGCATCGTAGAGAGGCCTTAAATAAGGATCTACTTTTTGAGATAAATCGCCCGGTAAAAAGCCCAATTTTTCACCCGCTTCTACAGCTGGACGGGTGAGCAATATTCGGCGAACTTCTTGTCGCTCTAATGCATCAACTGCACAGGCAACGGCTAGGTATGTTTTGCCGGTACCAGCAACACCAATACCAAAACTAATATCATTGGTTAAAATATTCTGCACATAGGCTTGTTGGTTACTATTACGCGGTTTTACCAAGCCGCGCTTTGTTTTTATGGTGACCATTTTTTCATAATTAGCACCAAGATCTGCCGCCTCTTTACTGGTTGGCAAGTCTTGTTCAAGCACATTAGCTTCAATTATGGCAAGGTGAACCACCTCATCACTGATAGTTTTACTTTTGCCTTTTACGGCGGCGGTCTCAATATAAAGGCTTTTTAATAGCTTAATTACTGCATGGCAGTTTTTATCATTGCCAACTATCTTAAATTCATTACCACGGTAACTAATTTCAACACCTAAGCGACGCTCAATGGTTTTAAGGTTATCATCCATTGGCCCACATAGGTTGGCTTGACGCTCATTATCAATAGGGGTTAGTGCTAATTGATGACTCGCCTGTTTTAATGTTTGCTGTTTAGTTGTTGCGCTCAATGTATTTTCCAGTGATTTTTTATAGAAAAAGTTAAGGGGTATACGTGCCCACGCCCAAATCATCAAGGTTATTGATAACTGATTTAGAAGATTTATGATGGTTATTTGCCAATATATCTGCCGGTGAATGGGCAATACGTAATCCCATGTCGCTTTCTTGGCGAACTAGTTCACCACGTAAAGAGTTAGCATAAACATCGGTGATTTTCACATCAACAAATTGACCAATAACTGAGTGCGGCGCAACAAAGTTTACGGTACGGTTGTTTTCGGTTTTACCACGTAATTCCATTGGGTTTTTCTTTGAAGGACCTTCAACAAGAATGCGCTGCTCAGTGTTTAACATTTGTCTGGCAATACGTAGCGCTTGTTGAGTCACTCTATCTTGTAAAATCTGTAAGCGTTGTTTTTTAATGTCATCGCTAATATCATCAGGCAAATCAGCTGCTGGTGTACCAGGGCGAGCGCTGTATATGAAGCTAAAACTTAAATCAAAATCTATCGCTTCTATTAAGCTCATGGTAGCCATGAAATCGTCATCACTTTCGCCAGGAAAACCAATAATAAAATCAGATGACATACAAAGATCTGGACGAACTTTTTTTAATTTACGAATTTGTGATTTGTACTCTAAGGCGGTATGACCACGCTTCATTTGCGTTAAAATTCTGTCACTACCGCTTTGAACAGGTAAGTGCAGGTGGTTTACCAACTCTGGCACATCGCCATAAGCCTCAATAATATCGTCAGTAAACTCCACTGGATGTGATGTGGTGTAACGAATACGATCTATGCCATCAATCGTTGCAACCAAACGGGCTAAATCGGCAAATCGACAAATACTGCCGTCATGCATTTCGCCGCGATAAGCATTAACATTTTGTCCAAGTAAGTTGACTTCACGAACACCTTGCTCTGCAAGTAGTGCTATCTCATAAAGTACATCATCAAGTGGACGGCTTACTTCTTCGCCACGGGTATAGGGTACAACACAAAACGTACAATATTTGCTGCAGCCTTCCATAATAGAAACAAAGGCACTTGGTCCTTCAGCTGTTGGTTCAGGTAAACGGTCAAACTTCTCTATTTCTGGAAAACTAACATCAACAATAGGATTACTGCTACGATAAAGTTGGTTCAGCATTTCAGGTAATCGATGTAATGTTTGGGGGCCAAAAACCATATCAACAAAAGGGGCACGTTGACGAATGGCGTCGCCTTCTTGTGAAGCGACACAGCCACCGACGCCAATAAGTAGGTCGGGCTTTTTGTCTTTTAGATTTTTCCAACGACCAAGTTGATGGAATACTTTTTCTTGAGCTTTCTCACGGATTGAGCAAGTGTTAAGTAAAATAACATCTGCACTTTCAGCATCTTCGGCTAATTCAAAACCATGGGTTGAGTCTAATAATTCTGCTATCTTTTGCGAGTCGTACTCGTTCATTTGACAGCCCCAAGTTTTGATATATAACTTTTTACTCATTTACTTCACTCTTTACACAGTTTATTTGACAGCAAAAATCACTTACCGAGCAACAAACATTAGATGTGGCTTCGATAAAAGGAGGCGTATTTTATCTTAATTTACTGTGTATTTCGAGTTGTCTTGGTAATTAATCATTTACCTAGGGTAAAGGCAAGCTTAATACTAATTGGCTACCATCGTCTTGTTCCTTAAAAGTATTGATTGAGCCGTTATGTTTCTTGGCTATTTGGCGAATATAATACATGGAAATATCAAAATTAATTTTGCTGTCAAAGTGGCTAAAGCCTTGGCAATCATCATAAATATTTAACCATATTTTATTTTTAAATATTTGCAAAACAACTTTAAAGTTTCGGCCGCTGTCTTTTAATACCACAGAAGTAACTGCTTCAAATACCACTCGATAAAGATCAGCTTGCAACTCATAGCGTAGAGTGTCATCACTGATATTTAGTTGATAGGTAAGGTTTACTTGATATTTATGCTGCAAATAATTAGCGAAAAATGGTAATGCGGTAGCTAACGTTTTGCCTTCTAGCGTATTTGGCTCAGGAGATGATTGATTAGTGTTTAAATCATCAAGGCACTACTTTAATAAAGATTGGCTCTTTTCTATATCACCTTCACTGATTAATTTTTTTGTCAGGGTTAAATTTCTTTTTATTTGTTGACTTGTTTTGCCATAATTTTTGATATCGCTTTCTAAAATATCATAAATATGGCCAATGGATTTACTGCGTAAGTAAAGTAGCCAAACAGTAAGAGAAATAATACAAAAGAGTAATACACCGTAAAATAAACGAATTTGAACTGTCCAATACCAAGGAAAGGCGACATTAATTTCAGTGTAAGCTTTAAAATCACTCCATTGTCCTAAACTATTAGTGGCCATAATTTCAATATGATATACGCCTGAAGTTAAACCTGTTAATGTGAGCTGATTACCATTAACTTGGTTCCAAGTACTATTATTTAAGCGGGAACGAAACTGCTTTGGCACACCCGGTCTATAATCTAAACTCGCTAAGTCTAAGGTGATTACCTCATTAGAGTTAGCTATTTCAATGGCTTTATTTAAAAGGTAGGACCTGCCAGATATGGTTGTTTTACTAATATATACTTTAGGATGAAATGGTTTTTTTGGGTTAAATCTAACGATAATACCCCACTGTAATGGGAAGCATAAACAATATTGTTATGTATTAAGCTACTACCAACAAAAGAGTAATGCTCGGTATTCTCTATCATGCTGAATTTGTAGTTAGTAGGGTTAAATCGGTATAAGCCCGGCCTACCTGCTACCCACACTTCATCATGAACTTTCAACATACGGCTAAAAAGAAGACCTTGACCAAATTGTGCCAGTATTTTACCTTGCCTATTAAACGCCAAAATTCCATCGCCTAAGGTAGAGGCAAAAATCTTATTGTCAGTCTCTATTAAAGAGATTACTTTACTTGAAATGGGTAAATGTAAATTTTTAATGGCCTCATTGTCATTTACAGTAATATCAATACCCCTTGTAGTAGCTAACCAAATATCGCCGCTGTTTAGAGGTAATACATCGATAATTTCACTTGCACTTAAGCCTTGTTCAGGCGCGATATTTTTTATAAGTGTCTGTGTTACTAGATCATAAATATAGACACCGTGATAGTTGGTGGCCAAATAAAGCAAATTATCCTTTTCGACCATGTTTATTATCAGCTTATCATTCTCAGGAAAGTCTACTTTATTTACTTGTTGAGTGTCTTTTTTTAGACGCCATAAACCATCAAAGGTGGCGATATATAAAATGTCATTAATGGTTTTTATTTCTGATATGCGCAACCCTTTCTTGCTGAAGCTATTGTTTACATCTGATGTGAAAATTGCTTCCTTAAAATTTTGTAAGCCAGCACCATAACTCCCCATGATAATGTCATCACCATATAATGCCACTTCATTAGCATTGATACTAATATCAAAGGTTTTAGGGTAGTTCTTAATGGTGTTTTCGGTTAACAGCTCTATGCCTCTAGAACTGACTATCCATAAAACACCTGAACTATCGTGTAACAAGCTCCTTACCCTAACCGGCTTGGTATTACCAAATTTATGCGGAAGGATCTCTAGGGTTTTACCGGAAAATTTACTAACGATACCTTGGCTACTGACGGTAAAAAAATTATCACTACCATACTCTTTTGTTGCAGCATAAATTTTCTCTGAAGACTCTACTGTGGATTTATTACCTAGGTGATCAAAATAATAAATATTACTTTTAGTTATGGCGATAATGCCAGAAGAAAGTGCTGTAATAGCTATAACGGACTCAGGGAGTAATTGTTGTAATTTATTGTTGTATACCTGGTATAAGCCGCTTTTACTTGAAACATAAACATGTTGGTCATTATGGACAATTTTTCTTATTTTTATGTTGGAATCGATAAGGTGTGTGTTTTGGGTGTTAACTTGGTAACGATACAGCTTATCAGGGACATTAATATAATAACTGCCTTGAAAGCTGACTACGTCATAGAAACTACGGCTCTTGATATCTGTTATTACTTTATTGGCTTGCCCTGTTTCAGGATTGAATCGCCATAAGCCATCTTTTTCGCTAGCGAGTAAGAGATAGTCTTTATCAATGGCAACATCATGTAACCAATTAATAGGTAGTGGCCAGGCAGGATTATTTGATGAAAACGTAATGGTTTGATTGCCATCATAACGGGTGATACCACCTTGGCCGGATAACCAAATAAAACCTTTTTTATCTTGCACTAAGCCATTAGCGTTTGCCATGGTGTAAATAGCTGAAGCGTTGGTCGCTAGAGAGGAAAAACAGGCAAAAATACAGAAAAGAAAAGTAAGTGACAAACTGCTTTGCCTCTTAACATTGAAACAAAATTTAGATAATACTTTTAAAGTTGCTGTCTTTATCGTCATGCTCCTTTTCACCGCATACAGCAAATATTTTGGGTAATTGCTCTGCATGTTCCTTTCCATATTTTGTCTCAAAGGCTATGGCGAGCATTTCAACGCCAAAATCATTCATTATCATAATTGCATTGTTATGGTAGCCACTTGTAGTATCAAAATCTATATCTACCGTTAATCTTTTATCTGATGACAGTAGCAAATCTGCTCGCAGGTTAGTAACAACGGCTCTATCTTGATGCGATTTTGAGTTGGTAAAAGTTGGCTTTTCGGTCATATCATAAACAAGCTTTATATCATCATGTAGTATTGATTCTTCTTTATTTGCAGCACTCATAACCTTTCCTTTTTTACACTGTGAAGTGACTAAGTGTTGAAGTGCTTTAAAATAAAGCCCTTTAAATATAAGCAATAACTTGACTTAAGCAAGTAAAAGACAATTAATTGATAGGCTTACTTAATGCCGTTAGGTAGAATGGTCGTTTCATTTAAACAATGTAAGTAAATTAACTAAATATTTATGACTGATTTTGATTGTGTGGTGATTGGCGGTGGCATGGTTGGTGCCGCAAGTGCTTTGGCCTTGGCAGAGCAGGGTTTGAAAGTCGCTGTTATTGAAAAGTATCAGCCACAGACTTTTACCAATGAGCAAGCTTTAGATTTAAGAGTATCAGCTATATCACTCGCCTCTCAATATTTGCTTGAGCAACTTGGAGCATGGTCACAGATAAAACAATGGCGAGCCTGCCCATATAAACGCTTAGGTGTATGGGAGCAAGAATATGCTTATACAGAGTTTAATGCCCAAGATATTGAGAAACCACATTTAGGGCATATTATAGAAAACCGACTAATACAGCTTGCCTTATGGCAGCAAATTGCTGTGCATGACAAAGTAACCCTTTATTGTCCTGAGCACCTAGTTGATTTAACACAAGATGAAGAGAATGTAACGTTAACGCTTTCAGAACGCACTATTACGGCTAAATTGGTTGTGGGTGCTGATGGGGTAAACTCTCAGGTACGTAAGCTCGTTCACATTGGTATAACTTCATGGGACTACCAACAATCAGCCATGCTGATTAATATTGAAACGACACAAGCACAGCAAGATATTACTTGGCAACAGTTTTTTCCAACAGGGCCCATTGCCTTCTTACCCTTAACTAGGGAACCTTTAGCGAAAATACCCTTGTCAAAAGAGGACTCGCTTAACCATAAAGAGCAGGTGAAAGCTAACGGTTATGCCTCATTAGTGTGGTATCACCAGCGTGATGAAATAAAGCGCTTAGTGGCATTATCAAACTCACAGTTGCGGCAAGAAGTTTTAGCACACTTTCCCAAACGTCTAGGCGATATTAAGGTTATTGATAAAGCTTCCTTTGAGCTCACCAGGCGCCACGCAAATAATTACCAAAAAAATCGTGTTTTGTTATTAGGTGATGCTGCTCATACTATTAACCCAATGGCTGGGCAAGGGGTTAATCTGGGCTTTAAAGATGTAAAAGCCCTGCAGGAAGTTATCGCTTGTGCAATTGCTGAGGGTAAATGTTGGCATGATGCTAAAGTATTGACTCAATATGAAAAAATGAGGCGTAATGACAATTTGTTAATGCAATCAACAATGGATGCTTTATATTTTAGTTTTAGCCACCCATCATTATTAGTTAAATCATTACGAAATATTAGCTTGTTAGCGATTAATAAGTTACCAGTAGTCAGCGGTATGATAAAAAATAGAGCATTGGCTTATGCATGTGGTTTGTAGTTTAATATACGTACTATAACTTAGTGATTTAAATAATATTTTGCTTGGTCTGCATCGGCTCTAGCCGTATTGATAGCACACGCCATACGTTGTTTTGGTAGACCTGCCTCCATAAAAACTGAGCCTACAGAATAAAAGTGGTGCTTTCTAAAATAGCCTACGCACTCTAAAGGGCTATATATGTATACTTCATCTAGTGCTAGCTCTTCAGCAATACGAAATAACCCCTGCATGACTATTTTATCAATAGCTGCTTGGCGGTATTCCATTACCACAGCAATACGACTAATTTGTCCCGAAGATGATATGCGCCCCGTAGCTATAGGCTCTTGAGAGTTATCATCACAAACTAGCATATGAAATGCTGACTTATCATTGACATCAAACTCAATTTTTTTAGGAATGCGCCTTTCACAAATAAAGACTTTTTCACGAACATCTTTTAAGAGTGGGGCGGCTTGTTGCCACGGCACCCGAGATACACTGTATGACATACTCAATAACCATTCTTTTTTATGATTTAACTTAAGCCGTTAATAATAAATGGCTTATAAAACAAATTACCGGGTAAAACGATAGTCTGAATAGTTATTGTTGTTGCTTTGGGTTGTGAAAATCGTACACCTAGTTTCAGCATAGTTAACACTTGGTTATTTATCAACCAAGTGGAGTGTATTTATAAAAATATTTTATTAGGCGTTAGAAAGTAAAAAAGAAGACCGAAGTCTTCTTTTTAATTATCAATTAATAAATAATTTAGTGTTATGCTAATTCATCAATAAATGAGACTGCACGGCCAATGTAACTTGCAGGAGTTAATAAACATAATTCAGCTTTTACCGCATCTGATAACTCAAGGTTATTGATAAACTCACGCATAGAATCACCATCGACACGTTTGCCGCGCGTTAGCTCTTTAAGCTTTTCATATGGCTTCTCAATTCCGTAGCGACGCATTACTGTTTGTACTGGCTCAGCCAATACTTCCCAGTTACTATCAAGCTCTTTGGCTAAGTTTGCTTCGTTAACTTCTAGCTTGCTGATGCCTTTTAATGTCGCTTGATAAGCAATTAATGCATGACCAAAACCAACACCTAAATTACGTAAAACGGTTGAGTCTGTTAAATCACGTTGCCAGCGAGAAATAGGCAATTTCTGTGCTAGATGACTAAATAAAGCATTGGCAATGCCTAAGTTACCTTCTGAGTTTTCAAAATCAATAGGGTTAACTTTATGTGGCATAGTTGATGAACCAATTTCACCAGCAATAGTTTTTTGTTTGAAGTGACCAAGCGCAATGTAACCCCAAATATCACGGTCAAAATCGATTAAAATGGTATTGAAACGTGCTACAGCATCGAACAACTCAGCGATATAATCATGCGGCTCAATTTGTGTGGTAAAAGCGTTCCAAGTTAATCCTAAGCTGCTAACAAACTCATCAGCAAATTGGTGCCAGTTAACTTCAGGGTAGGCACTTAGGTGTGCATTGTAGTTCCCCACAGCACCATTAATTTTACCTAATAGCTCAATGTCAGCAATTTGTTGAGCTTGACGCTTTAAACGCACGTAAACATTGGCCATTTCTTTACCCAGTGTACTTGGTGAAGCAGGTTGTCCGTGAGTGCGGCACATCATAGGAATGGCTTTATACTCAACAGCAAGCGCTTTAATTTGCGCTAAAATTTCATCCATAACAGGTAATAGCACTTGCTCACGAGATTCTTTTAACATTAATCCGTGCGATAAGTTATTAATATCTTCAGAAGTACAAGCAAAGTGAATAAACTCAGTCACGGCATTTAATTCAGCGTTGTCAGCAATTTTTTCTTTCAAAAAGTATTCAACTGCTTTTACATCGTGGTTAGTTGTCGCTTCAATTTTTTTGATGCGTAGTGCGTCTTGTTCGCTAAATTCACTAACTATGTTGTCTAGTGCTTGGTTTGCAACATCGCTAAAAGCCGGAACTTCTTCAATTTGCTTTGTAGCGCTTAATTTTTGTAACCAACGTACTTCGACAGTTACACGATATTTGGTTAGACCAAATTCACTAAAAATAGGGCGCAAATCACTTGTTTTACTACCGTATCTGCCGTCTACAGGTGATATGGCTGTTAACGCTGAAAGTTCCATAGTTAATTCCTAGGTTGAGTATTTTTAAAAATTACGTTCGTTAAATTGTGTTTACTAAAATATAGAGCTAAATTGTACTTAATAATTGTTTTGCTGTGTTTACTAATTTTTTTCGACTAAATAGAATGGTTCGACGTTTTCCGCCAACTTGTCGCCATAAAACGGCAGCTCTGATCCCCGCTAGTAGTAAAGCTCTTATTTTATGTTGGTTTATTGTTTGCTTTAAAATACTTGGCTCGCCAGTTACTTGAATACGTGCGCCGATAGGGCTGATGATATCACTATAAATACTGGCAAAACTTGAAATAAGGGTATCACTGGTAATTTCGTAATGTTCAAGCTGCCTTTTACTAGCTTCAATGCGTTCACCCAGTTCAGCAAGTTGCTTAGGCTTTTTCACTAGGCGTCGTTCTAGATTTATCAAACTGATAATGTAGCGTGTAAACTCAGGATCTTTAACTTTATCTTTTTTAGATGAATTATCACCTAAATGTTCAATGAGTAATTCAAGTCCCTTTTTAATATTAGCCAATTGACCACCATAAACCGCTAGCGTATTTTCAGGTGATGTTTGCGTTATGCTTTTCAATAAAATGGTTAAATTATCATTTTCTAGTTCGATTGCAGAGTGCCCTTTACGAGAAACTTGCTGAACAAGGTATGCTACTTGGCACATAGCGGCAAAAGTTATTGTTTGATCTTTCATTGGTACTCTAGAGTGCTTGTTTGGCTGTAAAGTTAATTGTCATTTGCTAGGTCAAATTTATTGGCCGCTTTAACGGATAAGGGTATTGATAATACCGCCGCCTAAGCAAACATCATCTTGATAAAAAACGACTGATTGCCCAGGAGTTACAGAGCTTTGTGCTTCATCAAAATCTATTTGGTATTCAGTTGTACTTGTTTGTGTTTCTACGGGCGTTACGGTACAAGCGACATCTTGTTGGCGGTAGCGGGTTTTTACCGTACATCTAATTGGCGCTGATAATTGTTGGCGATCAACCCAGTGCAACTGATTAGCAATAAGGCCTTTTGAAAACAAGCGAGGGTGGTTATGCCCTTGACCAACAATGAGCACATTACGCAATAAATCTTTTTCTACAACATACCATGGTTCTTCGCCAGCGTCTGCTAAACCACCAATTCGAAGGCCCTTTCGCTGTCCTAGAGTGTGATACATTAATCCGTCATGATGCCCGACAGCAACACCTTCAGCAGATTCAATAATGCCGGGTTGAGCAGGTAAATACTGGCCTAAAAAATCTTTAAATTTACGTTCACCAATAAAGCAAATACCTGTGCTATCTTTTTTATTATGAGTCACTAAGCCTGCTTGTTCAGCGATAGCCCGTACTTCAGGCTTTTCAATGTGGCCAACAGGAAATAAGGTATGAGCAAGTTGCTTTTCATCGAGTGTGTAAAGAAAGTAGCTTTGATCTTTATTGTTATCCAAACCGCGGATCATTTTCCAGTGACCGTCTCGATACTCTCTTTGTACATAATGACCTGTGGCAATGTAATCTGCGCCGAGATCTTCACAGGCAAATTCTAAAAATGCTTTAAATTTAATTTCTTTATTACACATAATATCTGGATTCGGCGTACGACCAGCTTTATATTCAGCTAAAAAATACTCAAAAACATTATCCCAATATTCAGTCGCAAAATTAATGGTATGTAATTTTATCGATAATTTATCGCAAATAGCTTGAGCATCTTTTAAATCTGTTGCAGCGGCGCAATATTCATCAGTATCATCCTCTTCCCAATTTTTCATGAACAAACCTTCCACCTGATAGCCTTGCTCTTTCAGTAAATAAGCAGACACAGAGGAGTCGACACCACCAGACATACCAACGATGACTTTGGTTTGTTCAGGAGATTTTGATTGTGAGTTTGATGGTAAGACAGACATTTAAATAATTAGGCTAATTAAAAAGGCGCAAAATTATACCACGGGCATTAGTTTGGTGAAATAGTGAGAAGGGATTAGTTATTTAATTATTTTATAATGACCATTGTCAATATTATTGATAGACCATTGCCCAATAGCGTAACGAATTAACCTCAATGTTGGAAAGCCAATATTTGCGGTCATTCTGCGAACTTGTCTATTTCTCCCTTCGGTGATAATTATTTCTAGCCAGGTAGTGGGGATATTTGCTCGCTCTCTAATTGGAGGGACTCTAGGCCAAACGCTTGGGGCTGTTATTATGCTAACTTTAGCGGGTAAGGTCATGCCATCTTTAAGCTTAACTCCTTGTCTAAGCTTATTTAAGTCACTATCTGTTGGTGCTCCTTCAACTTGAACCCAATAAGTTTTTGCTGTTTTCTTCTTCGGGTGAGCAATCTTATGCTGTAATTGACCATCGTTAGTTAATAGTAATAAACCTTCACTGTCTCTATCTAGCCTACCAGCAGCATAAATATCTTTTATTGATATAAAGTCTTTTAATGTTTGGCGGTTTTCTTGGTCGGTAAACTGACATAGAACATCAAAAGGTTTGTTGAAAAGCACAAGTTTGCGATCCTCTTCTGCTGGTCGTACCTTTTGGCTAGTTTTAGCTCTACCTCTTACATTACCTTTGTTATTGTTCATTTTTACCTATGATTAGTGCTGAAAAACTGATTAGTGCTTATGCTCAGCTATTTAATTATGCTTAGAATTACTATATTATATCGCGCGAAATAAGAATGTTAAATAATAACGGTTAACCAATTTTTCGTTAATCGACTTAAGTGAATTATATTTCAGCTAATCAATTTACGCTAATCAAAAAAGTAGGAAGCTCATGAGCACAGATACCTCTAAAATAATTTATACCATTACCGATGAAGCCCCAGCCTTAGCAACGTATTCCTTATTACCCATCATTCAAGCTTATACAGCGTCTTCTGGTATTAATGTAGAAACCCGTGATATCTCATTAGCAGGGCGTATTTTAGCTAATTTCCCTAAGTATTTAACCAAAGAACAACGCATTGATGATGCTCTTGCAGAACTAGGTGAAATGGTTACTAACCCTGATGCAAATATTATTAAATTGCCGAATATTAGTGCTTCTGTACCTCAGTTACAGGCGGTTATTAAAGAGTTACAAGCTAAAGGTTATGACTTACCTAATTACCCTGAAGAGCCACACAATGATGCTGAAAAATCAATTAAATATACTTATGATAAAATTAAAGGTAGTGCAGTAAATCCTGTTTTGCGTGAAGGTAACTCAGATAGACGCGCGCCAGCTTCTGTTAAGCAATATGCTCGCAAAAACCCTCATTCAATGGGCGCTTGGTCAAGTGAGTCTGCATCTCATATTGCCAGTATGTCAGGCGGTGATTTTTATCAGTCTGAACAGTCTACGACAATAAATTATGCTACCAATGCAAAAATTGAGTTTGTGGCTCAAGGTGGTAGCGTAAAGGTACTAAAAGAAAATTTAGCGCTCCTAACTGGTGAAGTAGTTGATTCATCAAGATTAAGTAAATCAGCTTTAGTTGAATTTTATCAACAAGCGATTGAAGACGCTAAAAAAGAAGGCGTGTTATTATCTTTGCACTTAAAAGCAACCATGATGAAGGTATCCGACCCGGTTATTTTTGGATATGCGGTTAAAGTTTTTTATGCTGATGTTTTTGAAAAGCACAGTGAAATTTTTGAACAACTAGGTGTCGATGCCAACAATGGTATTGGAGATGTTTATAGTAAAATATCTCGTTTACCTAGCGATAAGAAAGCTGAAATTGAAGCGGATTTAGCAGAAGTTTTTGCAAACCGCCCTGAACTTGCCATGGTTGACTCTGATAAAGGGATAACCAACCTTCATGTTCCAAGTGATGTGATTGTTGATGCTTCTATGCCAGCAATGCTTCGCTCTTCTGGGCAAATGTGGGGGCCTGATGGAAAGTTAAAAGATACGAAAGCGATGATCCCAGATCGTTGTTATGCAGGTATTTATCAAGCTGTTATTGATTTTTGTAAAGAGCACGGTGCTTTTGACCCAACAACAATGGGAACGGTACCTAATGTTGGCTTAATGGCACAAAAAGCAGAAGAGTATGGTTCTCATGACAAAACATTTGTTATGGATACCGCTGGTACTGTTCGTGTTGTTGATGCTCTTGGTACAACTTTACTTGAGCATGACGTTGAAGCGGGTGATTTATGGCGCATGTGTCAAGCGAAAGATTTACCTATTCAAGATTGGGTGAAATTAGCGGTAACTCGCGCTCGTGCTTCTGGCATGCCTGCGGTTTTCTGGTTAGATGAAGAACGTGCTCACGACAGAGAAATTATCAAAAAAGTTACCGCTTACTTAGCTAACTATGATACTGACGGTTTAGATATTCAGATCTTGGCGCCGGTTGAAGCATGTAAATTTTCACTAGCACGCATTGCGAAAGGTGAAGATACGATTTCAGTTACAGGTAATGTATTACGTGATTACTTAACTGATTTATTCCCAATTTTAGAGTTAGGCACCAGTGCTAAGATGCTTTCAATTGTACCATTAATGAATGGTGGTGGTTTATTTGAAACAGGCGCCGGTGGCTCTGCTCCTAAGCACGTACAACAATTTGAAAAAGAAAATCACTTACGTTGGGATTCATTAGGTGAGTTTTTAGCGTTAGCGGCTTCTTTAGAGCACCTAAGTGTGACTACGGGTAATGCTAAGGCGCAAGTACTGGCTGATACCTTAGATAAAGCTACAGGTGAGTTCTTAGATAGCAATAAATCACCATCACGTAAAGTCGGCGAGTTAGACAACCGTGGTAGTCACTTTTATTTGGCCATGTATTGGGCCAAGGCTTTGGCTGAACAATCAATTGATAGTGAGCTTAAAACAGCCTTCACAGGCGTAGCTCAAGCATTTGCTAAACAAGAAACAAAAATTGTCACTGAGTTAAATGACGCTCAGGGTGTCGCTACAGATATTAATGGTTATTACTTTGCTGATACCGGGTTAGCTGAAAAAGCGATGCGACCAAGTGAAACATTAAACACTATCTTATCAGCTTTACTATAAAACGTTGTTTAAATAGATAAATTTAAAAGGCTGAGTTGTAATACTTGGCCTTTTTTTTATTGTTATCATTGGAATATTCAGTGCTCTTATAATCAATATCATGAATAAGTGATTAGTGTAATTGCTCTTTTTATTCTACTTTACCCAAAAGAAGCTAAACTTTTGCTTATATTGAGTTAAGTAAATCGATATTTATTTATAATATAGATTGATTTATCGTGTTGTTTCTTTTATAAAATTCATAAGCATTGTTCGATGCTTATTCTTCCAATTAGGAGTGCACTTTATGACAAGTAAAATCTCAATCCCCAGCTCAGGTGGAAAAATCACAGTTTCAAATGGAAAACTACTAGTTCCTAATAATCCTATTATTCCTTATATTGAAGGTGATGGTATTGGTATTGATGTAACTCCTCCTATGATTAAAGCAGTGAATGCAGCTGTTGAAAAAGCTTATAAAGGTGCTAAAGAGATTGTTTGGATGGAAGTATATGCTGGGGAAAAAGCCACCCAAGTGTATGATTCTGAAACTTGGCTACCTGATGAAACCTTGGATATGTTTAAAGAGTACAAGGTTGGTATAAAAGGACCATTAACAACACCTGTGGGTGGTGGTATGCGCTCCTTAAATGTTGCATTAAGACAAATACTTGATTTATATGTATGTCAACGTCCAGTGCAATGGTTTACTGGTGTGCCAAGCCCAGTTAAAAAACCTTGTGAAGTTGATATGGTTATCTTTAGGGAGAATACGGAAGATATTTATGCCGGTATTGAATATAAAGCCGGTAGCGATGATGCCAAAAAACTCATTTCATTTTTAGAGCAAGAAATGGGAGTTACTAAAATACGTTTTACTAATGATTGTGGTATTGGTATTAAACCGGTATCAAAAGAAGGTACACAACGCTTAGTTCGACAAGCCATACAATATGCTATTGATAATAATAGAGACTCTGTGACGTTAGTGCATAAAGGCAATATTATGAAATACACTGAAGGTGCGTTTAAAGATTGGGGCTATGAATTAGCATTTGAAGAATTTGGCGCTCAACTACTTGATGGTGGCCCTTGGTGTAGCTTTAAAAACCCAAAAACAGGCAAAGAAATCATCATTAAAGATGTTATCGCTGACGCTATGTTGCAACAAATATTATTGCGCCCAGCTGAATACAGTGTTATTGCGACGTTAAACTTAAATGGTGATTACTTATCAGATGCTCTAGCTGCACAAGTGGGGGGCATCGGTATTGCTCCAGGAGCTAACTTAAGTGATGATGTAGCTATTTTTGAAGCTACTCATGGAACAGCACCTAAGTATGCTGGTAAGAATAAAGTAAACCCAGGCTCTGTTATTTTATCTGCTGAGATGATGTTAAGACATATAGGTTGGACTGAGGCTGCTGATTTACTTTTAAAAGGTATGTCAGGTGCTATCGGTGCCAAAACAGTTACCTATGATTTTGAGCGCTTAATGGATGATGCGACCTTGGTAACTTGTTCTCAGTTCGGTGATTGTATTATTGAGCATATGTAGTCGCTAGATAAGCCAATATGTATCCATAAATAAAAACACAGCAAATTTGCTGTGTTTTTTTATATCCATCGGCTTATTTTTATAACAATACAAAAGCAAAACCTAGATACACGATTACCCACAAGCTCAATGCAAGAGCTTATGGATGAATTGTGAAAAACTACTTAACGAGACTAATCTATTTCAGAGTCTGACGGTTTTATACTTGCCGCATGGTGTCCTTTAGGTCCTTCATTTAACTCATAATTGACATCTTGTCCGGCTTTTAGTGTTCGATAACCATCCATTTCAATTGTTGAGTAGTGGGCAAATATATCTTCACCACCACTATCGGGACGAATAAAACCAAAACCCTTTGCATTATTAAACCACTTAACTGTACCGTGAGCCATACCTCTACTTCCTTCTATATCCTTTAGTATTATAGCTGTGACTAGCTAATTTCTTTTGTTAATTTTAGTATCAGTAAAAAAAATATATAATAACTCATCACAATCAGCCGAGCGGCTAAAAAATAGCCACTAATTGAATCGTAGATAAAATAATAAATTAGTCAAGTGATATTAGACAAAAATCATTACTTTTTTAATGTTATTTGACAAAAAAGTTACAGCAAAAGTTACCAGTAGAGACTAATATAAATATATGAGTAATTGGAAAGAGCAATTTGACAGCCAAGAGTTTGTTGAAGAATATGTTAAAGATGAAGTAGAGAAACCGCCGAGATATCATGTTTTTTTACTTAATGATGATTACACACCAATGGATTTTGTTGTAGAGGTATTATGTCGTTTTTTTAATAAAACTTCTGAACAAGCTACCGATATCATGTTAACTATACATTTTAAAGGTAAGGCACTTTGTGGCACATTTACTGCAGATATTGCAGAAACAAAAGTTGATCATGTGCTTCGTTTTGCTTTAGATAACGAACACCCTTTAAAATGTGTATTAGAGAAAGCTTAAAGAGATGTTATTACCAGAAAATACAGAAAAGTTCGCAAGGATTTAATTTGGAGTACCTATGCTTAATAAAGAGTTAGAAATTTCGCTAAACTTAGCTTTTCGACAAGCCAAAGAGTCTCGTCATGAATTTATGACCGTAGAGCATTTGCTTTTGGCGCTTTTAGATAACCCATCTGCTGTAGAGGCTTTAGGGGCATGCGGTGCAGATTTGGCTGAACTGAGAAAAAGTTTATTAGATTTTATTCAAGAAACTACGCCTGTCATTCCTGCAGATGAAGATAAGCGCGAAACTCAGCCAACATTAGGGTTTCAACGAGTCCTACAACGGGCAGTATTTCATGTGCAATCTTCGGGTAAAAGTGAAGTTAACGGCTCTAACGTATTAGTGGCTATTTATAGTGAGCAAGAGTCACAAGCTGCCTATATATTGAAAAAATCTGATATTAGCCGCCTTGATATCGTTAATTATATTTCTCATGGTATTGCTAAAATAGATTCACCTAACGATGGCTCAGCCATTGAAGAAGGCGAACGTGTCACTGAAGAAGAGCCACGGACTATCGAAAACTTTTCAGTTAACCTTAACGAAGAAGCGCTTAAAGGCAATATTGACCCCTTGATAGGTAGAGACACTGAATTAGAAAGAACGTTACAAGTATTGAGCCGCCGTCGCAAAAATAATCCCTTATTTGTTGGTGAAGCCGGCGTAGGTAAAACTGCTATTGCTGAAGGTTTAGCTAACCTCATTGTAAATAAGGAGGTACCTGAGTTTTTAAGTGATGCGACAATTTATGCTTTAGATATGGGAGCATTACTTGCAGGCACAAAATACAGAGGTGATTTTGAAAAACGCTTTAAAGGTTTGTTGAAAGAGCTTGAAGTTGATGCTAATGCGATACTTTTCATTGATGAAATACATACAATTATTGGTGCAGGCGCTGCTTCTGGCGGTATGCTTGATGCTTCTAATTTAATTAAACCGTTACTATCAGCGGGTAAACTTCGTTGCCTTGGCTCTACTACTTACCAAGAATACCAAAGTATATTTGAAAAGGATCGAGCGCTAGCAAGGCGTTTCCAGAAAATAGATATAGTCGAGCCTAGCGTTGAAGATACCACTAAAATATTGCAAGGCTTGAAAGAAAAGTATGAGTCCCACCATGGTATTCGCTATACCAAGGCTGCCTTACGAGCTGCAGCACAGCTTTCTGCTAAATATATAAATGAAAGGTTTTTGCCAGATAAAGCTATTGACGTTATTGATGAAGCAGGAGCAAAGCAACAATTGGTCGTTGCTTCTAAGCGCAAAAAAACCATCAGCAATACTGATATTGAGTCTATTGTGGCAAAAATGGCGCGCATACCGGAAAAATCAGTTTCACTCACGGAAAAAGATAGCCTTAAAAACCTTGATCGCAACTTGAAATTAGTTGTGTTTGGTCAAGATACTGCCATAGAAGAGTTAACGTCAGTGATCCGCTTATCTCGAGCAGGTTTAGGTAGTGATGAAAAGCCCGTTGGTTCATTCTTATTTGCAGGCCCTACAGGGGTTGGTAAAACTGAAGTTACACAACAACTTGCCAAAATTTTAGGTGTTGAGCTGCTACGCTATGACATGTCTGAGTATATGGAAAAACATGCAGTAAGTCGGTTGATTGGTGCTCCTCCTGGTTATGTTGGTTATGAGCAAGGAGGTTTATTAACTGATGCGGTATTAAAACACCCTCACGCTGTGGTACTACTTGATGAAATAGAAAAAGCTCATGAAGATGTTTACAACATTTTATTACAAGTAATGGATCATGGTACTTTAACCGATAATAATGGCCGTAAGGCTGATTTTAGAAATATTGTCTTAGTGTTAACGACGAATGCTGGCGTACAAGAAACCGTGCGTAAATCGATTGGCTTTAAACAACAAGATCATAGCCTAGACGCACTAACTGAAATTAATAAGGTATTCTCACCTGAATTCAGAAACCGTCTTGATAATATCGTCTGGTTTAATCACCTTGATAATGAAGTTATTCAACAGGTAGTTGATAAGTTTATTGTTGAACTACAAGCGCAACTTGACGAGAAAGGAGTATCGCTTGAGTTAACTCGTGATGCTAAGAAATGGCTCGCAGAGCATGGTTATGATAAAGCAATGGGCGCACGCCCTATGTCTCGATTAATTCAAGAAAAATTGAAAAAAGAGTTAGCTAATGCGTTGTTATTTGGTGAGCTAGTTAACGGTGGTGTTGCTAAAGTTGGTGTGAAAAAAGATCAATTAGTCATTAACTATGAAAATAAAAAAGAGTTAATAGCTGAAAAGTAATTAACTTGAGAAGTAGCTATTATAAAAAGCCTTATCTCTATTAAAGGTAAGGCTTTTTTGTAGTTGCTAGCTCTTTATAAGAAAATAGGCTCGAACCAGTGACATATGCTTTTATTGAGAGAGTATAGCCCATCGCGCTACCCACTGAGCTATTGGGTAATAAACTTTTTAATAGGCGAAAAAAAAACTGCATTTAGTAGGTTTTAGTTCTTACCTAAGTAAAGTGGCTCCCAGCTCTCTATGAGGAAGAGGGCTTGAACCAGCGGCACATGCATTACTAATAAAGAGTACAGTCCATGGCTCTACCCACTGAGCTATTGGGTAATAAACTTTTTATAGGCGAAAAAAAAACCTGCATTTAGCAGGTTTTAGTTCTTACTTAAGTAATGTAAGTAATGTGGCTCTCAGCTCTTTATAAGAAAATGGGCTCGAACCAGTGACACATGCGTTACTAATAAAGAGTACAGTCCATCGCGCTACCAACTGAGCTATTGGGGAATAAACTTTTTAATAGGCGAAAAAAAACCTGCATAGAGCAGGTTTTAGTTCTTACTTAAGTAATGTAAGTAATGTGGCTCCCCAAACTGGGCTCGAACCAGTGACACATGGATTAACAGTCCATCGCTCTACCAACTGAGCTATTGGGGAATTGTTTTGCCAAGCAACTTGGCTAACGGGGCAGAATATTAAAGACCTGTAGTCGAAGTGTCAACACAAAAATAAGAAAAAAATCATTTATTAGTTTGTTTGCTCAAAATGCGCTCATAAAAGTTAGATTATCAACGTTTGTTGGTAGTTTTATATCCAGAGTGTGATATTTCCTTAATAACTAGAATGAAAACACAGTTATCCACTAAAGCTGTGGATAACTGTGTTAGTTAATTTGTAAGAACTCGTTTCTTTATGAATTTATCTAGGCTGTAGGCAAGTCAATAGTTAATTGATTAAATATTATTTGTATTAGAATCATGGTGTTACCCGGTCTATGTCGTTTTTTTGACTGTTTGGTGTGTTTTTTGAACACAATGTTCTTTGGTTACATTTACTGTGCTTTTCTTTTAGTTTTGATTACAATAGGCGCTGTTCGCTAATAAGCTAATCAATCAGGCTTTAAAACTTTATTAATGACGACAAATAAAATAACGACTAATAAAAAGCAACCGGTTAGCTTACTAAAAGATCCTGTTGCGTCTACCCTTAAAAGAATGACCATTCCGATGATATACGGCATGATCTTATTAATGACATTTAATTTAGTTGATACATTTTTTGTCAGTTTATTAGGAACACAACCTTTAGCGGCTATAAGCTTTACTTTTCCTGTTACTTTTACTGTTATTAGCTTAATGATTGGTTTAGGAATAGGCACATCAGCGGTTATTGCGAAGTTTTTAGGACATGATGATCATTCTTCCGCTAAAGACTCTGCTACTGCAGCTTTATATCTTGCCGCAATTATTGTCGTTAGTTTATCGTTTATCGGTTACCTATTCACAGATCAATTATTTACTCTACTTGGTGCACAAACTTCTCTTTTACCTTTTATTCATCAATACATAGATGTTTGGTACCTTGGAAGTGTTTGTCTTATTGGCCCCATGATAGGTAATGCTATTTTACGTGCTTCAGGGGATACTAAAACCCCAAGCATAATTATGGGCAGTGCAGGGTTAATTAATGCAGTGCTTGACCCTATTTTTATTTTTGGCTTGGGTCCTGTACCTGCTATGGGTATTCAAGGGGCTGCAATCGCAACCTTAATATCTTGGTTGTTTGGTTTTTGTTTGATTTTGACTATTTTAACTAAGAAAAAAAACTTAATTCATACCCACTTTATACCACTGAAACAATTATTTTTGTCGTGCAAAAGCATTTTAAAGATAGGTTTACCTGCGGCTGGCGCTAATATGTTAACTCCTATTGCGGCTGCCGTTATGACAGCAATAGCCGCTAACTATGGTGAACATGCTGTGGCTGGTTTTGGTGTCGGCTCTAGAATAGAGTCTATTGCAATGTTAGTAGTGCTTGCGATGTCAATGACACTGCCACCTTTTATCAGCCAAAATTTTGGTGCAGGAAATATGCAAAGGGTAGAGGATGCTTATAAAACTTCTGCGAAGTTTGTGTTATTTTGGCAGATTCTTATTTATGGCATATTATTTATTGCTGCGCCTTGGATCTCTTTAGCCTTCGCGAAAGAGCAAGCGGTTGCTGATATTATCACGCTATTTATTTGGATATTACCACTAGGTTATGGTTTGCAAGGGGTGATTATTTTAACCAACTCATCATTTAATGCCTTGCACAAGCCTATGGTGGCGTTAATGTTAAGTGTAGTTCGACTCTTTGTTTGTTATGTGCCTTTGGCCTCAATTGGTAGCTACTTCTTTGGCTTGCAAGGTTTCTTTATTGGCGCTTTGACGGGCAATGTCGTTATGGCTGCAATTTCTTACCGTTTATTTACCAAGCAGTTTACTCATGGCGAATATAAGGGCGAGGAGCAGCTGTCTTGAAATCATTAATACTTGAATCAAACTATACACCCAGTGGCGATCAACCAACAGCAATTGAACAGTTGCTCGAAGGCATTGAATCAGGCTTAGCACATCAAACCTTATTAGGTGTTACGGGCTCAGGTAAAACGTTTACTGTGGCTAATGTTATTGAGAAACTAGATCGCCCAACAATGATGTTAGCACCAAATAAAACGCTAGCCGCACAGCTTTACGGTGAAATGAAAGAATTCTTTCCTAATAATGCGGTTGAGTATTTTGTTTCCTATTATGATTACTATCAACCTGAAGCGTATGTGCCAACCACAGATACTTTTATTGAAAAAGATGCTTCTGTTAATGAACATATTGAGCAAATGCGCTTATCAGCCACTAAAGCATTATTAGAGCGTCGTGATGTCATTATCATCGCCTCAGTGTCTGCTATTTATGGTTTGGGTGATCCTGATTCTTATTTAAAGATGATGCTTCATATTAGTGTTGGTGACATCATAAATCAGCGAGATATTCTGCGACGTTTAGCTGAGCTGCAATATACGCGTAATGATGTCGCTTTTGCCCGTGCTACTTATAGAGTACGTGGCGATGTGATTGATATTTTTCCGGCAGAGTCTGACAGGCTTGCCTTACGTGTTGAGTTATTTGATGAGGAAATAGAGCGCATTAGTCAGTTTGACCCATTAACGGGGCAGGTTGAGCGTACCTTAGCCCGGGTAACTGTTTATCCTAAAACCCATTATGCGACCCCAAGGGATAAAATTCTAGCGGCAGTAGATAAGATCAAGATTGAGCTAAAAGAAAGATCTCAATATCTTAAAGATAATAATCGTTTAGTTGAAGAGCAGCGCATATCACAGCGTACTCAGTTTGATATTGAAATGATGACAGAGCTTGGTTACTGCTCAGGCATTGAAAACTATTCACGTTATTTGTCAGGCCGTGAGCAAGGAGAAGCGCCACCAACCTTGTTTGATTACTTGCCTGATGATGGCTTACTGATTATTGATGAATCTCATGTTACCGTGCCACAAATTGGCGCTATGTATAAAGGTGACAGGTCACGTAAAGAAAATTTAGTGCAGTATGGCTTTCGTTTGCCATCGGCTCTTGATAACAGGCCGATGAAATTTGACGAATTTGAAGCGCTATCGCCACAAACTATTTATGTGTCTGCAACCCCCAGTAATTATGAAATTGAAAAATCAGCAGGGGACATTGCCGAGCAAGTAGTACGACCTACCGGGTTATTAGACCCTGAAATTGAAGTTCGTGGTGTTGAAACACAAGTTGATGATTTATTATCCGAAATAAATAAACGCTTGCCGCTAAATGAGCGAGTATTGGCTACTACGTTAACCAAACGCATGGCTGAAGATTTAACGGATTATTTAGATGAGCATGGTATTAAAACTCGTTACTTGCATTCTGATGTTGATACTGTTGAGCGAATGGAGATCATTCGAGACTTTCGTTTAGGTAAGTTTGATGTTTTAGTCGGTATTAACTTATTACGTGAAGGTTTAGATATGCCTGAGGTGTCATTAGTAGCGATATTAGACGCGGATAAAGAAGGTTTTTTACGCTCCGAGCGTTCGTTAATTCAAACGATTGGACGAGCAGCACGTAATATTAATGGCCGAGCCATTCTTTATGCCGATAAAATCACTAAATCTATGTGTAAAGCCATTGATGAAACTGAGCGTCGCCGAGCTAAACAGCACCAATACAATATCGACAATAATATTGTTCCTAAAGGCGTTATTCGTAAAATAACCGATGTGATGGATACCGGTGGTTTTACCAAAGGAAAACAGTTAGACAAAGTAGCTGAACAACATGCGGGTTATAAAGTGGATGAGCAGGGTGAACTGCACATGATGACCACAAAAGAAATTGATGATAAAATTGAGCAACTTGAAAAAACTATGTATTTGCATGCACAAAACTTAGAATTTGAACAAGCTGCCTCAATTCGTGATGATATTGCCAAGCTTAGAACTCAGCAACTTTCAAGTTAACGATAAAGTTACTTAAGCTCTAAAATCGAATAATGACCAAGAATACTGGCAATAGAGTCACTACTGCAGTTACTTAAGTAGCTAATTTCTTCAATAATCCTATCTTGAATATCGACAGGAAATAATAATAATTGCTCCAAGTACATATGCGCTTGCGTATCATTATTTGCATCTATCATTTGATTTAAACACCGTGCTTGGTGCTTGAATGCTTCACTCATAAGCTATCCTCAAAAATTCAGTGGATATTCTTAAGTCTAGTCGAGCGTGAGCTGAGGGTTATATAGATTTAATCTTAAAATATATTCAAAGGAAGATAATATTCTATAGCACTAAAAGTTATTAATATTCAATATATTATTAATTAGCTTTTTTAGCTAAATTATAAAATTACTTTATTTTCCACAATGGGGGCACTTATTACCGTGATGTCCTTGTTTTAAGAGCGTAATACTGCGTTGTAAATCTTTAGGCTCTATTTCCAATTTATCTGCTAGTGTTTCTAATTCCTGATACTCATTTATATTGATATAACCATCCGACAAGGCGCCTTTGATATGAACGTCTAAATTTTCTTTTCGCTTTCTCAACTCTTCGCTAAAGCGCGCTGCCAACATAGCAGCAGGTAAAGCGACCAAACCTACACCAATAAGCATAATAAAGGTTGATATTACTTTACCCGCAGCAGTGATTGGCACTACATCACCGTAACCAACCGTTGTCATGGTAACAACAGCCCACCAAAATGAATCAATTATGCTACCAAAGGCCTCTGGTTGGGCAGTACCTTCAATTGAGTGCATTAAGCTTGCAGCAATAATAATGAGAAATACCATTACCATAATAGCCGCAGCAATACTTTTAGACTCTTTAACAATCACGGTAATGAAAATGTTAAACCCTTTAAAATAATGGGTTAGTTTTAACAACCTTAATACCCTGATCAAACGTAGAGTTCGTAAATCAATGGCAAAAAATATAGCGATGACAAAGGGTAAAACGGCAATTAGATCAATTAACGCTATTGGAGTAAAAATATATTTTACTCTTGCTTTTAAATGCGAGATGTTTTGATATTCCTTTGCTTCAACACAACACCACAGCCTAAGTAAATATTCAAAACAAAAAATAGATAATGATATAATTTCAAGTAAAATAAAACTATTTTTATAAGGTAAATAATAGTCTTGCTCTGAAGCTATTATGGCAGCAGCAACATTGCTAACAATAAGTAAAATCAACAGCCAAGTTATTATTTTTGCTGCAACACTTGAACTTGTCTCACTTTCTAATAATTGATACGTTTTAATCCGTAACTTACTTATTTTATTTTGCTGATTTGACATAATAATGCTTATTATTGTTAGTTATTTTTCATACTCTATCGGGTCAGTAACATTATTATCATTAAATGCTTCAAGACGTTCTTGGCAAGCACCACACTTGCCACAAGCTTTATCTCTACCATTATAACAAGTCCAAGTGTTGCTATAGTCTAACCCCATGCTAAGTCCGTCAGTTAAAATAGCCGTTTTATTAACGTCAAGATACGGGCTGAAAATTTCAACGCTTTCATAATTTGCTATTTGACAAACATCATTCATTTTTTGCACAAATTCGGGACGACAATCAGGGTAAATAGCATGATCCCCTGAGTGAGCACCGTAATACACTTGTGCCGCTCCCACAGAAACCGCATAACCAACAGCCAAGGATAACAAAATCATGTTTCGATTAGGCACTATCGTTGATTTCATGTTTTCTGCTTCGTAATGCCCTTCAGGAATGTCAATGTCATCAGTAAGCGAAGAGCCCGCTAATAATTGATTGATAGCAGAAATATCAATCACTTTATGTTGAATGTTAAGTGATTTGCAAACTATGCTAGCGCATTCAAGTTCTTTTACATGGCGTTGGCCATAATCAAACGAAAGTGCATAAACTTCTTTACCATCTTTTAGCGCACGATTGAGGACGGTAAATGAATCCATACCGCCAGAGTAGATAACAACTACTTTCTCAGCTCCTATTTCATCAGTGAGTAGTTTTTTTGTCATAGTAAGGTCTCTTAAAAATAAATAAGGTATAATCAATAACGTATATTTTACTTGATTAACCTAACAGGCAAAAGCATAAAGTGAAAACTAGCCCAGAAACTATCCCCAGCTATAAAATTAATGAGCTTTTTGAAACCATACAGGGTGAAGGCTCATTTACCGGACAGCCATCAATATTTATCCGTTTGCAAGGTTGCCCTGTGGCTTGCTCATGGTGTGATACTAAACATACTTGGCAAATAGAGCTTAGCGATGAAGTTAGTCAAAATGACATGTTAGCTAAAACTCAAGAAACTTCGCAGTGGGCAGCAATGACTGTAGAGCAGATTTTAGCCTTAGTAAAAGAAAAAGGTTTTAAAGCAAAACATATCGTTATCACAGGTGGTGAGCCGTGCATGGTTGATCTAACATCACTATGCAGCGCTTTTGAGCAGCTAGGGTATAGTACACAGGTGGAAACTTCAGGCACCTTTGATATTCATGTTTCAGATAAGTGCTGGGTAACGGTATCACCTAAAATCAACATGCGCGGCGGTTACCCTATACTCAACTCTGCCATGTTGAGAGCTAATGAAATAAAACACCCTATCGCAACAGAGCTGCATGTTGATGATCTCAAAGCGCTGTTAGCAGAACATAATATTGAAAATACGCCTATTTATTTGCAACCTATTAGCCAAAAACCAAGAGCAACTGAGTTAGCTATCGCGACTTGTATTGCTAATAATTGGCGTTTGTCAGTACAGGTACACAAGTACCTTGGCATTGAGTAATGACTAGAGATACTCTTAAAAGATATACTTTTTAGGAACTCGATCTGACACTCTTGTTAGCAATTCATAATTGATGGTATCCATATATTCGGCAACCGTTTCAACGGCAAGGTTTTCACCCCATAGCTCAGCTAAATCACCCAGCTCAACACCATTGATATCGGTTACATCAATGGTTATCATATCCATAGATACACGTCCAGCAATAGGCGCAAGCTGGCCTTTAATAAACACAGGGGTGCCGGCTTTAGCGCTTCTAGGGTAACCATCTCCATAACCTATGGCAATGGTTGCAATGCGCGATGGACGTTTTGCCTGCCATATTTCACCATAGCCCACAGACTCGCCAACATTTAATGTTCTCAAACCAATAACCGTTGATTGCAAAGACATCACAGGAGCCAATTCAAGAGGCAAGTTTTTAGCTGGTATTGATGTAGTACCATATAAAGCAATGCCGAGTCTGTTGTAGTCACTATGGCTTTCAGGCCAGTTAATAATACCGGCAGAGTTTGCTAAACTTGTTTTATAGTGACGGTGTTGGTTTACTTGTTCTAACTGTTTTATTTGTGACAACGTTTTTGGGTTATCCAACTCTTCAGCATTAGAAAAATGCGTACATAGTACTAAGTTTTGTATTTGCTCATTCGATAACTCATCTACAAGATTATCCACTTCGTTTGGTAATACACCCAAACGATTCATACCTGTATCGACTTTAAGCCAGAGTTTCCCCGTGTAGGGTTGAGCTTGTTTATTTAACCAATCAACTTGCTCAGCGTTGTGCAGCATTAACCAAAAATCTTGTTTTAACGCGATAGCAAAGTCTGCTTGAGACAACGCTCCTTCTAAAATTAAAATCGGTTGGGTGATTCCTGCATCACGCAATATTAATGCTTCATCAATAAAAGCGACCGAAAAAGCAGGTGCATGCTGACTTAAGGCTTTAGCTACTTCTACTGCGCCGTGACCATAAGCGTTTGCTTTGATCACCGCAATGGTTTCACTATGAGGCGCTAAATTAGCAATACTATGATAGTTTTTTACCAATGAAGATAAGTTGATAATTGCACAGGTTTTTCTAGAGGGGGAGTTCACTTAAATAATTCACTTGCCAGCAGCATAACAGTTTTGATCAGTGTACCATGTTTGTAAGTTTATACCCATGCTAGCGAAAGATGTATGGGTATATATAATTGATAGCGAATATATTATTTAAATGCCTTATTAATATTTTTTAAGATAGTATATTTTAAAGATTGTAAATCTCCATTGAATTTTGAAAATTGTCTACTGTGGTAAAGTTGCAAAGAGAAGGTTAAATATGAATACACCATTAATGAATAAACAGTCTCAACTGATTGATGAGCTTAAAAGTATTTCTACAGAAGGACAAAACCAAGATACCTTAGATATTGATTTACTTGATGCAAAAGGTGTTTTAACAAAAATAAATAATGAAGATCAAAAAGTTGCAGGGGTGATTGAAGCTATCATTCCTGATATTGCTCAAGCAGTCGACAAAATTGTTGATGCTTTTAGCAATGGTGGGCGACTTATCTACATCGGTGCTGGCACTAGTGGTCGTCTTGGTATTTTAGATGCCGTAGAGTGTCCACCAACCTTTAGTGTCTCAGAACAGCAAGTAATAGGCATTATTGCCGGTGGCGAACAAGCTATTTATAAAGCCGTTGAGGGCGCAGAAGACAGCGAAATTCTTGCCATCGAAGACTTAAAAGTAGTTAATCTGTCTAGTAAAGATATAATCGTTGGTATTGCGGCTAGTGGTCGAACGCCTTATGTTATTTCGGCAATGAACTATGCTAAATCAGTCGGTGCTAACGTGGTTGGTGTTAGCTGCAGTTACAATGAAAAGTTTGAACAAGCCAATGATATTAACATTTGTGCGGTTGTTGGCGCAGAAGCATTAACAGGCTCAACACGAATGAAGTCTGGCACGGCGCAAAAGTTAATTCTAAATATGCTCAGTACTGCTAGCATGATCCGCTCAGGTAAAAGCTATCGCAACTTAATGATTGACGTTAATGCTAGCAATGAAAAGCTTTATGCTCGTGCTGTTAGGATTGTTATGCAAGCAACCGATTGTGATTATAAGATAGCAAAACAGGCTTTAGATAATGCAAATAATAATGCCAAACTTGCGACCTTGATGGTGCTAACAGGTATGTCTGTTGAACAGGCAAGGGTATCACTAAGCAAAAATAATGGTTTTTTAAGACAGTCGGTCCAGCAAGCAGAGCAAAAATAGCTATATGAATACTCATAAAAATCTCAAACTAATGAATGGTGTATGCACTTTTTTAACGGTTTTGCTTTTTAGCTTTTTAATAGCTTGTTCATCATCACCAGTAGAAGAGCAAATGGCGTCAGTTACTTCGGTAAAAAGTCATTTTGCCGATACTTTTGATCTAAATAATGAAAGTAATACTCTTGTTGGAGCCCAGCAGCTATCTCGTTATTTGCCTAGGATCAAAGGGAAAAAAGTAGCCTTGGTAGTAAACCAAACATCACAAGTGTCAGGTGTACATTTAGTTGATACCCTCATTGCTCATAACATTGATGTTCAAGCCATTTTTGCCCCTGAACATGGCTTTCGTGGCGATCATGATGCCGGTGAAAAGTTTAGTTCGAGTATTGATGAGAAAACGGGAGTTGAGATTGTTTCAATTTACGGTAAAAACCGTAAACCTTCAGCTAAGCTATTAGCAAATATTGATGTTATTATTTTTGATATTCAAGATGTTGGTGTACGCTTTTACACTTATATCAGCTCAATGCATTATATGATGGAGGCGGCAGCAGATGCAGGTATTAGCTTTATTGTTTTAGACAGACCAAATCCTAACGGTGCCTTTGTTGATGGCCCAATATTAGAGCCAAAATTCACTTCTTTTGTGGGGATGCATAAAATCCCCTTACTTCATGGTATGACTGTGGGTGAATTGGCATTGATGTTAAAAGGAGAAAACTGGCTCAATGGCAAAAAAAAGCTAAAGTTAACGGTAGTTAGTGTTAAGAATTATCAACGTACTATGTTTTATTCGTTACCTATCAAGCCAAGCCCCAATTTGCCCAATGATGTAGCAATAAACTTATATCCGTCGTTAGGCTTTTTTGAAGCAACGCCTGTCAGTATTGGTCGAGGTACTGCTTTTCCTTTTCAAGTTATTGGTCATGATAAAATTTCATTAGGAAATTTTGCTTTTACACCAGTATCCACACCAGGTGCCGCTGCTACCCCTAAATTAATGAACAAATCACTACTAGGGCAAGATTTACGAGATAGTCAAGTACGAGGTTTAGATCTTAATTTTATTATTCATTGGCATAATAAATTCAAAGCACAAAATCATGTGTTTTTTACTCGCGCTGATTTTATGGACAAACTCAGCGGTACAGATAAATTAAGAAAAGCGATTGTTGCAGGACAATCAGCAAGAAAAATCAAACAAGGTTGGCAACAAGGATTAAATAACTTTAAAACCTTAAGAAAGCCTTATTTGTTATATCCAGAGTTATAGATTTATACCAAATGGCATTATAAAAATAGTGAATCTAAAAATGAAAAATATGAGCCAACCAGTGATGAATACTTTAACCAAAACCGTTGCTAAATTTTTGGCATTATTTTGCTGTTTGCTGTTAGTAAGTTGCACATCCAGCACTTTACCTATTAAAGAAATGCATTCTAAAAATTATGGTCAACGTATCAAATTTTTGATCATGCATTACACCGGAGGAAACTATCAAGAGTCTGTTCGTGCTTTAGTCAATAAAGGTGGCGTTAGTTCACACTATTTACTGCCTGAAACTTATGATAAAACCTACCTTGATGAAGGTTTAAAAGTGCTAAAGCTTGTTAATGAAGATGAGCGGGCTTGGCATGCGGGCAGAAGTTATTGGCAGGGTAGAGAATCCATTAATGACCAATCTATCGGTATTGAAATTGTTAATACCTCTACATGTGAACGATTACCTCAAGAGCAAACTGAGCTAGCGGTAGGTCAAGATATTGCTGTTGGACAAATGTGTTTTTTCCTCGATTACGATCCCAAACAAATCCAGTTACTTATTAAGCTCTCAAAAGAAATATTGAAAAATAACCCTGATATTTCACCTACACGTATTATTGGTCATAGTGATATTACCCCGCAGAGAAAAAGTGATCCGGGCCCTCGCTTTCCTTGGTATCAGTTATACCAAGAAGGCATTGGTGCTTGGTATGAAAAGGACGACGTGCTCAAGTATTGGCAATTATTTGAGTCTCAGATGCCCAATATTGGTTTAGTACAAAAAGCACTTAAAACCTATGGTTATGATATTAGCGAAACAGGGGAGCTAAATGAGCAAACCCAAGCCGTTTTACATGCTTTTCAAAGCCATTTTTTGCCATGGAAAATAACTGACAGCATTGACGATCAAACAGTTTCAACCTTGTTTGCATTGCTCGAAAAATATATGCCCAAACAAGCCGATAACTTGCTAGCTCGCTATCAAAAAGAATTAGTACCGTCAAAGCAGCCCAAACATGTTACCGCTAAAAATGGCCAAATAGAGCAAAGTTTTCCACAACAAAGTCGAAG